>Ga0206130_10000071_pt1 | contig 165927 bp, 159 predicted proteins | sample Helgoland_Spring_9_FD_148637 | JGI IMG/M metagenome (GOLD analysis project Ga0206130, IMG submission 148637) | Pelagic subsurface seawater microbial communities from Kabeltonne, Helgoland, North Sea - Helgoland_Spring_Bloom_20160512_1 | ecosystem: Environmental > Aquatic > Marine > Epipelagic...
ATCCTGCACGCGGCATGGCTGGATCAGACTTTCGTCCATTGTCCAATATTCCCTACTGCTGCCTCCCGTAGGAGTCTGGTCCGTGTCTCAGTACCAGTGTGGGGGATCATCCTCTCAGACCCCCTACTTATCGTAGTCTTGGTGAGCCGTTACCTCACCAACAAACTAATAAGCCGCATGCCCATCTATAACCACCGGAGTTTTAAGATACTCACCATGCGGTGTGTAAATATTATAGGGTATTAATCCGAATTTCTTCGGGCTATGCCCCAGTTATAGGTAGGTTGCATACGTGTTACGCACCCGTTCGCCGGTTTCCATTTAGTGCAAGCACCAAATTTCTCCCTCGACTTGCATGTATTAGGCCTGCCGCTAGCGTTCATCCTGAGCCAGGATCAAACTCTTCATAGTAAAAATTTTGATCTTGTGTCAAGAAGGTTTAAAAACTCAATTTCATTTTCGAGATTCCGCTATTTCTACATCACTTCAAAGAACTTAATTTATCTAATTTTAATTGATAAAATTCTACTTTAATTTTTAAAGGACTGCAAAGCTAATTTCAAATATTTAACCCACAAGGTTTTTTTATTTTTTTTTAACTGTTGAGAACTTCAATAATTGCTTAAAAGAACATACTCTTTTCTAAAGCGGCTGCAAAACTAATTTTAGTTTTTATTTAACCAAACTTTAATATAAAAATATATTTTTAAGCCGCTCTAGCTTATAAAGAACATATTCTGTGCAAAAGCGGCTGCAAATCTAATCAATAATATATCTCCGACAATCACCCACAAGCAAAAATTGCCAAAAAAGAGAAAATATTTTGTAAGGTATTGATTACTAGGGTATTTAATTTAATGTTTGAAATGACGTACACCAGTTGTTACCATCGAAAGGCCCAATTCGTTAGCTTTATCAATAGATAAATTATCCTTTATGCTTCCTCCGGGTTGTATAACAGATACTATTCCTGCTTTAGCAGCTATCTCTACACAATCAGGAAATGGGAAAAATGCATCAGATGCCATAACTGCTCCTTCTATATTGATGCTAAATCCTTTGGCCTTCACTATAGCTTGGTTCAATGCATCTACTCTGGAGGTTTGCCCAGTCCCACTTGATAATAATCTGCCTTCCTTTACTAATACTATTGCATTAGATTTTGTGTTTTTAACTATTTTATCTGCAAGTAGTAGATCTTTTATCTGATTAGCATTTGGTTTTTGATCAGTAGGGTAACTTAAGTCTTCTTTCTTTACATTGTAATTATCTCTTTCTTGAACTAAGACACCATTGAGACATGACCTAACTGTTGCTTGTGAATAATCTTTCCTTTTCCATTCCAAAAGAATGCGATTGGATTTTTTTGTTAATAGCACTAAAGCTTCTTTGCTGTAAGATGGAGCAATACAAACTTCATAAAATATTTTATCTATTTGTTCTGCTGTTTCTTTATCAATTGGGGTATCAGTTATTAATATGCCCCCAAATGCTGATACTGGGTCAGCGGCTAATGCAGACTCAAAGGAGGATAAAACAGTATCTCTAATTGCACAACCACATGCATTATTATGCTTTAAAATAGCAAAAGTTGATTGATTTGATACAGCTATATCTTCAACTAGAGATACTGCAGCATCAATGTCTAGCAAGTTGTTATATGATAATTCTTTCCCATTTACCTTATTGAATAAGGCTTCAATATCTCCCTTAAAATGAGCCTTCTGATGCGGATTTTCTCCATATCTTAAAGGCAAAACTTGTTGATTGGAAAAATAATTGGAGATGGCCGTATCGTAATCTATCGTTCTTTCAAACGCTGCTTTAGCAAGTTTTCTGTTATACTCTAATGTTGGATTTCCCTCATTTTCCAAATAATGATTGGTGAATGCTTCATATTGTTCTTGACTACTAATAATAGATGTATAGGCATAATTTTTTGCAGCTGCCCTAATTAAAGATATCCCACCGATGTCAATTTTTTCGATTATTTCATCATGGTTAGCCCCAGAAATTACCGTTTTTTGGAATGGATACAGATCTACCACGACTAAATCTATAGCTGGAATATTGTGTTGTTGGAGCTCTTTATTATCAGATTCATTGTCTCTGCGATAGAGTATCCCCCCAAATATGACAGGATGAAGTGTTTTTACTCTTCCTCCAAACACTTCGGGATATAATGTATAATCTTCAACAGCCAAAACAGAAATTCCTAATTGTTCCAAATATTTTTTTGTCCCACCAGTAGAATATATGAGCACTCCATTTTTTGATAATTCGTAGGCAAGTTGATCGATTCCAGTTTTATCAAAAACTGATATTAGTGCGGATTTTATTTTCATTGGTTAATTTTCCTAATTTTTGGACAAAAATATTGATTGATTAAAGAGTGATTCTTTTAAATTTATTTTTATTCATACAAATTGTAAACATTAGAAATGTTTGCCAATTCCAATATGAATTACTCCTTGGTTTATCCTTTGATCATCTACACCTATGGCATAATCTAGATTTATTGAATATCCTATTAAATTGGTGCCAAACCCTCCACCAAAACTATAAAGTGTTGGATTTCTATATGAATTCACCTGAGTAATTACAGAACCCGTTGATGAAGAAACTATAGATTTTCCTAGCATATTTTGACTTGCAAAAATTCCATTACCGTAAAATGCTGTCCCTACATCCATAAATAAATGGATGTTTAAATTAGTAAGCCAACTTGAATGAATCGTATTTTTAAATCCCAACTTCATAAAATAAAATTCTAACTGATTGTTAATAATTAACGCAGTATTCCCATTTCTATAATTAGCATTAAACCCTCTTATCCCAAATATGTTTTCATACATCATTGGGGTATGAAAATCAGATACTGATGTGAAAGATGTTGCTGATAAAATATCATTGATCATTCCACCTAATAAATAAAATGTAGGACTTGTCCCTTGTGAGGTGGTTGCTTTTAATTTTGATTTCAATAGCAATGTTTGACTAATATTACTATTATTTTTTATTAAATAGGATAATGACAAATTCCAACCTTTACTGATCAAATTTAAATTTGGATTTATATTTAGATTCTGTATCGTGTAATTATTTTTGTGATAGGCCATATTTCTTAAGTTGGATTGAATAGAAAACACCCAATTCCCCTTTGGAGCCAATCCAATACCCTCTTTATTTGTATATAATTCTCTAACCTGATCATATCTTAGTAAAATAGCTCTATCCCAAAAGAGTGTATTGCTTTTTAGCATTTTAGTGTTATTTATAGTAATTTGATTTGTACTAAATATGTGATCTTTTGCATTAAGAACTGTAGACCGTTCTCTGTGTAAGAGATTTAATCCAACTTGATTTTTTTTTCTGACATAATAGGCAAAATGTATGTCTCTAGCCCCTCTCTGAAATAGTCCCGTATAATCGAATCGTACTTCTTTTTCTGATAATCGATTGGTGAAAATACTACCCACATGTAAATTGATATTATTGGGAGTCAACAACCCAATATTTTGTAACCAAATTGGATTAGCTTCATCATATTGATTGGTTATATTACATTGAATTTTTGAAAATTCGAAGAAATCCAATTGGGGTGTATTTAGACTATTCTGTTTATATTTTGCGAGGGGGTATTGGTCTTTTTCAAAGGGATAGTTACTCAATACTGGATAAATGGGTAATTGATACGAAACAACATGTAGTGAATCTACCATGTCAAATATAGATTCGTCTATAGCTTGATTCATAAAACTACTTTTAAATTCGCTCAAGGATGAAGTTGGGATAAAGTCGTAGACATAAAATTCGTTTACCAATCGGTTTTCTACCACAAACATTTCTAAATGAGATACTTTATTGATGATTTCTACAAAATAGTCGTTATCAAAAGAATGATGTAAAATATTATACCTAAAGTTGGTCAAAGGATGTATATCTGAGCTTTTAATATTAAGTAATTTACTGTTGATTATTCCATTAGCTCCATGATTGAAAAGAATAGATGTATCGTCTGCAAACAAAATTTGATGAATAGGTTTTGCTGTCTCCCATATTACAGAAGAACTTTCTGCTGAGTCCAGATGTATTTGATAATTAAAAAATGAGATTACAGATTTGCAAATCTTTTCTTCCTTAATATCCATACTTGACACGAAGTCATCTGACTGACTAAGGAGCTCAAATTCTGAAAAGCTACACCTATAGATAGTACTTCCGATTGCATTAGCATCTACAATATAGAAATGAAAATCATCTGCTGCTACAAAACTTACTCGTTTCATTGGTAACACAATTCGCTTCTTGACATTCAATATGTCTTGATAAAGTATCACTCCTTGCTTACTATTCAGAATCATGCAAAGCTGATTCTTGTACTCAAAAAAGGATTGCCCAAATGATTCGATTGGGATTTCTTCTGGGGGTATACGTACTATTTTTATTCGAGTAGGATTCTCCACAACAAAAAAACCTCGGGATGATTTTTCAAGACTGATGTAATTGGTGTCTGATTCTGCCCAAACATCAATCACCCTATTATGGTCTAATTTTATCCCATCTACTGGAAGTGATTTATTTTGGTCTAATTGATAAGCATGACCGTAATACTTTAACCAATCATCAATAATATTATTAGGTTTATCATAACAAGTGTAACTAATTGCAATTTTGAATTTTCTTGTTAAGCGAATCATGTATAGAAAATTTGGAATTGCCTTTAATCCATATTTATATTCCATAAACCTCCAAAATGATGCGCCCAATGCCTGATGATATTTGGTTGAGATCGTTTTGATATTTTTATTAAACTTTTGCTCAAATATGTAGCGAAGGGTATTATCCAATTCATCGGACCAATTATTAGCAATATATCCATAAAGACCTGGCATTAACCACGAAGGCATTTTCAATACATTAGCATATTTAATCTTATCTTCAACGACTTGTCCATAAAGCATTTCATCAACCAATATTTGAGTGATTTGATACCTATAGCTAGACAAAAGAACATCTGGACTTTGTTTTAAATCCAAAACTATTTTGGGTTTAGCTAAATCAACCTGTCCAGTTGTGGTTAAGTAATTTGAATGAATGGCTTCTGATAAATTGAAAGTTAAAAAAATGTCAACAGTTTCATTGGTTGTATAATTAATTCTATTTTCAATCTTTTTAAGCTCATCGTCAAAAATCGATTCTAATTTATAAATTTTTTTTAATTCAAGAGAAGGATGATAAATGCTAATTCTATTGAATGAAACAACCTCCCAGGCATGAGCAGAAACATATACGCAACATAACGTCAATACTATAACTATTCTGTTTTTAAACCCAAACACTAAATCGCAATATACAACCAACTCTAAATAAAAGATGTGATTTAGAAATGCCATTTCAATTATGATAACTAATTAATTGATTTGAACAAAATGAATTAAATCAATAAATTCTTTTAGTTTGAATTCAAAATCATTTGATTTGCCTGATGCAAAATTCCCAACAATATTATATAGATCTTGAGAGTAAATATGGAGCTCATAATTATCATCCTCTTTCTGTTGTATTAGAAAAAGGAAGCGGGATATACGTTTGGGATACCGATGGCAAAAAATACTTTGACTTTTTGAGTGCATATAGTGCTGTAAATCAAGGACATTGTCATCCTCGCATTATTCAAGCTCTACAGGAACAATCAACAAAATTGACGTTGACATCTAGAGCATTTTACAATAATGTACTTGGAGAATATGAAAAATACATCACTGACTATTTTGGATACGATAAAGTGCTCCCCATGAATACGGGTGTTGAAGGTGGAGAAACAGCAATAAAGCTTTGTAGAAAATGGGCGTATGAAGTAAAAAAAGTTCCTGAAAATGAAGCTAAGATTATATTTGTCAATGGGAATTTTTGGGGAAGAACTATAGCTGCGGTCAGTAGTAGCACAGATCCAGATAGTTATAAGGGATTTGGGCCCTATGTGCCTGGATTTGAGCTTATCCCGTATGATGATTTGGAGGCACTCAATGCAGCACTTCAAGATCCAAACGTTGCTGGCTTTATGGTTGAACCCATACAGGGTGAGGCTGGAGTTATTGTTCCACAATCCGGTTATTTGAAAAAAGCTTTCGAACTTTGTAAACAAAACAATGTACTTTTTATTGCAGATGAAGTTCAAACAGGGATTGCCAGAACTGGAAAACTGACCTGTTGTGAACATGAAGATGTAAAACCGGATATTCTTATTCTTGGTAAAGCATTAAGTGGCGGTGTTTTCCCTGTCAGTGCCGTGCTTGCTAATGATGACATTATGCTATGTATTAAACCAGGTGAACATGGATCTACTTTTGGAGGGAATCCACTAGCATGTAAAGTTGCAATGGCTGCTTTGGATGTAGTTAGGGATGAAAATTTAGCAAAGAATGCAGAAAAAATGGGTGAAATATTTAGAATTAGGATGCAAAACATAAAATCACCATTGATAGAAATTTGCAGAGGTAAAGGGTTATTAAATGCGATTGTTATTTCTCCATTCAAACATAAAAATGAATCAAAAACAGCGATGGATGTTTGCATTCGATTAAAAGAAAATGGGTTGCTCGCTAAACCTACTCATGATCATATCATTCGTTTTGCTCCACCTCTTGTTATTAATGAAACTGAACTTCATTCAGCTTGTGACATTATAGAGCAAACTATTTTATCATTTAATTAAATTCTTTTTTTACAAGAGATATTCCTCTACCTATTAGACTGGTTGTCGTACTCCTGTCAATCATTACCTTGACAAATTGACCCATATTAAAGTTTTCTTTTGGGAAAATAACTTTAATATTTTGTTCATTTCTTCCCATCCATTCATTTTCATTTTTCTTGCTTTGCATTTCAATGAGTACCTCATGAATTTTACCTACTTGAGTACTGTTTAATTTATTAGCTATTTCATGCTGTATTTTAATAACCTCGGCAAGTCGTCTTTTTTTAATATCTTCTGGGACATCATCTTCAAACTTTCTTGCGGCTAAGGTACCAGGACGTTCAGAATAATAATACATGTAACTAAATTCAAATGGACATTCACGTAACAAACTCAATGTATCTTGATGTTCATCCTCTGTTTCAGTACAAAACCCCGTAATAATATCACAACTTACACTGCACTCAGGAATCAATTCTTTAATTCGGTTGTACTTATTGATATACCATTCCCTTGTATAGGTCCTATTCATCTTTTCTAATATTCTACTATTTCCGCTTTGTGCTGGGAGATGAATGTGCTTGGCTATGTTGTCATATTTTTTCATTACATGAAGCACTTGATCGTGAATATCTTTTGGGTGGGAGGTTGAAAAACGTACTCGAAGATTAGAGTCAACTTGGGCCACTTTTTCTAATAAAGCTGCAAAATTTACACTCTCTTTTTTTTCATCGTCTGTTAGTTTATCAAAATCTTTTCGTGGTCCTCCACCATACCAAAGGTATGAATCTACATTTTGACCTAACAGAGTTACTTCTTTATATCCTTTTTCAACTAAATCCCTTGCTTCTTCAATAATACTCTCAGGATTTCGACTTCGTTCTCTACCTCTAGTAAAAGGCACAACACAAAAACTACACATATTGTCGCATCCTCGAGTTATACTTATAAAGGCAGTAACTCCATTGGAATTTAAACGTGAAGGTTGAATTTCAGCATAGGTTTCTTCTAGACTTAGTATGACGTTCATAGCTTTATGTCCACCCTCTACTTCTTGGAGTAATTGTGGTAACTCCCTATACGAATCTGGTCCAGCTACAATATCTACTAATTTCTCCTCCTCTAATAATTGTTTTTTTAATCGCTCAGCCATACAACCCAATATTCCAATAGTGAGATTTTTGTTTTGCTTCTTATTGTGTCTTAAATGTCTAAGTCTATGGCGGATTTTTTGTTCTGCATTGTCACGAATAGAACAAGTATTAATAAAAATAATATCCGCTTCCATTTCATGCTGAGTAGTCTCTATCCCTACTTCGTTCATAATGGATGCTACAACCTCACTATCTGCAAAGTTCATAGCACACCCATAACTTTCTATGAATAGTTTTCGTTTTTGTATAATAACTTCTTTTGTCAAAACATTGCAAAACTATTCAAACCTGAGTTATATTGGTTTGAATGTACTATTTCTTTAACTACATTCGTAAAAAATTAAAAAAATGAAATTCAATTCACCATTTGTATATGCAATTCTGCCATTATTTGCTGGCATGTTCATGCAGTCCTGTTCTGAGGAAGACACAACTCCTCAAAATTCATCTAACTCATCACCAACTTGTTATGTAACACAAGAAGTAATCAATGACGGCGATGAAATAGAAACAATAACATATAATTATAATAGTCAGAATCAAATCATTTCTGCTACAAGTATGTATGAGGGAGAGGATCCAGAAACTACGTATTTTGAATACTTTGACAATAAGATTATTAAAGCTAATGATTCTTATCTCACCTTTGAATTTGATTATATCGACAATAATTCAATTCCATCACGGATAAGTTTAAAAGAAGGAAACGACTATGTTGGTTATTATGCCATTCAATCTCAAGGTTCTAATATTACAGAGTTTGAAGAACATTCATTAGTAGATGGAGAAGATTTTATAGACGGATTAACGACTTTCCAATATGATAACAATAATAATGTATCAAATTCTGAGTATAAAGAATATGACGAAGAAACTTCATCCCTCGAAACACTTTACACGTTTAAGGCAACATCTTATGACAAAAAGAATAACCCTTACAATAAAAGCTTTGTATTCTTTTTTATGGATACAGGCAATCCATCAAAAATAGGGAATGAAAATTTAGTTAGTGGAATGTTAGACTTAGGAGGTGTTGAAATGCCGTATACCGCAACTTACGAATATAATAGTAATGATTATCCAACAGATATTTCTATTTCAGTCTTAGGGTTGGCTAACCAAACTACAGTAACTTATGACTGTAAGTAAAAAATGTTCTTTACCAAAAAAAGCTGCTACGGCAGCTTTTTTTGGTTTAAAAATATGAAGTATAATACCTACTCGCTTCCATTAAAATTAGATTTTGATATTCCTCGTCAAGAGTTAAACGATTTATGGCCTTCATTTTTTAGCATAGGGTCATGTTTTGCTGAAAATCAATCTAACACTCTAAAAAAACTTGGATTTTCGGTTTATTCTAATCCCTATGGCATAATGTATAATCCTTTAAGTATTGAACGATTTTTTTACAGAATAGCTTATAAAAAGGAATATACCCTTCAAGATTTTTTTCATGAAAAAAGTTACTTTTCATTAGAACATCATGGTCATTTTAAATACACAGATGAAGAAAAAGCAATTGCCAAGAGTAATGAGATATTATTCAAAAGTTGTCAAGCAATCCATGAAGCTAAAACGTGTATTATTTCACTTGGGACCTCCATTGTATATACGCTAGATGATACCCCTGTTGCTAATTGCCATCGATTACCCAACCATATATTTAAAAATAAACAGCTAAGCTATAATCAAGTATTAGCTTCATTATCCAATATAGTAAAACATTGCAAAACTGCTAACCCAAACCTATCTGTAATCTTTACTGTAAGTCCAATACGACATCTTAAAAGTGGAATCATTAATAACAATAGAAGTAAAGCAATACTTATTGCTGCAATTCATGAGCTTATTGAACGATTAAAACATGTAGATATAACCTATTTCCCTGCCTACGAGATATTTATCGATGAACTTCGAGATTATCGATTTTCTCAAGAAGATTTAACACATCCTACTTCACAGGCTCAACATTACATTTGGTCTAGATTTACTGAAACCTATTTCAGTAAATCAACTCGAGAGGTAATAAATTCAGTTGAACAGTATCTCTCCTACAAAAATCATGTGCCTACTAATATTGAAATTCATTCAGAAAAATTAAGAAAACTCAAGCAAAACCTTCAAAAAAAATATTCTTTCTTGCACCTATGAAACTAAAAAAAATTCTAATAACAGGCAGTAACGGATTGCTTGGACAAAAACTCATTGATTTATATCTTGATAATAAAGACATCGAATTTATCGCAACAGCCAAAGGTAAAAATCGTCATCCTACTCAACAAGGATATGTATACACATCACTTGACATTACTAATCCAGATGAAATAAATAAAATAATACCTTATCATAAACCCGATTGCATTATTCATACAGCTGCTATGACCAATGTTGATCAATGCGAGGAGGATCGTGAAGGTGCTAAATTACTGAATATTGATGCTGTAAAATATTTAGTTTCTGTAGCTAATTCAATTCATGCTCATTTCATTCACTTGAGTACTGACTTCATATTTGATGGAACATCAGGTCCGTATACTGAAACAGATACTCCCTCACCATTAAGTTTTTATGGTGAAACAAAACTAACTGCTGAAAATATAATTCGAACTCAATGTATAAAATGGAGTATTATTCGCACAGTCCTTGTCTACGGAATTGTTCATGATATGAGTAGAAGCAATATTGTACTGTGGGCAAAAGGTGCTCTGGAAAAAAGACAACCATTAAATATCGTTCATGACCAATACAGAAGCCCAACACTTGCTGAAGACTTGGCCATAGGTTGTCAATTAGTAGAACAAAAAAATGCGGAAGGTATTTTCAATATCAGCGGTAAAGATCAAATGAGCATCGTAGAATTAGTAGAACGAGTTGCTGATTTTTTTGATTTGGATAAATCTATCATAAATAAAGTAAGTTCGAATACGCTGAATCAGCTGGCTAAAAGACCACCCATTACAGGATTTAACTTGGAAAAGAGTAGAGAAATATTAGGCTATGAACCTCGAAGTTTTGAGGAAGGGATACAACTGATTATGCAACAATCTATAACCAAATAATTCCCAGGATATAAATCAATATCAAAAGTTGCAACAGCCTATGAATCGGCTTTCTATCTCTGTTTATTAATAGTAATAATATCAACTTCAATATCCCTAAAATTAGTATGATCCAAAAAATTGCATTTCGGGGTAAATACGTATACAGGATTATGTCAAATGTACAACTTGATAAAAGTAATATTTGGAATACTTGGGAAGAAAAGTGAATGCCTTTTGTACTGGCTACACTTTGATAACCCTGAATTATATCACCTTTAATCCAAATAATATCTTTATACAATTCTCTTGCAAACAACGTAAAAAAAAGACTAGTACCGTAAAGTATAAAAGAAACATTGATTATTTTAAAATAAAGAGCCAAACTAAAGAATGCCAATACTGTTAAAAAACTTGCGGTAAGCTCTCTAATAAAGACTATTTTGCTCATTTTATGTGAATACAACCATAACAAAAATGTATAAAAAATAAAGAAAGTGAATATTCTCCATGAAGCCAAATAAGCAATTGATAAACCAATAAAATTTAACAGAAAATAGAACTTTAACTTAAAACCATTACTAATCAGATTTTGGAATCGAGTACGAAAAGGTCTATTTATTAAATCTTTTTCAAGATCATAGAAATTATTGATGATGTATCCTGCTGCTAAAATAAAGGCAGTAGATAGAATGATAAGATGAACTTTTATTTCGAGAATTGAAGTTGCAAGCGTGGTTCTATTATTGAATGCAAATAGGAAGGATAAATACTGAGCCAATCCAATAAAAAGAATGTTTTTCCATCGAATCGTTGATAATAATGCTAATACTTTAAGAGAAAATGAATTTCGTTTTTGAAAATGATTTGTTTTCAAATTTTCAATTTTATATCCGCTGTACCAACTCTAATTGGTAACCTTTTAATTGAGATTGAGCACGTTTATAATCCCTGGTAAAACCTAATATAAAGCCTCCACCACCACTACCACACAATTTTAAATAGTAATCTCCAGAATCTATACCTTTTTTCCAAACAGATTGAAATTGATTGGGGATCATAGGACTGAAATTTTGAAGAAGAACTAAAGAAAGTTGTTTCAAACTCTTAAATAATGGAATAAAATCACCCTTTAGGAAAGATGTAATACACTCGTCATTATACTTTTTTAATTCGGTTTTTACCATATTACGAAATCCCTGTTCCTTCATCTTTTCCATAAATATTTGAACCATTGGTTGTGTCTCCCCTGGCTCATTTGTATTTAATAAAAAAATCGCTCCTTGACCCGTTTCCTGAGAAGGTAACCCAACGGTATCTAATTCTTCTTTTGACTTGATGATAACAGGTAAGTTAAGGTAGCATATCAAAGGATCTAGACCCGAGCTTTCTCCATGAAAATGAGATTCCATTTGACCAAATATTTTCTTCAATTCAGATAAATCACTTTTGGTTATATTTTCTGGATCGATTTTCTGTACTGCATATTTGTCATAAATTGCGGCTACAAGTGCTCCACTACTACCTACACCAAAACCTTGAGGAATAGAGGAGTCAAAACTTATACCCTTTTTTATATCTTTTTTGAATTGTTCTAAGTCTAATTTAGCAATAATCTGATGCGTAACATCTAAATACGACAGGTAGGTATAATAGGTTCGAAGGTGTTCATTAGACTCTGAATACATATCCTTTGAGAAATGAAACCTCCCTTGGTATGAGTTGTAAGGAATAGATAACCCCATAGCATCCTGAATAATGCCATACTCTCCAAAGAGAAGAATTTTACTGTAGAATGAAGATTCTTTAATCATTTAAACGAATGATTATGTTTGATATATAAACGCAAATGTATCAAAAGTTGTTTTGATTTGAACTTAATTGTGTTTAATTGTTTTATAAAAAATTCGATAAACCTGCTACACTTTCTGAGGACCTAGGCCAACTTGATCATGGATGAAGGCTCCATTCTCACAATATTGTTTTAATGTGGTTTCTACAAATAGGATAGCTTCAGCTTTGTCTGTTTGAGGATACAAAAAGTGGACATTAGCCCCTGCATCAAGGGTAAAACACCACAGCACTCCATCTTTTTGTCTTTTCTCCCAGATGGCTTCGATAATTTTTAGCGTATTGGGTTTCATCAGTATAAAATAGGGATCGCTACTCATCATTAGACTATGTAAAGTCAATGCCTCTCGCTCTACCAATGAAACAAATGAGACTAAATCTCCAGCCTGTAATATGTGTTGCATATCAGACATATGTTCGGTTGCTTGATCAAATCTATTTGCTGAAAATGGATGATTATTAATTAAGTTGTGACCAACAGAACTACTAACCGTTTTTTGTCCTTTGTGTACAAGTAAAATCGTGTCACAAAAACCCCTGAAAATAGGAGCTATATCCGTAAAAGCGATTGCAAAGTCATCATCACTTCCGCTGTAGGTTTGATGTTTACCCCAAACAGCCATCGGTCCATAGACCGATCGTGATGCACTTCCAGAACCTAATCGAGCTAAAATTGAAGCTTGACGAAAAAAAACATCTTCTTTGAGTAAACCTTTAGATTTTGCTATATCACAAATACATAGAGCCAATGCACTCATTCCACTAGCACTACTTGCTATTCCGCTACTATGCGGAAAAGTATTGGAAGTTTGAATCTCATAGCGTCCCTTCAATACGAAGGGATAAATAGATGCGACTCGCTCAAAAAATTGGGTGATTTTAGGGATAAAATTCAAGGCTTTCTTTTGATCTAATAAAACCTCAATTTCTAAGGGTTCACCTTCAAAAAAAGTAAGCTGTGTAGATGTTTTACAATGGCTGAGAGTGAAACTGATCGATGCGTTTGCAGGCCATTGAATTCCTCCAATTTTTTTACCCCAATACTTTACTAGTGCTATATTACTTGGACTCTCCCAGGTGGTATTGTATTCCATGCTAATAATTTAACAAAGGTATTCGCTCTTTAGATTAATCAAAATTTGAATATAACCTATTTTTTTATCAGTTCTTGATAAGAAAGAACAGTTTTGTATCCTCTTTGATCAAAATAGCCCGGTGTTTGTTCATCCCCGCAGGCTAAAATAAAATCTCCTCCCCAAGCTCCTAATGATTTGATAGCATATGGATAATCACTAAATAATACTTGCTTGATGGGTTCTTTTTCAATAACTGAAGCAATTATCCGCTCATGCTCCACTACTAATTTTTGGAACTCCTTAAAATCTGTACACAAAATCATTTTTTCAGTTATCGTTGAAATTGAGGTCACTGTTTGTTTTGAAACCTCTTTTTCTCTGTACATATGTATTCCAGATCGACTATCTTGTTTCTGATTAAGATGAACGAAATACAATTGGCTCTGGAAAGAAGGATTAAATACGAAACCCTCCCATAGTTGTGAATTCCGATATAGTATGTCGCCTCCCAACATCCCTACCGCAATGTCATACCCACTTCCCCCAAAACTGGCTTGAGAAAGTTCAAAAGCATCGACTTCTGCCCACTTAGCAATATTACAAATCAATGTACTACTACTGCCTAATCCCCAGTTACGGTCAAAATCAAGTTTTGTTTCGACTTCATATGCACCTCCAGATAAAAAATCTGGATTAAGCATACACGCCTTATTTAATATTTGAATTAATTTGTTGGCAATATCCTGACTTCCCATGTTGCCTGATCGAGGATAGACTAAAGAAACTGAAGTGGAATAATTTTTGGATTTTTGAAATATTCCCTCAAACCAACAATCACCATCTGATGTATAACTTTTCCACAGGAGAGATTCAGAAGTTGAGTCCTTATATTCTTTAACAGAGAGATGTTGTCCTAATGTGGTGGGCAAAGCTAAGGATAAGGCATCATCAAGCACCACATATTCTCCAGTTATAAGCAATTTACCATGTGAAAAAAAATGCCTCAATTTGTTACTTGTATTTACTGGATTAATTTCTCACCTCGTCGTATGCTGTTGAATGCTTCAACTACTTCTGCATGGTGAGGTGTATGTGTAATAAAATACTTGACAATTATTTGTTTTTCAGATTCATTGGCTCCCAATTGATTCAATATATTTAGCAAATGCATTTTCATATGACCTTGCTGTATACCTGTTGTGGTAAGACTCCGGAGTGCAGAAAAATTTTGAGCCAATCCTACACTTGCAGTTATTATCATGAGTTCTTCTGCACTTGGATTTCCAAGCAGTTGATGGGAAAACTTCACTAATGGGTGCAATCCCGTAATCCCTCCAACTGTTCCTAATGCTAAGGGAATTTCTAGATAAAAACGAAATATTCCATCTGAAATTTGTGTATGAGTGAGACTCGAATAGGTTCCGTTTCGAGATGCATAAGCATGAGCTGAAGCCTCAACAGCTCTAAAATCATTTCCAGTAGCTAGTACCACAGCATCTATTCCATTCATGATTCCCTTATTATGCGTTACTGCTCTATAAGGCTGTGTTTCTGCAATTTTTACAGCTAATGCAAAACGCTCAGTGAATTCTTTGGATGAGAGCTGGGTTCCTTCAACCATTTTTTCTACTGGGCATGAAACCTCAACGCTAACAATGCATTCAGGTGTGTAGTTACTCAATATACACATGATTATCTCCACCTGATTGGGTGCGAGGTCAGATGTCATTATTTCATTTTTAAGCACTTCAGCTAACTTTTCTAAACAAGAATTAATGAAATTAGCACCCATACTATCGCATGTTTCAAATTTTACCTCTAATTGATAGTAATTGGGTATATCATGGGTCTTATCGATTAAGTTTACACTTAATATGCCGCCGCCTCTTTTTTGCATATTGGCTGTTATAGCATCCGTCTGCTCAAAGAAAATAGGATTAATATATGCTATAAATTGTCTCAATTGAGCTTTTTCACTCCCATTCCATATGAAATGAACATGACCCATTTTGATAGTGCTTTTTACGGTAGCCTTAAATCCACCTTTATCTAACCAAAAGTTGGCCGATTTTGAAGCTGCTGCAACCACAGAACTTTCTTCAATGACCATGGGAACTGCATATGTTTTCCCATTAATTAAAAAGTTAGGGGCTATTCCGAAGGGAACATAAAAATTGGTGAGTGTATTTTCTATAAACTCATCATGCATTTTTTGAAGCTCCTGGTCCTGATGCCAATAGGAAGTTAACGTGGTTTTTGCTTCTTCACTTCCATTAAAATAATGATTGACTAACCATTCAATTTTATCATCTTTAGATAATTTGGAAAATCCTGAAACTCGCATGATTTAAGGTCTGATTTTTAAATACGTATTTGCTAATTTTAGTCCGTTTATTTGAAGTTTAGTATAGTCTTCTAATACTTCATAATCGCCACGTGCATGCTTTAAAAAAGCAGATGCCTGACCATAAACAGCATTAGCTTGTGATTTATTGATTAGAAAAAAACCATCCATAAAATCTTGAACGCCACCGCTTATTATAATATCATTATGGTTAAATTCTTGTTGTAGTTCTTCCAATAAACAATTATGAAAACCTACCATTTCTGCTGCAGAATGTCCCCAAGATGCAATCTTATCAAAAGCATCTTGTTTAATGGGTTGGCTGCGATGCATTTCTAATTTACTAAAATTTGTACCACCGTGTGCCCCGAAATCTATGGCTGCAAGTGGAAGTTTCATCAAAGCTCGAAGACTTTCTGGACCAAATCCTTGACCAACCTCTTTGACAATAACCTTTATATTTAAATCTATCGTTTTTTTAATGGTGTCTAGTGGAGAAAAATAAATGATGTCACCCTCAGGCTGGAGCCATTCTTGTAAGGGATTCACATGAATAATCAACCCATCTGTTTCTGTTTTTTTAATGAGTTCTGCAATTAAATACTCTTTTTTTTCTTTAAAAAGAGTTTCAAGTTGAGCTATTCCCAAATTGGCATAAAGTGGAGCGTCTAAAGCAAATTTTCTTAATTGAAAATCAGAAAGATATTCATTATCATTTATTATTATTCTACAAGACCCTAACCCCATACCTAAACCAAATTGACCGCATGCTTTCGCTAAATTTTTATTGATAATACTCGCCTCCTTGGTGCCCCCAGTCATACTACTTATCCAAATTGGTGCTTGCATGTTTTTACCAACAAACGGGACTGGTGTTAATTCTTCGGAAGGGTGTCCCGAAAAAAGTGGTTCGTAATAAAATCTTGAATCTTGATTTGATAAAGCTGATTTGAAAGCTAAATCAATGTGATCTTTTTTTCGGTCTGATGTTTGTTGTTGTCCCAATGATGCGAAAATAAGGGTTAGTTTAGTAAAGCTATTAACAAATCTATACGCACAAATGTTTCCTTATCTCAAAAGTTAATCACTACCCGATATCCAGCATGACTTCTTACATTTAACACGCCATCTTTAAAAATGAGATATTGTCCTTTAATGCCCATTAGTTTTTGCTCAATGATTTGATCTCTCTCTAATTTCAAACTTTTTACTTTCTCTGGAAATGCTAATACTGGATAGTTGATATGACACACCTCGTTTTTGTTTGAAATAAAAGATTGATATTCTAGGGGAACTAAGGCGCTCATTTCTGCTTTTACCTCCTCAATATTTTTTTCTTCATCTATCACACCTTTTAACATTTTTTGCCACGCAGTTTTATCACGTATGTGCGATTTCAAACTTACCTCAATAAGGCCCGCGAGTTGTCGATATGGAACTTCAGCCAAAATAATGGCTTGCGTTGCTCCTTGATCTATCCAACGGTAAGGTCTATTGGTAGTTCGTGTCACCCCTACTTTGTAATTGCTGGTAAGGGCAATATATACATAGTGGGGTTGCAGGTGATGCTTAACCTCCCATTCATAATCACGTAATGCGATACCATTATGGATCTCACTAAGTTCTGGTCGCATGATACTTGGACTTGCTATAGGACTTTCCATAAATTCCTGGTATGTAAGACCCTCACCAAATACCTTATTCATCTTTTTACCTGATAAGATCGAATTAATGTATCCTTTATATTCTATTCGGATATGCTCTCCAATTAACGAATTCATATCCACATGATCTTGAGGTGAAATGATATCATGTATAGGTAAATGATATTGTGGAATATTATTTACCAGCTCATTACTCATTTTTCTAAGATTCCCTTCTATTTGCATAGTCACTTATTCATTTTTTTTCGTTCTATTCCTTTGGTGATCCCTGCTAAAATGAGTAAAAAACATAAAGAGGCAGAACCCGAAACAAATAATGTGTCCGTAAAGGCTAAATGATTCATTTTAAAAATACCAGCTAATCCAAACAAGATGATAGCAAGATAATTTAAAGGGGTAAGAAAGGGAATATTCGAAGTAGCCAAGTAATTTTTTACCAATAAATGAAAGGAAACATAGATCCACAATAAGCCAAATACAACATAGGTAAACCAGGGACCCACCTTGATTTGAAAAGTATTGAAAGCAATACTACCTACAAGTAAAATAAGTGGATAAATGATTCTATCATCTTTGGGATTAACAAAAAAAGAATACCCCAAATAGGAGCCAACATGTAACCAAAAAACACCTTTTGACAAATCTGCCAGTCCAGGCCAACTCATCAACTTAAATAGATAGACTAAAACTAATAAGCTCAACGAGGAATAGATTAAAGTTATGAGTGTTTTTTTCATATCAGTTTAATTGTTGTGATAATTGAATAGCTGCTTCTTTTGGATCATTTTTCTGATAGATAATTTGATACACAAAATCTAATATGGGCATTTGTACCCCAAAATTGAAGTTAAACTTATACATGCTTTCTGTCGCGTAATAGCCTTCAGCTATCATTTCCATTTCTAATAAAGCCGACTCCACTGAATAACCTTTTCCAAGCATGGCTCCTAATGTTCTATTCCTGCTGTATTGAGAATAGGCCGTAACCAATAGATCCCCGAGATATGCGCTATCATCTGTATCGCGATCAATAGGATGAACTGCAGCAATAAAACGCTTTATCTCACGAATGGCATTACTGACTAAAACCGCCTGAAAATTATCCCCATATCCAAGACTGTGACACATTCCACAAGCGATGGCATATACATTTTTTAATACAGCAGCTATCTCTGTACCGTAGATGTCTGCACTTGGTGACACGGAAATATAGTCACAGGAAAGCATCTCGCAAATAGAATCAGCAAAAACCGAATTCGTACTCGCAAAAGTTAGATAGCTTAATTTTTCTAAAGCTACCTCTTCGGCATGGCATGGACCCGTAATGACCCCAAAATTGTTTTCCTGAACTCCTTTATATTCAAAAAAATATTCACCAATAATTTTAAGTGTTTTTGGCTCTACCCCCTTAATAGCAGAAATTATCTTTTTATCCATAAGATCTTCAGCAGAAACATCTTTGAACAAATCAGCAATGAAAGCTGAAGGTGTAACTAGTAAAATAGTAGAATTGCAAGCTATAAGCTGTTTAATATCTGAACTTGCCCTAACACGTTGAGTGTCCAATTGAACCGGACGCAAATACTTTGGATTTTTTCCACTAGCATTAATTTTTTTGGCCACTTGTTCATTACGAACCCACCAATCCACGTTAAGCTGTTTATTTTCCAATATAATTTTAACGAGTGCTGTTCCCCAACTTCCGCTTCCTACTACTAATATTTTTTCCATCGAGCTTTCTAGTTCACGCTTATTTTTTGAGTATTTAGTTTTTCTCCTGATTGACTGTATAAACTGAGAATATATTGACCTGGACTCAAATCAGCGGTATTTAATAAAAATTCATAATTGCCTTGTGTCACATGCTCATCCTTAATTTCTTTAACTATTTCCCCGAGCATATTTACTAATTGAAAACTAACCTGATCAACGGTTGGAAAATTAACACTAATTGTGAGTGATGTATTTACAGGATTGGGATAAGCAATAAACTTATCCAAGACGATGACTTCATTCTTGACCCGTAATTTTGATATCCATACGTTATTTTTTCCTAAACTATCTCCATAACTTCCGCAGAGCCATACCACACCATCCTCATTATATTTTCTTTGGATATCCGTATAATCACCCCATCGTTCAGCGGTATCGTTTACAAAAGTATTGATCAAACTATCTCCCGATTTAACCTGAATGATTTCAGAGTACAACCGTTCTAACCCTCTTTTTTTGGTATGGTAAATCGCACTTGTTCCTGCAAAATCTTGCTCACCGACATGTGAAAAAGTGATGACCATAGCATGCTCATCGAAAGAATCTTTTCCAACATATGTTATAGAAGGATAGGCAAAATCAAGCACATCTGAAGAAATAATCTCACCTTTGAGTTCAGGCTTTCCCTTGATTGAAGTAATAATACCGTGGTAAATACCCGAACGGATATCATCGGTTAATATTGAACTTTGAACATAATGAATGGTATTATGATGACATACTGCACTCAATACCCGGGTATCATTGGTCTGTAATCTAAAACCTTCAATCGGTTGGTAAGCTGAGGGAGGAACTCCGTATGGAAGATCTGTCTTCAAAACCGTTAGTCGGTGTTCAGCCTCCGGTGATAATGAATTATGGGTAATTTTATGTAAGAATACCGTGTCGTTGGATGACGCATCTGGTCTCACAGATAAAAAATACATATAATCTTGATCAAAATCTAAACCTGGCTGAACAGGGCAAATACTCCAAACTGGTTGCCCTCCATATGTGATCCCAGAAAATAATCGTTGTGTTAAATTCGCTTGGTTGTCGTAACCATCATTTTTATTCACTTGCCAAATAAAACTTTCTACAAAACCTTCCTGCCAACTTTCATTATCTCGAAGAAGGTTTACTGTAATATAAAGATCGGTTTTATTATGAGCAATAATGGGATAATCACTCCATGTCTTACCACCCAAAGGTTTGCCATTTAATGCATAAAAATTCCAAATCTGGGTTGGATCATTGGTTGCAGTAAAACCTATGACTATTCGGGTATCAGAACTTGTGCTTCCCTCTAGAAATACTAATATAAATCGATCGGCAACCGGATCATAGATTACTTTAGGATCATAATAACGATCCAAGAGCCCCAGCTGTCCACCTGTCATTCCATACAAGGTTTTGAAACCCAGTCTTTCTCCCGCTTCATTCAATATGGTAACGGTACTATTGATGGCAGAAATAATGATTCCATCATTACTAATAGCCATGGTATTATCGTTAGGAATACCTGCATTTCCTATTGGCTTCCCATTGAAGCTAGCATCCTTACGTGGATTCAGATCTTGGGGTTGTGTTTGGTAGGAAGTTTTAGATTTAAGATGCATCCGTTTTCGCTGGGCATCAATTTTCTGTTTTACCATATGGCTTCGCATAATCGGAGCCGGTGCTACAGCGTTATCTTTAAGTTTGCTAAGCTCTAAACCATTATTGGATTCACTAAAATGAATATTCCAGTGTTTGTAAACCTGAATATCCGAGGTTTGCTTTACCTCTGTTTGGCAAAAAGCCGATGTAAAGATTCCAAAAAATACGATAAATAATGACTCTCTCATAAAGCGTCAAATATAATCATTGAAGAATTAAGGCTTTATTTTGGGAAGATTTTCCTTCGTAAAAAAAGAAGAAGGAATGGATTGATTGAAAATAATACGGGTATACTCTATCGTAGTTTTATAGCCTGTTTTTTTTTGTGGAGTCATTACGATCTTAGAAGCTAATTTTCTATCTCCAAAGACTTTTATTTGACTCGCAACCAATGTATTCACTGCCACTAAATCTTCATCGTAAAACACTGTCTTCAATTGTATATAATCCACCTTATCGATATATATAATCAACTTCCCCCACAATACATCCGCATCTTCTTTTGGTGTAAGTAAAATTTCATAACACAACCGCCCTGACACATTTTGTGAGCCGGTAATTCTTGCATTATAATCTTGTGTAATGTTAGTTAATTTTATTAAATCATCCGCACTCAGGTCGGTTCCCATCCAACTTTGATTCAACATGGTTACTGGCAATTGGATCGACTTCTTTATTTTTGGTAGATAGTTGTATACGGCATTTTTTGATTTGAGATAAACAGTCCCTTTGTCCTTTTCCGGGCCAATAACGTACGCTGCTGCATAATCTTTTCCTTTTGACCATGTCTTAAGTTCCATATGTTTTGTCCATCGAGGCCTCTCAATAGTTATATTCATCGTTGTAATCATGGATGAAGAAAGCAGTTTTTGCTCTGCCTTCTGAAGCACTTGTATCGCATTGGGTTCGTCAGCTTTAGCTACTTGGCTCCATAAAATAACTATGACTAACAAGGTCAATTTATGTAAAAAATGAATCATTAATAAATAAACCCACAAGAACAGATTTTGATTGCCAAGGATTATTTCTAAATTCGCCAACGATATGACCCGAGAAGAATACATTGAAAACAACCGAGATAAATTTTTAGAAGAACTGTTTGACTTACTCAGAATCCCAAGCATCAGTGCAGATTCTGCATACGCTAAGGATGTCCTTCGTTGTGCCGATTATACAGCCATGAAACTCCAAGAGGCTGGAGCCGATAATGTGAGACTTGAGCAAACTGCAGGCAACCCTATAGTCTATGGAGAAAAAATAATTGACCCAAATAAACCCACAATTTTAGTCTATGGTCACTATGATGTACAGCCCTCAGTCCCAAATGATCTTTGGCACACCCCTCCTTTTGAACCTACCCTAAAAGAGGGCAATATCTATGCCCGTGGTGCGTGTGATGATAAAGGGCAATTTTATATGCATTTAAAAGCATTTGAAACCATGATGCAAACCAATACCCTTCACTGTAATGTGAAATTTATGATCGAGGGGGAAGAAGAAATTGGCAGTTCCAACTTGGGTATCTATGTGAAAGAAAATAGCGAAAAACTAGCTGCCGATGTAGTACTCATCTCAGATACAGGTATGATTGCCAACGATATCCCCAGCATAGATACCGGTTTAAGAGGGCTAAGCTATGTAGAAGTTGAGGTGACTGGGCCTAAAATTGATTTGCACAGCGGAACTTTTGGAGGTGCTGTTGCTAATCCCATTAATGTATTATGTGATATGATCAGTAGTTTGCATGACGAAAATAGACATATTACTATTCCTGGATTTTATGATCAAGTAGATACAGTGAGTGAGGCAGATCGAAAAGCCATGGACAAAACTCCATTTGATTTAGAAGCATTCAAAAAAGAATTGGATGTGAATGACGTAATGGGAGAATCCGGATATTCAACCATTGAACGAACTGGGATTCGCCCAACATTGGATGTCAATGGTATCTGGGGTGGATACATTGGAGAAGGTGCCAAAACTGTGTTGCCAAGTAAAGCCTACGCTAAAATTAGCATGCGATTGGTACCCAGTCAAACATCTGCAGAAATTACGCAACTTTTCCAAGATCATTTTAAAAAAATAGCTCCTGAATCCGTAAAAGTAAAAGTAACTCCACACCACGGTGGAGAAGCAGCCGTAACACCAACAGATAGCCCTGCATATCGAGCGGCAAGTCGAGCTATGGAAAAAACATTTGGGAAAACACCTATCCCGACACGAGGGGGAGGTAGTATTCCGATAGTTGCTCTTTTTGAAGAAGTATTGGGATTAAAAACTGTTTTATTTGGATTTGGATTAGATAGTGATGCTATTCATTCTCCTAATGAAAAATACGGGTTATTTAACTTTTATAAAGGCATTGAAACCATTCCTTATTTCTACGAATACTTCGCTGAAGAAAATTAATTTATCGTCAATTCTTAGTTCATCATTTTGATTTCGGCTCAATAAATTGAGCCGAAACTTTTTGAGGTAGTATATTTGTCCTATTCATGAATCGTACAACCATCTTAACATTCAAGCTTTTATTTGTACCCTTTTTTATTTTTACTCCCTTCATGGCATTCGCTCAAGTGAGAGAATATAAAAAAATGATGACAGACAACTCCTACCACTTTTATGAGGTTGTTGATGCTGCCAATACTTATTTTGATATACATGGACGAGGTAAGGGTTCGGGGTGGAAAAATTTTGAACGATGGAAAAACGAAAATGAAAGTAAATTTTTTCCAACAGGAGAACGCCATACTGTTGATTTCTATTTACCTCAAAAGGAATATGCTTCCATCCTAGCCAAGCAATCCCATTTGAAAAATAAAACTTCTTTTGATAATGGCTGGTTAGAGCTTGGTCCATGGGATGCCAATACGGTGACTAGTCATTACTCCCCAGGCATTGGTAGGGTAGAAACTTTTTGGGTCAACCCCAATAATAACCAACACCTGTTTATCGGCAGTCGAAGCGGTGGTTTTTGGAGAACGAGTGATGGAGGAAAAAATTGGGAAAATACGACCGACTTTTTAGTTGCTTCTGGAGTCCCCGCTCTCGCTGTAAATCCCAATAATTTCAATGAAATTTTAATTTCAGTTGAACATGGAGGCACTACTTACACACATGGCATTTATCGAAGTACAGATGGTGGATCTACATGGATGAAATCCAATTTCAATCCAGACAATTTAGGCTGGGGGGGATTGGGTGATAATGAACACATATACAAAATTGCTTATCATCCATCAGTAGCTAATCAACTATTTATTTGTTCTAGTAAAGGTTTATTTGTATCTAACGATAACTTAAAAACTTGGACTAGACCATTAGCATATACTACCACTGATATCAATTTCCATCCAATTAAAAATAGCACCATCTACACGTATCGATACACTTCATCAGATGTAAATCGATTATTGATCTCAAATGATGGGGGCACTTCCTTTAATGTTGGAGGTTCTTTCCCAAATAATAACAATGCTAGAATATTTTTATCAAATACACCAGCAGAACCCACGCACGTATATGCAGCATCCAATAACAATGTTTATCGATCTACTGACGAAGGAGCAAACTTTACGGCATTAAGTAATCCCAATAGCAGTGGCTTCGCATTTGCCGTATCAGATATTAATCCCGATTATATGATCTATGGGTATGTGGACCTTTTTGCCTCTGCTGACGGTGGTCAATCATTCAGTCAAAAAACGGCATGGGCTAATCAAAATAATGCATACATTCATGCTGATTTGCGGATAGCCGAATGTGTAAATGGTGTATTTTATGTAGGTACAGACGGGTATTTTGCAAAAAGTACTGACAATGGAAACACTTGGACTCGCCTCAATGACGGAACCGCCATTCGTGAATTTTATGCCGTTGGGCTGAGTCAAGGCAACTACGACATCAATATGGCTGGATCACAAGACAATGGAACCAGTATTTTAAATAAAGATGGCTGGATAGAATGGAACGGTGGCGACGGTATGGAAGCTTTAGCTCATCCCCTCAATAAGGATTGGATGATAGGCAGTTGGCAATTTGGGTCAAGAAATTATACCCAAAATGGAGGACTAACCCGGAACGGATGTAACAACCCAAATGGAGGCAGTGGAAATGCTGCTTGGGAAGCCCCTTTATTACAAAATCCTCAAAACAGTATGCAAGTCTACCATTTTAGTGATACCATGTATCGTGGAAATGATTTTGGAACACAATGGACTTTCAAATCTGATCCAGGAATAGGGGCTACCATTACGGAAGCTGCTATAGCCGAATCGGATTCTAATGTTATCGCTGTTGCCCGAAATAATATCCTTCGTCTAACCACAGATGGAGGACAATCGTGGAAGAGTATCCATTCGGGTTTGCCCAATTTTTCGATTACAGATATTGCCTTTGATCCAAAAAATAAAAACACCATTATGGTTACATACAACCGGTATCAAAAAGACAATCAAAAAATATTTATCTCCTTCGATCAGGGGGCTACCTGGTCTAACATTACATACAATCTGGGAAACATGCCACTTCGAACCGTAGTTATGGATCATAGTGATTCGTCTTACCTGTATGTAGGAGGAGAAATTGGCATCTATTACAAAAGCAAATCGGCTACTATATGGACCCTATACAATGAAAATTTTCCCAACGTTACGGTTAAGGATTTAGAAATTCATTACGGAAGCAATACATTAAGAGCTGCCACTTGGGGACGAGGTTTATGGGAATATACTTTGGTAGGTCGAAATAATTATCCTTCCATCACACATACTACTCTGACAAGCACACCCACCATCAATTCCCCCAAAGATGGTATTGATCAGTATGTCACCGCAACCATTGATTATGATGGTGATTTAGATGATGTAAATGTATTTTGGAGTGCTAATAGCGTTGCATTGGATAGCACCATAGCCATGGAAAAAACGGGCACGAACACTTGGAAATCTAAGAGACCCATTGGTGCAGACACTTGGAATGATCATGTTTATTTCAAGGTATTGGCTCATTCAAAAAATGGCAATTTATCTGAAACATACACCTTTGATTACCTGGTTAGAGAATTCAAATATTGCGTTCCCTCCGGTGAAGGAGCTACACAAGATTATATCAATTATGTAGATTTAGAGTATATTAATAACACTTCCAATCAAGAGTTTTATGGCGATTTTACAGATCAATCTACGGAGCTTGAATTAGGCGAGAACTATACCCTAGAAGTGGGTATGAATTACGTTTTTAACGGTAGAGATTCTGTTACTGCTTGGATTGATTATAATCGTAATGGCGATTTTGAAACAACAGAACAACTTATTTTTTCAAACCTATCTAATGAAACAAAAAAGGCAACGAGCACTTTCACTGTTCCAACGGATGCAACGATCAATAAAAATTTACGATTGCGGGTAAGAAGTCAGTACTTCACCAATCCAATGTCGCCATGCAGCAATACTCCTGGTGAAATCGAAGATTACACAATTCGGCTCAAAGAACCAGAAGTTAATCGTATTGCAACACCACTAAAAACTTCCTTTCAATTGATTCCCAACCCAGCACAAGGTCCTTTTGTCATTCAATTGGATCAACAACAGGCCATTAGTATTGAGATCCTCAATATTGCTGGAAAAACAGTATTTACATTTCAAGGAATAACCAACGAAGTAAGGGTAAATGACACGTTAGCTAGTGGCACTTACCTTGTACAAGTGCACACTTCTGCAGGTACGTCTTCTGAGAAAATAGTTATACATCAATAATGGTTATTTAAACCAAGCTTCTACAAAGTTCCGATCGTTGATTTGATCCACCTTATCCTCAGTGATGAGGTCGTAAACGCGTTTTGTATTTTTTGCACCAACAGATAATGCCTCACTATATGGAATGGTACTGAATGTTACCATTTCGTATTGAGACTTAAACAAATCGGGATGCAGTTCACATAACTGATGTTCCACTTTTTTGTAATGTAAAAATTGTTCGTCTCCCACAAGATCTCTCATTTCAATAAAATTTTGCAAAGCAAGATCAGCAATGGCATCTGCATTGGGCTTTCGTCTTTTTTGGTAGGCGTCCATGGCGATATCCCAGTCACCAAATTCTTCCAAACAATGATCCAATTCTACACAATCTTCGAAAGCACAATTCATACCTTGTCCATAAAAGGGAACAATCGCATGACAGGCGTCCCCAATCAAAGTAGCCTTTTTCATGTGCCAGGGATAACACCGAACTGTAACTAAACTACCCACCGGATTATTCTTAAAATCTTCTAATAATTCAGGCATTAGCGGCACTGCATCGGCAAAATAGGTGTTCATGAATTCAAGAATATCTTCATCGGTTTGAATCCGATCAAAACCTACATCTCCTTCGTAAGGCATAAATAAAGTACAGGTAAAGGATTTGTCTGGATTAGGCAAAGCAATCATCATAAAATTGCCTCGGGGCCAAATATGAAGCGAATCGGGATCCATCGCAAAGTCTCCCTCTGCAGTAGGTGTAATATTTAATTCTTTATATCCACTTTTAGTATAGCTTTGAGAATAATCAAACCGATCGTTCTTCATCATTTTTAAGCGAACAGGAGAGTATGCTCCATCTCCTCCAAGGATATAATCGGATTTAACCTCTAATTTTTCACCCGTTTTCTCATCCAAAAACCAGCATACACTATTTTCAATATCTACCTCCTGGCATCTCATATTAAAAAACTGATTTACATTTTCATGTTCATCTGCTAATTGCAGGAGTTGAACATTAAGATGTGCTCTACTTACAGAATGGATCGCTTGCCCTTCTTTCCCATAGGGTTGGTAGGCTAAATTACCTGCTGTGTCATGCATCATTCTACCCGCCATGGGGATCGCTTTGTCCAATACTAATTGATCCAATCCCACTTTTTGTAAAGCATGAATACCCCGGTTTGATAATGCTAAATTGATCGATCGACCAGCGGGTATTTCTACATTCCGCATATCGGGTCTTCGTTCATATATATTCACTTCATAATCACGTTTGGCTAAATAAACCGCTACCAGAGAACCAGCTAATCCTCCTCCTACTAATGTTATCCTTTTCATGTTTGGTTCAAAATTACTTAACCCAGCTATTTTTCCGATATTTGTTTGAATCTAAATTACATTTTGATCTACCAGCATACGCTTATTGTATTTAATCCAGCGGCTCAAGGAGGTAAATCTCACCTTGCATTAACTCCATACCTAACCATTTTAAAACAGGAAGGTTTTGCCTATTCTCTTTACCAAACCAATGGGAATGATGATACAGAAAAAATTCAAAAATTAATGGATGAGCACCCTTTTGATTTAATTAGCATTGTGGGTGGAGATGGTACCATCAATATCACTCTACAAGCCCTACCCCATTTTGATACTCCCCTGCACATCATCCCAGCCGGCACAGGAAATGATTTAGTTAAAATGCTTTATTCAAACCAATCACTTCAACGTATACTTCAAATTCCATTCAACAACCAACAAGAATTTTCGTCCATAGATGTATGGACTTGCAATCAAAAACGATTTATAAATGGATTTGGTGCTGGATTTGATGGTGCTATTGCTCAAAAAACACAACTTAAAAAAATCCTGTTTTCAAGTCAAGCAAAATACTGGATAGAAATCATCAAGCATCTTTTTATCTATCGTTCTTTCCAAGCTAAAATTAATGGTGAAAATAAACAGGTATTCATGCTCTCTGCGGCCAATGGAAAAGTCTATGGAGGAGGGTTTAAAGTAGCGCCAAATGCCAATATTAGTGATGGTAAATTAGAAATTATTTTATGTAAACGTGTTTCTCTTTTTAAGCGCATGTATTTTTTACCGCTAGTGAAATTGGGGAGACACTTACACAAATCAGCCATTGAATATCAACAATTGGAAGAAATTACCATTGCTTCTGATTGCCCTATCCCTGCTCAACTCGATGGTGAACCCTTGATCGAAAAAAATTTTCATATCCGAAAAACAGGACAAGTAAAAGTAATCGTTTAATTCCCCAAAGAGGCGTCTGATTTGCGCCATTTGTACCAAAAAAAGCTACATCCAACAATAACGAATAAAGCAATAAATTGGGAGTGTGAAATTTGACCATCAAACAAAAATCCACGTGAATCATCCCCGCGATACAGTTCTACGATACTTCTTCCAATGGCATACATGATTAGATAAACTAAAAATAATTGACCCTGAAACGATTGTCTTTTTCGAAGAAAATATACGACGCCTAAAATCAATACATTTACACCAATATCGAATAATTGAGTAGGATATAAGGGTACATCTTTAAAATCAGCTAGCGTATCCGGATGAGAAAAAACCACTCCTAGATTTGAAGAACACACTTTCCCATGACAACACCCTGCCAAAAAACAGCCTACTCTCCCCATCGAATGAAGGACGGGTGCTGCGAAAGCAAGTATATCTAAAAACGGTCGAACTGCTATTTTTTCTATTTTTAACCACAAAACAAGAGTCGGTATGGTAAAAATCAATGATCCATAAAAAACAAACCCTCCTTGTAGTGCATTTTTCATTAATGAGGGGTTATCCCAATATTTATTGATATCCTCTAAAAAGAAAAATAACTTTCCTCCCATAAAGGCGGCCCCTATAGCCCACATAAATAAACTAGACAGTTTTTCGGTGTTAAGACCCAAAGACTTGGATTGATATAGCACAATATAAAAAGCCAAAATAGCTCCTAGGGCAATCATAAAACCATAACTGTACAACGAAAATTGAGGTGGTAAAAATCCCTGTAAAAAATCAGGAATAGTAATCGTAATCAATTTTGGAAACATGCTTCAAAAATACTTATTCTATTCCGTCTTGAATATATGTTGTTCCATATCTTCTCTCTTTCCACACGGAGGGAATCGGAAGAAAGTAAAACACCGCAGTAACCAACGTATTGATCAAAACATACCCCTCATACACGGCTAATTGCCAGAATTTAAATGGTTGTACTCCCGCCTTATGACACAGCGTGAGCATAAATAAAGATTGGAGCAAAAACTTCACTCCCCAGACAACCAGAGCCCATTGAATAGAAATAAAAAAAAGAATCCCTAAAGCCGGTAAAAAAAGACCATAAAGCAGGATGATTGCTTTCCAATTGAGTGGGAGATCACGCGCACCGATGAGCCAACGTTTTCGTTGATGAAGCATTTCGGTGATAGAAGGTATAAACCAAGCCTTCCCTAGTGAGTAATCACTCAATATATTTCTCCAGCCCCAACCTCGGGATGTGACTTCTTGAAATAACTTATAATCCTCTGTAATCGAAAAATCAATGTTCTCATAGCCTCCCGTTTGCCAGTAGGCTGAGGCTCGAACAGCCATGTTATTCCCTACACTTGTACACCCCACCCCCACATGGGCAAATGCTTTAATGTAGCCCATAAAATGTAACCAATCGATACTCTGCATGGTAGCGAATAGCTCCCCAGGCTGACACATTGTTGTTCCACTTACCAATCCCACGTCGTCATCAAATTCTTGAAGCAATCCCAAAATCCAATCGGCTGGCAATTGAACATCCACATCGGTAATACCATAAAAAACTCCATCTGCATGATGAGCCAATTGTGCTAACACATTGGCTTTTCCTCTTCCTTTTCCAACTACTTCGGTAATGGAATGCACATGAAAATGGGGTTTGTCTTGGATAAATTCTTGGATGAGTGCTAGGGTGTTATCTGAACTGGAATCATCTCCAATCTGAATATCTAATAGGTGTGTCGGATAATTGAGGCGATGCATGGCCTCCAAACAACGAATAATCAATGCTTCTTCATTACGAGCTGCCAACAAAATAGATACCTTCGGATATTCTGATCGCGGTTGCAATGGTTTGGTCATGTACACCAACATCGAACACCATGAAAAAATTTGAATACTCAAAAAAATACCCATAATAAGACCTATCCCAAGTATCGCAATCATAAAACAGACATCGTATAGCCTTCCTCCTTAAGAAATAATAAATAAGCCGGCAATAATGATTTTACGTTTTTTTCTGCTTTTACACTATCATGAAAAACGACAATACTTCCGGGCCGGGTGGCCTTTTTGATGCGTCGCAATGCTCGTCTCACATTTAAGTTTGGAAGGTAGTCCCGGGATAGAATATCCCACATAATAATTTCGTATTTGGATTGGATTGAACGGATTTGGCTGTATTTGATCTGTCCATACGGTGGTCTGAATAAGGTATTACTTTTGATATAATCTTCACAATCTGCGATATCCGCAACATATTTTTTGGTTGAAGTACGCCACCCTTTCAAATGTTTAAAGGTATGATTGGCTACATGATGACCTGCATCGGTTAGTTGAGCAATTAACTCAAAATGGCGTTGTGCATTTTCTCCAACGATAAAGAACGTAGCTTTTGCTCCTACCTGAGCTAAAGCGTCCATTACCCAAGGAGTAATATCCGGATGAGGACCATCGTCGAATGTCAAAAAAACTTGTTTGCTAGTAACTTCCCTCCGCCATGTCAATTGAGGAAAAAAATAATAACCCAGTTTGCTCCAATTATTCAATCACACAAATCTAAAAGATTATCGACAATATTAAATGAAGATAACGTAAGATTTATTTTCCCCTTATTCTACTTTATTAAAGATACCCTTACCTTTGTTTGGTTATTTAGAATCGTTGTATGCATAAACTAATTACTGTTTTCCTTCTCTTGGCCTATTGCACAACAGTAGCCCAAGAAGCATCCCCTTGGACTTTAAAAAAATGTATTCAATATGCTTTAGAGCACAACACCTCTATCGCTCAAAATAGACTTCAAGGTGAAATCGCAGAAAACAATTTACTCCAAAGCAAAATCAACCGACTGCCGGCCATCAATGGCAATGGGAATCACAACTACAATATTGGTAGAACCATTGACCCTTTCACCAACTCTTTCAATAATACGACCATTCAGAGTAATTCGTTTTCGATTGGTGCAGGTGTTTTACTTTACGGAGGTAGCCAAGTGAATCACACCATTAATCAAAACAAATCTGCTCTTTTGGCCAACCAATCTAGCCTTGCTGTCATTCGGAATCAAATTGCTTTATCGGTTTCGCAAACATTTCTTCAGATCATCCAAGGAGAAGAAAATTTAAAATGGGCAAATACCCAATACGAAATCACGCAAAGTCAGTTAAAACAAGCTGAAATATTTTTAGAAAATGGATCAACGAATGCTCAATTGGTCCTTAACCTAAAGGCACAATCGGCCAACGATAAAGTTAATATTATCAATGCACAAAATACGATTGAACGGGGATATAATACCTTAATGAATCTGATGCAATACCCCATAGATCAATCGTTTGAAATCCATATTCAACCCATGACGTATGATCCATCCATGCGTACAGAATCGGTTGCCGATATATATACCATGGCATTACAAAACTTGCCCGACATTGCCCAAGCAGAAGCTATCATTGCTCAAAATAAATATGCCGAAAAGATGGCCTCTGCTCGTTTACAACCCACCATATCTGGGTATGGTAATATCAATACGGTATATTCTCAAAGTGGTCAGAATATCCGTTTTGGTGACACCACTTTTATCCCTATCGGATTTACCGAAAATTCATTGGAGCAGGTTTTGGTCCCCAATGTAGCAACAGAACTTACTCCCAAATCTTTTGGAGATCAACTGACAGACAACTTAGGACAACAGGTTGGATTATCCATTTCAATCCCTATTTTTAATGGCTACCGCAATCAAACCGCCCTTAAAAATGCACGCCTGAACACCAAAATAAGTGAACTCAATCTTCAGAATACTAAAAATCAGATTCGAAACGATGTCACTACGGCATATACCAATCTTAAAACCGCAGAAAGCCGGTATTTAGCTACCAAACAAAGTGTTGAAGCACAACAATTAAATTACGCGTATAGCCAGAAACGTTTTGATGCTGGAATCCTCAATAGTGTAGAGTTATTGACCGCTAAAAATCAGTGGAATCAAGCTCAAATACAATGGATCAATGCCAAGTACGAATGGCTATTTAGAAATCTAATTATCGACTTTTATAAAGGAAAAGAATTATCATTATAATGACCAAAAAAAAATTAATTATAGGCCTTAGTATCGTTCTAATTACCATCATTTTAGTAGTCATAGGAAAAAACAGAAAACGAGGGGTTATTGAAGTTACCGTTGGAAAAATTGAACAACGAACCATCATTTCTTCGGTAAGTGCCAATGGAAAAATAAGACCCGAAACCGAGGTGAAAATCAGTGCAGACGTTTCTGGTGAAATCACAGAACTCTTCGTAACAGAAGGTGATACCGTATTTGAAGGTCAATTATTACTCAAAATAAATCCTGATTTATACATCACGGCGAAGGATCGAGCTCAAGCCAGCTTGAGTGGTTCTCAAAGTAATTTCAAAACCACAGAGGCCCAAGTGACACAAGCGGTAACCCGTTTGAAAGAACAAGAATCCATCTACCAACGCAACCAAGATCTCTTTAATGAAAAGGTACTCAGTGAGGCCGAGTGGGATGCTGCCCAAACCCTCTACGAAGTAGCCAAAAGTGAAGTAACGGCTGCCAAACAACGCCTAGCTGGTGCTAAATATAGCATCGATAACGCCCAAGCTAGCCTCAATGAAGCCAACAAAGCATTAGAACGAACACGGATCTTTGCTCCTTCTGACGGCGTGATTAGTGCCCTCAATAACGAAAAGGGAGAACGCGTAGTGGGTACCGCTCAAATGGCCGGTACTGAAATTATGACTATTGCGAACTTCAATCACATGGAAGTGATTGTGGATGTCAATGAAAATGACATTCTCAACGTCAAAAAAGGGGACACTGCACTCGTAGAGGTAGACGCATACTCCAATCGTACATTCAAGGCCATCGTAACAGACATTGCCAAAAGTGCGAACCAATCAAATACCGTTATGAATTCGGATCAAGTCACCAATTTTGAGGTAAAAGTTCGTATTCTAAAATCCAGTTATAGTGATTTACTTACCCAAACCAATGCCCCTTTTTTACCGGGTATGAGTGCCAATGTCGAAATACAAACCGCGGTTAAAAAGAAGGTGTATAGTCTTCCCATTGAGGCTGTAGGTACCCGCATGTCTTCCGATAGTCTGAATAACGAGGATCAACTGGATGAAGTTATTTTTTCAATAGAAGATGACAAAGCTGTAAAGCATATTATCACCACCGGAATTCAAGATAGCCGGTACATCGAGATTTTGTCTGGCATCGATGGATTGGAGAAGGTCATCATTGGCCCCTACGATGCCATCAGCAAAACCCTCAAAGCGGGCAGTAAAGTGGCTGTTATGGAAAAAACGACCACCGATAAACTTGAGAAAAAATAATTTTTAATTTTTTTTGCCACGCTAAGTTGCTGATTACAAGGCAGTCATACTTGCCTCGCACGTGCTATCCTGCTGCAGCCATTCCTTTCCTATTTGTTTTTTTTAATTTCTCCATTTAACTTTAAGCATTGACAATCGAAAGCGCTGAATACTACAATTCATCTGTGTTTTCGATTGGACTTTTTTTTCATCAGCCCCCTTAAAAGGACTGCTGAAAACCGTTTAATCCGTGGCCCAAAAACACTTTTTGTAACCTTTTTACTATTGAAACAAAACCTGTATGAAGCACCTCTTCACCCAACACCTTGTAAAATCAAGCCTATGCATTGGTCCTTGCTCCGTGGGCAGCAGGTGGAGACACAACTGTAAGCGGTTTAAGAATGGATAAATTTGGCAATATAGGTATTGGAACTCCTACTAATAATGGTTTTATACTTGCAGTCAATCGAGATATCACCATCAATGGTAAAATTAATTGTAAAAATGAATCGAATCAATGGATAAAAAATTATGAAGAAATTTATATTAAAATTTTTATACTTAATGCATAGATACTATGATAAAGGCAGTACGAAGTCCATTGCACCTTATGTTATATTTTTTGCAATGTTGACCAACCATGTACATGGTCAAAATACATCCATTGGAGTAAAAGTAGACTCCTGCTTATTGAAACGGTATGAAAGAAGGGTAATGAAATCGTATCAAAAAAGTAGTTGTGCAGAGAAGAATGTAACACCACAACAGACGCATATTTTTTATGTTCCTGTACCTAAAAATTTCAATTTATAAAACCTTCAAAATGAAGATTCATTAAAAAAATTAGAAGTTCGAAAAATTAAATACAGATTAAAAAAGTACTTATCGACCATAACCACTACAATACATACTCAAGACACCATAATTTTAGGGTCTAGCGACGGAGTAATTATAATGTGTATAGAAGATTACAAGAATACTGTGTTTGATGATGATCGCGAGTTTCTGGAATTTGTGAGGGAAAAAAACATCAAACAAAGTATTGCTATCAATAATGTATCCATGCCTACTTACTTCTGTTTCTCCGAAAATAATGAAGTCTTTGTTTTCAGTCTTAGAGGAAAAGATAACTATCAAGTATTTACACTCCATGACTTTATCTCTACTACATATGAAGATGAACAAACTAGAAAATATAAAAAACAACATCAGCTTAAATAATGATGAAAAAAGTAAATAACGGTATAAAATCAACTATCCTATGTTTGATCTCATTAATGAATATAAAAAATCAATAGACAATGGTCAGGGTTTTATACTTCAAAAGCCAACAGAGTGGGAAGTATCATTCATGAAATAATCACCTACCCCCACGTATCGGGGCTTTCTCGCCACTGGGCCAATTTGTCGAGATCTGCTGCTTGGACATACCCCGAAGCAACTGCTTCATGGATCATACTGCCGTAATTGCCCAAGGTAATCAGCTTACAATCGGCCGCTTTGAAATTGGCTTCTGCTATCGGAAATCCATATGTGAAAATAGCTGCCATACCGGCGACATGATAGCCTTCGTTGCGCAAATAATGGACAACCTTCAGGCTACTGCCTCCCGTACTGATTAGGTCTTCCAAAACAACCAGGGTAGCATTGGGCGCTACCTTGCCTTCTAGCTGTCGCTTGAGTCCGTGCGATTTGGGTTCAGGACGACAATACGCATAACTCAAATTCAATTCATCCGCAATCAAAGCCCCCATTGCAATACCCGCTGTAGCTACACCGATAATGGTGTCTGCTGTCGGAAACTGACGTTTTATTTCTGCAGATAACATTTCTTTTATGGCCTTTCGATGATGTGCATAGGACAATACCGTTCTGTTATCACAATATATGGGGCTGTTCCATCCGCTGCTCCATTGGAATGGTGCATCGGGAGACAATTTTATGGCACTTGTTTCTAATAATATTTTAGCGATTTTTGTTTCTATACTTGCAGACATAATAGTTGAACAAATGTATCATATTTTTCACGGGAAACATCTTCTGATTATTACCAATCAACCGGATACATGGGATACATTTACTCCTGACTTTATCTTTAAAAATCCGAAACCCAAACAGATACAAGAAGTTTTAAAACTAAGTAAAAAAGCAACCCAAAAATTAAAAATTGCCTTAGTGGGTGAGCCCGATGCTATTTTTCGCATGCTCTTGGGAAAATTTAACCGAATCATTGCCGCCGGCGGTCTGGTATTCAATGAACATAATGAACTCCTTCTCATTAAACGACTTGGTAAATGGGATCTTCCCAAAGGAAAATTAGAGCCGGAAGAAGAGATGGAACAGTGTGCCATACGCGAAGTCATGGAAGAAACCAATGTACAAAACCTGACTATTCGCCATTCCTTGCCCGATACTTTTCATACCTATTACAGAGACCATCAATGGATCATTAAACAAACCCACTGGTACGCTATGTTTTGTAAAAAACAACAAAACTTGAAACCACAAACGGAAGAGGATATTGAAGCGGTAGAGTGGTTTCCGTTTGAATCTCTAGATATAAAAAAACTAAAGACCTACCCTGCCATACGGTATATCATAAAATCGTACCAAAAACCAACACCAAATATGGGATTATAACAATAACTTAGGATGGGATGTCTTGCGCAATGAGGGATGGAATGTACTTCTCGTAATTGCCTCCTAACTGAATCAGATCTCGAATCACAGTGCTGCTGATCATGGTGTGTGATGAATGACTCATGATGAATACACTTTGTATCCCCGATGCCATATCTGCATTCACTTGGGCAATTTGACTTTCGTAAATAAAGTCTTGGGAATTGCGTAACCCCCGAAGGATAAACTGTGCTCCTACCTGTTCGGCAAAACGGGTAGTCAGACCTTCATAGGATTGGACACCTACACGAGGTTCATGCTCAAATACTTGAGTAATCCAATGTTTCCGACGTTCTAATGAAAACATGTGCTGTTTCCCTGCATTTACCCCTAATGCAATGATGATCTCATCAAACATGCCCAATCCACGTTGGACCAAATCAAAATGACCCAACGTAAATGGGTCAAATGTACCGGGGAATATGGCTATTTTTCGCATGGTAGTTTCACAAAGTTAAAAAAAGAAAAGGTACTCTGCCCATAATTCCGAGATTCTATTAGTGCTGGATGGTGAATGGGAGTCATTGATTGATGTTCTAAAATAAATATTCCTCCAAGAGTCAAGAAATTTCCCGCGGATAACACATCCAATAGTTGACGAATCTCTTGGGTGGAATGATAGGGTGGGTCTGCAAAAATGACAGGGTAGGATTTATCCGTTTTTTTCAAAAAAGAAAGCACTTTAGACGAATGAACCGTTAAATTTTTGACCGCTAGCTGCTGAGCTATTTCTTGAATATAAGCAATGGATTTCCGATTATGATCTATTGCGGTGACATGGGAGGCTCCTCGAGATATAAATTCCAATGCAATACTGCCCATACCACTATATAAATCCAATACCTCAACAGATTCATAATCGATACGCTGATCTAAGATATTAAATAACGCTTCTTTTGCTCGATCTGTGGTAGGTCTTGTATGTGGCATCGCTCGTTTTGGAAAACGAAAACCTTTATGATATCCACTTATAATTCGCATTGTGCAAAAAAATGAAGCACAGCATGCATCGATTCATCAATATCTCCAGAGGAACTATCGGTTGGGGTTATAGTACGGATAGCTGGAAGGTAATTTTTAAAGGTATGAAGATATTTTTCTGCATTGGATGGAGACGAAATAGCCGTCAATTGAAGCGAATCTACGGGAAGTTCCAATTGCTCCACCACCAACATCAGAAAATAAAACAACTCATCTATATGTTGAATTGGGTATCGGTTTGCTAGAACAAATGAACCATTTTTCCAGGCCAAAAGGGTAAGGATTCCTTCATATTCATAAAAATAGATAGCATGGACTACATTAGCCTTTGCAGCATATTCATAGAGAAGCTCAATATCTGTATTTAATTTCGCATTAACGAGGCTTTTTAGTAATGGTTGTATCCATGCTGGCTGGTCATACCCTATTTGAAAAGCATCTGTTTTACTACTAGCAAGGTGTGAAGGTTTCCCATGATTGAGTTCAAAGAAGGGCGCAAGTTCTTTGGTTTCCAATGGGCATAAAGTGAACGGAGAATTCATCACATGGACATGGGTAGAACTAAAAATAGCAGCACTTAATGATGCTGGTAGTGTGTGATCAACCCCTACCATTTGATGTTTCAGTTGATTGTCTTTGGCGTAGATGCTATAGATCTGACGATGTGAATCTACAGTAACAATAAGTAGGTCGCTTACAGCATTGTGATAGACTGACATCGCAGGTGGAGATTAATCCCAGTTTCCACTATAATTTGCATCGTAGATAGAACCTACTTTAAGTGGATTATTGGTTTTCTGGCGTTCTTTGTTGAATGGTTCTGGATCTGAAATTTCAAAAACAGGAACGATAACTCCATTTTTCTTGATTTCACCTGCAGCAATTTTAAACATCAAATTTTCCTTAAATGGAACATATTTCAAGTTGGGGATGTCGATGTTAGGAAACAACGAGTCTTTTACACTAATGAATTGTTCTTCTACTTTAAAAACAGTAGTAGAATCGTCTTTATCTCCCTGCTGGATCAATACTTTCATTTCCCCTTTTTCCATAAAATTTAGCAAGTCAGAAAAATTACCTGCAAAACTTCCCTTAGACTCTTTGTAAGCTAATTGCCCATCACGAAGGATTGTTAATTTTTTGATAACCGCTTCTTCTTTTATATCAACCTGTTTTTGGTAACGAATAGGTTCTGCAATGGATTCATAAGTAAAATAAGCTAATACTCCTATAATAATTAATAATCCTATTCTGATGCTATACTTTATGGACATAGTAATGAAATATCTTGAATGGCAAACTTAAACAAATCCAAGAGAATTATTTTTAAAACTTGGGATTTAAATTTAAATTTAAAGAGGTAAAAAAAAGCCTCAACCCGTTTGGGATGAGGCCTATATCCTATCGTAAAAAAACGGTTAACCTTCTAACGCTGCAGCCCCACCAACAATTTCTAAAATTTCGGTTGTAATGGCTGCTTGACGGGCTTGGTTATATTGTAGTTTAAGGTCGTAAATTAGTTCGCCAGCATTTTCTGTGGCTTTATCCATGGCAACCATTCTGCTTCCATGTTCTGATGCTTGAGAGTCAAGCATCGTTCGATAGAGCTGTGTTTTTACAGCACGCGGAATGATCGTAAATAGCAAATCCTTTTGGGTAGGCTCGAAAACGAAGTCAGCTAAGTATTTGCCCTGCTCCGCTTTTTCAGTTTCAAAAGCTTCTAATTCTACGGGTAAAAGTTTCTCAACGGTTACAATTTGAGTAGCTGCATTTTTAAATTTATTGTAAACAACACGTACTTCATCATATTTGCCATTTAAGAAATCTGCAATTACATTTCCTCCAATGTTAAATACATCATCCGCATTCAAATTTTGGAAGGCAGCGATAGCGGAAGTATCCATTTTGAATGAATGACGTTTAAAAAATTCATATGCCTTTTTACCTAAGAATTTTACTTCTACATTTTTCCCTGCATACGTTGTTTTTAGGAGTGATGATACTTCTTTTGTGATGTTCGAATTAAAACCACCACAAAGACCACGATCACTTGAGTTTACAATTAACAGAACATTTTGAACTTCTCTATGCTCAAAATAGCCCTGAACACTTGACTCATCTTTAGCCGAATCAGCTAAATTCTGAAGAATTCCATTGAGTTTATCCGCATACGGCCGCATTTGAGTAATGGCTTGTTGAGCCTTACGCAACTTCGTCGCCGAAACCATCTTCATGGCTTTGGTAATTTGTTGAGTAGACTGAGTACTCGATATTCGTGTTCTAACTTCTTTTAAATTTGCCATAAAGCGAAATTATGCTTTAAAGTTTTTTGCAATTTCAGCTCCTACTTGCTCAATCGTGTTAGTTAAAGCATCATCGATTTTACCTTCAGTAAGTGCATCTATAACCGATTTGTGATCTGATTCCATTTTCATGAGAAATTCTTCCTCAAACTTTCGCACTTGGTTAACAGGAACATTTCGAAGAAGCCCTTTTGTACCCAAGTAGATAATGGCTACTTGTTTTCCAACAGATAATGGAGAGAACTGAGGCTGCTTTAATATTTCAACATTTCGCGAACCTTTGTCTAGAACCCCTTTTGTAGCAGCATCCAGATCCGAACCAAACTTAGCAAATGCCTCAAGCTCACGATATTGAGCTTGGTCTAATTTAAGCGTACCCGACGTTTTTTTCATGGATTTCTTTTGAGCAGCACCACCCACACGAGAAACAGAAATACCTACGTTAATGGCTGGACGAACACCCGAGTTAAATAAGTCGGATTCTAGAAATATTTGACCATCCGTAATCGAAATTACATTGGTTGGGATATACGCTGATACGTCGCCCGCTTGTGTTTCAATAATAGGAAGTGCGGTTAATGATCCACCTCCTTTAACAAGATGTTTGATTGATTCTGGTAAATCATTCATCCCTTGAGCAATTTCATCGGAACCATTCACTTTAGCTGCACGTTCTAACAAACGAGAGTGCAAATAAAATACATCCCCAGGATAAGCCTCACGCCCTGGAGGTCTCTTAAGCAATAACGAAACTTCACGATAGGCCACTGCTTGCTTACTTAAATCATCATAGACAATAAGTGCAGGACGTCCCGTATCTCTGAAGAACTCACCAATAGCTGCTCCAGCCATAGGTGCATAAAATTGCATTGGAGCAGGATCTGCAGCAGATGCAGAGACTACAACGGTATAGGCCATTGCCCCTTTTTGTTCAAGGGCAGAAACAACCTGTTTTACAGTAGATGATTTTTGACCACAAGCTACATAGATACAAAATACCGGTTCGCCTTTGTCATAAAATTCTTTTTGGTTAATAATCGTGTCAATAGCAACGGCAGTTTTACCCGTTTGTCTATCGCCAATAATGAGCTCCCTTTGACCTCTTCCTATGGGGATCATCGCATCCACCGCTTTAAGGCCTGTTTGCATTGGCTCTGATACAGGCTCTCTATAAATTACACCTGGAGCTTTTCGTTCCAAAGGCATTTCATAGGTTTCCCCTTCGATGGGACCTTTACCATCAATAGGATTTCCAAGAGTATCTACTACTCTACCCAACATACCTTCACCTACTTTAAGAGATGCAATTCTATTGGTTCTTTTTACCGTATCTCCTTCTTTAATGTCAGTAGAACTTCCCAAAAGTACAGCTCCCACGTTATCTTCTTCAAGGTTAAGAACGATGCCTTGAACGCCATTGTCAAATTCGATAAGCTCTCCAGACTTTACTTGTGTAAGTCCATAAATACGTGCGATACCGTCTCCTACTTGAAGCACAGTACCTACTTCTTCTAATTGGGCATCTGTATTTACCCCAGCTAATTGCTCTTTGATGATGTTAGAAACTTCGTCTGGTCTTATTGCAGCCATGATTATATTTTAATTGTAAATTAATTGTTTTCTGATTTCTCTTAATTCTTTAGATACGCTTTGATCTAAAAGTTTGTCTTCATATTTAATAATGATTCCGCCAATAATAGTAGAATCAATTTCGTTAATGATTTGTATGTCTGACTTTCCAATTACCTTTTCAACATATTTTTTTGCGTCGGTTAGCATTTTGTCGGATAAGGGGATAGCAGTCACAACAGTAGCTTGAGATATTCCTTTCATTTGGTTGTATGACCCAATGAAGTGAGTAGCAATCATAGCAAGTTCTTCCTCTCTTTTTTTATCAATCAAAAAAGAAACAAAACCTTGAGTTACTGATTCTGTATCCTTCAACAACTTCATCATAATTGCTTTTTTAGCCTCTGATTTGATTATCGGATTTTTAAGCAGATGAATTAAATCTGTAGAAGAATGACACATAGATTCAATAGTAGTCATATCCACCTTTACTTCATCTAACTTATTATTTTGTATAGCTAAATCAAATAATGATTTTGAATATCGGGATGCAATTCTACTGGACGCCATAGTGATTAGTTGGATTGTTGATCAAAATGAGAGGACACCAATGCCTCATGGGCACTATTATCGCTTAGTTCTTTTCGAATTACTTTTTCAGCAACGGCAATAGACAATTCCGATACCTGCTTTTTGATGTCCGTTAAGGCTTGATTTTTTTCTTTATCAATTTCTTTACGGGCTGAGGAAATCAAACGATCACCTTCTTGGGTTGCTGTTATTTTAGCTTCAGATAAAATTTGCTCTTTCATCACTTTAGCTTCCTTTAAAATCTGCTCGCGTTCTTTTCTAGCTTCAGCAAGTAATTTTTCGTTATCTGATTTGAGTTCACTCATTTTTGCCTTCGCTTCTTCAGCTGACTTAAGTGAGCGTTCAATAAATTCTTCTCGATCGTTGAGTGCTTTGATAATACCCTTCCAAGCAAACTTTTTCAACAGAAAAAGTACGACTAAAAAGGCAACCGACATCCAAAGAACGAGACCTAATTCTGGCAATAATGGATTCATAATAATCTTCATTTAATGGTAGTGGGATTGATTACCCACTACCATGATTTATATCTTAATTATTATTTGGTTAATACGACCAATAGACAAACGATGATACCAAAGAATGCAGCACCCTCTACAAGTGCAGCAGCAACGATCATGTTTGCTCTTATGTCTCCTGTTGATTCTGGTTGACGAGCCATTGATTCTAACGCCGATCCACCGATTCTACCGATACCAATTCCTGCTCCGATAGCTGCAATTCCTGCTCCGATTCCTGCTCCCATGTAAGCATTTGCCATGTCTAATAAAATTGTTAAAAATTCCATTTCTTAATTGTTACTTGTTTTATATACTTAATTTAATTATAAACTTATCTAATGAGCATGGTCGTGCTCTTCTACTGCTGATCCAAAATAAAGGGCCGACAATAATGTAAAAACATATGCCTGCAAAAAGGCTACTAAAAGCTCTATAGCAAACATAAATATCGAAAATGCTACAGAAAGTATGGATACCCCATATCCTCCTCCTGCACCATATAAATTATTAAAAATAAATATCAAACTTACAAACGAAAGAATGATGATGTGTCCCGCTGTGATATTGGCGAACAATCGCAAAGTCAACACCACCGGTTTTGAGATAAAACCAATAAACTCAATAACAAACATTAAAGGTATTGGAAATTTCAACCACCACGGTACCCCAGGAGTGTTATAAATGTGTTTCCAATAATCCTTATTCCCATTTACCGAAGTGATAATGAAGGTAAAGAGAGCAAGCACAAGTGCTACAGCGATGTTTCCTGTGACATTAAATCCTCCAATAAAAGGGATAAGACCCAACATATTTCCAATCCATATAAAGAAGAAAATGGTTAATAAATAGGGCAAGAATTTTTGATATTTTTTTCCAATGGATGGTTTAGCTATTTCATCCATGACAAATAAGATTAAGGGTTCAAAAAATGACTGAATGCCTTTTGGAGCTTGCATCGCGTTTTTACGGTAAGATGTGTTGATCGATATGAACACTACCAACATAATGATCATGGTCAATAACATTCCAAAAACAGATTTGGTGATCGATAAATCAAGAGGACGTGCTGCATTTACATGTCCATCCTTATCATGAGATAGTTTGCCATCCGTTCCGACATGGTATATTTTTTCATGGACCATGATATAACCATTGTAAGCCTCACCATGTGACAAGTGTGAAGACATAAAAATATCCAAACCTTTTTCTTTTGAGTACAGCATGATCGGTAATGGAACATGCAACGGACCGATATGGATTTCATGATTATCCATTACGTGATGCATGATTACCTCACCAGCATTAAATGATTCTTTTTCAGCACTATTTTTGGTGGAATGCTCCGCGAGGGCAACAGAAAATGTCGTAAAAAGCACGACTAAAGTCAAAAATGTTACTTTTAAATTTCTTGTAAGTATCTGAATTTTAGCTAGTTGCATTACCAGTGTTGCTGTTTTTTTCGGTTCGCAATTTATGTACTAAATGATATATTTCAAATATTGTAAACAATAAATATAAAAATAAATAATACACGACAAAGACGTTAGACTTTATATCGCTTATTACTAGATACATAGCTATGAAAATTATCGAAAATAACATTCTCAAACCCGTACCTGTCATGATTCCTAAATAAAAATCTGAATTTGATTTTTTTTGGACAGCTTTATGAGAACTTTGACCAATGATGAGTCCGAGTAAGATATAAAATAACAAGGAAAACCAATACCAAGATTGTTCTGTCTCATTTGAAAAATAAAAATATAAGATATCTAAGACAGCTACTCCAAGTGAGAGTAAAAGTAGACGAAGAATAAATTTAATACTCATTTATTGTAGTTTTTTGATTAGCAAATAAATGACTGCAAATACAGCTATAAATATAGCAATAAGCAAAAAAACTGATTCTAAATTGTAATAGTTATCAAGAAAACGACCGACACCAATTATAACAAATGTTACTATAATGAGCTGAAACCCAATTCCAGCATATTTTTGAGAATTACCCTTTGGCTTGTAGGCCATCTTTTAATTCGGTTTGGATGACCTCTTTTTTCATAGAAATTGAATTCCCCATCGAGCATGTTCCATTGTATTCACCCCCATTTTCAAGCACCATTTTTGAAGTGAAAATATCTCCATTCACCTTTCCAGTACTTTTTATGAGCAGCAAGTTAGAAATATTCACTTCTCCTTGGGTTTTACCACTTATATCACAATCCTTAGCCTTTATACATCCCGTGATTAATCCATTTATACCTACTACACATTTGCCATCTGTCGTTACATCTCCTTTTACTTCACCGTCGATTCTTAAATCACCACTCGAATGAATATCCCCTTTGATTACTGTCCCCTCACTGATTACGTTGATGGTGTTTGTAGAGGCCGGTGTATTTCTATCTTTTTGTCCTAACATACTTTATGATTGATTTTTAAAAATTTATATATTGATTTGGGTTTACAGCCAAGCCCTTATCCCAAAGTTCAAAATGTAAATGAGGCCCTGAACTCAGTTCTCCTGTGTTCCCCACTAATGCAATAGGGCTACCCGCTTGAACAAATGTACCCGTTTTTTTCAAGAGTACCGAATTGTGTTTGTATACTGAAATAAAATTATCTGGATGTTGAACTACAATCGTATGCCCACCTTCGGGTGTCCAGCCGCTAAATATAACCGTACCCTGCTGAATAGATTTGACTACTTCCTTGTGCTTAGCCACAATATCAACGCCAAAATGATTTCGTTGAACATTAAATGAATCACTCATCACACCGGTCAAAGGAGATAAAAAATTGCGGGTGGAAGTAAACGTGGTTAGAGAAATAAAATCAGATTCATAATTTGATAAATTCTCATCGTTTGAACTAATCGATGGAGAAGAAATTACATCCGTGGGAATATCCTTCGGTAATATTTCACCAGAAAGGACTTGATTTAATATTTGTGATTGAAGTTGTAATTGGGTCATTCCTTGTTCCAAGGAATCTATTTTTTGTATCAATTCAAAAAACTCACGATTACTATAGCTTGCATTTCGTGTAGGAAAAATATAGTTTAATGGAGTGTAGGCCAACATCAAGTATATGATTGTTCCAAACAATAAAAACCCACTTGAAATCAATAAGATCAAATTGGAAGGTTTGAGAACAACAGATACTTTTTCTTCAAGATTATCGTCTTTTCGAATAATTAATCGATATCTATTTTTAAGTTTATTTACTATTTTTCTTCTTAAAGAACCCAAATTAATTGAATGTTTGCAAGGTTTTTAAAATATTTTTGTTGCTTAAAGAGTTAAGCTCATGCAAAGTTAATTATAATATCAAATTTGAAGATATATAAATACATAATCCTAGCGCTAATAGTGGGTGTCGCTAACATATCAAATGCGCAACAAAGTAATGATCCATGGATTAAAAAGAGCTGGAATAACATGGTAGCTCATTTTAATATTTATTTTAATGCCGAACAAAAATTAAACGCCAGTATAGAACGGTTAGCTGATAACCATAAAGATGATTTTAATCGGGTCATAGACATTTTCCCCTATGGTACTGAAAAGGATGCAAAAACCATCAAAGAATCCCTAGAGGGAGCTATGAAAAAAGCTTCTAAAGTAATACAAAATAAGCCAAATAGTGAATGGGTGGATGACGCATACTTTCTGATTGGTCAAACTCAATTTTTTAGTGGCGACTATTTCTCGGCTATCGAAACTTTTCAGTTTGTAAATAACAGTTTTAAAGATCCTAAAATTAAAGTTCAGAGTCAACTATGGCTCATGAAATCATTCATCCAACAAAAAAAGTATGATAATGCGGAAGCTATTTTAGGAATACTACAAGAGAATCCTATTAAATATCCTGAATTTAAAACGCATCTATATCTAGTTGGCGGAGATTTAATGGTAAAACAACATAAAAAAGCGGAAGCGATCATACTCCTTAATAAAGCTATTCATAAAATCAAAGATAAAACCCTCAGATATAGAACTCATTTTGTCCTTGGACAACTTAACCTAGATATGGGAAATTTTGAAGTAGCAAACAGTCATTTTATCAAAGTACTTAAATTAAATGCTCCTTATGAATATGTATTTCAAGCCAATCTAGGAATGGCAAAATCAAGTGTAAGTGAAAATGGTCAAAGCATTCAGAAAACAAAAAAGTACCTTAAACGAATGCTTGATGATGATAAAAATATAGATTATTTTGACCAAATATATTTTGAATTAGCGCTCTTGGAATTCAGTACTAACAATGAAAAAGCTGGACTAAGTTACATGCAAGCCTCTGCAAACAATTCTGGTAAAAACCAAATTCAAAATACTAAAACTTACTTATATCTTGCTAATTATTTCTTTGATAAACGCTCGTATACCTTGGCTCAAGCTTATTATGATACAACCATTGCAGAAATACCCGATGATTTCCCTGAGGTTGATAATATTAAAGCAAAACATACGGTCTTATCTAAACTCATTGAAAACATCCAAGTTATTTCAGTGCAAGACAGTTTACTGGAACTGAGTGCTTTGGATAGAGATGTCCTGGATAAAAAAATAAATAATCTGGTCTCAGAAGAAAAAGAACAAAAGTTAAGAGACGCTGAAGAAGAGGTTATTCGAAGAGACCAAGAAATGCTCAGTTCGAATAATAATTCAAACTCGCTTGCATCAACTACTTCCACAGGTAGTGTTTGGTATTTCTACAATATCAATGGTGTTGCCCGAGGAACAAACGATTTCATACGAACTTGGGGTAAAAGAACTCACGGAGATTTTTGGAGATATCTCAATAAAAACTCCATGAGTAATGTATTATTAGACGAAAAGTTAGAGGAAGAAAATGAGGATGCATCCAACCCTGAGACCTATACCATGGCAAAAGATGAAAATCAATTAAAAGCATTAGATAATGTTTCCGAAGACTTAAAAAAATATTATGAGAATATCCCATTTAGTCCTCTTGCTCAAATAATTTCAAAGAAAAAAATACAAACCGCTTACCTGACTATCGGAAAAATATATTTTGAAGACTTGAGAGAAAATGTAAAAGCTAAGGGTAGTTTTAACACCCTTATCAATCGATTTCCTTCCACCGAACATAAACCTGAAGTATTATTTTATTTATCAAAAATAGCTCTTGCAGGCGGAGACAGTCTATTAGCCAGAAAGATAGCAAAACAAATTGCTGATGAATTTCCAGAAACCGTTTATAATCAAGTTTTAAATAGTCAAATCATTCCAGAAGACAACAACGATAAAGAGGTCATCGATTTATATACCAACATGTATGAAGCATATCTTCTTGAAGATTTCAAACAGGTATTTGCAATCAAAAAAAATATAGATCAAAACTATGCTGGAAACTCCATACAAGATAAAATAGATTACATTTACGCGTTGACTGTTGGAAAAACTCAAGGGAAAGAAGCATATATTAAGGAACTTGAGATTATTAGTGATGTATATCAAGGCACACAGATAAGTAACATAGCGGCTTTCACCATTCGAACATTACAGCAATCTTCAGATAATAAAATGTCTGAAAATATTTTTGATAATAACTTAAGTGGCGTATTTTATTACGTGATTACAGGTATTACATCTCAAGAGAAAGAAATAGAAATTGGTATAAATCAACTGAATGAAAAAATATCTAGCAGCCTACCCTTGAAAGTTTCTAGTATACTATTAGGCAATAGAAGTATGTTTTACGTTAAACAGTTCCCAGATCAAACAAAGGCGAAGCTGTATCATGAAGAATTATTGGCAAACAAAAGAATATTAGTTGATGCTGGCTTGACAAATATGAGAAGTTATCCCATTACAGAGAAAAACTTTCGAAAACTCATTTCTAATCAAAAAGAATTAGAATATTTGGCCCAATTTAAAACCACATTTAACCCCTAAATCATGGCTAAAAAGAAATTCAATCTTAAAAACTATCTACATCTAGTTATACCAAGCATGTGGATAGGATTTTTATGTATGTTAACCTTTGCCATTCTTTTCTTTGGAAGTATCAAAATAGGAATGTGGGGAGCATTACCAGACACCTCTGAATTAGAAAATCCCAAAACTAAATTAGCCTCTGAGATCTACGCGAATAATGGTGATATTCTAGGTAAAATTTTTTTTCAAGAAAATAGAACCAATTGTACATTCGAGGAAATTCCGGAGCATCTGAAAGAAGCCCTAATTGCTACTGAAGATGAACGTTTCAAAAACCATAGTGGAATAGATGCTAAAGCTCTTATTAGAGCCATTATTAATCTTGGAAAAGACGGTGGAGGAAGTACCATCACTCAGCAACTTGCTAAAAACTTATTTCACAGAGAATCAATATCAAAATCAAATAGAATTATTCAAAAATTCAAAGAATGGATTTTAGCCCTTCAAATAGAGCAACGGTATACAAAAGATGAAATTATTCTGATGTACTTTAATACGGTTCCTTATGGCAATAGCTACGGTATAAAATCAGCAGCTAGAACGTATTTTAACAAAAATACAGAAGACCTCACTGTTGAAGAATCAGCTGTTTTAGTGGGGATGTTAAAAGCCAATACCACCTATAATCCTGTTAAAAATCCGACGAATTCTGTTCAAAGAAGAAATGTTGTTTTAGCTCAAATGCACAAGAATAGTTATCTGGACAAACACGATTATGATAGTTTGAAAGCGCTCCCACTAAAGACAAACTATAGTTTTACAGATCACAATACAGGAATCGCCACTTACTTCAGAGCACACTTAACCCAATGGTTAAAAACTTGGACTCAACAATATGCTGCCCAAACAGGCATAAAATACAATATTTATGATGATGGATTGAAAATATATACGACCATTGATCCAATGCTGCAAGCATATGCAGAAGAAGCGGTATCATCTCATATGGCAATTTTGCAGCAACAATTTTGGGATGAAACAAAAAAAAGAAAGAAAGATCCTTGGTATGGTGAAGATAAAAGAGGAAACAGGGTATATGATCCAGAATATCCTCAACGTATGATTAAGCAATCACATCGATATAGATCATTAAAAAATAAATATACTCAAAGCGATTCTATAAACTTTTATCTTAATAAACCCATTCCTATGAAACTCTTTACATGGGAAGGAGAAGTGGATACTATCCTGAGTCCCATGGACTCATTGAAATATACCAAACAAATTCTTCATGCAGGGTTCATGAGTTTTGAACCTCAAACCGGATACATTAAAGCATGGGTAGGTGGGATAAATCACGCTTATTTTCAATATGACCATGTCAATAAAAAGGCCACTCGTCAAGTTGGGTCTACTTTCAAACCACTGGTTTATGCACGTGGACTTGACGATGGTAAATTCCATCCTTGCGAAATTGAGAGCACAGGTCCAGTCATTGTAGAGTATGCCAATGGAAAAGAATGGAAGCCATCGAATTCCGGCAAAGTTCCAGAGACAGTTACATTTTATGAAGGACTCCAAAAATCGATTAATACGGTAACGGCTAGAGTCATGAAACGGCTTGGACCCAACAGTGCTGAAGTTGTCCGTCAGACTGCCAGTAAAATGGGTATTGATGGTAGTAAATTTGAACCTTACCCCTCAATTTGTCTAGGCACTATGGACATATCTGTCTTTGAAATGGTTAGTGCATATGGCACTTTTGTAAATCAAGGTATCTGGGTAGAGCCTATTTTTGTAACTCGTATAGAAGATAAAAATGGAAATATTCTTGCAGATTTTACTCCAAAAAAAGATGAAGCATTGAGTACTTCAACAGCACATACTATATGCAAAATGTTGGAGAAAGTAACTATGCCTGGTGGAACAGCTGCACGGTTGAGGCGTGACTATAAACTACCTGAAAATGTTGCCATTGGTGGAAAAACTGGCACTACTCAAAATAACTCTGATGGGTGGTTCATGGGAATTACACCAAACTTAGTGAGTGGATGTTGGGTAGGTGCAGAGGAACGGAATGTCCATTTTTATAATACCCGTTATGGACAAGGTGCTAATATGGCGTTACCCATATTTGGGAAATATATGGAGAAAGTATACGCCAACAAATCTACCTCCCTTGGAAATGGTAAATTTGAACCTCCAAATGGTATGCCTTTGATTGAACTAAAATGCAATTCTGATTCACTAAATACAAACCCTCTGAATTCTGATTTTTCTGAATTTGATGAATCACTATTTTAAAAAAGGATCCTAGTTAATCCCTGATTTTAAGACTTTTTGGGTAAAGCTTCTACTTCCAACGGAGACTTTAACAATATACATGTTATTCGACAAATCACTAATATCTATAGCCGTGATATGTTCTAAATCGGTGGGTATACTTGTGATCGTTTTAATTTGTTTACCTAACAAATCATTTATTTCAATAGAGGCAAAACCTTCATCAAACCCAGGTATTAATATATTTAACTTACCAAATGAGGGATTGGGGTAAATTTCAAAATCAGATGACGCTTCCAATGGCGCCTCAGGTACATCCATTTGACCTACAACGAAATTAGTTCGAAATTCTCTTCCAAAATCAGAAGTTATAGCATATACTCCACCCCCCTGTTTTAGAATACGAAATGCACCATTGGTGCGATTAGTTTGCCCCGTTTGTCTGTAAACCCACCAATCTAAGCCATCTTCATTGGCATCCGTCAATAAAAGCTCGTAACATCCATTGGGTAGAGATACATCTTCAATATAGGTCTTATTCGCTTCAAAATCTGATTTCTCCCATACTACCTCCCCTTTTTCATTGGTTATCGTTAAGGCATTTTCTTGGGGCATACCATTGGCAGAAAACATAATACGAAATGGTTCCCATCGAGGAGCAAGTTCAAATTTGCTCACAAATTGATCATTGGTTGTATTTTCATCTTGATATCTCTTGTTGGGTGTTAAAAGTCTCGCAATAAATTGATTGGTGCCAGCTGAAACCCCATCCCAATATGCTGGTGGTAAAAACACCGTATCCATTTCTTCAAAACCTAGATTGCCTGTCCATGTTTCTGTTCGCATTTTACCTCCTTGAAGACCATAGACAATTTTAGAAGAAGTCAATGGGACATGTGCATTATTTTTAATAACGATAATAACTTCACCACATGATGGATTGTAATTTATAAATTCACTAAAAGTAGATGGTGCCATTATGGTGTTTATTTCAGCATCAAAATTGTAATTATCTGGACCATAAAAAAATACAGTACTTGAAATATTATGACTACTGCCTCCACCACCAGATTGATTGGAGTATGCTTCTATGTCTAAATCTAATTCAATACTATCCCCTTGAAGAAACGGAGTTAATTCCCATCTTTGTTCATGTACTTTATCTCCGGGACACCAATTGGCTCTTGAATAGAGATAGGTTCCTCCTTGAGGCCTTACAGGGACTGCTCCACAATCTTGGCGCCACATTCGGTGTAAAAATTGTGGCTCGCCATTCACCTTAAAATAATAATCTTTATCACAGAATTCGCCACAATTTGAACCTGAATTATTCCCGTGACCGGTAATGAGGACTTTTGCTTGAGCACTTGTCGTGTGGAGTGGAATATTCATGAACTTTGCTGGAATTATATCATTTTCAAACTGGGTTGAATTTTGATATCCACCACCTTTGGTGTACAAATTTTTAATTGCTATAACTGGTCTTTGAGGTTTCCCTTCAATAAATTCAAATCGAATGTCTGCACTAAAGCCATCTGACCAACCATTATATTTAGCTCGAATGATGACACTATCTTTTAATAGCGGAGCATAATCAGTAACATCATATCTGAAAGTGTGTTTCCAGCTGCTATCATATCCTTGTGTTCCATTGGGGTATTTTCTAAAATCCATATATGTCCCATATGGAGTAATTAATCTACCTAATTCATAGGGTTCTAGTACATCATATACATTCCAAGTTGTATCTACAACGAGTGGCGACTCAGATATTGTATCTAATTTGGAGACACTACTATCGATTGCTCCTGTGTTGTACATCAATTGGGTTAATACATCATAATCCCAACCACTACAACCTCCATCAGCACAACCTAAAGTAAAATACATATAAATTTTTCTATACTGTGATCCTTCGGTCGGAAAAAATACTTTCTGATCGTAATTTCTGTGCCATACCATTTGAGTCTTTTCATGTGCAATGATCTGAAGAGTATCCTCAGCATATGTGTCTTTTTGTAAAACAAAAACTGTTAAAAAAAGTAATACGTATATATTTTTCATGAGCTTAAAATTTAAAGCTGCTAATATACAACCGTTGTGTGTAAATTAAGAGCGCTTCCTCTAAATATTGAATATATTAAAGGGCTGACTTTGGCTTTCTTTGCCATAGTAAAATGGCTAATAAACCCAATATCATAAAACTAAATGAAATCAATTCTGCTTGTGTAAAGTTTAAGCCAAACCAATGATAGTCTGGATTTACTCTAATTTTTTCAATCAGAAATCGTTCTACCCCTGCGAATATTAAATAAATACCAAATAAAACTCCAGGAGCAAATTTCTTACGAATGGTCCACAAAACCCCAAATAAAATTAGGGCCATAATCACCTCATAAAATGGGGTTGGCCAAACCGGATTTTCCAATATTATACCATGTACATTACCTCGGTAATTATAAGCCCATGCCCAATCAGGCAACCAATCGAGCCAAGCTGGTTTGGGAGATAAATTATCAACCCCCCAATCTCCATCACCACTCATATGACATCCTAACCTTCCAACGCCATATGCTAGCATCATAGCCGGACCTCCAATGTCTAGCATAATTTTGTATGGAACACCTTTCTTTGATGAATACCAAAGTACCCCAATTGCTCCACCAATAAGACCACCAAAAAATGTTAATCCACTAAATGGATCTCTAAATAAAACAAGTGGATCATTGATAAAATCGCTAAAGTGCTCTAAATGGTGAAATAACTTTGCTCCAGCAAATCCAGACAATGCAGCTATCATCATCAAATTACCAATCATCATATGAGGGAATATTTCCTCTGTTTCTCCTCGTTGTATAGGAATCTCTTTGGTAAATTGCAAATATCTAAATCCTAAAAATCCAAGCATCAAAATGAATCCCCAAAGCAATGAACCTTGACTTGATATCAGAAAATCTTGTGGATTTGAGGATAGTTCTGAAAAATTCAATCCAAGATATACTAATTTATACCCAATTATAAACCCAACCAATCCATTCGTTATGTATTCCGAAATCATATTGGGTTGACGTTTGAGTTGATCACTAGACTTTAATACACCCTCAGACTCAAAACGTTTCATTTCTTTGGTTAACACCCAATTACCTGCTAAAAAGGCAAGAGCTACAAAAAAACCAAACATCATAACTATCTTAAATATAGGAATAGAAATTCCAAAAAGGTCTAATACTGCGTGATATAAGGTTGGATACATATTGTTTATTTTAAGAAAGTTATAATATATTATCGTTTAATAAGGGTAGCTTAGCTTCTGCTAATCCATTTTCATTGATACGTTCAAAGGGTAATTCTTCTATAGTATTTACTTTTGAAGAATCATATGGAGATTCAAAACGAATATAATTATCCGAAAATCCGTGCATTGATCCATCCCCGTGGTTTTCATCTTCCCAAAGTACTTTATGCAACTTTCCCATCTGAGATTCATAAAAGAACCGTTTCTTTTTTTCACTTAAAATACGAAGGCGTTCTGCTCTATCCATTTTGTCCGCTTTTGATACTTTATGAGGAATTTTTTTTGCCGTTGTATTATTTCTCTCAGAATACGGAAATACATGAAGATAGCTGACATCTAAAGCATTGATAAATTGATATGTGCTTAAAAAATGTTCTTCAGATTCTCCTGGAAAACCAACAATGACATCAACTCCTATACAACAGTTAGGCATTTTCTGTTTGATTCTTGATATACGATCTATATACAAAGCACTGAGATATTTTCTTCTCATTTTTACTAATATCTCATCATTCCCACTTTGTAAAGGAATATGAAAATGAGGGACAATTTTATCACTTAAAGCTACAAAATCTATTATTTCATTGCTCAACAAATTGGGCTCAATACTACTTATTCTTATGCGTTCTATCCCCGGTATCTTATCCAATTCAACTAACAAATCATAGAAAGTCTCTTCATAGTCATCATCAGCCCCAAAATCTCCAATATTAACTCCTGTAAGTACTATTTCTTTAATATTTTTGGAAGCTATTTTTCTAGCTTTTTCAATTGTTTCCCCAACAGTTGCATTTCTACTTTTACCACGTGCTAGAGGTATGGTACAAAATGAACAAAAATAATCACACCCATCCTGAACTTTCAAAAAACTACGTGTTCGATCACCCATACTAAATGAAGGAACAAAATCTTGGGTTTCTTTTATATTTTTTGCATGAACCAATGGTTTATCTTCCTTCTTGAGTGAGTGAAGATGAGCTATCATATTAAATTTTTCTGCAGCACCAAGAACCATATCAACTCCGGGTATATTTGATATTTCTTTTGGTTTTAATTGAGCATAACACCCTATTACAACAATATAAGCTTCAGGATTTTGCTTTAAAACGCGCTTTACGGTAGATCTACATTTTTTGTCTGCATTATCCGTTACCGAACAGGTATTTATGATATAAATATCGGCTTCGTCAGCAAAATCAACTCGGCTAAATCCATGATCCTCTAACTGTCGAACGATAGTACTACTCTCTGAAAAATTCAATTTACATCCTAATGTATGAATAGCCACTCGAGACATCGCGCACAAAGGTAGGTATCTGTTTTTAAATCTGATAGATAATTTTAGTGGCCAGACTCATTCATAGAATTATCTGTAGCCGCTTTTTAAACCTTTTTTAATTCATATTGTTCATACTATACATGTCTAACAAAACCCTTAAACAGATCATCCCATCAGAAAAGGTAAACATGGGTGGACACATTATAGATCAGCCATTACCATCACCACAATTGGATAGTTTGGACCCTTTTTTACTGATCCATCATTGGCATAATCACCTTCCTGGAAATCAAAAGCCACAAGAAGAAGGAGTTGGACCGCACCCTCATTGTGGATTTAGTCCTGTTACATTTATTTTTAAAGGGGCTATTGAGCACCGAGATAGTTTAGGAAATCGAGCCATCGTAGAAAATGGGGGTACCCAATGGATGTTTTCGGGCAAAGGAATTACTCATAGTGAACGATTCCCAAAAAAACTAGTAGAAGATGGTGGAGAACTAGAATTTATTCAGTTTTGGGTAAATGCCCCTGCAAAAGATAAAGGGAAACCACCATTTTATAAGCCCATCAGTATGGAAGAAACGCCATTGGTTAAAGAAACAAACAGCAAAATATGGGTAGTAAGCGGCACCTATAAGGAGACTAATGGGGTTGCGCCTACCTATTCACCTCAACTCCTGCTTCGAGGTGAAATAGAGAAAGATGGAATCGTAGAAATACCAATACCCTCAACCTACAATACCATCCTTTATATTTTAGAAGGCGGGTTAGAAGTCAACAACGAAAAACTTCTAACAAAAGATATGGGTGTTTTTAATCATGACGGAGACAAAATTCAAATTACTGCAACTGCACATACTCGGTATATTATTTTAAGTGGTGAGCCTATTAATGAGCCAGTCGCCACCTACGGTCCATTTGTAATGAATAATCAAACTGAGCTTATGGAAGCACTCAGAAATGCTCAAATGGGTAAAATGGGTGTTTTAATTGAAACATTTGATTAGTATTGGCTATGCCCCTTTTTTTAAGGTAAATCCAAAGATACTTCCAACACCAACCGTGCTTCGGACATTAATCATCTGTTGATGTGCTTCAATAATATGTTTTACGATTGAGAGGCCCAATCCTGTTCCACCTTGGTCTCTGCTTCTCCCTTTATCAGTTCTATAAAAGCGCTCAAATAATCTAGGCAAATGCTCATTTGAAATACCTTGACCATCATCTGAAACTTCTATGAGAAGTGTTTGATCCATATCATAAAATCCTACACTCACGTGTCCATCTTCTTTTCCATATTTTATAGCATTTACAATAAGATTAACCATTACTTGTCGAATTTTTGAACGATCCGCTTCTACCATAATTTGCTTTGCATTTTTCTCTTGAAAGCCTAATTGAATATTAAGTTTCTTGGCTTTATTATCTACAATTTCAAAAACTTCTTCTGTAAGTTTTATCATATCAAATTTGGATAAAATTAAGGGTGCGCTTTTACCCTCCAAAATACTAATACTTGTTAGCTGATCTACCAATTCGATTAATCGTTGAGTACTGTTTCCTGCTTTTTCAAGAAATAATCGATTTACTTTTTTATCTTCCAACGCACCATCTAGTAAAGTATGGATATATCCTTGAATGCTTTGAATTGGTGTTTTTAATTCATGAGACACATTACCTAAAAATTCTTTTCTATACGATTCTAGTTCTTTCAAATCATTCATTTCTTTTTGATTGGATTTCATCCATTCCAAAACATCATTACTTACCGTAGTTAGTGGATCAGATTTTTGGGCTATTTCATCAAAAAGAGGTGGATCTTGACTGGTTTTATATTGATAAATATTCCTATAAATTGTTTTAATTTTATCAAAAATAAAAGCATTTAAAATATAATGGAAAGTGAAAAAACAAAGGAAGAAAATAAAGATAAAATTTAGTACAACTGAGACCCAATCTCTAGTGAAAAAAAGCAAAATTGCAGTCGACAATACTGCCGAAAATAGACCAAGTATAAATGCAATCGACTTTGGATTATCGTTCTTTTTCACAATACAAATTTATACCCAACGCCTTTGACTGTTTTTATTCTATTCTCCCCCACTTTTTCCCTAATTTTTCGAATGTGTACGTCTATCGTTCGATCTACCACACTAACATCATCACCCCAAACTTCAGAAAGTATACTATCTCTTCTAAAAACTTTGTCTGGTTTTGAAGCCAGAAGAAATAATAATTCAAATTCCTTTTTAGGTAGGACCATTAGTTTATCTTGAACAAAAACCTGAAATGTATCCCGATTTATGGTTATATCGCCATGTTGTATTTTGTCTATAATTTCGGGTCCTTTCTTTCTGGATAATATTGCTTTAATCCTACTAATTAATGTACGAGGCTTTATAGGTTTAGTAATGTAATCATCGGCACCTGCATCAAACCCAGCAAGTTCAGAATACTCTTCACCTCGAGCGGTTAAGAAAACAATAAAAACATCCTTTAAATCAGGTTTACTTCTTATTTGTCTACATACTTCAATTCCATCCATTTCTGGCATCATGATATCCAATAAAATAAGATCTGGAATATATTTGATGGCTTTAGATAAACCATCTATACCATTAATGGCACTGTAGCAGCGATACCCTTCCTTTTTAAGATTATACTCTAATAAGTCTAAAATATCTTGGTCATCTTCAACAATTAATATTTTTTCAGCCATATTCTATAATACGATGATCAAACTCAAATACTATTTTAATGTTATGTCAAAGTTAATTGATTATTAATTAGTGAAAAATAGAGCTGGAATATCGGTATATCCTAGTAAAGTGAGAACCCATTTTTAGACTAGATACTGCCTTTTCAAGATAAGAAGAATCAGCCAATTGTGTGATGACACATGTTTTTTTAAAATTTTTGATTTCAGAAGGAAATATAATGCTGTTAGGGTTGGCTAAAATAGAATCAAATGTTAACACATAGGTGCTATCATTCTGCCAATCAATGTCGAATCTAACCTTGTACTTTTCATGAATTTCATACTCATCTTGAAATGTACGAGTTCTATAGATATAGTAGGCATATGGAGTATCTATGTAGCGAAAATTCCCCGTATACCAACTTTCAAATGGGTTGGAAGAAACATTTTCCTTTTGTTTTTCATCTGAACAACCTGAAGCCATGAAAATAGGTAAGACAATTATCAATTGAAATACTAAAAATTTCATTATCAATGGATTATAGGAATCAAAAGTGCTTCAAGTTCATTGCTTCGAAATCCAGATTTAACAATTTTCCCTTCCCGATCAATCAAAAAAGTTGAGGGAATAGAATGAACTTTATAGCGTTGGGCTGCTGATGACTTCCAACCTTTTAAATCACTTACGTGCTTCCAAGTCAATCCATCTTTTGCTATGGCAGCTTTCCAACTATCCTCTTTAGAGTCTAGTGAAACACCATATATTTCAAAACCTTGATTTTTGTATTTATCATATATGGCTTTTACATGGGGATTTTCTCTTCTACATGGACCACACCAACTTGCCCAAAAATCAATCAAAACTACTTTTCCTCTAAGGGATGACAAAGACAAACTATCACCAGCAGGAGTCTTTAATCTGATTTCTGGTGCGATATTCCCCTCAATTGGCCCCAGCTTTTCAACCGTATTTTTTATATTCATAGTATAGGGAGAATTGGGTAAATCACTGACCATTTTGTCCCGAGCTAAAATTAGTAGCTTGGGAACGGGCTCATTAAACAGATATCGTGCAGCAAAAAATGTGGCTAAAGAAGTAGGCTCAGTTTTTATAAATTCCTCTATATCTGCCCCTCTTTGTAAGATAAGTGAATTGTATTTTGAAGTAGTTTCTGCACGTAATTCATCCGTTAATGTCAGCGGATCTATAGCTTCTACTTGTTCATTGAAAGTGGTCATTGTGCGTTCAAAACCAGAGTAAATATTATACAGTTTCAGCATGGATGCGTTGTCCTTCCCTCCATTCATGACTACATCCATAAATATATCCTTTGTGATTTTTACTGATATTTTACTTCCTTTATCAATGATGACTGGTATCCCAGGATTTTTAATTGTTTCAAATGTTATGAAACATAACATACTTTCATCCAAGCCATCTCCTTCAAAAACAACCATTCCTTTAGAATCTGTCCATGCTGTATCCAAAATTTGAAGCTGGATATCTGATATTTTACTTAAAATAATAGCTGTATTTGGCGACATATTTGTGATTACTTTGAGTTGGTAATTCATTTTTTCGGCAGAAAATGCACTAGCACTTTTAGTCAACCACAATACCATTACAACCCCAAGGATTAAAGACCATCTATTCATTTTATTGTTATTCATTTTCCAATTCTGTTCAAAGATTATACCATTATTTATTTAACCATTCCGCAAGTAACTTATTCGTCTTTTGGGGATCTGCTTTTCCTCCGCTTTTTTTCATAATCTGTCCCATAAACATACCCATTAACCCAGTCTTTCCTGCTTTATACTCCTCTACCTTACTCTCATTTTCTGCAATTACCTCTTGAATGAGTTGAAGAAGGGTGTCTTCATCTCCTGTTTGACGAAGATTAAAATCTTCAATAATTTGATCTACTTTTTTATCAGGATTAGCAACTAACTCTGGAAACAATTTTTGTTCTGCTACACTAAAATTGATCACACCCTGGTCTATTGCTGATATGATATCTGCAACAGATATTGGATTCACTGGGAATAAATCAATGGTAGTTGCATGGTTATTTACCCACCCTTTTATAGGTCCCATAACCCAGTTGGCTGCAGCTTTGTAATTTTCAGTAAAGTCACAAACCTGAATGAAATAATCAGCCACTTCTTTACTTTCTGTTAACACTTCTGCATCATATACTCCCAGTTTATATTGAGTGGTAAAACGATGAATCAATTCTTTAGGAAGAGCTGGCATTTTTGCACGAATATCCTCGATCCATGTATCCGACAAAACTAATGGTGGCAAATCTGGCTCTGGGAAAAATCGGTAATCATTGACCATCTCTTTACTTCTCATGCTGAAGGTGGTTCCCTTAACAGCGTCATAGCTTCGGGTTTCTGAAAAAATCTCCTCCCCAGCTACAGCCATTTTACTCTGGCGGACAAATTCAAACTCAATTGCTTTGCGAACATTACTCATTGAATTCATATTCTTCACTTCCACTTTAGTTCCCATACTTTTAGTACCAATAGGACGAATAGATACGTTGGCATCACATCGCAAACTCCCTTCCTCCATATTACCATCACAAACATTAAGATAGCGAACTAATTTTCTGACTTCCATCAAAAAAGCGTATGCTTCTTCACCACTCCTGAAATCTGGCTCAGTAACAATTTCGACCAATGGAGTACCTGCACGATTATAATCCATCAAGGTATTGGAAATATCTAAATCATGAATTCCTTTTCCTGTATCCTCTTCCATATGAATTCGAGTCAGGTTTATTTTCTTTTTTGATCCGTCTGGTAATGAAATCTCCACATATCCATGATTGCAAATCGGAGTATCCAATTGAGTGATTTGATAACCTTTGGGCAAATCTGCATAAAAGTAATTTTTACGTGAATAGGTATTGTATTTCCGAATATCACACTGACAAGCTAGCCCTAACATAATAGCCATATTTATAGCCTCTCTATTATGAACAGGTAATGTACCTGGATGACCAAGACTTATGGGGCTAACCAGCGTATTAGGTGCCGCTCCAAATGCAACCTCATCAGAGCAAAAAGCTTTTGATTTTGTATTGAGTTGAGCGTGGATTTCTAACCCGACAACCACTTCATGTATATCATTCTTTAACATAGTTATCCCTTTAATAATTGAAGTGCTTTTTGTTTGACTGTATCTAATCCACTAGAATCTGAACCTCCTGCTTGAGCAAAGAAAGGCTGTCCACCACCTCCCCCTTGAATCTCCTTGGACCATTCTCTTACTAAGTTTCCAGCATGGAATCCTCTTTCTTGGATCAAAGAATCACTAATCATAATACTAATACTTGGCTTACCTTGGATAGTGGATAACAAAACACAAAATAGATGGTTGAGTTCTTCTTTCAATTGAAAACATAGATCCTTAGCCTGAGAGGCTTGATCTAATTCTATATGTTCTACGATGAATGAAAACCCATTTATAGTCTGTTTATTAGATTTTAGTTTTTCTTTGAGTGCATGAAGTTGCTGCTTTTCAAAAATAGCTAGCCTTTCTACTACTTCATTGTGTTCTTTCTTTAAATCTTGAAGCGCTTTAATTACATCTTGTTGATTACCCAACTCCGATTTAACTAGATGTAAAGTCTCTAATTTTTCTTGCATGTAATCATCCGCAGTAGCCCCTGTAATTGCTTCTATACGTCTAACCCCTGCAGCTACAGCCCCCTCGTGAACTATTTTTAATTGCCCGATATGGGCTGTATTTTTTACGTGAGTTCCACCGCAAAGCTCAACTGAAAAATCAGCATCAAATGTCACCATGCGAACGGTATCTCCATATTTTTCGCCAAATAACGCCATAGCTCCGCGCTCTATTGCTTTAGCATAGGGTATATTCCTCTCCTCTTGTAAAGGAATAGCTTGTCGAATTTGCATATTGATCAATCTTTCTATGGATTCCAATTCGGAGGATTCTAATTTTTTAAAATGAGAAAAATCAAACCGTAGATTCTTATCGGTTACTAATGAACCTTTTTGAGTAATGTGATCTCCCAAAACCTTCCGTAAAGCAGCTTGCAATAGATGAGTGGCACTATGGTTTAAAGTAATCTTATTGCGCCTCAATACATGGACCTGAGCCTTAAATTTTTGAGAAAAATTATGGGGCGGTTCCTTTACGAGATGAATAATCAATTGATTTTCTTTTTGAGTATCTATAATATCAATTTTTTGTTGATCCTCATACCCTAATAAAAATCCTGTGTCGCCAATTTGTCCTCCACTTTCTGCATAAAATGGGGTATAATTAAAAATCAATTGAAATAGCTTCTTACCTTTAATTAACACCTCACGGTAACGTGTAATCACCACATCAGATTCTGTATAATCATACCCAATAAACTCCTCTTTATCGTCTGAAACCAATTGAATCCAATCGCCAGATTCTTTTTTAGCATCCGTACGACTTCTATCTTTTTGTTTATTTAACTCTTGATTAAATCCCTCTAAATCTATTGATATCCCCTTTTCCTTCGCTAATAATTGGGTCAAATCTATAGGAAAACCAAATGTATCATACAATTCAAAAGCATGATTCCCCTGAATAACTGATGAAGCGGAATTAGCATAATTTTCAAATAATTTTAATCCATTATTCAATGTATTTAAAAATGATTTTTCTTCTTGTTCTATGACCTGTGAAATGAAATCCTTTTGTTTCTCCAGTCCCTCAAATACATGCCCAAATTTGAGAATTAGACCATCAACTAATAGGTACATAAAAGGCTGTTTTACATCCAAAAAGCTATAACCATAACGGACTGCCCTTCTTAATATTCTTCGAATTACATACCCAGCTCCTGAATTATCAGGTAATTGTCCATCAGCTACAGCAAAGCAAACTGCTCTTAAGTGATCAGCAACTACTCTAAAGGCAATATCTACCTGTGTATCTTTACCATAGGTCTTTTCACTCATTTTCTCAAGGGTACGAATCGTATCCATAAATAAGTCTGAATCGTAATTGGATTGTTGGGCATGCACCGCTCTGACTAACCTTTCAAGACCCATGCCCGTATCCACATGTTTTGATGGCAATGGAACCAAACTTGAATCCGCTTTGCGGTTATACTCCATGAAAACTAAATTCCATATCTCAATGACTTGATCATGATCGGCATTTACTAATGAAGCACCATCAACAGTCGATCTTTCCTCATCTGTTCTCAGGTCAATGTGAATTTCAGAACAAGGCCCACACGGTCCTGTTTCACCCATTTCCCAGAAATTATCATTTTTGTTGCCTAAGATGATTCTATCTTCACTAACATGATTCAGCCATATATTCTTTGCATCCTCATCCAAGGGTAATTTGTCTTGTATATCACCTTCAAATACAGAAACATATAACCGATTTTTATCTAACTTATATACCTCTGTTAATAATTCCCATGCCCAATTGATAGCGTCTTCCTTAAAGTAATCCCCAAAGCTCCAGTTGCCCAACATTTCAAACATGGTGTGATGATACGTATCAACACCGACCTCCTCTAAATCATTGTGCTTCCCACTCACTCGAAGACATTTCTGGGTATTGGCTATCCGAGTATGTATAGGTTTTTGATTTCCAAGAAATAAATCCTTAAATTGATTCATCCCCGCATTTGTGAACATTAATGTAGGATCATCTTTTAATACTATGGGAGCAGATTGTACAATCTGATGATCTTTTTTTTTGAAAAAATCTAAAAATACATTCCTTATATCACTTGCCGTCATTCTTTTAATCCTTGTTAATATATATTGATTGAACTTATTATCTTTGCTTTGTATTTGGGAAAGCAAAAATACGATGAGTAAAGCTAAATTTAGATTTAATCCTGAAACTCTTGAATATGAGAAAGTTTCCAACTCCATTTTGTTGCGAATTGGAAAGATTTTTGGCTTCACATCTTTAGCCATTATTAGTGGGATTACTACTTATCTGATTCTCAATCAAGATCAAACGAAGGAACAACTCAAAAATCAATTGGTTGATTATCAAATTCAGGTTAAATTACTAGAACAAAAATCTGGAGAAATGCAATCATCATTGGACGAATTAGCATCAATGGATGATCACGTTTATCGTGAAATATTTGGAGCAGATCCTATTGAGGATGATATCAGAAAAGCCGGAACTGGAGGTGTTAATAAATATATTTCACTAGAACAATTGCAAGATGGCAACAAAATAAAAGCATTGCACATGCGGTTGGATAATATGAAGAATCAATCAAAAATTCAGAAGGATTCCTACTCAAAACTAATCCAAATGGCACAAGATAAAAGTAAAATGCTTGCTTCTATCCCTGCTATTCAACCCATACCCAACAAAACATTAAAACGAATCGCATCTGGATTTGGATACCGAGTTGACCCTATATACAAGACAAGAAAAATGCATAAAGGTCTTGATTTTTCTGCACCAAAAGGAACCAAGATTTATGCCACAGGTGATGGAGTGATACAGATGGTCAAACGTGATCGATGGGGATACGGAACACACATCATAATTGATCACGGATATGGGTATACGACCTTATATGGGCACATGTCCAAGGCTAGCGTCAAAAAAGGTGAAAACGTCAAAAGAGGCCAAGTTATTGGATTAGTTGGAAGTACCGGTAAGTCAACTGGTCCACATTTACATTATGAAGTGGCTAAAAATGGAGTGCAAGTAAACCCTGTTGGATATTTTTATAATGATTTAACTTCCGATCAATATGAAGAAATCGTTAAGCTATCGTCTAACCCCAATCAATCATTCGATTAATGGATGAACCCCAAGAAAAATTGTACTTCAATCTGACTGAGGTTTGTTCACAATTTGACATACAACCGTCTACATTGCGCTATTGGGAATCTGAATTTAATACTTTAAATCCCAAACGAAATAAAAGAGGAGTCCGATTTTATACGAAAAAAGATATAGAAGAAGTCAAACGTATCCATCTCTTGGTTAAAACAAATAAATATACTATCAAAGGAGCTATAGAAAAACTAAAAAAAGATAAAGCGAATATTGACCATCAAGAAAAACTCATCCATAAGTTAGAAAAAATCAAACAGTTTTTAATTCAAATCAAGCAAGAATTATAATTTTGCTTGGTGAGAAAACTTTATCTATTTATCTATCTCTTTTCATGTCTTCCTATTTTTCCAAATAATCCACCACCAAACAATGCCATTGCGCTAAGCTTAGGAGGCGCATCAGCAGCACATCATTCTCCTTTTTCAATAGAATACAATTCAGCAAATCTTGTTTGGAGTCCCAGTCAATTTGGTTTTAATGCTCAAAACAGGTTCGGTATTGGTGACTACTCATCACTTTTTGTAGTCAACTCATTGCATGGAATTCTGGTTGTGAAGATAATAATAAAAGTAAAGGAAGCTTGATGTATCAAGACATCATATACAAACCCAATAAAAAAGCATATCGCTGGAGTTGCAGAATGGCATATACCACCATAACAAGTTATGCTAACAGAATATATAGCTTCGAAAAAACTCCGTTATATGATTATCCGTTATTTAATCACAGTTATTCTGGACTTCGATTTTATGGATTATATCAGTATTCAACCACCAGAAATACCGACCTTTGGATTAAATATGGCTTCACCAAACATGATTCACCGATTCAAAGCCTCAACGAACAATATTCCATAGGTTCTGGTTTAGATAAAATCATGGGAAATATAAAACACACACTCACCGTTCAAGTTCGCCATACATTTTAAGACAACATGACCCGATTAAGCGTTAACATAAATAAAATAGCAACACTGAGAAATGCTCGTGGAAGCAACACTCCTAATCTTCTTGAAGCAGCTAAAGCCATTGAGAATTTTGGAGCCGAAGGAATAACAATACACCCCCGCCCAGACGAAAGACACATTACAAAAGAAGATGCTTATAAACTCAAGTCTGTGGTGAAAACTGAATATAATATAGAAGGTTACCCAAGCCCAGATTTCATTTCCATGGCATGTGAAATTGTCCCTACTCAAGTTACCTTAGTCCCTGATGGACCCGACGCATTAACGAGTAATGCTGGATGGGATTGTCAAAAAAATATGGGTTTTCTGAAACCGATTATCCACCAATTACAGCAAGCAAAAATTCGTGTTTCCATTTTTATAGAACCCGATTCACAACAAGTTATCGCTGCAAATGCCTGTGGTGCTGATCGAATAGAATTGTACACAGAATCGTATGCTAAAAAGTATCCTGAAGATAAAAAAAAGGCAATTGAACCTTACAAACTAACCGCTCAAAAAGCGCTAGAACTAGGTGTTGGAATCAATGCAGGTCATGATCTTAATCTTGATAATCTTCAATACTTTATCCAAGAAATACCCCAAACATTAGAGGTTTCTATTGGTCACGCACTCATTAGTGATGCACTTTACTTTGGACTTAATAGTGCGGTACAATTATATAAATCAAAAATAAATACTATTTAGAAAGCCTCCACATTGTAGGAAATCTTACATTTGCACTCAACAAAAAAATACAGCCTAGTACAATGGCAAATACAGGAAAAATATCACAAATTATCGGCCCAGTGGTAGACGTAAAGTTCGACCAAGAAGGTGCAACGCTACCCAAAATTTATAATTCATTACACATCACCAAGGACGACGGCACTAAAGTAGTGCTTGAAGTACAATCACACCTAGGACAAAATACTGTTCGAGCGATATCCATGGACTCTACCGAGGGATTAGTTAGAGGTGCTGAAGTGACCGATACCGGTGACGCTATTTTAGTTCCAACGGGAGATGCTCTCAAAGGAAGATTATTGAATGTAGTTGGTGATGCTATCGATGGTATTGGAGCATTGGATCGAACTCATGGCCGATCCATTCACCAAGAAGCACCTGCTTATGAAAATTTGAGTACAGCTGCTGAACCTCTATTTACCGGTATTAAAGTGATTGACTTAATTGAGCCTTACGCCAAAGGGGGTAAAATTGGTTTATTTGGGGGTGCAGGAGTAGGTAAAACTGTACTTATCCAAGAATTGATTAATAATATCGCTAAAGCATATTCTGGATTATCCGTGTTTGCTGGTGTTGGGGAACGAACACGAGAAGGAAACGATTTGCTTCGAGAAATGATCGAATCAGGCGTAATCAAATATGGTAAAGATTTTGAAAAATCTATGGAAGAAGGGGGATGGGATTTATCTAAAGTAGATACGAAAGAATTAGAAAAGTCTCAGGCTACCCTTGTTTTTGGTCAGATGAATGAGCCTCCAGGAGCAAGAGCTCGTGTGGCACTCACCGGTTTATCTATTGCCGAATACTTCCGTGATGGTGATGAACAATCTGGAGGAAGAGATATTCTTTTTTTCGTAGATAATATATTTAGATTTACACAAGCAGGATCTGAAGTGTCTGCACTCCTTGGTCGTATGCCCTCTGCTGTAGGTTACCAACCTACACTTGCCTCAGAAATGGGAGTAATGCAAGAGCGAATTACTTCTACTAATAGAGGTTCGATTACTTCTGTACAAGCGGTGTATGTACCTGCGGATGACTTAACTGATCCAGCTCCAGCAACAACCTTTGCTCACTTGGATGCTACCACTGTATTATCCCGAAATATTGCATCATTAGGGATATACCCTGCCGTAGATCCATTAGATTCTACTTCCCGTATCCTTACCGTAGATGTAGTAGGCGCAGAACACTATAATTGCGCACAACGTGTTAAAGAACTACTCCAGCGTTACAAAGAACTTCAAGATATTATCGCCATTCTAGGTATGGATGAACTTTCTGAAGATGACAAATTGGTTGTATCACGTGCACGTAGAGTTCAACGATTTTTATCACAACCCTTCCACGTAGCTGAACAATTTACAGGGCTTAAAGGATGCTTAGTAGATATTCAAGATACCATTAAAGGATTCAATATGATTATGGATGGTGAAGTTGACCAATATCCAGAAGCAGCATTCAATCTTGTCGGAAATATTGACGAAGCTATTGCCAAAGGAGAAAAAATGATGGCCGAAGCAGCAGAATAATGATAGTTGAAGTAATAACACCAGATAAGATTCTTTTCAGTGGCGAAGCTGTTTCTGTCAAACTACCTGGCAGTGGAGGATCTTTTGAGGCTCTAGCCAATCACGCCCCACTCCTCTCTAGTCTTGAAAAAGGTCAAATAATTGTCCGTACTGCTCAAGGAGAAGAAACATTTGATATAACTGGGGGTATTGTAGAAGTACTCCAAAATAAAGTGATTGTTCTGGCTTAGTATAAGTTCCAACTCATAACCAAAAAGCCCTTGCCTAATTTAAATAGACAAGGGCTTTTTACATTTTAAGTTCTATTTTTTTAAAAATATGTATAAAAATCATATCCAAATATGACCAATATCATATTTATAGCCATCTTCCCGCTGGTGTTTATATAGCTACCCTTCAAACAGATGGTATACAAAAGCATGTTCGTATTGTAAAATACTAATTCCCCTAGCGGAGTATAGTACGGGTTAAAAAAGGCTGCTTAAGCAGCCTTTTTTATATCCTTCATTGAAAATATAGGCCATTTCATTTTGCCTTGGCTATTTGAGAATAGCCAATTGATCTGTTCGGTAAGGGTTCAGATTGATTGTTTATTTTCATAGTCGTTAATTATTTGACAACAAATAATTAATTACATCAGGGGTTGGAGTGTTCACACTTCAGCCCCTTTTTAATGGATGAAATGCGTATGAATATTTAAGATTTTTTGGGGCGTATAGACTTAAAACGCAATTGAAGAACACCAATCAACGCTTCTTTGATGATGCCTCCATGCATTTTCGATTCACCGGCCGTTCGATTGGCAAATATGATGGGAATCTCTTTGATAGGATACCCCAATCGAAAAGCCGTATATTTCATTTCAATCTGAAAGGCATATCCCCTAAACTTGATAGCATTTAAATCTATGGTCGATAATAGTTTTCTCGAATACCCCACAAAACCTGCAGTAGCATCCGATAATTTCATGCGAGTAAAAAAACGAACATATGCTGACGCAAAGTAACTGAGTAAAACTCTACCCATAGGCCAATTAACGACATTCACGACATTCCCTACATAACGCGAACCTACAACCAAATCATACGTGCCGTTTTCGAGTTCATCCAAAAGCCGAATGAGGTCTTCAGGATTATGCGAAAAATCACAATCCATTTCGAAAATATAGGCATAATCCCGTTCCAAGCACCAATGAAAACCATTAATATAAGCAGTTCCTAAACCATTTTTAGCCCCATTTTCGAGTAAGTGAATTTGAGGATAATTCGATTGTTGCATTTTTACCAAATCAGCCGTACCATCCGGAGAATTATCATCCACAACTAACACATCAAAGTCTACATCCAATGACATGACCTTATCTAGCATAGCTACAATATTTTCTTTTTCATTGTACGTGGGAATGATGACAATTGGCTTCATAACAAATTCATTAAAAAACTATCCTTTTGCTTTTTTATGATCAGCCAAAAATTGGGCTAACCCAATATCTGTGAGTGGATGTTTTAATAACCCTAATATGGAAGATAAAGGGCAGGTACATACGTCGGCACCTGCTTCGGCTGCACGAACAATGTGTAATGGATTACGAATAGAAGCCGCTAAAATTTCGGTAGAAAAACCTTGAATCGTATAGATATCTGCAATTTGAGCAATGAGCTCTATACCATCCCAATTCATATCATCAACTCGACCAATAAATGGGGAGAGATATGTCGCTCCAGCTTTAGCAGCTAAAATAGCTTGACCCGCTGAAAATACGAGGGTGCAATTGGTCCGAATATCATGGTCTGAAAACCAGCGAATAGCTTTGATCCCATCCTTCGTCATGGGAACCTTGACTACAATATTTTCATGAATATCTGCCAAAGCTTTCCCTTCAGAAATCATGGATTCAAAATCAGTTGCAATGACCTCCGCACTAATATCTCCGTCCACTAAATCGCAAATAGTTTTGTAATGGGCTTTAATATGGGCCTCACCTGTTATTCCTTCCTTGGCCATTAGCGATGGATTGGTAGTTACTCCATCCAATATACCCAAATCACTGGCTTCTTTGATTTGGTCAAGATTGGCCGTGTCTATAAAAAATTTCATATCGTATACAATGTGTTTTGGCGAATGTAAGGATAGGAATTGAAATTTTATAGTAAAAAAGGCAATAACCCCACATCAAGATAGTGTAAAACAAAAATGGCTGACATCGCACCGCTACAACCTCTTACCCTTGCTGCATTCCTGCCCTGGGGGAGTTCGGAGGGAGCTGGTCGTGTCAGCCGGTACAAAAATAAACAGCCCCAAGTCCTATACAATCTAATTACCGTTTTTATTTATTGAAAAAATCAGCAGCATATCCAATTTTTAGTTAAAATGAAAAGAAACCTGTAAGGAACTGTCCCCATTTTTTAGTACGTTTGAGCCCATCTATATGAGTAACACAGATTTGATATTCAACGCGAATCAGGACAAGAACCAACGCTTGCAAAAAATATATCAGGATTTAAGACTAAAAATTTATCATGGTGGAGGAGTGAAAGCTGCAGCGAAACAACATGATAAGGGAAAACTCCTTGCTCGAGAGCGGATCAACTATCTCAAGGATAAAGATGCTGATTTCATGGAGATAGGCACCTTCACGGGTCATGATATGTATGCAGAACATGGAGGCTGTCCTTCTGGAGGTGTAGTCGGAGGGATCACTCGAGTATCTGGAAAACTATGTGTAGTAGTAGCCAATGATGCTACTGTAAAAGCTGGTGCATGGTTTCCAATTACAGCTAAAAAGAATCTACGTCTACAAGAAATAGCCCTAGAAAATCATATACCTATTATTTACTTGGTAGATAGTGCGGGTGTATATCTGCCCCTACAAGACGAAATATTTCCCGATAAAGAACACTTTGGCAGAATATTTAGAAATAATGCTATACTTAGTAGTAAAGGAATTCCTCAAATTGCTGCAGTTATGGGAAGCTGTGTTGCAGGCGGTGCCTACCTCCCGATTATGAGCGATGAAGCACTAATCGTTGACAAAACCGGCAGTATTTTCCTAGCAGGAAGTTATCTTGTAAAAGCAGCCATTGGAGAAACCATTGATAACGAAACATTAGGAGGCTCCATATCTCAAACTGATTTGTCTGGAGTAATTGATGATCGATTCCCTAATGATGAAGCATGTCTGGATCGAATAAAGTTTTTGGTAGACAAAATAGGGGATTTTAATTTAGCTGGTTTTAACCGCAAAAAAGCACTATTGCCCAAAGGAAATAGTCAAGATTTAAATGGAATATTACCCTTTGAACGATCAAAACCCTATGCCAGTATCGATATTATCAAACGTTTGGTAGATGAATCTGTATTTGAAGAATATAAAGCGAATTTTGGTAAAACTATTCTTTGTGGGTATGCCCGAATAGATGGTTGGGCGGTAGGTATTGTTGCCAACAATCGAGAGATCATAAAAAATAAAAAAGGAGAAATGCAATTTGGAGGAGTCATTTACTCGGATAGTGCAGATAAAGCAGCTCGATTTATTATGAACTGTAATCAAAAGAAAATTCCATTGGTTTTTCTTCAAGATGTTACCGGATTTATGGTAGGGAGCAGAAGCGAGCATGGAGGCATAATAAAAGATGGTGCCAAAATGGTGAATGCAATGAGTAACAGTACAGTACCTAAATTTACGGTAATCTTAGGCAATAGTTATGGAGCTGGTAATTATGCTATGTGTGGCAAGGCTTACGACCCAAGACTAATTCTAGCGTGGCCGTCAGCAAAAATTGCTGTAATGGGTGGCGAACAAGCAGCGCAAGTATTGCTACAAATAGAAAAAGCATCATTGGCTAAAAAAGGAGAAGATATTACGCCAGAAAAAGAACAAGAATTACTTCAAAAAATAATCGATCGCTACAATAAACAAACGACTCCAGAGTATGCCGCCTCCAGACTTTGGGTAGATGAAATTATCAATCCATTGGATACACGAAAATGGATAAGCACGGGTATAGAAATGGCTAACCATGCACCCGTTCAAAAATATAATGTAGGTGTTATACAAACATAGTATGAATAGAATATTAAAATCAATCGCCCTTTTATTAGTAGTTTCTTCTACATGGGCACAATTGCCAAAAGACTCGCTATGGCATCTTCTACCGAATAATAAAAAAAGAAATTCTGGAATTGGGTATGAGGAGGCCGTACAAATGATGAAAGGCAAAAAGTCATCTGTTGTGATTGTTGCCATTGCAGATGCAGGTGTAGATATATATCACCCTGATTTGAGAAATATGATTTGGGAAAATCCAGGAGAAATTATGGATAATCAAATCGATGATGACCAAAATGGGTATGTTGACGACCTATATGGGTGGAATTTTATAGGGAATACGACATACGACAATATGGAACTTACCCGAAAATATGCTCGATTAAATGAAAAATTTGAACTCAAACCTGAAGTTCAGGTAAATTATCCTGATGAATATGCTACTTACCTTCAAATAAAAGAAGCATATCTTAATGAAAGTAAAGAATCAAAATTATATTATGAATTTTTTCTAAATATGTATGATGGTTTAGTTGCCATTGAAGAACAATACGATGGCCCTATAGAAATTACTACCATTGAAAATCATAAAAGTAAAAACAAAGGAGAAGAAATGGGTAAAATGATGGCCCTTCAATATGCAAAATCAACCAAAAATTTTGACTTTCAATCATTAAAAAAAGAATTAAAAGAAGGCTTTAAGCAATTTGAATATCAATACAAGTATGCATATAATCCTAAGTTTGACCCTAGACCCGATTCTGTGGGAGATAACTATTTGGATTTAGAGAATAGAATATATGGAAATAATCGGGTGTATTATGGTGAAGATTTTTCTTCGCATGGTACACATGTTGCCGGCATTGTTGCTGCTGATGGATCCAATGATTTTGGCGCGGTGGGAATCTGTCAAAACTGTAAGATAATGAGTATTCGAAATGTGCCAGAAGGCGATGAGCGCGACAAAGATGTAGCCAATGGAATCCGCTATGCGGTCGATAATGGAGCAAAAATTATTAATATGAGCTTTGGTAAAGGATATGCCGAACACCTCAATTATGTAAAAGAAGCGATTGAATATGCTGCTTCTCATGACGTATTACTCGTACATGCAGCAGGAAATGATGGAAAGAATAATGATATCTCAGATAATTATCCTACTGATTTTCAGGACACCTACCCCAATTGGATTGAGGTAGGTGCCAGCAGTTGGAATGCTAAACCAAGAGCCATTGCTCCTTTTTCAAACTATGGAAGATCTTCGGTAGATATTTTCTCACCAGGCGTAGATATCTATAGTACCACTCCTGAAAATACATATGAAAAATACGATGGTACCAGCATGGCTAGTCCTGTGGTATCTGGAGTTGCTGCTTTTGTTTGGAGTTATTATCCTGAGCTAAGTGCTGTACAGCTTAAATCTATTATTTTGAATAGTGCTATTCCAATTAAGGGGAGAAATAAAATTCCAGGCAGTAGAAAACGAACTAAAGTTAGTCGAATTTCCAAAACAGGTGGATTAGTTAATCTTCCTGGAGCTCTAAGACTTGCAGAACAACTTATTCAATCTGAATCATGATAAAAAATCTTTTTTATCTAATTGCCATAGGTATAATAGGGTGCTCTTCTCAGAAAATTGAAGTCGATGAAATTGTATTTGCCACTAAGATTTACAGTTGTGATAGCACTTTCAAAATTGGAGAAGCCATGGCGATATCCAATCATCGCATTGTTGCATTTGGGACCAGAGAGGATATTGAAAACATATACTCTAGCCAGACAATAACAACCTACGAGGGGATTATATATCCTGGTTTTATTGATGCTCACTCTCATTTTTATGGCTATGGCACTACCTTAAATACCGTCGATTTAAAAAATACATTTAGTTTAGAGGAAGTTGTCAATAAGACTGTTGAATTTGCAAAAAACAGCTCAACATATTGGATTACTGGACGAGGTTGGGACCAGACTGATTGGACGACTCAGGGAAATATTTCCAATAATCTATTGAATATCTATTTCCCAAATCAACCCGTATTTTTAAAGCGTGTAGACGGCCATGCTGGCCTAGCAAACAACAAAGCACTAGAACTTGCAGGTATAACTCCAACTACAAAAGTACAAGGTGGAATTATCGAGCAAAAAAATGGTATTTTAACTGGTTTATTGACTGATAATGCCATGGATTTAGTATCCAATGTCATTTCAACTCCTAGTCGATCTGACCAAATTAGGGCTATTCTAAAAGCTCAGGATAACGTATTAAAAGTTGGACTTACCACGGTAACTGATGCTGGCTTAGATTTAAATACCATCCAATTAATTGATAGTTTACAAAAAACTGGTGATTTAAAAGTAAGAATGTATGTGATGGCTAATCCAAGCACTGAAAATTTTAATTTTTTCAAGGAAAATGGAATTATATCTCGCGAAAACCTTCAAATTTCCTCTTTTAAAATTTATGCTGATGGTGCTTTGGGATCTAGAGGTGCTCGATTAAAAAAACCATATTGCGATGAAAATGATTTCTCTGGCGTGTGGGTAACCTCCCCAGAAAAAATAGACTCGCTATGTGCTGAAATACAGGCAATGGGGTTTCAAGCTAACACCCATTGCATTGGAGATAGTGCAAACAGAAAAGTACTGGAGATTTATGGTAGTCACCTTAAAAGCAAAAATGATTTACGCTGGAGAATAGAACATGCACAAGTAGTTACTCCTTCTGATCGATATCTTTTTGCAAAATACTCTATTATTCCAAGTGTTCAACCTACACATGCTACAAGTGATATGAACTGGGCAGGCAAACGATTATGTTCTGAAAGGCTGAAGGGAGCTTATTCATATCGAAGTTTATTGGCATTGAATCAGTATCTACCATTAGGAACTGATTTCCCGGTAGAGGATATTTCTCCTTTACAAACGTTTCATGCAGCCGTATATAGACAAAATAGAAAAAATTTACCCATTGGAGGATATTTGGCAGAAGAATCGCTCACTCCTAAAGAAGCCCTATTGGGTATCACACGATGGGCCGCAAAAGCAAACCGAATGGATCATAATATCGGATCATTAGAACCCGGAAAACTAGCAGACTTTGTAGTACTTGATCAAGACATCACTACTGATAGATATATGCTTGATACAAAAGTATTGGAAACCCGATTGGCTCAGTAAATTACATCAGCCTCTTTGTTCTCTTGGTACAAATGAACGCGATACAGGTCCTGTATATATCTGACGAGGTCTACCGATAGGTTGTTTGTCTTCCATCATTTCTTTCCATTGAGCTATCCACCCAGGCAATCTACCTAGAGCAAACAATACGGTAAACATCTCAACAGGGAATCCCATGGCACGATAGATAATCCCGGAGTAAAAATCTACATTAGGAAATAATTTACGTTCAACAAAATAGGGATCAGAAAGCACAGCCTCTTCAAGTTTTTTTGCTATTTCGAGTGTAGGGTCATTCACCCCTAATTTACCTAAAACTTCATCCGCGGATTTTTTGATGATTTTGGCTCTTGGATCAAAATTCTTATAAACTCTATGACCGAATCCCATCAATCGGAAAGGATCATTCTTATCTTTAGCCTTATCAATATATTTTTGAGCATCTCCTCCATCTGCATGAATCGCCTCAAGCATTTCAATCACTTTTTGGTTAGCTCCACCATGAAGTGGACCCCAGAGTGCTGCAATACCTGCAGAAATCGAAGCATAAAGATTAGCATGGGATGAGCCCACTAAACGAACTGTAGACGCTGAACAGTTTTGCTCATGATCAGCATGCAATATCATTAACTTATTCATGGCATTTACCAAGACTGGATCAATTTCATAATCTTCAGTAACATGCTTGAAAGTCATGTTCAGATAATTCTCAACATAATTAAGACTATTTTGAGGATAGATAAGAGGATGGCCAATTCTATTTTTGGAAATCATGGCACAAATCGTTGGCATCTTAGCTAATAATCGGGTAATCGTTCTCATTCTAGCTTCATCGCCCAAGTTAGGATCTAAACTTTCTGGATAAAAAGAAGATAACGATGAAATCATAGCAATCAATTGACCCATAGGATGAGATCCTGTAGGCCAAGCATCAAATATATTCTGGATATCTCCATTAACGAGAGTGTGTCTTCTTATTTCATTATCCCAATTGGCATACTCTTCTTTAGTGGGAAGTTCACCATTAATAAGTAGGTAAGCAACCTCCAAGAAATCAGCTTTATCGGCTAACTCCTCAATTGAGTACCCACGATGTCGCAAAATACCTGCTTCTCCGTCAAGGTAGGTTATACTACTTGAAGTACTTCCCGTATTTTTAAATCCGTAATCAAGCGTTACCGCTTTGGTCTCAGCTCTAAGCTTACTAATATCTATTCCTATCTCTTTCTCTGTACCAATTACAATTGGCAACTCTGTTTCTTTCCCTTGAATGTTAATTTTTGCTGTTTCTGACATCTGATTGAATGATAATTTACGAATAACTTTGATGTCACAAATTTACCTTATTTGGCATTACTTTAAAAGTGAACCATTTTAATTATTTCAGTTATTATTAGTTTAGTTTTGTTATAAAATACAATTTACGGATAATGGCCGAAAAACTAGTAGAAATAATCGATGGATTAAACAACAAAGCTGCCCTAAAACAGCATGTTTATAGAAATACGCTCACTGTTTTCAAACAATTCAAAAAGACAGCTTTAGAAATAGCCGAACACCTAACACCTCAGGTTATAAGCAAAGATGAAAGTTTAGAGGTTGAACTAAAACAAATCAGTGAATTTGAATTTCATTTAAAGTTTAGTGGTGACACTATTGCATTTATCATGCATACCAATGTTTTCTCTTTCCCACCTGAACACGAAGTAAGTAAAACAAAATATGTTAATAAAGATTCGGATAGGGGTTATTGTGGGATGATTCAGGCATACAACTTTTTGTCAGACTCTTTAAAATATCAAAGACTGGGTGATATTGGCTATCTGCTTGCTCGTATATTTGTAAATTGTGAAGGTAATTTTTATGTGGATGGTCAACGTCAATTGAATTTTTTATTTAAAGATTTTAGCACCCAAAAAATAGAAAATGAATCCATAGTTAAAATTATAGAACAAACCATGCTCTATGCTTTAGATTTTGACTTATATATGCCCCCCATTGACAGTATGATGGAAATAACGGTTCAACAAAAAGATTCATTTAATAATCCTAGAGGCTTCGCCACAGGCAAACGATTGGGATTTAAAATTGACAACTAAGATTTAAAAACTATACTTTTCTATCCACTCCACCCCTTTTGCAGTAGCCTTAAAACAACTATCTTGCATTTTATCACTATCGTAAACCCAAGGTAGTGAAACATCCATATTTGCAGCAACTATTAATTTGAAATGGATTAAATTTTTTATGGCATCAGCAATCACACTTTCCCTAGACTCTGAGCTACATTCTTCTACTAATGTTAAAAAAGATTCCATAAATAAGCATCCTTTTAACAGCTCTATTTCTAAGAGGGGAAGTTCTATTTTTTCATTACTCTTTCTTTCCATGTAAAACTCAAAATTTGAGATAATGGCGGCAATATAACCATATATATGATGTGTAAAAATTGACCCATTAGTATATAGGGAAGACCTTTTTTATAGCCCATAAATTGAGCATAGCTTGAATAAAAATTCAGCTCTGAAATTAATTTAATAAGTACCAAAAAAAACCCTCCAAGGAGTCCTATTTTATGAAATGAAAGAAACGAGATAAGTATTATAACATTAAATACCCATACCCCTATTAAAATAATTGTATTCCATTTTGATTCGTACTCATTATTTTTACTAGCCCATCGTAGTCGCTGATTCCAAAAAATATTAATATTATCTGGCCCTTTAGTATAGACTATGGCCTGTTTATCTTTACAAAAACGAATTCCATCACTTGTTTTTTGAAAAGCACTTTGTAATAAAAAAACATCATCACCGCTAGCTCTATTTGATTTTAATTCTATTGAATTAATCAGAGCTGAACGGTAAGCCATATTTGCTCCGTTACACATTAATGGATGTTTCCACTGAATATGTGCCGCTCCAATACTAATTAACGACATAAAATCGATGGCAACAAGTTGATTCCAGATTTTTTTTGACTCATGAAATAAAACAGGACCACTAACAAAATGAACCTCATTGTCAAATAAACTTATCATGGACGGTATCCAGTTTTTTGGCAAAATACAATCTGCATCTGTTTGAAATATATATTCCCCACTCACGTGTTTCCATCCTAACTGAATAGCTTCTTTTTTGCCAGTTCCATGGATTAATGGAATTAGTTTTTTGGATAATCTACAATCATTGATATAAGATTGGCCGTCATCAGTTGAATGATCATCAATAAAAATTACCTCAACATCTATATTAAACGTATTTAATCGGTTTAAGGATTCAATCAGATTGGGTAAGGAATTCGCTTCATTTCTAAAAGGTATTAAAATACTAACTCGTATTGGCTTTATTGATTCTTTAGTTTTAGCCTGATATTTTGATTCCGGTATAGCCCTCCACAATTGACCATAATTATATAAAAGACGGGTATAAAAAAAGGCTACTAAAAATACAATGGCGACGTAAGTAATAATCAATCGTTGATAAAATTAGAGATTAATAAAAAGAAAGAGCCCAGTATACCTGGGATTATTAAATTAATGGCCCAAATAAAGGTCACCGATTGAAAGATGACTGTTTCAGTAATAAATCCCTCAAATAACATACTACATACTGCAACTCGGACCCCAATATCGGATACTGCGGGAATGGGAACAATCGTTTGTAACAGAAAGACAACTGGGACTAAAAATAAAGTGTATGTTGGTAATGAAAAATCTGAAAAAACTTGTAACAGCATAAAAAGCTGTGAAGAAAACACCAAGTATCTTAGAAAAGATAATAAAATGACTTTCCCAAAGCGTTTGCGTTCATAATGCTTCATTAGCTTGATAAGCGTATAAAGTTTATTGGGCAAAAACCTGTTGATATAAGCCACTATTTTTTTTGAATAAAAAGTAACTGAAACTAACGCAAAAAAAATAAAAATCACCCCAATTAAATACGCTGTATTAAACCACGCGTCATACCAATCAAAAAACAAAAAAATAATACACAAACACATTAATCCTAGCCCATAGGTCATGATTACTTGTGCTATATTCCCCGTCACGGTAGCTATAACTATTTTTAGGGGGCTGGTTTTTTTAAGAAGCAAACTCCTGCCAATATATTCTCCAGATCTTGCTGGAGTGAAATTACTAATTGCCATGCCTCCCAAAACAGTAAAAAATAGATACCGATCTGACCACCGTTGGGAATTCAGAAGTAGTTTAAATTTTTGTGCCTCAAAATTCCAATTTAAAAATACCATAAAAAAAACAAGTATAAAATAAATTGCGAATTTGTTCCATGCAGAAATAAATAAGGGTATAAACGTATCATACCAATCATGCGATTGAATCAAATAAATAAAATACCCAAGAGATACTAGACTAAAAAGCCATTTCAATAGGGTATACCATCGATTGTATGAATTAGATTTCATCTTTAGTAGGATGTTAACAATCTTTAAGAGGGTTAACTTTACCTTTGCTTTAAGCGTGGCGAAAGATAACACATACGATAAAATAATCTTGGGAATAGATCCTGGAACTAATATTTCAGGATATGGAGTTATTGGTATTAAAAAAAATCAATTGAATTATATCAGCATGGGTATTTTTGATTTACGATCCGAAATTAACCATGCTATGAAATTGCAATCTATTTTTGATCAATGTTCAAAGTTGATTGACACATACTTACCCGATGAATTTGCTATAGAAGCCCCATTTTATGGTAAAAATGCTCAGAGTATGCTTAAATTGGGAAGAGCACAAGGAGTTAGTATGGCCGCTGCCTTAAATAGAAATATTCCCATATTCGAATATGCTCCCAGAAGAATTAAACAAAGTGTTACAGGTAGAGGAACAGCTACCAAAGAGCAGGTGGCAGGTATGGTAAAATCCTTACTTAATCTGGAGACATTGCATTCCAAATTTGACGCTACAGATGCACTTGCAATTGCAATTTGTCATTATTTTACCTACAAACCAGGACAAGATCATTCTGGAACCCACTACAACAACTGGAATAGTTTTATCAATAAAAATCCAAATAAAATTAAATAGTTAGCTATGTAAACTAGTGAATACTCTTTGTATAGAACAAGCTATTTCTTGCATTCGTTCATCACTCAATTTAATTTTAGGTTTTGAAAAATTAATATCATCAATCTGATCCAATGGGACTAAATGAATATGAGTGTGTGGAACTTCTAAACCAATTACAGCCATTCCAATACGATTACAGTCAATCACTTCTTTCATAGCTTGAGCGACTTTTTTAGTAAAGAGATGTAATGATATGGTCATATCATCATTTAAATCAAAAATATAATTTATAGGTTTTTTAGGGATTACCAAGACATGACCTTCTTTCAATGGAAAGGCATCAAGAAAGGCTAAGCAATTGTCTGTTTCAGCAATTTTATAAGCTGGAATTTCACCTAATACTATTTTTTCAAATAGGTTCATTATAATCCAACCTCAAGAATTTCAAATTGAATGGTTCCTGCAGGCACCTCAATATCTACTATTTCTCCAATTTTCTTCCCCATGAGGCCTTTGCCAATAGGAGATTGAACAGAAATTTTATTTTCTCTCAAATTGGCTTCGCTTTCTGCTACAATATGATAAGTGACTTCTTTATTGAATTTTATATTCATCAATCGAACTTTGGTTTGAATATTAACTTTACTTAAATCCAGATCTCTTGGATCAATAACTCGTGAATTAGCCATGATATTCTTCAGTTTTGAAATTTTCATTTCTAATAATCCCTGAGCTTCTTTAGCAGCGTCGTACTCCGCATTTTCTGATAAATCACCTTTATCTCTTGCCTCTGCAATTTGATTACTAATTTTTTTTCGATCTACTTTTTCAAGTTGTTCAATTTGTTCTTTGAGTGAATCAAAGCCTTCTTGTGAAACGTAGTTTATTGCCATTTTTTTATATAAAAAAGACACTATCATACTTTATTTAGTATGATAGTGTAATTGATTTTAAATTCTTATTGAAATTATTCTCCTATACTTAACCTAACCCCAAAAGAGTGCGATCCTCCAAACGGATTAGAGTGTCTGTATGAATAATCAAGACCAAAAATATTGGAAGATTCTTTCTTTAGAGGTACTTCAAAAGTAAAACCACCTACTATACCTGTAAATGCATTTACTCTTGTCTCATAACTTGTTATCCCATCTTCATATGCGTAACCCATTCTCAATTGGAACATGTCTTTGTATCCGTATTCTGCTCCAAGCGTAAATTGGTTATTTGCAAATGCATTATTTGTGAATGTAAAGGCTGGTGTAAAACGATGAAAGTAAGTTTCCTCATTTTTATCCAATCTCAAATCATACGATGCACTGATATTCATGAGTGTAGGTAAATTAAATTTAGCAGCACGTTGATTCACAGTATACTCCACTCCTTTATTAGGGTCTTGTAGTTTAGTAGATAAACCATCACCTGCATAGCGAACATCAGGTCCTATATTTTTTAGTGAGACCCCAAATTTCACATCATTCTTTTTTATCCCCTCTTTTCTTAAAGTTGTTATATACTGAATGCCTGCATCAAGAGCAACGCCTTGAGCTTTTGCATTAGTAATCGATTCTGAAAAAACTTTGAACCCAATTCCCCCTGAAATTTCTTGCGTAAATCGCTTAGCATATGCTGCAGTGATATTGGTAAATCTAGGCTTGTATGTTCCTATTCCTCCATCTGGTTGCTCATAAGTAGTGATTGGGATTTCACCCATATCATAACTCATGATACTAACGCCTAATCCCCCTGATCCACCAATATTTTGTGCAAATCCAAAGGTATTGATATTTATATCACTTCCTCTTAGCCAGGCTGTTCGAGAGAAAATAATTTCTGTATTCCCAGTATGGGCAAGTCCTCCAATATTATTGTAGATTGACTCTAACCCTTTTACACTACTTACAGAAGCCCAACCCCAACCGGAGCTTCTACCCCAACCGTTGATATTCAGCTGGGTTGCTCCTGCTTGACCAATTCTATCAGGATTCCCTGCAAAAAGAGAAGTGCTGGCTGATACTATGATTGTTAATATGATAATTTTTTTCATTAATTTTTAATCTAACCGTAATACTAAAAAGAATCTAAATCTAATTCCCTCATAACACCCATCCATTTTAATACTTTCTCACCCAGTTCTCCTGCATCAATATGGATGATATACAAACCACTAGCAATGGGAACGTTTGCATTGTTTTTTAAGTTCCAATCTAATTCAGTAGATGTATCATCTTTTTTGATTCGTCGAACCAAGGCCCCATCTAACGTATAAATTGAAATCTCACAATTAACAGGTAGGTTGGTGAATTTAACTCGATTATCAATGGCACTTCCTTCGTACCCAGAAAAAGCATAATAGGGGTTAGGGACAATATTGGCCATTTCTAATGCTTTCTTACCGTTCTCATTATTAATGTCATTATAAATATCTTCAGTACTAAATTTATATGTGGGTCTACCTTCATTAATATCTGATGTTTCGGGTGTTGTTCCATAAGGCATACCTACTCGAAGTCTAATTTTAACTTCATTGGGTGGTGTAGGAATTCCATCTTCATTTTCAATCAATGATTTTCCCGGTGCCATGATGGCTGGGATAACCCAATCACAGTTTTGGAAAATTTTGGTCAATGTAGACATTCTGTTTCCTGGGGTCATAGCTGTAAGCAGATTATAGTATTCTTCACCACGATCGTATATTGGCAATTTAGGATGAATTGATGCTGCTATTCCTTTATGTGATCCCATGACATAGATGAAATGTCTACCTCCAAATGATGCATATGAACCATTGAAAACTCCATTTCTATCCGTTGGATTCCATTTCATATCACGCCCATTTTCACTTCTTTGATATGAGTCTTCACCAACAATGATATTTAATCGTTCTCCGGTGTTGACGTTAATTGCATATCCGGGGAAAATCGTTTTACCTGGCTTCAAGTTTGTTCCTTTATAGGTAAGTGTTCCTGTTCGCATTGCAAATTTTTCAACTTGATCTTGGTTCAGCCCTGGGTCTTCGCCCATTTCAAGCATTACACATTCACTCCATTTTGATTCGTCTGGGGTGAGAACAATATCAACACTAGATAATTTATCTAGACCTATTCCCTGCATTGCTTGATATCCAAAAGTCATAGGTTGAACTAAGGTTTGGGGTCTACCTGGAGAAACAGCCTCCGAAGTATTGGAAACTAAACGATTAGGTGCAATTCTTCCATCCCATATAGACTCGTACTTACTGTCTGGGTCAAGAGCACCGCCATTGGATGCGTAATCATGGAAAGATGGGTCATTAAATCCTTGTAATTTCCCATTTATACCTGAACGAATCCAATCGTATGCTCCATATTGATTCGCATTTCCTGCATCATTATCACTTACTGCAGATAGCCATTCGTTACTTGGATCTTGAAAAGTTACAGACCAATTGATAAATCCATTGGATAAATTCCTAACTGGATCTACTCCAGGAGCAGCAACTTGATTGATAGTCACAGCCATCCCCCAATCTAATACATCTTTACCAGTAGTAGATGCCAAAATGATTTGCTCATTTTTATAAGCCAATGAAGTATCTGATGTTACAGATTCTCCAGTTGTAATATTCGTTAGAATCCATGCCGTGCTATCGGCCCATAAACTGTCTGCATCATTACCTGTATTTTGCGTAACTCCTTTGGGTACTAACTTTAATTCAAACTCACCCAGGGGTATTTTAAGTGGATCTATCACTTTAATGTTAATTGGCCCTAAGCCATTTTCATAAATAGGGTTAGCAACAAAATTATTGGATAAGATTTCATCAATCGTTTCTGCTTTTAGCTCTAATTCGTTCATGCCATTACCTTTGCCCGAAATACGCTGTAATTCAGGACCGTCTCCATAAAATGAAGGCACACTAGATCCTCCGAATTTAGGCTCTAATTTATGAGGTGATGCACTAAATTTCTTCACTTTCCTCCCTTCCAAATAAGGACGTGTATTGCTCTCAGCAGCTGCATATGAAAGTACGATATAATGATAGGTTTGGAAATTGACTAAGGACTTATTAGATCCCGTAGCAAATTCGTCTTCAGTAATTCTAAATGTATGTGAAAGTCCTTGATTTTCTCCACGAACTTTTAGAACAGGAATAGGGGCACCTACATCAAATTGGAATTCTTGATTAATTAAAACATCAAATTCGTCTTCTAAATCACATTGAAAAATTTCTCGTGCTTTACTGAGGTCATCTAATTCTGACAAACTTACCCCGCCATCTTTCAATTGGAATACTCGATATCCCTGAAAACCAAAATATTCTTCTCTGTTTGCTCCATCTAATAAAGTATCCCTGTAACGCTCAACACGATCTGAGTTAGTCATACCTAATGATAAAACAATTTGTTGATCTTGTTCATGAACTTCCACCTCGGGTGCATCTGGACCATCTACTAAATCAAAGCAAGAATTAAATAACTCTTGTGCCCTACTACTCGCAATTTTCAAAAGCTCTAATGAACCTGTTGCTCCACCAAATGGGGCTCTAGCCCATACCACGCCTACGGTCAATTTCTGAACAGCTCCAGGTTCTAAAACAAACGGACCAGATGATTGAATAAAACGTCTATCTGCTGGGGTATTACCCGCCTCATTTTCATTCCAGTTTTGACCAGGATGTGATGTGTCTGTATCAAATGGGAACATCCAATCAGCTTTTGTACCGTCAGTTCCAACAATACCATTACCCCCAAATTCAATATCCGTTCCTGTTCTCCACTTACCGCGTAGATAATTATAAAAATCTGTGGCAATGAATGGGTTTCCATTCGTTTGATCACTATTATTATTGTAGTAAACAAATTTAGACATCCCCAATTCTACTTCTTCTTCCACACCTCCCGGTCCAATTTGTTTCACCTTAGGTCCTTCAAAGAAATCTACCCCAACTGATGGCGGATTTAAACCGTAGCCTAAAACACCCTCATCGTTATCGTCACCATTGTAACAAAATCCTAAAGATAATCCAACGTCACATCCCACATAATCATCTGCATAATTGCCAAGATCGGCATCTACCCATTGTCCAAAATAGGTATTGTTTAATTCAGTAGCACCCCGGTTTGTAATCAACGTCGTATAAAAAGTCATATCATTAATTTCGTCATTGGTAGCAAAAGCAAAAGCTGTTGTTTGCATTTCAACACCAATGGGATCTCCCTGAGTTTCTGTGTGAATATTCCCTTTGTCATTATATATCCACCAGAGCATTTGATCGGGTTGATCTTCCGCTTTATTTTCTAATTTTTGACCTCTACAAAAATTTTGAAGTACCGGATAGTCTAATCCATTTTGAGGATTATAGGTACCGTCACCGTCACCATCAAAATATGGCGCATATTCCCCGGGCCAATTTTCAATTTGTTCATTAACAACCCCAGTGAAATTATTGGCATGATCTATAATATTCTTGCCATCTACCTTAAATATCTTATCCCATTCATCACATTGAGCTTTTGAAGTGTTACTGGTAGCCTGGTCTAAAGGTCCAGGCCAAAAATCAGATCCCCTTTGACGGTATGTCATAGCAGCTAACCGAAGATTTTCTGCTTGATCTAAACCCCCGATCCAAATAGCTCCTGCAAAAAGACTATTCTTTCTTACGGCATTCACATCAACTAATTTTGGAATTTCATAACGAGCAGCATTCAAATCCCACCACATATCACCACCATTCAGAATCTTAGTCCGAACATTATTAATATCTAGGTCTGCACTCTGCGTTGCAGGATCACAATCTGATCCAAACTTCATTTCCATGTGAGAACCAACAGATCTTCTTGTTTTGGGTTCTTCAACATCAATATTCTCTTTTGCAAATCCATTTACCGTACAAAGTATGGTTAAAACTAGTATATATTTTCTCATTGATTTATGCATTGCTTCTATTCTTAATGTTTTAGTACTTAGAAATACATTCTAAGACCTAATCTAATTGTTCTTGGTGTTTCATAAAAATAAGGACTTTCTACTTTTGCATTATACAATGCAACATAAGATTGGGTATTTACTGCATTACTAGCCTCTTGTATTCCCTGAGGAGAACTTAACCAGCCATCACTTGTTGGCAAACCAGAAAACCCATAAACTCTTTGAATATTTTTTGTATTAAACAAATTTTGTACCCATAAAAATGCTTGAATTTCGGTTGCTTGTCTTCGATAAGAATCTTTAGGATTTTTCTTTTTCACATTAAAACTCTTGGAGAAGTTAGCGTCTACCTTAAATTGCCATGGCAAACGAGATCCAAATGGATTACCATCAAGGGACTGTCTTTGTGCAGATCCAGATGCCGCACTTGCTATTGGATTGATATATGCTGAATATGGCTCTCCAGATTTAGTAGAAAATATAAAGTTTCCCCCAAAATTTTCAAATACTCGTTTATCAAACCAAATTGGACCCGTATAATCATTGCCACTTTTGAATCTGTAATCCAATACCGCTGAAATTTGATGTCTGATATCACGTGAGGTTGGATATAATGATCTTAAGTTAGGTTGACCTGCTTGAATTAAAGCAGCTGCTGAGTTAATATTAGACCCTGTTCCATCTGCGAATAAAAGTGAGTAATTCACACCTAAAGATGTTCTTCCTTCACCCCTTAACTCGTATTCTGCTCTGAAGTTTTTGATGGTTTCAAAATCTAAATTCTGATAACTATTATAGGTTATGGGATAAGCCTGCGTTATTTGAACTAAAGCAAAGTCACCTTGTGTTGATCGATAAGCTGCTATTAAACTTAATGCAGAGTTTTGGGTCAGCGTTTGTTTAAATCCTAATTCATAGCTAGTAGTTACACGAGGCTGTAAATTTGCATTAGGTAGCGTACCTCCTTGATTTTCTTCCAAGTAGTCGTATCTATTAATAGGAGCAAAAATGGCTCCATCCTGTGGACGTTGAGCAAGCTTGTCATAGCTGGCAAAAAAGAGCGCTTCTGAATTAATTGGGAATGAGAACATCACACGTGGCAGTACATTAATGGTTGGAGTGTAATCTTGAAAAGCCTCTGGCACTAACTCTTCATCTGTAGATTGAAGGAATGGTTGAATTCTACCACTCTTTGTAGATTGAGCTAATTGATCTGGACTGGATAATTCTCCTCCGTTACTATCAAACCATTTGTTCCCATTTCTATATCCAACAATTTCTCCTGGACTCTCAATGTCATTCACATATACAACATAATCCTCTCCAATATTACCTGGAATTTGATAATTGGCTAGGAGGTTGCTCCCTCGTTCACCGGATTCTATGTTCTGAATTTCGCCAGCACTGTATGTTGGAAAAAGCGAGTATTGATCTTTCAATCCCAACTGATTACCATCGTATCGTTCTACACGAACACCCAATCGGAGTACAAGGTCTTTAAATTGGAATTTATCCTGCAACCATATGGCATTTGATATGGGAGAAAATGAACCTATTCCTTTTGTAGCATCATCATTCGTAAAGTCTGTAAATGAAAATGCCTTTCGCGTACGATTTCCTAAATAGTCATAACCAAAATATCCTACAAATGAATTTCCATTGTTCCAAAGGTCTCCAGCACTAAACATGTTTAAATTAAAAGTGCTTGGACTTAAACTATTAATATCAATGTAAGATGATTCCGTGTATGGATTACCATAAACATCCACAGCTCCATCGGCAATTAACTTAGCTCTCAAATTTTTATCAAATGTTTTCTGTTGATCTTTATCAATTCGAATGTTGTAATCTACCGTGTCTGTAAACAGACCATTATCATCATAAGAATGATTACCTCCAATAATATACCCATTTTCGGTGACTTGATCTAAATTTGAAATATGACTATTCGCTAAAAGCGGCATCAATGTCCAAAGGTTTCCTGCAGCGAGAGACCAACTACTAAATAATGTTTGTTCATAGTAAATTCCAAATTGTAAATCGTGGGTATTTTCCAAGTTTAAAATAGCTTCCCCTTGTGCATAGGCTGCTATTCGTTCAAATTGAGATTTAGAGTACCCATTATTACCAAGTCCAGGATTAGCCCACAATGAATAGGAGTATCCTGGCGCAAAACCGTTCAGTAAACCTAGCCCTTGTTGAATTTGATTGGTTGAATTAAAATTAAAACCAGAAGCTTCAACTTCTCTGAAAAGCTGGCTCGTATAATTGGCTCGGATTGGGTTTTTATCGCTTGGATCAAATGTTATTTTTGTATTAAAAGTACCCGCTAAATCAAAATAGTTTTGTCTTACAACGGTATCTCCATTTTGATCGATATGAAGTGTGGGTGTTGATTTAAATTGATAAAACGGTTTTCTATATTCTGTGAATTTTCCTATGTAACCGTAGTCGAAGAAATTCTGACCGTGATCTAAATTTTGATTTTCTTGCCATCTACTCTGATAATCTACACGAATATTATAAAATGCGTCTGAAAATAAGGACTTCTTTTTTTCTTTATCTTCTTCGCTTGTAGACCCTAATCGTTGAGTGAATTTTACATAGGTACGGAGTGTTTGATTGGTAGTGTTACTATATCGGTTATAGTTCATCAGACTTTGATCATAACTAAAGTTGTTTCCTTGACCTTGATTAAACGAGCCAAACAAGGTTAGGGTTGAATTTTTGTTGGGTTGGAATTCTAATTTACCCTGAAAATTCCCGCCATAACTCGCTACATTTTTTCTAGCATCATTGATTTCCAAATCATCTTTTGTAAGCAATAATGAACGATAAACATTAAGTGGCCCATTGGGATTTTCAATGATCGGATTAGCTTCTATTTGGGCCAATACGTCGTCTTTAACACTATAAAACCCTCCATAACCTGGACTTGGATCTAGTGTATAATTGAAGTTAGCAGCCATTTGGTATCCTAATGCAACATATTCTTTCTTACCTCCACCTTTATTCTTAATCCACAAGGGTCCAACTGCAGAAAATTCTGCTTGGTTGAAGCTGTATGGGTCAAGGAGTGTTGACGTAATCATCTCAAAACTTCTATTGACAAATCGAGAAGGGCCTTTGGTGGTAATCACAATGGCACCTCCAGTAAAATCCCCATATTGAGCAGGAACACCCGATTGTATAATTTCTATTTGACCTTGAGCAGATTGTGGAACACTACTACTTCCAAGAACCCTTACACCATCGACGAAATATGCAGTAGCATCCGTTCTACTTCCTAAAAAAGAAATACCGCCACCACTTGTTTGGTTTGCTCCAGAGGTTATTCCCGCAATTGCATTTAAATTTCGAGTAGGGAGTTTAGCAATATCTTTTGAACCAATGGTTTTGGAGTTATTATCCTTTTCAATCATGGGCTTACCCGCTCTAATAACAACAGGACCCAACTCCTCACCTCCACCGTCTTCTGCCGAAAGTTGCGACATCTCAATATTTAAATATTTTGTACCGTTAGCAAATACATCAACATCGGTAATTTTTTTATCCTTGTAATCAAGATATTTTACAGTAACACTATAGTTTCCTGGATCCAATGCATTAATAACATATTTCCCGTCCTCGTCGGTATATGCTCCTCCTTTTCTAATTCCATCTTTTTCAAGTATAATAGTTGCATAAGCAATTGCTTTTTTGGTTTTTGCATCATTTACTTTACCTTGAAGCTTTCCGAAGTTGGATTGAGCCAAAACAGAGGAAAGGGAAAAACAAGATATTAAGAGTACAAGTATTTTCTTCATATAGTGTAACTTTTTAAAAGCATTTTAAGTGTTCAAATCTCGCCATAAAAAAGTTATTATTCAAATAAAATTTTAAGTAAAAAAACTAACTTTCCTTTACTTTCTGGTCCATAAAATTAACTTCTCAGCAAGTACATGTGCTAACATTTGATACGAATCCTGGGTGAGTCCTCCTGTATGTGGGGTAAGTATGACTCGATTATGACCAATCAAAAACTCTAATTCTTCTTTTTCTTTAAAAGAATACGTTCCCAATGATTCATTGGGGAGTACATCTAAAGCTAATCCTAATATTTTCCCTTGGCTCAATCCATCCATGACTGCGGGGACTGATACTACTTTACCTCTTGATAGGTTGAGCAGATAAAAAGGTTTGGACATTTTTTCTATAAATGAATTATTGATCATCTCCTGCGAATAAGGATTAAGTGGCACATGTAATGAAATTATGTCCGCCCTATTTTGCACTTCTTCAAGCGTAGATTCCTCCACTAGTTCATCACCAAAATCTTTGATATATTTATCATAAGCCAGAATTTCACAATTAAAGCTTTTTAATCGCTGAGCTAAGACCTTACCAACATTACCATAACCAATAATTCCCACAGTAAGATTTTTTAATTCTACACCTTCATTTTCCTTACGTAGCCATAATTTTCGGGATATCTCTATATTAGATTTCACAATGTTTGAGAGTAAACTTAACATCATTCCTATAGTTTGTTCTGCTACTGCATTTCTATTCCCCTCTGGTGCATTGATGCAATCAATGGATTTTGTTTGCGCATAATCTATATCTATATTGTCCATGCCAGACCCTAAACGACCTATTAGTTTCAAACGTGGAGATTTATCAATCCAATTTTTATCAAAATTTAGTTTACTTCGAATTACAAGAATGTTAGCATCACGAAGAGCCTCAGGAAGATCTTCCAAGGTTATTTCTGGTTTGTAAACTACCTCAAAATTCCGCAATAGTTTTAGAAAATCAGGATGAACATCATCAATAATAAGCACATGGTGGTTGGATTTATCGATCATAATGAAACGTGGGAAAAATCTACCTCTTCCCCAAGGAAAAGTTTTGACTCTCTAAGAAATTCTGGTGTAATATCCGATAGGTAATATTCATCCTCTGCATTCCTTTTTTCATTGAATATGGTTTGCTTTCTGAGAGTATAGTCAAGTGTTTCTGCAATTATTTTAGGGGTATGCAAAACCTTCAACCCATGATTAAAATAGTTTTCTATTTGACTATATAATATAGGATAATGCGTACAGGCAGGAATGATTAATTCACACGATTCTAACCCTTTGAAATAGCGATCAAAAATGGGCTTCAACACGTGTTCTTGAACAAACCCATCTTCAATCATTGGGGCCAATAAAGGTGTCGCTTTTGCCGTAATATTTAAAGCGGGATTTTTTTTTAACAGAGCCTCATTAAACATCCCCGAACTAATTGTTTTTCGCGTTCCTATGATGCCTATGTTTTTGTATTTTTTTTGTGATCCAATTAGATTAACGATGGGGGTGATTACCTCAATAATTTGATCCTTTGCAAATGGGAGATTATCCATTTTATGAATAACTGTTGCTGCACTATTGCAAGCTACAACTACGAACTTGCAATTTTTATGTTTTAAGAACTGAAAAATAGCGCCTACATATTCTTTAAGTGTACCCTCACTTTTGTCACCATATGGAAGGTGTGCAGTATCTCCAACGTAGATAAACTGTTCCTCAGGCATTTTGTTTTTGAGAGCACTTAGTATACAAAGTCCTCCTAAACCTGAATCAAAAACTCCAATGGGCTGAGTCGATTGACTCGTCATATTTTACTTTATTCCTAATTTAGCCTTTACCAAAGGCATCAGATCAAATTTTGTATCACTGTAGATTATTCCACTTCCTTCGGAGCTATCCATTACATAGGAATAACCATTTGCTTTTGCAACAGTCGCAATAGTTTCTTTCACTTTTGCATATAGTGGTGTTAGTAACAATTCTTGCTCTTTTTGAAGTGCATCGCTACCTGTTTGCTGCATTTCTTGATATTGCTTTTGCAGATTTTCTATTTCCTGCGTTTTAACCTCTTTAACACTTGTAGAAACTGACTCATCATCAATGATTTCCATCAGTGCTTGATATTTTGTTTGGGTCTCTTTTTGCTTTTCAACTAGTAAATTTTCCCATGTTTGTCTCAACTTGTCGAGCTTCATTGATATCGTATCGGCTTCTGGCATGGACTCGATGAGTTGTGTGCTATTGATATGAGCTATTTTAGTTTGGGCCTGTGCGAAACTAGTAGCACATAAAATCATTAAAATTGAAAATACTTTCTTCATTATTTGGGTTTATTTATTGTTAGTTTAATTTCTAGGTGGAAGATTGAGAGACTTAGTATCGTCTGTGGAAACTACGCCTAGTTCTTCTAAAACCTCATCACTTCTGTCGTATTTGGAATTGGAAACGAGCATGAGCATATCACCACTTTTGTCAAATATAAAGTCAAGTCCATTATTTTTTGCAACTTTATTGATTGCATCATATAATTTATCTTGAATTGGTCTGATTAACTCAGTTTTTTTTGTAAAAAGTTCTCCCTCAAATCCAAACCTATCTTGTTGTAATTTTTGAGCTGCTTGACTTTTATCCAAAATCTCTTTTTCTCTTGAAGATTGCATATCTTTTGTCAAGAGTACTTTTTCTACTTCATATTGTTTTCTAAGTTGATCAATTAATGCAAATTTTTGATCTATTTCCGTCTGCCACTCTATACTTAGTTCGTTAAGTTGCAGTTGAGCAGATTTATATGCCGGAATTTGTGTTAAAATGTAATCTGTGTCTACATAAGCAAATTTTTGAGCACTGGCATTGTAAGAAAAAAAAGTGATCATGAACATTGTTAAAACTTTTTTTTGCGTCAAAAGCCTGTATCCTTGATAATATGATAAAAAGTTGCTCATTTTTTCAAATTCAATTACGGTTTGCAAACATATAAAATTTTGTTTCCATAAATGGGTTTTATCATTTTTTTAAACGGCATACTTTCTAAAATTTGGTCAATGCTCTAGTTGTAAAATATCTGTGAAAATAGTATTGCTTTTATGAAGTGACCTATCCAATAGCTTAATTTCAAATTTTACATGCTTTGGATTTGTGAAAAATGGATTAGCTGCGATATTAACGGTCACAATTCCTGAAATTGACTTATACTTACCTTCAGGTGTTAAATTAGGAATTCGTTCATGTTGAAATCCATAAGGAGTATTGCGATTAGGGTCATATAATTCTTCAAAATATCCATTAGAATTTTTAACCAAAAATGTTATTGGTAAATTATGATAATAGGGACCAGAAAAATGAAATGGCGGAAGAGTATCGGATTCATCCAAACCTATATCTCCATCAGCATCAGAATATCCTATTTTTAATTGAATGACACTATCTTTATTTTGAACATTTTTGAATTGGGTGACTGATTCAAGATAAATTTTTGGTTCTATAGTAAAACTATCAGATTCCGGAGAACAACCAACTATACAAATAACCAAAAGAGTGATTACTTTTGAGGCGTACATGGAGTTTATTAATATTCGAGACATATGGTCTGTTAAAAATCACAACTTTAACGACATTGCTTTAAATATATTTCAATATCAAGCCAAAAATAATGTTGTATATGCCAAATATCTGGAATTAATCAATCAACCACCCCATACTATACATCATTTTGAACAAATTCCTTTTTTACCCATTTCCTTTTTCAAGACACAACACGTTGTGACTGGAAGTTTTGTTCCTGAACACACGTTTGAAAGCAGCACCACTACCGGATCTACCCCCTCAAAACATGCTATTAAAGATCTGGATTTATATCATACTAATTCCTTGCAAATCATTGAGGATAAATTAGGTAAGATTTCTTCCTATGAAATTTTTGGGCTTCTACCCAGTTATTTGGAACGAGGAAATTCATCGCTAGTAGATATGGTTCAGTTCCTGATGGAACATAATAAGCAGTCCCATCACTTTTATTTAGATGATTTTGAATCACTAATTGAGGCAATGGCATCTACTTCTCGAAAAAAGTTATTATTTGGTGTAAGCTTTGCACTACTTGATTTTGCTAAAATTCATTCCGTACAATTCCCTGATTTAACCATAATTGAAACAGGCGGGATGAAGGGCAGAGTAAAAGAAATTACTAAACTTGACCTATACCAGAAACTTCAATTATCATTCAAAGAATCATCGATTTTCTCAGAATATGGAATGACAGAATTATTAAGTCAAGCATATTCCGACGAGAATCACATTTATACATGTCCCCCTTGGATGAGAGTATTGCCTCGAAAAGATAATGATCCCTTCAGTCATTCTGCCAATGGCCATACTGCTGCTCTCAATATTATTGATTTAGCAAATATCCACAGTTGTTGTTTTATAGCTACTGATGATTTGGGGAAGGTATATACTGATGGTCGATTTGAGGTTACTGGCCGACTTGATATTTCTGACCTTAGAGGTTGTAGTCTAATGGCTGTGTAAAGATATACTTAGTTTTTAGTCTTTATCAATTGATAAGCTTTGGGTATTGGATTGTTTAAGAATCCTTCCAAAATTCTTCGGGTATCCGTATTGGTTTTGTATGCAATAATACAAGCGTCCATTTCTTCTTCCGTTATGTTTATTTCTGTATTTACATATCCAAAACCAGCATAAATGCCTTTTTGTATTTTAACCACTCCTTTTTCGTCTAGTGATCTTCCTGGACCAACGATCCATTGATTCATCTCTTTTTTTTGGGCTGAATTTAAAACACGTAAATTGTAGGATTTGATCGTTTCTTTCTCAGAACACAAGTGACATATATCTCCCAAATAGCATGCCCCTTTTGTTCGTTCCAAGCCCGTATATTTTGGACATAATTTATTTTTCTCAACAAGCATGTACAAATAATCTTTAGCCATTGTCATTGAGCTAAAGCTTTGCATCGTGTTTTTTTGATATTTTTTTAAAAAAATATCAATTCGTAATATCCCATCTTGACCCTCATAATAGCAAACACAATAATCATTATTTTTTTGTTTTTGCATCTTATTATAGGGTGGGTAATGCTTTTTAATTTCGTCACTTTCTAGGAGTAAGGCTATCAATTCGTTACCCGTTTCGATGTAACTCACATGATGTATTTTACGTAATAATTCACTCTTTTTTCGAGTAGTTTCTGTGAAGTGAGAAACTATTCTTTTCTTCATATCTTTAGCTTTCCCAATGTATAATATTTCCATCTTATCCCCCAATAGATAATAGACCCCAGTTGTATTTGGCATAGCTTCAAATTCTGATTTAGGTAAATGGGGAGGCAATATAGATTCTCTACTTAATTGGTTTAATGAGTGTTGTATAAATTCTAGATCTTTTGTATACAATAAGTAAAATAGCTTTGTGGTAGCCTCTGCATCACCCATAGCTCGATGTCGATTATTGTTTTGTATACCCAATGCACGACACAATTTCCCCAACGAATAAGATGGATGATTAGGCATAATAGATCTGGATAAACGTACCGTACATAATTTTTTATAGTTGAACGGGATCGCCACATCTTCAAAATGATTTTTGATAATACTATAATCAAAACTAACATTATGAGCAACAAAAATGGTTCCTTCCAAAAAATTCAAGAATTTAGATGAAATTTCATCAAATACTGGCGCATTTTTAACCATTTCATTCGTAATTCCAGTAAGCAAAGTAATTGATTTGGGGATGAAAATTCCTGGATTAATAAGTGTTTCAAATGAATCTAGTACTCGGATACCATCCGTTTTTACAGCTGCGATTTCTGTGATTCGGTTCCCATGAGACCCCCCTGTAGTTTCAATATCTACAATCGAAAATATCACTTTTAATAGATGCGTTCAATTATTTCGTCAGTAGAAATTCCGTGTGATTCTGCTTTATAATTTCTTACCAACCTATGCCTCAAGACCATTTTAGCCACAGCTTGAACATCGGCAATATCTGGCGAATATTTGCCCTGAATTATCGCATGTGCTTTTGCCCCTATAATTAGATATTGTGAGGCACGTGGACCTGCTCCGTATTCAATATATTCATTAATTAAATCGGGGGCCATATCCCGCTTAGCTCTGGTTTTTGCTACGAGAGATACTGCATATTCGTATACATGATCTGTCACAGGTACTTTCTTTATAAGTGCTTGGAAGGCTACTATTTCAGATTGATTTAATATAGGATTTATAGAAACGCTTTGATTTGAAGTGGTGGCTTTCACAATATTAATTTCTTCCTCTAAGCTAGGGTAATCCAGAACCATGCTAAACATAAATCGATCCAATTGAGCCTCTGGAAGCGGATACGTCCCTTCTTGCTCGATAGGATTTTGTGTTGCAAGTACAAAAAAAGGAAGATCAAGGGCATAATTCGTTCCTGAGACGGTTACACTCTTCTCCTGCATAGCTTCTAATAATGCTGCTTGAGTTTTAGGCGGTGTTCTATTGATTTCGTCAGCAAGAACAATATTAGCGAATACAGGCCCTTTGTTAAATTTGAATTGCTTAGAATCATCTAATATTTCGGAGCCAATAATGTCACTAGGCATTAAATCTGGCGTAAATTGGATTCGATTGAAACTTAGATCTAATGCCTCGCTTATGGTTTTTATTAATAATGTTTTAGCTAATCCTGGGACCCCAATTAAAAGAGCATGACCATTAGATAATATGCTAATAATTAATCCATTGATTACATCATCTTGACCAATAATTGTCTTTCCAATTTCTCGTTTAAGTTCATGGACTTTTGTCACTAAACTATCTGCAGCATGCTTATCGTTATTAAAATCAATCATCATTAGTTTTCTAGACCTTTCCAAGTTGCCAATTCAGTGCAATCAGCATACTTTTCATCTATCTTTACATATACATTAGATTTATATTCATTCACCCATTTTTGTATAGTATCTTCTTTTTTCTTATCAAGTGCCAATGCCTGAATTTTTTGATAGTCATCTTTTAAATTGGCTTTATGTGCAGGTACTAGATTTCTTAGATATAAAAAACGATACCCTGTTGTACCATCTATATCTTGATATTGTTCTGGTTTACTGAAGCTTCCAATTCGGAGAGTACTAATTTTAGCAGCAATTAAAGGATCTAACATTTCTACTGATATTTGTTGAGATCCGGTCGTTTGGTCAGCATAAAAACCACAATTATCTTTGGTATACATATCCTCACTACGTTCTAAGGCTACTTTGCACATGGATAAACTGTCTGATTTTAGTCCATCAATCAGTTGATTCATTTCTTCTTTTAACGCTAATAAATCACTGTTAACAATGAGGGGTTTTATTAGAATATGTCTAGCATTTACTTTTTCCCCTTTACGATCGATAAGTTGAATAATATGATATCCATAGGGAGTCTCTATCACCTCTGATATAGAATCTCCTTTCAATTTGAATGCCACTCTTTCGAATGCGCCAACCATTTGACCTCTTGAAAAATAGCCTAACTCTCCCCCATTAACCGCTGTACCTTTATCATCACTATTACTCTTGGCAGCAAAATCAAATGAATATAATCCTCGAATAATATCAGAACGAACTTTTTGGATTTTTTCTAGAGCATACTCTTTTGCATATGGACTTGGCTTGGGTTTCATTGCAATAAGTCCTAATTCAACCTCTTCTCCAAAATGGGGCAGACTATCTGAAGGTATGCTTGCAAAAAACTTACGAACATCTGTGGGTGAGGCTTTTATATCTGAGACTAATGACTGTTGAACTTTTTGAGAAACTTGCTGATTTTCAATTTCTGGTCTTCGTCTTCTTTTATATTCATCTATCGACATCCCAAGATACTGTTCAAGTCTTGCTTCTCCACCAATTTGAGAGGCATAGTATTTTATACGTCGATCTAATTCTGAATCTACCATTTCAGGGCTAGAATAGATACTATCCCTCTCGCCTTTATGAAGATATAATTTTTGTATAATCAATTGGTTGAGAATTTCGCATTTTAAATCCCCATCATAAAAAGACATTTCAGTTTTTGCTTGTGTATATTCAGCTTCAAGATCTGAACGTAAAATAATGTGATTACCCACTACCGCAACAATTTCATCTAGTATTGGTTGAGTTTGAGAGATACTCTGAAAACTAGAAAGTAGAAATACAATGATTATTAGTTTTTTCAAAATAGTTGAATTTTTTTGTTTTGGTGTGCTTGTTTAATCAAATCTGACTCTATGCTCGCTTTTTGCTCTTGTTGTCTTTTCATCAAAATTAGTTCTTTTATATTTTGTTTTACTATGGAGAATGGTGTTGATGCACTTCTCGTTCTAAAATCATTAATTTTCAGAAAATAATCGAAGTTAGTATCCTGTATTCTAACATACTTGTGGTTATTTAAATAATGTTCTTGATTATAGGTTTGTATTGGGATTTCTTTCAATATATCGTCGAAAGAGACCCATGTATTGCCTTTATCAAAGTAATTACCCCCATTTTTTGATAACATAAGCAGTGTTGGGTAAACCGTTTCATCGTCATTCTCAAAGCTATTCCATAGTAAATCTATATTTTCTGAATTTGAAGGAATTTTATAAAAATGCAGTTTAATGATATTTTGAGTCAAATCAAATTCTTCTATATTTTCCTCATAATACAATAATAATTCTTGATCATTGACAACAGTATCCAATTGCTCTGTTGTCAACTTGCTCATGAGTTCATAAATCAATAAATCGTTCTTATAATCTTCTAACTCTTTAGATTTGTCCTTTTGTTGAACCGACAATTGCACATTGGCTTCATAAAGTAGCACCTGTTTTGTGACCCATAAATTTATAAACTCTTTGGTGTAGAACAAACTGTCTTCATAAGAGGCCCCTTGCATAATAAAAGGGGCTATATCTTTTTTGTAAAGTGTTTTGTCATAAACTCTAGCCAAAACCTCATCTGGAGTTTTTGTCTCACAGGCAAAGAGTATAAGTAGGGATACTATTTTTAGCGTATTTTTAAGCACTTATGGATTTGAATATAAACGAGAAATATTATTCTCAAAAAGCTGTACTGGGAATAGTGTATTCAGCTGTTCTATCCATTTTTTTTCGAGATAGTTTTGATAATCAGAGGTAACTATACCTCTATTTTCATCCAAAAGTTTTTGTGTAGGTGGGAGAACTTCATGAATGACCACAAACTTGAACCTCTCATTTTCATCCGCTAATTTCTGAACCCCTTTTTCCCAATTGATTTGGTCTAAAATAGGTTTACTGTTTCTCTCAAATTTTGTAGATTCTACTGTTACCGCAATGGCATTGTCCATGTTACATTTTGATAAAATTTCTCCAGAAGATTTGCCTTTTTTAGCCAGTTTCATGGCTCGCTTTGCAGACTTTTTATCTACACAACTATATATTGATGCATCTAATCGTTCTTTCCACATGTAATTGTCTATATTTTTTGCATAAAATAAGGCTAATCCTGATGAATCTTTGATGGCTTTGGACCACACTTTTTTGTCAGTTAATTCAAAAAGTAATATCCCATCTTTGTATTCTTGCATGATATTCTTAAAGTCCTCATATTTTTGTTCAAGCAACCCTTCTTCATAATCTAGGTTTACGCGTTTGATAAAATCATCATAGTAATCTTGAACTGTGTTGGATAATGATTTGTTGGATTTGTTTTGATTGGTTGCTACATAACCGAAAAAATAATCGTCAGTATATTCACGATCACCAATTGTTAAAAGCACTATTCCTTTCCCTTTCTGTTTGCGGTATTTCCCCTCTAAAAGCAAATCTGTAAAAGAGTCTTTTACGGCTTTTATGCCTGCTAATTCACGAAAATTATTTTCATTTTTAATTCTAGCTACAACAACATCTTTATTCAATTCACTTCTACTATCTCGTTCTACCTTTCTTCTTATTATTTCTCGACTATCATTTAAAGTCGGGAGTGGTTTGCTTTCGAGTCGTTTTACGATGTGCCATCCAAAGCGAGTTTTAATAGGTTTACTGATATCCCCATCTGTTTTTAGAGTGTAGGCAACATCCTTAAACTCAATAGGAATATTGGGTGTCGTTCTATTAATCCAACTCAGTTCCCCTCCCTGATTATTTGTATTAAAATCTTCTGAAAATTCTAGAACTAGCGTATTCCAATCTGCTCCATCCTGAAGTTTTGTGTAAACTGCTTCAATTCGCTCTTTTGTACTATCGATCTGTGCAGGATTGTAATACTTTATCATAATATGGGCCACTTTGATATCGCCCTGAGCAGGTCTTCTATCTTCTACAAATACCAAATGGTAGCCAAATTGAGTTCGAATAGGCCTGCTAACTTGACCCACAGGTGTTTGAAAGGCTGCATTTTCAAAAGGATAAATCATTTGAAAAGCTGTAAAATAGCCTAAATCGCCACGATTTGTTTTAGCTGAAGGATCTTCCGAAAATTCTTCGGCCAGACTTTTAAAATCTCCCCCTTTCTGTATTCTAGAACGTAAACCCATAATTTTTTGATAAGCCTTAAGCGTGTCTTGTGGTTTAGCGTCCGAGGAACAGTTGATCAATAAATGACTAGCTCTTACCTCAGAAATACTTCGCTCAAAGGCTTCATTTATTAACCGATCGGTTACTGTTTTGTCGGTTAAGTAAGGTTGAGCTAATTGTTTTCTATAACCGGCTAGTTCCTTAATAAAACTTGGCAGGGTATCCATTTTTAAACGATAAGCCTGTTCAACTTTTAGTTTGAATTTGATATATAAATCTAAATATTCTTCTATCTCTTGTTGGGTTGGAATTGCATCTCCTTGTTTGTTTTTATTAAAAACGCGCATGAACTCATCACTATATACAAACTTATCTCCGTAACTGAAAATGGGGAAGGCGTCTGCACCATTTGATAAGGTTTCTATCGGAGTTATCGTTGAATTTTGAGCACTAGCTCTATGGAAAATAGATATAATACAAAGGGTAATAAAGATAAACTTAATTTTAGTCATAGTAATTTTAATAAATTAGAACGCGAATTTACTAATTTATAGTCGGCCTTACATATTATGCTTAAAATATTCAATATCCTATTCTCATTATAGGCTAGATCTCTTGTATTTTTGACCTGAATTTTGGATTCCATGAACACATTCAGATTTTTTTATTCTGCTGATTTCAGTCAATGTAATTTAGTGGAAGATATTATAAAAAAATGGGTCAGTGGTACATCAGAATTTGAGATAATGACTTCTGGTACTTCAGGCAAACCCAAGAAAATTAAACTTTCCAGAAATCTTCTAATTTGGAGTGCTCATGCTACACGAAATCGACTAAAGCTTACTCCCCAAAAAATTGCTTGCTGCTTACCGGTTGATAAAACGAGTGGGTTCATGCAATTGATTCGTGCGTTGATTTGGAACTGTGATATTCATTTTTTTAATCCGTCCCAATCTCCTTTTAAGGAGAAAGTCGAAGAAAATTTTACCCTAACATCGCTGACACCTGCTCAATTTCAAAATTTGATAATCCATACCCCAGAAAAACTATCTCTATTTCAACACATCCTTCTGGGTGGGGGGACTTTAAATCGACCGTTATCCTATTTCCATAACCTACACTTACCATCCACTCAACTCTGGTTTACTTATGGTATGACTGAAACAGCGAGCCATATTGCACTACAAAATCTCACGCTTAAAGAAAACTATCTTACCCCTTTACCAGACGTTACATTGAATTTTTCTGATACCTTGGAAATTTACCTACCCAAACTATCACTTCACATTAAAACAAATGATTTTGCAACCCCAATACAGGAAGGATTTCGAATCCTAGGAAGGTCTGACGATGTCATTAATAGTGGCGGAATAAAGATCCATCCAACAGAAATCGAACCTCTTATTTCTGAACTATTCAGTAGCTTAAATATTCCCAATTTATTTTATGTCGCAAAAGCAAAAAATCACCAATATGGCGAAGTACCAATTCTAATCATCGAAAATGAAATTCAGCAAACTCATTCACATATACTATCCATGATTCATAAAAAGCTACCTCTATATCACGCACCTAAAACGTTAAAAATAGTCCCCAAAATCTACTATACAGAAACGGGAAAAGTAATTCGACAAGCCTATTAAATTTGCATGGTGGGAAAGATAGGAAAATTACAAAAATTTGCTGAAGTGAGTGCTTTCGGCAACTGTTTTGAGAGCGCAACAGAATTGAAAGGACAATGGAAATCAACCGTTTTTAAAAATAATAACCCAATTACTCTTGAACTAGCCTGCGGAAAAGGAGAATACACCATTGGATTAGCTGAACGATTTCCTGAACGAAATTTTATTGGCATAGATATTAAAGGAAATAGGATCTGGAAAGGAGCAAAATATGCGTTAGAACACCAATTGAATAATGTAGCCTTCCATCGAATTATGATTGATAATATTGAAGATTTTTTTGCCCCCGGTGAAATTGATGAATTCTGGATTACTTTTCCTGATCCACAACATGCAAAAGAAAGAAAACGACTCACTAATCCCATGTTTTTAGATCGCTACAGAACTATTGCTTCAACCGATGCAATTATGAATTTAAAAAGTGACTCTACTCGATTTTATGACTATACCAAATCTGTAATCTATGAACAAAATTTAGAAGTTATAGCCGATAGTGATGACATATATCAGTGGGCAGAAATACCTGAATATTTAGCGAATATCCAAACATTTTATGAAAAAATGTGGTTGAAAGAGGGAAAAAAAATCAAGTATCTTCGTTACAAGATTTAATCTAGATGTTCTTCTCGATATAATCGATCAAAGAATGAATTACTTTAATATGAATTTCTTGAGCTCTATCTGCATAATTACTATGAGGAGCTCTTATCTCTACATCACATAAATTTGCCATTTCACCTCCATCCTTACCTGTCAAACCAATAACTTTCATCCCTTTATCTCTAGCTGCTTTTATTGCATGAATTACATTTTTACTATGACCACTCGTGCTGATAGCCAAGAGAACATCACCCCTTCTTCCAACACCTTCGATATATCGTGAAAAAACATATTCATAGCCATAATCATTGCCCACACATGCCATGTGACTTGCGTCACTTATAGCTATGGCTCCTATTGCAGGTCTATTATCCCTATATCGCCCAGTAAGTTCCTCTGCAAAATGCATTGCATCGCACAGGCTACCACCATTTCCACAACTTAATATTTTACCCTCATTCTGAACACAAGATACTAAAATATTACCTGCTTTTTCAATAGCTTCAAAATTTTTTGGATTAGCTAAAAAAGCCGCTAAAACCTCTTGTGCTTCTATGAAATGTTCTTGAATACTCATTTTAGTTTTTTAATTTATCCATTCTTTTCTGATATTCTGTCAACCCTTTTTCTAAAAAATCAATATAACCCTCAACATCCAAATCATACGTTTTGGTGGGCTGTAGGAGATTTCCTTGATTATCGAGTAATGCATATTGGGGCTGGGCATTGGCATCGAAATAGCACTCTTGTATTGTACTATTCTTTTTAGCCAGTGTTTTTATAAGCCTACCTTTTCTATTATAAAACCATTCTGACTCAGGCAATTCAATTGTTTTTTCATCAACATAAAGGGATATCACCACATACTCTTCTTGAAGTAGCTCATGTACTTTTTCATCTGACCATACCCTAGCCTCCATTTCTCTGCAGTTTACACAACCATGTCCCGTAAAATCTAGAAACACAGGTCTTCCTACAGTACGTGCAACTTCCATTCCTTGTTCATAATCAAAGTAGCCTCGTAAACCGTCAGGCAGGTGAAGTTTTTCTTCATATAAGGGTTTAACTCCGGCAAAGTAAACTGAATGATCGTTTTCTTGTTCCATAAGATTAAAATCATGCGTACTCATTGGGGGAAGATAACCCGCAAGTGACTTTAGGGGTGCCCCAAATAAACCAGGAATAAGATATGCTACAAAAGAAAAAGTTGCTATCGCAAATAGTAAACGTGGCACTTTTATAAATGGCATGTCACTATCATGAGAAAATTTCAGCTTACCCAACAAATACAGCCCCATCAAAATGAAGATAACGATCCAAAGTCCCAGGTAGATCTCTCGATCCAAAATACCCCAATGATAGGTCTGGTCAGCTACACTTAAAAATTTTAGACCCAAAGCCAATTCTACAAATCCAAGCACCACCTTAACTGAATTTAGCCAGCCTCCAGAGGCTGGAAGACTATTGAGCCAGTTGGGGAAAATAGCGAACAAAGCAAAAGGAATTGCAAAGGCAAGTGAGAATCCCAACATCCCCATTAATGGCCGAATGAAGGCTCCACCAGCAGATTGAACAAGGATACTACCCACAATTGGACCAGTACAAGAAAATGAAACAAGCACAATGGTAAACGCCATAAAAAAAATACCCACTAATCCTCCTTTATCTGCCTGTTGATCAGCTTTATTAACCAACCAACTGGGCAATACAATTTCAAATGCTCCAAAAAATGAAGCTGCAAAAATGACAAATATTAAAAAGAAAAAAACATTCGGTAACCAATGTGTAGACAACCAATTTGCTGCTGCTGGACCAGCCAAAATAGCAACTAATGTTCCAATAAATACATAAATTCCTACAATACTTAACCCATATATAAATCCATTTCGAATCGCTTTTGATTTACTTCCATCTTTCATAAAAAAAGAAACCGTCATAGGTATCATGGGAAAAACACATGGCGTTAGTAAAGCTGCAAGACCTGATAAAAATGCCAATAAAAATAATCCCCAATAGGATGCTGAAGCTTCTTTAGTTTCTCCATCAAAAGTTTTAATAATACATGAACTTGTATCTTTTGAAGAACTTGCTTGATAGGTCTTATAGTTCACTTGATCTCTAGAAACCAATCCCGCATATGCCGTAAACCCTGTTTCTGAGTTGGATTGATTACCTAAATTACTTTGAATGGTTTGAATAACCGTTCCCTTGTTAACTGTATCTTCAACTCTAATCTCTACCACATCTACAACGGGATCAATGGGTTCTGATTTTGAATTGGTTTGATTAGCAAGAACCTTCATTTTATTAATCACGAACTCATAATCAAATATTACACACATCCCATCTGAAGTACACATCTGATATTCCAAAATACCTGAAATTTTTGGATCTGGTTTTAAGATTTGGATTTGTTGTCTAAACTCAGCTTTATTTTCAAAATCGGCTACTTCACATTCAAAAATATCGTCTATATAGTGATGAGATCCAATTGCTTTTGCTTCACCTATCAACTTATAAGATGAATGACTAGTATATATAAATTTTGCTTTTACAGGTGGACAATCGCCATAGTCATTAGAATAAATATGATAGCCCTCAGGAACAGGAGAGGTAAAAGTCACCTCAACAATATCTCCTATTTTTACTTCATTTTGGGATAAAAAATAACTCCAATTGGCAGGAGGTATTTTTTGCCCAAATACAAGAAATGAGGTTAATACTAGGCTTATTAAGAATACATATTTTCTCATCATTCTAATTTTTATTACTTCAAATTAAATGCTTTCTGATACATTTCATCATATCAAATGTAGATAAGTGTATAAACAGCTCCATATATTGGTTGATTGATTTTTACATTTGAATTTTAATCATTTAACCCTAAAAATGAGATTTCATTATACTATACTAGGTTGCATTCTGGCAGTTGTTTCATTTGCACAGAAACAAACTCCAAATCAATACATTGAAAAATATAAAGATTGGGCTATAATAGAGATGCATCGTAGCGGTGTGCCTGCAAGTATCACCCTTGCTCAAGGCATATTAGAAAGCAGTAGTGGTAACAGTAGATTGGCTAAATATGCCAACAATCATTTTGGAATAAAGTGTAAAGGGAATTGGACTGGTAAAACAATTTATGCCAATGATGATGCCCCCGATGAATGCTTTAGAGCATATGAAAGTGTTTTAGAATCTTACCGGGATCATTCGGAATTTCTGCGAAAAAACTGGAGGTATCATGAATTATTTGAACTTAAAATCACCGATTATAAAGGCTGGTGTAGAGGTTTACGAAAGGCCGGGTATGCTACAAATCCTCAATACGGTACTATTTTAATCAATCTTATTGAAAGATATTCCCTGTACGATTATGATTCACAAAGTTTACCTAAAAATGTGGTAGCCGAAGACCAAGAAACAATTAATGGGGTACCTGTCAAAAAAGTAGCTGAAGGAGAAACAGTAGCAAGTATTGCTACTGAAAATTATGTGAAAGATAAACACATTAGAAAATGGAATGATCTTCCTGAAGATACAGAATTAACTTCAGGAGAAATCGTGTATCTCAAACCCAAACGAAGGAGAGGTTCTGAAGAAAAACACGTAGTAAGTGAATCGGATAATATGCGTTCTATATCTCAAACTTATGGCATAAAATTAAAGCAACTGTACAAGAAAAATCGAATGGAAACAGGTACAGAGCCAAAAACAGGTGAAGTTATTTACATGCAAAAAAAGAGAGATTTGGACAACCCTGTAGAAACACAATCTAAAAAACCAAATTGGGAAGAAGAGAAGAAATTTGTAAACCCCAGTGCAATTCAACAAACTATACTAGACACTACTTCTTTCGACAATCCAGGAGCATTGAATAAAGTATCCATTGACGTCCCCGATTTCCATACAATTGAGAAGGGAGATAATATTTATCGAATTGCGGAAAAATATCATGTGTTTGAAGAAGATATTTTAAAATGGAACCCTAATCTTAATCCCAATGCAATGCGTATTGGAGAAAAAATCATTCTCAAAGAATCCTTAGTTCAAATAACTGAGAACAAGGAAAGTACAGATTCGCCCATTGATGAGGTCGCTGAACCAAGATCTCAAAATATTGATCAAATACAAAAAGAAATCGCTGTAGATGGCCCCATGACACATCTTGTTGTTAAAGGAGACACCTTGTATAATATTTGTAAGCGGTATCAGGTGACCGAAGATCAACTTAAAACATGGAATAATTTGGAAAACATCACTATACAAATTGGTCAAAAATTAATTGTAGCTCAATAAATGTCACCAACTCAAATCCTGTTTATTCTCGTTGGATATTTTATTCTATTGATTGTTATTTCATGGATTACTTCCAGAGATAGTGATGATGCCTCGTTTTATACGGGTAATCGAAAATCGCCTTGGTTTTTGGTGGCTTTTGGAATGATTGGGGCATCACTTTCAGGTGTTACTTTTTTATCTGTACCCGGTTGGGTGGCAAATAGTCATTTTGGATATCTACAAACGGTATTGGGTTATATGGTAGGGTACTTCATTATAGCTCAGGTCTTACTTCCCATTTACTACAAACAAAACTTAACCTCCATATATACCTATCTTGAAAATCGTTTTGGAGTAACTTCATATAAAACTGGAGCTGCTTATTTTATTTTAAGCAGGATTATTGGGGCATCGTTTCGGTTATTTTTAGTTGCAGGAGTTTTACATACATTTGTTTTTGATCCATTTCATATCCCCTATTGGGCAACAGTCGCGATTACTATCACCCTTATATTTCTTTATACCGCTAAAAGTGGAATCAAAACAGTAGTATATACAGATACCCTTCAAACTACCTTTCTAATTGGTGCCGTTATTCTAACACTCATTTTTATCATTACAGATTTAGATTGGAATGTTACTTCAACATGGGGTCATTTAGTCAACAATCCCAATACGCAAATTTTTCATATCGAGGGAAATGGTAGCAACGTATTTTGGAAACAATTCTTAGGAGGTGTATTTATAGCTTTGGCCATGACAGGATTAGATCAGGATATGATGCAAAAAAACTTGAGTATAAATACCATACAAAATGCTCAAAAAAATATCTATATTCAAATGGGGTTGTTTCTGATCATTAATTTAATTTTTCTATGCCTTGGTGCGTTACTTTATCACTACTTAGATGTTAAAGGATTACAATTTGCAGGAAAATCAGACCAATTATTTAGTTTTATAGCGATGAAACATGCCACGCCTTGGGTAAGTATAGCCTTCATTATTGGTTTAGTAGCTGCAGCATACAGCAGTGCAGATAGCGCACTAACTGCCCTAACTACTAGTTTTTGTGTTGATTTTTTAGGTTACGAACGAACAAAACCAACAAATACTAAAAACCGAAGATTAGTTCATATTGGTTTTGCACTGGTGCTATTTGCAACCATTCTCCTTTTTAATGCACTAAATAATGATGCTGTAATTAAGGAACTCTTCCGGGCTGCCGGATTTACTTATGGCCCTTTGCTAGGCTTATTCGCATTTGGGATACTCACCAAAAATAAAATTTCAGATCGATACGTTATCTATATCACCCTGCTATCTATAATACTTACTAGTCTTTATTTTTACGGTATGCCGTATCTTATAGATGGATTTGAAGCAGGATTTGAATTAATCATTATCAATGGACTATTTACCTACTTAATATTGTACCTCAATAGCCGTTGGATAAAACACCATTAAAAAAAATTATGAAAGAACAATCAAACGATCGCATCAAAAAAGCATTTGAAAATAAAAATTGGCCGGAAATTAAAAGCTCCGATAGTTGGAATATTTTTAAAGTAATGGCTGAATTTGTAGATGGATATGAAACCTTGTCCAAGACAGGTCCATGTGTTTCTATTTTTGGATCAGCAAGAACGAAGCCTGGTACAAAGTATTATGAAATGGCTACAGACATTGGACAAAGACTTGCCTCTGCTGGACTAGGAGTCATCACGGGAGGTGGTCCTGGTATTATGGAAGCTGGAAATTTGGGAGCACACAATGAAAAAGGAGCTTCAGTTGGATTAAATATTGAGCTTCCTTTTGAGCAGAGCGCGAATCCATATATCGATAGAGATAAATTAATTAACTTTAATTTCTTTTTTGTTCGTAAAGTGATGTTTATGAAATATGCTCAAGGATTTATTGTACTACCAGGAGGATTTGGCACATTGGACGAATTATTTGAGGCGCTTACTTTAGTTCAAACACAAAAAACAGCTAAGTTCCCTATCATTTTAGTGGGATCTTCCTATTGGGATGGCTTAATTGATTGGATTAAAAAAGCCATGCTTGAAGAGGATAGTTACATTAGCCCTGAAGATCTTAAGTTATTCAAAATAGTAGATACCGCAGAAGAAGCGGTAAATGAAATTTTTGATTTCTACAGTAAATACAGCTTGAGCCTCAATTTCTAAAAGTAAGATGACCAATTTTGAAGATACCATTATAGCCCCAGCTACCCCTCCCGGGGTCTCTGCATTGGCAGTGGTGCGTGTCTCAGGTAAAGATGCCATACCTACTGTAAATGCGTGTTTCACAAAAGATATACACCATGCCGATGGGTATACTATCCACTATGGACATATTATGGATGGGAGCCAAAAAGTGGACGAGGTTCTCGTTAGTATCTTCAAAAATCCGCATTCTTACACCGGCGAAGATGCTGTTGAAATATCGGGACACGGCTCTTCTTACATTGTGAAAAGAATTATCGAAACCATCCTCAAACATGGAGCACGTATGGCACAACCAGGCGAGTTTACCCTTCGTGCATTCCTTAACAAAAAACTTGACCTTGCTCAAGCGGAAGCAGTGGCTGATATGATCAGCAGTACAAGTGAGGCAAGCTTACAAATGGCACTTCATCAAATGCGGGGTGGTTTTAGCAACGATATAGGTTTGCTCCGTCAAGAATTGATTGATTTTGCGGCACTTATTGAACTAGAAAATGATTTTGGTGAAGAAGATGTAGAATTTGCTGATCGATTCAAACTTCAACAACTAATTGACTCCCTTCTTCAACAAATTGAGAAACTCCGATCTTCTTTTGCTGCAGGCAATGTCCTCAAACACGGTATTCACACTGTTATCGCAGGAAAACCCAATGCTGGCAAGAGCACCTTGCTCAACGCCTTGTTGAATGAAGAAAGAGCTATTGTATCTGACATTGCTGGGACTACACGCGATACCATCGAAGAAATTTTCACCCTCAATGGAATCCAATTTCGGTTGATTGATACCGCTGGTTTACGAGAGAGTAATGATCAAATTGAACAAATTGGAGTAAGCAAAGCATTGGAAAATATCCAAAAAGCAACGCTATTGATTTATTTATTTGATCTTCAAACAACCCGGCCAGAAGAATTAGAGACCGAACTCCAGCAACTCCCCGATTCACAACACACAATTATACTCGCTAATAAATCAGATGAAATGGGCTACAAAGCTTCTGATTGGCCCGAAAATACATTATTTATTGCAGCTAAAACCAAAAGCATAACTCCACTTTTGAATGAGCTAAATCGCATTGCAAATCAATATGAGTTTGGCAATGAAACCATTGTCAATAACGCCCGACATGCTGATGCCCTTGCTAAAAGCACCAATATATTGCAAAAGATCAATCAAGGAATTGACGAAGGCACTTCCAGTGATTTAATTGCCTTGGACATTCGCAATGCCTTGTATCAATTGGGACTCATCACGGGAGAAGTAACCAATGATGAAGTGCTAGATTCTATCTTTACACGCTTTTGTATCGGGAAGTGAAGTTACTTTTTTTGAAAATAATTTTATGTGGAACGACAGCAATTCCCATAAATATTTTTCTCACCTAATTGCACCAAGGTAAACATAAGACACACAGAACTCCATTACTATTTATTAAATACATGTACATTCGTATTTGAATTCATGTTCCCTGATGCTTCCATACTTCAACAAATCGTTACCCAAAAAATGCCCTTCGGTAAATATTCGGGCAAATTGGTTTGTGATCTCCCCATAAGTTACCTAGAGTGGTTCAAGCGTAAAGATGGATTCCCAAAAGGGAAACTAGGAATTCAACTTGAGACCGTTTATGAAATTAAGTTAAATGGATTGGACGAAATCATTCATAAACTCAAAAAACAATTCTAACGCAACAAAAGAATATTGCCTTTTTCTTTAAAAGAATTGTTATTGAAATCTACTCCATACAGCATATAATAATACATCCCTTCTTGGACCGCTTTACCTCCATAGGTTCCATCCCAAGATTTTGTAATATCCGTCGATTGAAATAGTATCTCTCCCCATCGATTAAATATAGAAATATTGAACTCTCGAACTCCCCGAGATTGCACAGAAAATTGATCATTCCTATTATCAGCATTCGGGCTAAAAGCGGAAGGGATGAATAATTTAAAAGCATCTTCTACCTGTATGATTTTTGAATAGGTATCCGTACAGCCCAAATCATTTTGTGCCGTCAATTGAACCACGTATAACCCGGTATCAGAATAGCTGTGAAAGGCATCTATAGAGCTACTGATCTCGCCATCACCAAACTCCCAACTATATCCTGTGGCAAAAGAGGAAGTATTGGTGAAAATAAAATCAGGCTGATAATAATTGGCCTTTTCGGGGGTTTGTGTGAAACTAGCTATAGGTCGCGGCACAATCTCTAATTCATCTGATTTTTTCAATGAATCTACACAATCGTATTCATTTGTAACGATTAATTTGATTGAATACAGTCCTGGTTGACTATAGATGTGTGAAGGATTTTTTTGAATGCTGGTACTATCATCACCAAAAAACCATAAGAATCTACTCCCAAGTTCTACATTTGTTTGATTCGTAAAATATAGTGGCTCACCAACACAACTAGGATTTGGGGTTAAATCAAAATCAACCACAGGCAATGGATTTACTTCAACAAACGTTTTACCAATTACAGGTTCACTACAATAATCAGTTAATGTTACTATATACGTTGTTGTTTGAAGCGGACTCACTTGTTTTGTTGGACCTTCACCTAATCCGTTGTTCCAAGTAAAAGTATACGCACTTTTTATTCCTCCTTTTGCCAAAGCATTTAATGTCGCAGGGGATTGTTCACATAACTCTATTTTTTTGGGTAGGTTGATTCTGAGTTGAGGCCGAACTTCCATTATGATAGAATCCCTTGCTTCTGCAATGCTACAACCGTCCGAGACCTGAACCAATATCAGTTGTCTTTTAAACTGAATCGGAATACTAAAATTTAGAAGATCCCCTGCACCATAATTCCATCTGTACGAATAATTGGCTGTATCGCCTCCGATTACTTGAGCTTGATAATCAACTATCTCTCCATAGCAAGCTGTGTCTTTACCAAGCATCGTCACTTTCAATGGATCTCTAATGGTTATTGTAACTTGTTTTTGAGGTTCATACACAGAACAGCCATCTGAAAGGCGAACGGTATAGCTGGTTGTTGTAATTGGATTCACACGAAATGTATCGAAAGAGGATACCCCTGAACCCCAATCAAATTGATAACCAGAAGGATCGCCGCCAAATGCTTTAGCTTGCAATAAAATAGCTTGACCAAGACATAGTGCAGTGTCATTGGTAAGAATTAACCGCAATGAATCACTTACGTCTATAGCAAAAAATGCTGTATCTTGAGTTGGTGTACATCCATCCGAATATGCTATCCAATACGCATGAGAACCTGAACCTACGGGAGAGACATTCCATAAAGTGGATGATGACTTGGCTATATTTAAGCCATCGGAATAGGTGAAATCATAAACACCTAGCCCACCCTGTGGCACTAGATTTAAATTGGTTGACTCCCCCTGACAAAGTTGTTGCAAAAGGCTTGGAGTGTGTGATAAAGAGTCTCTAACATTCACCCAAAAGGAAGTGGTATCATGCTCTGGTGTACATCCATCCGAAACAATCACAGAAACTGGTGTGCTTAGGGTGAATGATGTATCCCAAAAATTTGTGTCTGTTCCAAAAGGTAACCAAGAAAAAATGTAATCCGCCGATCTACCTCCTTTTGCAGAGGCGATAAGTTCTATCGATTCAAGATAACAGAGAGTAGTATCAGGAATTGCATTTATTTCTAATGGATCAAGCACTTTAATACTGACAGAATCATATAAGTATTCCTCCATACAAGCATCCCCAAATTGGAGGTAAATTACGGTATCTGAGGTAGGGTTGATTAACAAACTGTCTGATCCAGCTATACCGTTCCAGGAGTATGAATAATCTGCAGCGTCTCCTCCAGATCCGTATGCAGTTAGCCATACATCTTGTTTGAAACAGACAGTAGTATCTTCCGTTAAATCGAGACTTAATGGTGGCCGATAAGCAATATACTCAGCTTTGTATCCAGAGTAATGAAGTAATTGATCAGAAAAATGACGTAACGTAAGTGCCCCATTATTGATTGGAATAGCTTCCCCTTTATTCGGCAAGGAATCCCCAGTATATCCTCCAATTAATGGATAAGAAACATTGGGGCCATCGTATAAGTATAATGAGTCGAATCCTTCTTCGTATGAGAATTCTAAAAAACGAAGTCTTACGCTATCGCTCAAACCAAAATTGATAGTAATGGTATCTCTAGTTAGATTGTCATAATTAGATTCTCCCCCATGATCATATATAAAACCTTTACAAGTCGTATAGGTTGTCCAAGTACCTTGAAAAGGAAGTATTGCTTTACAAATATCCCGAATAGAATCAATGGTAATGTAGTTCACCTTTTCAATCGAATCTTCAACCCCAAAAAAGCAACCTTCTGCAACTAATTTTACCGTAAAATCTCCCTGACTACCATAGGTGTTTTTAGGGCTTTTTAGAGTAGAACTTTTTCCGTCACCAAACGTCCATCGATAGGATTTAGCATTAACCGAACGGTTTATGAAATTAACTTCATCTGATGAGAAACAAAACAAAGTATCTGCCTCAAAATCAGAAATCACAAAAGAACTATCATATCTACTGCCAACGCCAACTGCATACCAGGCGTTAGTAGTAGCAATAACCTCATCACTGCAAGGACCATATAAATCAGCAGCAGATTGTATGGCATAATACCGAGCTTCATTAAAATTAGACGAAGGTGTTAAATATGTCGTTAAGTTTCGATAGGCAATTTGCTGAGCTTTGTAAATCCCTATGCTGTCGACTACAAAATCATCCCCATTATCATTTGTCCCTGAACGACCTGTTGCTAATAGATAAAACCAATAATTTTGCACTCCACTATTGATATGAACACCACCATTATCAGTTGGGGCAGTGTGCCAAAATTTACCTTTATATGTATCTGGATGATTAAAATTATTGGGGTTTGCCATGTTACGGATACCATTCCCCGATGCAGTAATGTCTTCCCCAATACGCCAACTGAAAATTAAAGAGTCAGCAAAGTATTCGATGGCATTTCCAAAAATATCACTAAAAGATTCATTTAATGCCCCACTTTCATAACTGTAAATAAGCCCTGCACTATTGGTTGTAACTGCATGAGAAACTTCATGACCACAAATATCAACACTAGTAAGGGGGAACCAAGTTGTACCATTCCCATCACCATAAGTCATTACATAACCGTTCCAAAAAGCGTTACTGTAATTCGAACGATAATGAATATAACTTCTAATTTTAGCTCCATTATCATCAAAACTATTGCGACCAAAATTAGTATAAAAGTAATCATAGGTCACCTCAGCTCCATAATGTGCATCGGTTGCAACTTCATCAAAATTAGCATTGAAATTATCCCAATAATTATCTGTATCTGTAAAATCTACTGCCGCTGCGTAGGAAGTTCCTTTACGCATATTATAGGTTTCAATTCCTTTCCCCCTGCCGGCCTCTCTTAATCTAAAATTAGATGAACTTAGGCTGTCTACTTTTATTGATCTAACTCCTCTGTACTTTGTCTTTGCAATACCAGGCACTTCAATATCGTGTAATAAATTTTCTTGAGCCCACTCTTTCCCTGTTAGTGCATGGATAAATATGTTTTTTTTGATTAATGGCTCTATGGCATTGATTTCAAAACGAAAGCAAAGTGAATGAGAATTCATAAAATTTAAATCTTTGGGCACGTACATTAGCTCCCCCTTTGGAAAATAAGTGGCATTGCTATCCGAAGTCCATATTTTTAATAATGCTTCTTCTTGTTCATCTTGCCAAGTAAATATTTCGCCACCTGTTATAGCCTTTGCGTTTTCAAATGCTTCAGATTCAGAAATCAATGGTAAAGTAGAATTCGGAGTATATACTATTCCATTAAAACTAACCAGAATCCCATCATTAAAATGAGCCACTATCTCACTTCCAATTACTTTATAATTATTAATTGTATGATAAAAACGGACGATTGATTCTCCCATTGGATTCACACGACCTTGACGAATCTCAAGATTTTGTTCTCTAGGAAATTCTAAAAATGATTTAATATAATCCACGGATTGACGAAATCCTAGCTGAAGAGATGTTAAATGAGTTTGGTGAATGTGACGACCATTATCACCCCAATCATCTATTTGGCTAGTATTTGAAATCTGAGCGTTAAGAATTGAAATAACACCCAAAAACAAAAAAATAAATATAGACCGTTTGCCAAAAGAAGTTAAGATTGTTACGCTCATCTAATGTAAATAGTGATTCACGAATATATTAATTTATAATTAATGGTGTAAGGAGAAATAAAAGATTCTGGCAGTAAAATTATAATTTCGAATTAAGCAAAATCATTCTTTTATTTAACTTTACTTTTGAATCCACTTATGAGCAAAAAAGAACATTGGGAAACAATTTACACCACCAAAACCCCTCAAGAAGTCAGTTGGACCCAACCCTATCCAACTTTATCTGTGGATTTAATTCAACAACTAAAACTTCCTTTATCTGCATCAATCATTGATATTGGGGGTGGAGATAGTTTACTAGTGGATGCATTACTAGAATTGGGATACTCCCAAATAACTGTTTTAGACATTGCTGAGTCTGCACTGAAAAAAGCACAAAAAAGACTTGGAGATAAGGCCTATAAAATAAACTGGATCGTTTCAGATATTCTTGATTTTTTACCAAATCAAACCTATGATATTTGGCATGATCGTGCAGCATTTCACTTCCTTACTAATCCAGCAGAAATTGATAAATATACCCATCTATTATCTCAAAATTCAAACCATGGTATCGTTGGTACATTTTCAAGCGAAGGACCCTTAAAATGCAGTGGAATAGAAATCACTCAGTACGATGAAGCAAAAATCAAGAATACGTGGGGTAAACTGATGACCATTGATCAAACGCTAACCCACACCCATATTACTCCATTTGACACTCAACAGCATTTTATTTTTGCTTGTTTATCAAAAATGGATTAATATTTTTTGAAATCTATTTTTAATTAATCTAAATAAAAATAAATTTGCAGTGCCATGAGAAAATCACTGTTTTGGATAGTCTTAATCTCCCCATATCTATCATTTGCCCAGCTATCAGATAGCTCTAAAACTCAACTAAAAAACTCTGCTCAAACACTCATAGATAGCAAAGACGGAAATCTTCTACTTGCTGCTTATGGTGAGGTTCATTTTAATCAACCGATGGCAGAAAAAACCAGTTATAATGGCAGTTTGGATGTACATCGTCAAGTACTTTTGTTTGGATATAAATTTGATAATAAAACTTCCTTCATAACCGAAATAGAAATTGAGCACATTAAAGAAGTTTATCTTGAACAAGCCTTCTTGAATTATAAGGCAAAACCATGGCTAAATATTCAAGCGGGTTTATTATTAATCCCAATTGGTATCATTAATGAATATCATGAACCTACCACTTTCAACGGGGTGGAAAGACCCCTAATCAATAGTACCATTATACCCACCACTTGGAGAGAAATTGGAGCAGGAGTAGCAGGGAACATCACCAGTATTGGATTGCGTTATCAACTTTATGCTGTCAACGGACCTTTAGGATTTGACAATGAAGCAAAATTAAATGGGGAAAAGCCTATTCGAGGGGCAAGACAAAAAGGGTCGCAAGTTACCATGACAGGAATTGATGTTTCTGGTCGTTTGACATACTATGGAGTTCGCGGATTAAACTTGGCTTTATCCGGATATTGGGGAAAAACGGAGTCATCATTATACCACAACCTACATGATGACAGTTTATCTATGAAAAGTCGTGCGGACAGTTCATCCGTAGGCGTGCGAATGATCAGTGGAGATTTTAGATTTCAAAAAAAGAATTTTGAAGCAAGGGGTGAACTAATACTGATGAATCTTTCAAACACTAGTCAATATAACGCTTTTACAAACCAAGATTTAGGTAAAACTGCTTACGGATACTATGCTGAGGTTGGATACAATATAGGCAAATTAATTCATGCCAAAAATAAGGTTGTCCCATTTTTTAGGTATTCAAATTATGACACACACCAACAAACATCGGCATCCTTAATCGCTAATCCAAACTATAAAAATTGGGCTTACACTTCTGGAATTTCTTGGTTCATAAACCCCAATTTTGTTGTAAAGGGAGACTATCAACACTTTATAAATGGAAATAATAATACGTTAAATATGATCAATTTAGGCGTAGGTTATTGGTTTAGATAATGAACCGTCGACAAATAAAATATTTGTATTTAATAGGGCTGATCATGTTGTCCGCAAGCCTTGAATTTTCCATGCCCTTACCCAATCATCTATTGAATAAAATGAATAAATCAGCGATCAAATTGTGGGGTAAAGAAGTTTCCTTTACACAGGAAATATCTATAGACCATATGAATCCAGACCATCACGTATTTGAGGCTAATTTAGGCGGTTCTGCAATTGGATATGCCATTATTTCTAGAGCATTGGGATGTAAAATAGGAGGATGTAGCCCCAAAAATTCAGAGGAATCCAATTTTGAGGATTTTTATTACCTTACATTAGTGAATAGAAATCACAAAATTATCCAAGTAAAAGTTTTAGAATACACATCTGATCATGGGTATGAAATAGCCAATAAAGGGTGGCTGAAACAATTTCAGCAAGGAAATTATTTCAAAGTAGGTCAGAATATTGATGCTATTTCTGGTGCTACAATCTCTGTAAATTCAATCACTCAGGGGGTCAATAGTCAATTGGAAATAATAAATCAGCTTCCTTAAACGAAAAATAAACTCCCTCATCATCTAAATTGATAGCTTTATCATCTTTTATTAAAAAGAAAAAATTTTATTCGTCTTATCTTTGACCTAAATTAGTTAATCATGAAAATAGAGCAGATTTATACCAATTGTTTGGCTCAAGGAGCATATTTTATAGAAAGTGATGGAGAAGTAGCTGTTATTGACCCCCTACGTGAGGTAGATAATTACATTGCCAAGGCAGCAGCAATGAACACTAAAATCAAATATATTTTTGAAACTCACTTTCATGCTGACTTTGTAAGTGGTCATATTACCCTGGCCGAAAAAACTGGAGCGGATATTATTTATGGTCCCTTAGCAAATCCGACTTATCCTTCAATAATAGCTGAAGATCAACAAGAGTTTAGATTGGGCAATATCACGATAATAGCGCTTCATACTCCTGGTCATACCATGGAAAGTACCACCTATTTGTTGCGTGATGAAAATGGCAAAAACCATTGCATTTTCTCTGGAGATACCTTATTCCTAGGCGATGTTGGCAGACCAGATCTTGCTCAGAAATCAGCTAATATCACCCAAGAAGAGTTGGCTGGAATTTTATACGATAGTTTACGAAACAAGATAATGCAACTGGAAGATGATGTCATTGTTTACCCTGCTCATGGAGCAGGAAGTGCTTGCGGGAAAAATATGATGAAAGAAACCGTTGACACCCTTGGAAATCAAAAACTAATGAATTATGCACTTCGAGCAGATATGACACGTGAAGAATTTATCAAAGAAGTAACAGATGGTCTTACTGCACCTCCAGCTTATTTTCCCATGAATGTAATGATGAATAAGTCGGGGTATGCCTCCATTGATGAGGTATTGTCAAAAGGACAAAAAGCACTGAGTCCTGCAGCATTCGAAGCAGCAGCCCAAGAGCATAATGCCGTAATTTTAGACACCAGAAATGAAGCAGATTTTGTAAAAGGCTTCGTACCTCGCAGCATTTTCATAGGCATAGATGGTGGATTTGCTCCATGGGTTGGAGCACTAATTCAAGACGTAAAGCAACCTATTTTATTGGTTGCTGACAAAGATCGATTAGCTGAAGTTATTACTCGATTAAGTCGGGTTGGTTTTGACAATACTATTGGATACCTTGAGGGAGGTTTTGAAGCATGGAAAATGGATGGTCGTGAAACTGACTTTATCCCGACCATTACCACTCATTCATTTGCCTCAGATTGGATGACAGACAAGTTCCCAGTATTCGATGTTAGAAAACAAGGAGAATGGGATACATTACATTTAAAGGATGCTCAACATGTGTGTTTGAGTCAAATTAATCAAGAGCTTGCTTCGTTCCCAAAAGATAATCCTTTTTACATTCATTGTGCTGGCGGATATCGTTCGGTAATAGCATCATCTATACTCAAAATGAGAGGGTACCACAATATGGTCAACATCAAAGAAGGATTTTCAGCCATTAAACAAGCTGATTTAACCATGGCTTCAGCAGCTGATAATCATCTTGTATAATACTAAAAGTTGAATTTACTTTAAACCCTATAAACCTATGCTTGTTCAAATAAGTCGATTACTGCTTAGCTTTCTTTTTATTTTCGGTGCCATTAGTAAACTTATTTCCATGCCTTTTTTTGATGGGATGGTTGCTGAACTTTTTTTGGGAGAAAACTACTTTGATCAGCCGAAAGGTATGTTTTGGATACAATGGCTAACGCGAATATTAGTAACCATTGAACTTCTCATTGGTGTTGCTTTACTTCAAAACAAAGGATTCAAAAAAATAACCTTACCCGCTACACTTTTTACACTATTGGTTTTTACGATTCATTTAGTATATGATAGCCTCCAAAAAGAGAATGGTTTTGTCACTGGAAACTGCGGTTGTTTTGGTGATGTATTGCCCATGACTAACTTAGAATCAATTATAAAAAATGGGATAGGATTGGGATTAGGTCTCTTTGCATGGTTAAAATATCAAGAACAGTCATTTAAAAGTTGGGTATCCCCTATATCTATTGGAATCATCACTTTATTTACTCTAAGTTTTGGTGTAAAATCCTATGAATCAGAAATAAGCAATGATGAACAAATTGCGACTGTATTATGGGATGATATATCTTCAACCGAAATACAAGATACTTCAAAATTAGATTTGACCAATACAGATAATGTAATCAAAACAAACAATAAGGAAAACATCCTATCAAACGGTGTAAAGAAACGTGATACTAACAATAAAGTAGATAAAATACCTGTAACAAAAAAGCAAATACGCCTTAGCCCAACAATTCAAACGCTCCTCAGTTACGCCCCTGAGTCAAAATCTGCTATAGTTTCTAATGATACGACTCTTGTATGCTTATTTAGCATGACTTGCAGCCACTGCCAAGAAGTATACCGTGACTTATATGCTATGAGATCATCCCCAAAAATACCTTCATTATTTTTAATTAATTATGGTACCGAATATGAACAGAATTATTTCTTTTCTCAAGCAGGAAATACAAAAGACCCACATTTCAGAATTGACGATTTTGGTATATTTAAACGATTGTTGGAAGGAAAAACATACCCTAGAATTCTTCAAATATCTAAAGGGAAAATTATAAAAGAATGGGATGTAGACACCTACAATAAGGAAGAATTTATGAATTATTTTCAGGTAAAGAAACTGGAACCCAAAAAGAGTAATGGCTTAGAATTAGACTTAAACCAGGGTCAAAGTCCATGGTAAAAATTTAATTCAACTTAAATTCAACACCTAAATTTAACGATTGTATTCGCGGCTTTTGACTATAATTCTTGGTCATGGATTGCAAACTATATCCATACCCCAAACCCGTCCATAATTTCCATCTACTCGTTATAGAATACTTTGCACCAATAGCACCATGAAGTTGAATTACTGTTGATTTTAAAACCGCTTCTGATAGGTCTTTCGTTATCAAAACTCCATGATCAGCATCCGTATAGAACCCTGTAGTACTTTTTAGAATGTCCAGATCTACTCCCAAAGCACCATAGTAAGACAGTCGATTTCTAGATTTTGTATTGTATTGCAACCGAAGAGGTATACTCCAATATTGAAAATTAGCCATACAATCTACACAGAGATCTTGAGCTACTGTTGAAGAAGTACTATCTACAATCACATCTCCTATTAAAGCAATAGTCGTTCCCCGTGGAGTTGTGGTGTAATTTCTGTTAAGTAACTTTAAGCCATATACATAATGTGTTTCTGTATATGTAGTTTGATAGTTTGTTTGTTCTTGGATAGTCTTGATGCCCAATCCGCTTACCCAGGACCAGCGTCCTTTTTGGGCAGAAAAATGGACTCCAAAACCAGACGTTATCTGTGAACTTTCCTTTGATTTCAAATTATTTTCGTCTGTTATACTCCCCATACTCAATTTTCTTTGATATTGTAATGCCGCTCCATACACGGAAGCATAAAAAACCCATGAGGTATTGGGTGTTTTTATTTGTTCCAGTGCTATTGTTTACTAAATACAAACCATAGGTATTATTAGAATCTGCTGCTACATAGAAGGATGCTTTACAAGGCTGTGGACTCCCAACAATATTAATTGTAAGCCTCGCTACATCTGAACAATTTGTATTTGAGTCTATTAAAGATAGTGTAACATTATATACCCCTGGATTACTGTACGTATGCGTAGCCTAACTAACCGATCCAAAGTAGCCATCCCCAAAATTCCAATTCAAACTGTAATCGCCCGATGAAGAGCTAGAGGCACTTCCATCAAACGTTATGGTTGATCCATTTTGTGAATGAGCAGTAGCTTTTGCTTCACATCCCAAATTTTCAGTGACAAATACTTTCAATAATAGAGTATCTCTACAGTCTGAAACCGTGTCTCGAATGGAGAAAATTACATCATACGTGCCTAAAGAAGCATAAGTATGACTAACATTTCTCAAGGAACTAGAAGAACCATCTCCAAAATCCCAACTACAAGTGTAACCATAGACTGATGTAGATGAATCCCCTACAAAATCAAAGATTGATCCATTTTGTGTGTAAGATGCATCTGCTTCACACCCAGCGTAAACAGCTCCCCCAATTATGGTGAGCAAAGCCGTCAAAAAAGTTGATTAAATAAATTTCAAAATGTATATATTTTAAGTTTAGTACCTTCATATACGAGAGCTTTCAAAAAAAGGTTGGGTAAAAACATATTTTTTTTATGTCGGAATATTTTTTTGCCACATCCAAGCATGGTACATCATTTCTTCAATTCCATAATCGGCCTCCCATTTAAGTGCTTTTTTGATCTTGGTAGTATCTGCAAATATTTGCTCAACATCACCCTCTCTCCGTGGACCAATCCTGTAGTTTAATTTTAGATTACACTGTTGCTCAAAAGCACGAATTATTTCTAAAACTGAAGTTCCGTTTCCTGTTCCCACATTGAAAACCTCTACCTTATCCTTCATTGTCTCAGCATATGCCAAAGCTTTAACATGCGCTTTTGCCAAATCTACAACATGTATATAGTCCCGAATACACGATCCATCCTCGGTATTATAATCGTTGCCATGTACGGTCAACTGCTCCCGAATACCGGCTGCTGTCTGAGTAATATAAGGAACTAAATTACTGGGAACACCGTTGGGTAATTCTCCAATCAAGGCACTAGGATGAGCTCCCACAGGGTTAAAATAACGAAGTAAAACTGCCTTTATAGATTGGTATTGAATGAAATCTTGAATCAATTCTTCTCCCATAATTTTAGTCGTCCCATAGGGACTCTCGGCCAACTGAATAGGGGTATTTTCGGTTACAGGCAATTCTTTAGCGACACCATATACCGTACAACTCGACGAAAAAATCAAATTCGAAACTTCATGTTTTTGCATTGCAGCCAATATTTGAATCAAACCCCCAATATTATTCCGATAGTACTTTATAGGATTTTCTACAGATTCCCCCACAGCTTTGTATGCTGCAAAATGGATTACACCATCAAATCTATAGGTTTCAAACACCTCATCTAAAACGTCTTCATTATTAATGTCAGATACAATCACCTCAAGGGTACATCCCGATATTTTTTCAATCCTGTTTTTTATTTCAAGGGATGAATTGTCTAAATTATCAATGACGACCACTTCATAGCCCGCTTCTTGTAATTCTACTACAGTATGACTTCCAATATAACCCAGTCCACCTGTAACGAGTATTTTTTTCATTGCTACGGCAAAGATATCGATTTGTAAAAAAGAGTCATCATACTATCGACGAGTGGGCGAATATACCATTTTAAAGTGCTGAATATTGGCCTCAGTGAATTTATCTCCTTCGGGAGTAAAGCCAAATTTTTTATAAAAATCTACCACTTGAATTTGTGCATGTAAATAAATATTTACACGATTATCCAATTTCTCTAAAGCATAGGATAACAATGCACTTCCAACATGCATGGAACGAAAATCTTGAAGTACGGCAAACCTTTCAAGTTTTATTCCTAATAAGGTAGATCTGTACCTACAAGTACCCACAATTTGATTATTGACTGAGGCAAAAAGATGTGTACTCGAATGCTCATATTCATCATATTCTTCTTCCTCGCTAACATTTTGCTCCAAGACAAATACTTTTCTCCGTACCTCAAAAATGGCTTCCATGGATTCAGGAGTCTGAGCCACTTTAACAATTATTTCATTATCCATAAAATACAAAGGTAGCTATTAAAAAAAATGTACATTTGCTCTGCTATTTTGCATTAATTTGTAATGAAAAACATCATACAATATGAGTTGGTTTAAGCGTGTAAAGGAAGGAATACGAACCGAAACAAAAGATAAAAAACCTACACCAGACGGTTTATGGTACAAGTGCAAGGAATGTAAACAACCGACAAGCACAAAAGAATTCGAAACTAATTTATGTGTTTGTCCATTTTGCAATCACCATGAGCGAATAGGCTCTAAGGAATATTTTGCACTTTTATTTGACAATGAAAAATTCCAAGAATTGGATGTAAATTTGAGTTCTAGCGATCCCCTTAATTTTGAAGACACAAAACCATATCCTGATCGAATAATTGCTTCTCAAGCTAAAAGTGGTCTTACTGATGCCGTAAGAACAGCCACAGGTAAAATAAATGGCTTAAAAGTATCCATGGCTGTGATGGATTTCTCATTTATTGGTGGATCCATGGGTTCAGTCGTTGGCGAAAAAATTGCTCGTGCAATTGATAAGGCACTAGAATTAAAAATTCCCCTAATTATCATATCTAAAAGTGGTGGAGCACGAATGATGGAAGCTGCATTTTCTCTTATGCAAATGGCTAAAACCTCTGCTAAGCTAGCTCTATTAGCTGAAGAGAAATTGCCCTATATATCTGTACTCACTGATCCAACAACAGGTGGGATAACTGCATCATTTGCTATGTTGGGCGATATAAATATTGCTGAGCCCAATGCACTTATTGGTTTTGCAGGGCCACGCGTAATTAAAGAAACCATTGGAAAAGATCTTCCCGATGGATTTCAGCGATCTGAGTTTTTAAAAGAAAAAGGATTTATTGATTTCATTGTAGAACGTAAAGATTTAAAAGAAAAATTATTTACAGTAATCCATATACTTGGAACACATAAAAAGTTAAATTAACATCATAAAAAAATAGTTATATCATGAATTTCCCAGAAAATCTAAAATACACTAAAGAACATGAGTGGGTATCTATAGAAGGTGATACCGCAACGATTGGAGTTACAGAATTTGCCCAGAGTGAATTGGGTGATATTGTTTTTGTTGAAATAGAAACCGAAGGTGAATCATTTGCTCAAAATGAAGTATTTGGTACTATCGAAGCCGTCAAGACTGTTTCTGATTTGTATATGCCTATCAGCGGCGAAATTGTAGCAGTGAATGCTGATTTAGAGGATGCTCCAGAAAGTGTAAATGAATCTCCTTATGAAAAAGGGTGGATGATTAAAGTAAAAGCTTCTAATCTGTCCGAAATAGATCATTTGATGGATGCTGAAACCTACAAAGAACTCATCGGTCACTAAATATGAGGCTCAACAGAGCTTCCTACATGGCGATACTTTGGACTCTACTCATTTGCACTTCCTGTCTTTTGCCAGCAAAAGTTTTTAGTCCGATGACTACCTATAATTTTGTGGGACTGGATAAAATCATTCATCTCCTACTCTATGGGGTACTAGTTGTCTTGTGGAGCCTGAGTAACTTCATAAACCAATTCCAATTATTTCGTCTACTCCTAATTTGCATCTTATTTGGCATCGGTATTGAATGGGCTCAATCCGTAATGAAATTAGGTCGAACTTTAGCATACGATGACATGATAGCGAATACGGTAGGGGTTCTATTAGGAGGAATATCCTACAAAATAATATGTGATAAAAAAACGTTAAAAAAAAACTATTTACCTTTTAGGGAAAATGGTAATTAAGTAATAAATATTTTAGATTAATTTTGAAACTACAAACGTATGGAAGTAAAAAAGTATCCACAACCTGAATTAAAAAATAAAAAGATTGATTTTTTCCTAACGGGTCTTGCTTTCTCATTAGTTATCGTTTTTGGCGCTTTTTCATATACTGTTTATGATGAAAAACCAGAAGAGTTAGATAATATTATTATTGAAGAAGACTTGGTCGTTATGGAAAATACAGTGCAAGAAAAAAAACCACCTCCACCGCCTCCCCCGCCTGAAATTGAGGTAGTAGAAGATGATGAAGAAATTGAAGAAGAACAGCCTGAAATTGAAGATAACGAAATAGATCAAGATACTGAAATGGACCTCTATGAACAGGAAGACGATGAACCTGAAGAGACCAATGAAGTATTTGAAATATTTGATGTTTCTGAAAAGGCTTCATTCCCAGGCGGAGATGCAGGACTTCAACGATTCATTGCTGAAAACATCACTTTCCCACCCATGGCTCTTGAAAATGACATCCAAGGAACTGTCAACGTCATGTTTGTTGTAGATAAAACAGGAAAAGTAAAAGACGTTGCCATTTTGGGACGAAAAAGAGGATTTGGTTTAGAAGACGAAGCCATCCGTGTTATCAAGATGACATCAGGCCGTTGGATACCTGCAAAACAAAGAGACAAATCTGTAAATATGCGATTTAGAATTCCGGTGAAATTTCAGATATTTTAAGCAGACTAATAGTATATCATTCAAAAGAATCCTCAAGCAATGCTTGGGGATTTTTTTGTATCAAAATTTAGAAACTATAAATAGTTGTACCTAATCCACTTGAAACACCAGAATCATGGTTATAGAAGCTGTTTTTTCCTTGGATGAGGTATTATAGGTTCCTCCCCATGAATAATCTTCCTCAGAATTTTGACCCGTAATCTGAAAAACACCCATTCTGGCAGACTCTAAATTTCCCATATCTCCACCCGAAAATTGAGCTATTCGCTCTGCGCGTAAACGAGCATCTTCAGTTGCTTTAGAAATCATCTCTACTTTTAAATCTGCTAATTTTGTGTAATAATACCTTGGTGACTCAGAATAAAATTCAACACCTTGATTCAAAATTTCTGTAATTTCTCGAGCAATTCGTTCCACTTTTTCTACTTCATTAGATTCTATTTTAACCGATTGTTTTAATTCATATCCCACAAACTCATCTCCAACATAATCGCCTTTTGAAGAATAAAGTGATTTTGTTATTTTTCGAGTATTTACTGCACTATAAATGAGTTGATTTACATCAATTTCTTTGTCTTTTAAATACTGATTTACCTTCAATCTACTTTGTTCAAGTGATGCATAGGCCTGTTTGATATCGATATGTTGAACACCAAATTGGCCTTCCCAAATGATTAAATCTGAGGTAAAGTTTTTACTTCCTAAACCTTTCACTTGAATTTCCCCTTGCGTTTTGTTTCGATTTAAATAAGCTTGTCCTAAAATAAAGGAGGATACCATGATGGATAATCCGATAATTAATGTGTTTTTATACTGATTCATGAATAAACAAACTTACAATGTTATTTTAAATTAGTGTTTTGTAAGCACTTGCAAGCGATTATAAACGTAAGTAAGCACTTAAAATTCGATGATTCATTGGCAGCGGTATTCTCTTTGTAGTGTTGTTCGAAAGGAGCAACAGAATTAACTACATATAATAATCGTCCAACAAAGGACATTTAACACTAACCATTTAATTTAAAAAATTATTATGAACGCATTAAAAAACAAAGTACAACTGATCGGTAACCTTGGTATGAATCCAGAAGTAAAAGAGCTAGATGGAGGCAAAAAAGTAGCTAAATTTACATTAGCCACTAATGAAACGTACAAAAATCAAAAAGGAGAAAAAGTGCAAGACACCCAATGGCACAACATCATCGCCTGGGGAAAAACAGCTTCGCTAATGGAGGAACTTCTATCAAAAGGGAAAGAAGTGATGATTGAAGGTAAATTAACACATAGGAGTTGGGATGATAACGAAGGGAACACCCGATACATCACTGAAATTGTCACGTCTGACTTTTTAGTTCTTTCACCAAAAGAAAAAATTAAAACAGACGAAGTTCCATTTTAATTTCTAAACATACCAAAGCCCCGACGTTCATGTAATCGGGGCTTTGGTTTTTAGTGTAGTGTAATACTACTTAATCACCACTATTCTATCGGTGATAATAGGAATATTATTATTGGATAATTTCACAGTATAACTACCCGCAGGGAGGTTTTTAATATGTGCATATCCCCTGGCATTGTTCTTATTCCAAACTCTTCTACCTAAATTATCAAATATCTCAATATCGACATGATTGTATTTTTCTAAATCAAATGCTAAATATCATTTAGGTGATTTAAATTATACAATAGAAAAAATCATTGACAACTATACCAAATTAAATAAAACTGAAATATGGACAGAGGATGGAATAAATTCAACCCTCAAACAAATTAAATATTGCAATGAAATTGGTTTTTTTCAACTAAAGAAGACAAAGATCGGGTTTGTAACAGCCTTATATACCACCTCAGAAACATAGAAAATATTTTAGAAAATAATTATAGAGAGCATAAAATTAACTTTTTTGTAAGTTCCGTAGGAATAGGTACAAATAGTTTTATATTGGGATTTTTAGATCAAAAAATAGGATACTTAAACTTTAATATTATGAATTTGATTGCTACTTCCAATGAAAAATTTACGCAAGAAATTTTAGAAATGAGACGGTCTATTATTGGCAAGAGTATAAATATCTCTGGGCAGCCCGACCTAACTCGGCGTAATTTTTTTAAAGCAATGAAGAATTTAGCAAAAGAGCTACTGAATTAGTTTTTATTATACCTGATTGAATACACTTTTTTTAATTTAAAATCTGATTGGTATGTTCTTTCGTTTTTACCTTTTCTATTACATCTTCAATCGTGCCATCCTCGTTGATAACAAATGTAGTACGCGCAACACCCATGTATTCTCTTCCATACATACTTTTCTTTACCCATACCCCGTACATTTCGCAGGTTTCTTTTTCTGTGTCTGCCAACAAATCAAAAGGCAAATCATATTTATCGATAAACTTTTGATGCTTTTTCTCATCATCTGGGCTAACCCCTAGAATAGCGTATCCTTCTTGAATAAAACGATCATAGTTGTCCCGTAAATCACAGGCTTCGGCTGTACAACCTGGCGTATCATCTTTAGGATAAAAATACAACACCAGCTTTTTACCTGCATATGTTGCTAATGATATCGTCTCCCCTTTTTGATTCTTTCCTTGAAACTGTGGAGCATTATCTCCTTTTTTTATCGTACTCATGTAATTACAACAATGAACTTTAAAAATAGATTAATCAAGCATTACTTTATGCATATATTCATTTGAATTTTTTCGATTGTCAGAAACTCTAATTTTAAATTCATGTTCTCCTTGACTGATCCAATTGGGGATTTCTCCCCAGATTGTGTTTGTTTTGGGTTCATAGGATGCTAAAATCCATTTATCATCGATATAACAGTTAAAACTTTGAATTCCACTTAATAGATCTTTCACTATAAATTTAAAATTTTTGCCAAGCGTAATTGGACGTATCGTTGGTGGTTCATTATCATAACCAATTACATACTCTCCAAAAGAACGAGTTTTGAATGTTAGCATACCCTTTTTTAAGGCACCTCCCTCGTAATAGAGGGTTGAACCACTTTTGCTGAATGCACACAATTGATCTCCGTAGACTAACCAATCTTTTGGAACGGTATAAGCAATATGAATATAATCCTGCAATAGGGTGTATGGATAGTGCATTTGCAATGTCTTACTCAACATCTGTGAATCTGATGGTTTAATTTTTAATTTTAGATCAAAAGGATGATAATATGATTTGGATGGTATATCTATCTTCCATTCATGAAATTGTATGGAAGAATTACTTTTTATTCGTTGTGTTTGTTCAGATGAGGCTTGGCCTGGTATTGGAATTACTTTTCCCAGTTCATCTCCAACGATAGTCCAAGATACAGAATCCATCTGCCCCGCAAAATCTTTGATGTATATGCTCATGGATATCGTATCTCCATTATTTACTATGACATCCCCATTATTTTTTTGTTCATAAAAAGGTAAGGGATTGAATTTTTCTTTAAATAACCGAACATACATTTGATTGTCTTTGTATTTAAGATAGGGGTCTATATGTGTATTTATATATCTTCCCTGACTGAAATTAAACTCATCAATTTGATAACTAAAAACAAGTTGTTTATTGGCTGTTATCCAGCAATAATTAATTCCCAACACATTATTTTTATCCGTAAAATAATCGTTTGCCATGATACCAAAACGGTATACGCCAGACTTAAGCTTGAGTATCTTTTGCTTTTGAATTTCTTCTCCCCATTTACTTAGCGTAATATACGGATAATTACCGCTTGTATACAATGACTCTTTATCTTTGTGATAGATACTAATCCGTTTGATCTCTGGGTTTACTTGGTCACGAATAGGTAACCCATGCAGTAGTGGATTTGTACTATTTCCTTGGGGGTTTCTAATTTCAAAATGAAGATGAGGCCCACCACTCCCTCCTGTATTGCCACTAAGGGCAATAATTTGGCCTTTTTTTACAGGTAATTCGCCTGCTTTGGGGTACAATTCAATTTCAAAAGTTTTTTTACTAAATTGTTTTTCACGAACATATATAGAAGCTACACCCATAAATTGTTTTAAATGACCGTAGACTGTAGCGTAACCATTAGGATGTTTAACATAAATCACATTTCCATATCCAGAGGTACTCACTTTGATTCGCTCTATGTAGCCATCTGCTGCTGCCTTCACATCCCATCCTTCTTCACCACCTGTTCGCATATCCATACCCGCATGAAAATGATTACCTCGCAGCTCACAAAAACTACCTGATATAAGAATATCTCCTTCTAATGGATTTGAAAAATAATTTTTTGTACGTTTTGTTTTCTTTTGAACGAAGGTATAGGGTTTTATGTCACGAGGAGCCTCTACATCTATTTCACTATCCATATTACATTCATTTTGATCTGAGGGAGCCACTACAGAATCTACTGAGATCTCAGTTTGATAAGACTCCGAATTAGGATTAGAAGTACAACCCCATATAAAAAAGACAATTAATAGTGTCCCCCATTTATTAAGCTCCATATTACTATTCGAATATGCAAAATTAAATCGTTGTAATTCTATAATTTCAAGAAGATGTAAACAGAAAAAAAACAGAAAAAAAAAGTATACAGATTTGGAAATTAAAAATAAACCCTTAACTTCAAATATATCAAATTGATAACAATATTATCCAAATAATGATAATTAAACTATCTAATCGTGTGCCATGAATAAACCAACATACCATATCGAACGAAAAAATGAACAATACACCATTCAATTGCATGATCAAAAGCATTTATTTATTTTAGAAAGTACCGTTTTTTCTGATTTTAGAACTTGTGAAAAATTTTTAGATACATTACGAATTCATATGTGTTTTCAAACTAATTTTTCACGATGTAAAAATGACTCAGGATTATTTGGTTTTGAAATCAGAACATGTTGGGACGATTTAATTGCCACTAGTGCTTGGTTTGCAGATCGAAATGAGCGAGAGGATGCCATGCAAAGGGCTTTTCAATCTAATAAAAATGCAATATTCATACATACTCAAATGTATCAACATTGGATAAATCCTCCCTATACATATAAAAATTCCATGTTTGGAGTTGCCTAGCAGCCTACAGTCCTGATTAAATTTCAGTAATCCTCATTGATTTATAAGTAAAAAACGAGTTTCTTTGTAGTGTTATGATAAACACTAATTGCTTAGAATGTGGTTCAAGAAAATTATCTATTTTTTCAAAGTGTAGCCCATCTACACTTCAAAAAGTAAGCCTTTGATGATAAAGATATATCTACACAGTACACTGCACTCATGAGTAAGGTCATGACCAACGGAAATGGACGAATCAAATTTCCCATCAATGAACCCGCACAAGGTCTCAAAAAATCTCAAATCTAGGAGTACTTGGATTTTTACGGATGAGCAGGTTGTCAACATATTGCAGTAGCTACAGATGATATCGTATTTACCATTTCAGAAATGAGAAAATCCGGAGTGGAATTTCTCCATGTGCCAGGCACTTACTATGGTACCGTTGGTAAACGGGTAGGAGACATTGCCGAAGACTTGGAAACGCTCAAGTCGCTAGGTATTATGGTAGATCGTGACGACGAAGGCTATCTCCTTCAGATATTTACTAAACCTGTGGAAGATCGGCCGACCCTATTTTTTGAAATCATCCAACGAAAAGGAGCTAAATCATTTGGGAAAGGCAATTTTCAAGCACTATTCGAGAGTATTGAGGCTGAACAAGCAAAGCGAGGGACACTTTAACACAAAAGTGAATAACCAGCGTAAATAAGCGCTACTAAAACCAATCATTGTTTGGCGTGTTATTCTAATCTAAATGAGTGAACAAAATGAAAATACGCCCTATTATCAAGGGGAAGCTAAATTTTCACCGATACCGCTAACGGTATCCTCTCCTCAAATAGCAGCCGAAAATAAGGGCAAAATCAAGGCCTCTGCTGTAGAGACCATGCAAAAACAGGCCAATCAGCAGATTGACATGTTAAAAAAACAAGCGGAAACCATCATGGAGCAAGTTCGTCAAATAGAAGCCAGACTCCAAGTATCTTATGGTATCTATGAGGCTGAAATGAAGTTTACCCCGAAAATTGGAGAAGAGTATCACTTGTACGAAAAAGATAATAAAAAAATACTCTCATTTATTTCCCCTAAAGAATGGGGAAAATTCATGCCGTATGATAAATTTTTGGCATCCGTTTTACTTTTAGCAGACCGAACCTGGGAAGTAAGGGTGAAGCATGAAAATAATCTTAAAAGGCTATAAACCTCAGAGGGTCACCTCTTCCAAAATACTCAGATAATTCACGTAGCGTGTGACCGCTATTTCTTGATTTTCGACAGCTTTTAGAATTTGGCAATCGGGTTCTTCAGTGTGCAAGCAGTTGCTGTACTTACACTCCGATAATCGACTTCTCATTTCTGGGAAATAATGACTCACTTGATTGGGTTCGGTCTGCACCATTCCAAAATCTTTTATGCCAGGGGTATCAATAATCTTACTGCCTTGATCCCCCAAAAACATTTGAGCAAACGTAGTTGTATGTCTTCCTTTGTGATAGGACGAAGAAATGGCACTTACTTTTTGGTTACTATTAGGTAGAATGGCATTGATCAATGTCGATTTCCCCACTCCTGAATTGCCCGCCAACAACACACATTGACTTCCAATGCTTTTTTGAATTCGGGATATATCATCTGAATCTAAAAAACTGACATTCAGAATTTCATACCCAATAGACGGATATAGTTCCATCAAATGCTCACGGTGAAGCATGGCTTTTTTCGAGTCCAAATCACTTTTATTGAGCAGGATGGTCACCGGTATGTGATAAGCCTCTGCCGTTGCTAAAAATCGATCAATAAAACCTTGCGGCGTATGGGGTTTTGCGGGTGATACAATCAAAAAAGCACGATCAATATTGGCTGCAATAATCTGGTACTGCTTACTTAGTTTATTTGATTTTCGAACAATACAATTCTGACGATCTATTACCGATTTAATAAGATATTCGTCATCATTAACATCAAGTATAACTTGGTCACCGACAACTACTGGATTGGTGCTTTTTAGGTTGAGGGTTCTGATCTTGCCTCTCAAACGAGCATCAACTTCTTCCCCATTTACTAATACCTTATACCAACTTCCCGTAGATTTGGTGACTATACCTACCATTCCATTTATTAAAATACTTGACTGGCTACTTCTTTTGTACTAGAAGAAAAGCTCATCGTATAAAAATGTAGCGCAGGTACATGTTGAGCTTTTAATTCTTTGCACTGCTGAATACACCATTCTATTCCAATCTGTTGAACAGCATCATCATCTTTTGCCTTGTCTAATTCTGAAGCAAAAGGTTCTGGAATGTCAATATTAAAAATTTTAGGTAAATTTCGAAGATGGGCTTTTTTGGTTATCGGTTTTATTCCTGGAATAATGGGGACCATAATTCCTGCATCTCGACAATTTTTAACAAAATCAAAATATTTTTGATTATCAAAAAACATTTGGGTTGTGATGAATGCGGCACCGGCATCTACCTTTCGTTTTAGAAACTTGAGATCACTATTCATGTTGGGTGCATCAATATGTTTTTCAGGATAGCCTGCAGCACCTATACAAAAGTCCGTTTCATTGGTATTTTTTAATTCCTGATCTTGATAGATTCCATTATTCAGATCGGTAATTTGACGAATAAGACCCAACGAATTTTTATTGCCGTTTTTCTCAGGCACAAACATCCGTTCGTCCTTGAGATTATCTCCTCTTAGGGCTAGTACATTTTGTATACCTAAGAAGGCTAAATCAATTAATGCATTCTCTGTTTCATCTTTGGTAAAACCACCACAAATAAGGTGAGGAACAGCTTCAACTTGATATTTATTCATTATAGCAGCACAAATAGCAACTGTACCTGGTCTTTTTCGTGTACTTACTTTATCATACCCCCCATCTTTCCTTGGACGTTCAATAAATTCTTCTCTATGATATGTCACATCTACAAATGCAGGTTTAAACTCCATCAGAGGATCGATAGCTCCATATAGTGAATCAATACTTTTCCCTTTTAAAGGAGGCAAAACCTCGAACGAAAAAAGAGTTTGATTTGGTTTTAGATATTCGGTTAATTTCATGATTTAGAAGGTTACTTGCAATACTTTAGTTTCAGAATTTCTTCTTATAGTAACACTTGATTCATCATTTTTGTTGTAGGTAGAAAGCGCTTTCATATAATCTTGAATATTCATAATGTTGGTATCTCCTAAACCAATAATAATATCTCCTTTCATTAACCCAGCATCAGAACCCGGCCTATTGGGCTTCACACCGTCTACACGCAACCCTTCTCCATCAAAAATATAATCGGGCATGATACCTAACGTGACCGTAAAATTCATTCGACTAGGCTCTTCTTCAGCTGTTTCATTATACGGTATTTCTCCAAAAGTGTTCAATTTTTGCAAAAACTTGGATATATAAGAAATTACAAATGCTTCTCCTCCATAGTTTACAATCGATGGGTCATCCGTGGGTTTGTGGTAATATTGATGTTGTCCCGTAAAGAAATGAACCGCAGGAATGCTGGCTAAATAAAAAGAGGTATGATCGGATGCACCGATACCGCTTGAAGTTGTTTTGATATGAGCTATTTTATTTTTGGAGTACTGAACTTGATTGATTGCTCTCTCCCAAGCAGGCGATGATCCAATTCCATTAATGATTAATGTTTTGCGCGTAGAATCTAAATGGCCTATCATATCCATATTAATCATAAAATTGATTCGTTGATCTGGCATCAAATCACTATTTACAAAATATTTTGAGCCAACCAATCCTTGCTCTTCTCCCGAAAAAGCAATGAATAAATAATTGTTATTTTTATATTTTTTGGGTCGTTTTTTAAGAACTCTAGCCAATTCAAAAAGGCCCGCAACCCCACTTGCATTATCGTCTGCTCCGTTGTGAATATCTCCATCAGTTTCAGCTAAAGATCCTCCTTTCTGACCACGACCTAGGTGATCATGATGCGCACCAATTACAACTGTTCGAGGAGCATTATTATCTATATAGCCTAGCACATTATGTGCATTTTTGACTATAAATAAGATATCAATTGCCATATCTACTTCAATGGTATTGAGATTACTTAAATCTCTATTTACAAATACGATCGGGATACCACTATGGGTCAATGTATGCGAAAGTTCACCACTGGGCTTCACACTTTCTTCAGCCGAATAATAAATTACCCCTTTTGCCCCTCGAGATTTTGCATAGTTAGCCCTGAACTCGACACCCGACCAGGGAATAAATCGATTATGAGGATGGACCCCTCCTGGAATATCCAGATTGATGAGTACCACTTTGTCTTTGACGTCAGTATTTTTGTAATCATATTGGTTTAATCCCTCATCTTCAATGCCGTAACCAAGTTGAATAGCATCACCCATGTATGTCCCATTATTTGCTGTAGCACTTAATGGATAAAATTCTGTAAATAATTTCAATTGCTCAGACCCCAAAGTCAATTTAGTGCCTGATTGAGCTATTCGTAGATCAGGGGTTGGCATATACTGGTAAAAATCGCCTTGTTCACCGGCTGGCAAAAGACCAATTTTAGCAAACTCGTTTGCGATATAACGCGCTGATATTTCATCTTCAGGCGACCCACTTAAACGGCCTTCTAATGCATCACTCGCTAGGTAGGCAATATGTTTTTGTATTCGTTTTGCGCTTCTTTTTTCCTTGAAATGAGGTTTTTGAGCCCATGCATTTACGGAACAAATTAGGATAAGAACCGAACAAGTTAAGAATCTAAATTTAAATGAATGTATTTCCAATGGTTTTGATGATTACAATGATTACTAAAACTGCAAATATAATTTTAAGCTGTTTGCTTGATAACTTTTGGCCAAATGTCACCCCTAATGGGGCGGCAAATAACAAACCAGCCACTAAAGGCAAAAATACCCCAGGCAATAAATATCCAAATTGCATAGAAGACAAGACTTCTTCAGGTCGATATGATCCATAGAGTATTAGCATAGGTATCATCATCACAGGAATAACCCCAATGGATATAGAGGCTGATTTTTTTATTCCCATTTTCAGGTATTGCGTAAATAAGGGAATCATTATAACGCCACCGCCCAATCCCGATAATCCAGATATTAATCCTGTAAGCAAGCCTGCAAGCGGAAATTTCCAGAAGAGAGGCTTTTTATTTTCTGAAACTTTTACCTCATTTTTCCATAAAAATTTGAAGAGCATGAGCATTAAAAGTAGAATGAAAAAGATGCTAAATGATTTTTTGTCGTACCAACTGCCATTTGCAATCCAAAAAGTAAGAGCAATACTACTCGGAACAGCAGCAATACAGGTATACAGGATTTCTCTGGGATAGAAGGTTTTAAATTTGAATTGCTTATATGAACTAATAGCTCCAGCAAAAAAAGTAGCCGCAAATGAATTAGCAAGAATATACTTGGATAAACTAGGATCTCCATATCCCATGCTTACTAAAATAGTACTCAAGACAGGCACAAAGACAATTCCCCCACCAACGCCCAATAGGCCACTTATGAAACCACCGATAATACCAAAAAAAACAAGGATTAAGATTAGTGAATATTCCAAGATTATGGGACTAAGTATTTGTTAAAAACGTGAATATCTGAAAATAATTCCTTTGATTTTTCCCAGTCATCATCGTAGTCAAATCGTGATTCAATATATCCTCTTTCATAAAAAAAATGTTGTGAAATTTCACTGTCTAATATTCGTTTAATTTCTTCTTTATGATTTTGAATATCCGATTGTTTAATTTCACTCATTGTTATTTTGAGCTTAGATAGTTCTTCTGCCAATAAATCATGATAGTTATCTTGTATGGCTTGTTTTTCTAATTGTTGAATTTCTTTTTCAGTTTTAGTCACGTAAGCATAATCTTTATCGGATATAAATTTACAAAATTCTGAAAAAATTTCATCTGAAACTTCAAAACTTAATGGGCTTAATATTGAATCATGTTGTTCACGATATTGGGCTGCATATTTGAAAAATAGATGGTTTTTTAATAAGCTTTCAGAAAGTTCAGAGAAAGGAAATTTTTCTATGGTAAGATCTGGTTCTATACCCTGACCATCAACTACGAATCTTCCATTTTTAGTCTTGAATTTTTGTTTAAGACTATCTGCAACAGCGAAGGCTTTACCATTTACTTTGTTACTATAATCAAGTCGCTGGATTAGTCTTCCACTTGGCAAATAATACTTGGCAGTAGTAATCTTTATTGATGTATTGTAGGATAATGTTTTAGTAGATTGGACCAATCCTTTTCCAAATGAAGTTCTACCTATCAAAACTGCTCTATCTAAATCTTGTAGAGACCCAGAAACAATTTCACTTGCAGACGCAGAATTCCCATTGATAAGAATAATCAATGGCGATTGAATATCTACAGGAGAATTTAAGGTTTTGTAAGTTCGATTATCTTCTTTGAATTTCCCTCTAGTTTCAACTACAACTTGACCTCGAGGAATAAAAATATTTACAATATCTATCGCTTCATTTAGCAATCCTCCTCCATTATCTCTTAAATCTAAGACAAATTTTTGAGCTCCATTATTTTTCAAGTTGAGTACCGCATCTCGAACTTCTTTTGCAGCATTGGGTGAAAATCCAGCTAATTTTATATACCCAATTTCATTCATCAAATTAAAATATGGAACATTTTTGGAAGCTATTTTTTCACGAGTTAGTTCAAACTCTAACTCTCCTACTATTGGTCTTTCTATCTTTATAATTGACGTTGTTCCTGCTCTTCCTTTGAGTAGCTCAAAGACTTCATTTTTTGTTTTCTGGTATGTTTCAGTACCGTCAATTGATTTAATTTTATCTCCTGCTCGTAGGCCCGCTTTTTGACAAGCAAAACCCTCTACTGGGTTATCAATATAAAAATCAGAATCGATAGTTCTAATAGATAAACCAAAACCAGCATAAGTTCCCGTCATCTGATACTTATAATCTTCTACTTGAGCCTCACTATAAAAATCAGTGTACGGATCTAGAGAATTAAGCATCCCATCTATGGCTGCTCGAATTAATTCTCCGGGTTCTACCTCATCCACATAACTTGTATTTATTTCTTTGTATACATCAGCAAAAATTTCCAAATTTTTTGAAATTTCGAAATAATCACTAGCCTTAAATGCTAGAAAAAAGAAAGCACCCAACAAACATATAACACTATACTTTTTCAATCTTAACTGCTAGAAGATGCAAAGATAGTTAAAGCAGTGGGAGTACATGAAGTTTATGGAACTGGATCGTGCCCACTTTTTTTGCTCCATGGGTGACAACTGAGAATGCGTAAAACTGATAAGTATAATCCTTTAAATGGACCGTGTTTCTGAATTGCTTCAACAGCATAGGCACTACATGTTGGAGAATACCTACAAGTAGGGGGTAAAAGAGGTGAAATTGCTTTTCTGTATATCCAAATTGGGACAAGCAATACGTAAGAAATAATTTGACTAAACCTTTTTAATAAATTCATCGATAGCTGCTGTTAGTTTATTTTCCAATAGGGCGTAATCGGGCATTTCCTTACCTAAAAACAATATCCCAATGGCGTATTGAGTACCATTTGGAATTTGTGCATACATGCGATGTTTTTGCTTCCTATATATCTCTGTGATTTGACGTTTTATGCGGTTACGATCTACGGCTTTTTTGAATTTTCGTTTACCTACTGACACCAATAACTGGCAAGGATAGGGAGATTGAAGATCTTTCTTTAGAAAAACAAATAAAACTGGCGACTTAAAAATGGATGCTCCTTTTTTTTGAAAAATGGCATCTATGGTCACTTTGTGCGAAAGTTTTTCGTCTTTGTGAAACGTATATGTATCCCCCATATAATTACCTCGGGGAGGGGTTTAGTTAATGTTTGTGACGAGGCTCGTCAGAAACGCTCAGTTTCTTACGTCCTTTTTTTCTACGAGCGGCCAAAACTTTTCTACCATTCTTAGTAGCCATTCTCTCTCTGAAACCGTGCTTGTTTCTTCTTTTTCGTCTGCTTGGTTGAAATGTCCGCTTACTCATTGTAGTTTAATATAGTGACTTATCGTCTGTTTTTTTCTATTAAGGCTTGCAAAAGTAATATTTTATTTAAAAAAATATCCAATTGCAAAGAATTTTATACCAATTTTATTGCCAATGATTAAATGACCTAAACTTACCTCGCCATAAAATCTTCAATTTCTTGAACCTCTATAGGCATTCCTACCTCATCCATCATATCGACAGGACCATTTTCAGTGATGAGTATTTGATTCTCAATTCGCACACCGATTCCCTCTTCTTGGATATAAATTCCAGGTTCACAGCTGAAAGTCATTCCTACCTCCATCGGTTCATAACGCATGCCACTGTCATGCACATCTACGCCCAAGAAGTGTGACGTTCCATGCATGAAATATTTTTTCAATGCTGGCCAGTTTGGATCTTGATTCGCAATATCTCCTTTGGTTAATAATCCCAATGCCAATAATTCTTCTTCCATCAAACCTTCCACCTCTTTCTGATATTCCATCAGTAGAGTTCCTGGCACTAGCTTCGCTCTTGCTTGCTTCATTACTCGCAATGTTGCATTATAAACATCGGCTTGTCGTTTAGAGAATTTGCCATTAGCCGGCAAACAACGCGTCATATCACTGGCATAATTACCGTAATCTACTCCACAATCAATCAAAACTAAATCCCCATCCTTTACTTGTTTGTTGTTTTCAATGTAATGCAAGGTACATGCTGAAAGTCCACTTGCAACGATAGGCTCAAACGAGAAACCATTGGCTCTGTTTCGTATAAATTCATGAATTAATTCAGCTTCAATTTCGTGCTCCCACACCCCAGGTTTCACAAAATTCATTACCCGTTCCCATCCTTTTTTTGAGATTGCCACTGATTCTCGCATTACGTCAAGCTCAAATGCCGTTTTAACACTGCGTAAGCGTTGTAGTATTTTGCCCGCCCGTTGATAGGTGTGCAATGGATACAGTTGTTGTATTTCGTGAACAAAATCTAAGGCTTTGGAAGGACTTTTGGGAGAAAATCGATCGTTCTCGTTGAGAGGCAAATAAATCATATCTGCCATATTCAAAATAGGTCTTAGCTGCTGCATATAATCGCCGTTCCAGAATATGGATGATACACCGCTAGTTGCAGTTGCATCTTCTTTAGTATACTTGTACCCATCCCACACCGCAATTTTCTCATTGGTCTCAACAATAAAAAGAGCCTCTCTATACGCTGGTATAGGACAGTCCGGAAATAAAACTAAAACACTATCTTCTTGGTCAATTCCACTTAACCAAAACATATCCGAATTTTGTTTAAATTTATAGGTCAAATCCCCATTCCAAGTGTATTGGTAATTGCTATGAAAAATGGCAATACTATTGGGCTCCATTTGAGCAATAAAACGCGCTCTGTTCTGGATAAATAGTTGTTGATTGATTTTGTTGTACTTCATAATGTCCACAATATTAAGATATTGAATCGATACTATTATTGGTATCAAAGAGAATTCACACACTTTTAGGGTTTTGATTTTAAATAATACATTTGTGATTCAAGCAATACCTTATGTTAAAATCAACCCATCAACTTCTTAAAAATCTTAGAATAGAATCTAAAAATCCAAGTACTTGCACAGGTACTCAATGGAAAACATCGACTCAGACGGAAACTAAGGAGATCCACAGTCCACTGGATGGTTCTAAGCTTGGTGAGGTAACATATGCCAGTGATGATGACTATGAACATGTAGTCATTCAAGCCCAAAAAGCTGCAGCCTATTGGAAAATGATACCTGCACCCAAAAGAGGGTCTATTGTTCGAGAATATGGGGAAAAACTCCGAATGCACAAGGAAGATTTAGGCCAATTGGTCAGTATAGAAATGGGGAAAAGCTATCAAGAAGGCTTGGGGGAAGTTCAAGAGATGATTGATATTTGTGATTTTGCTGTTGGATTATCTCGACAACTTTATGGCTTGACTATGCACAGTGAACGACCCCATCATCGTATGTATGAACAATGGCATCCCATTGGTATTGTGGGCATTATTTCTGCCTTTAATTTCCCCGTTGCTGTTTGGGCGTGGAATAGTATGATTGCCGCTGTATGTGGTGACGTTTGCATCTGGAAGCCCAGTGAGAAAACTCCCTTAACAGCGATTGCTTGCCATCAATTATTACAAGGTGTACTCCTCAAAAACAATCTCCCAGAAGGAATATTTAATTTAGTCATGGGGGATTATAAAATCGGAGAATCCATGGCTAAAGATCATCGCATTCCACTAATTAGTGCCACTGGAAGCACGCGTATGGGAAAGCAAGTTAACCAAACAGTAGCTAAACGATTAGGTAGTTCGCTCTTAGAATTGGGAGGTAATAATGCCGTTATTATTTCTGAACATGCCAACTTAGATAATGCCTTAATAGCAGCTGTATTTGGTTGCGTAGGGACAGCTGGCCAACGCTGCACGAGTACCCGAAGATTATTTATTCAAGAATCAATTTTTGACACCTTTAAGGATAAACTTGTACAGGCATACCATCAACTCAGAATTGGCAATTCACTGGATGAGAACAACCATGTTGGACCATTAATTGATATTGAAGCCGTCCATAATTTTACCCAAGCAGTGAAAGCTGTAGAAAAAGAAGGAGGGAAAATTATTGCAGGTGGCGATGTTCTGCAAGGGAAGGGTTATGAGAGTGGTTGTTACGTAAAACCTTGCATAGCTATAGCTCAAAATCATTTTAAAATCGTTCAAGAGGAGACTTTTGGCCCTATTGTATATTTAATTTCCTACAAAACATTAGAAGAGGCCATTCAATTACAGAACGATGTAAAACAAGGTTTAAGTTCTGCCATTTTTACGGATAGCATTCAAGAAGCAGAACAATTTTTAAGTGCATCAGGAAGTGATTGTGGGATTGCTAATGTCAATATTGGCACCAGTGGTGCTGAAATAGGTGGAGCATTTGGGGGTGAGAAAGAAACAGGAGGGGGAAGAGAAAGTGGATCAGATGCATGGAAAAAGTATATGCGTCGACAAACCAACACCATTAATTATGGCAAGGATTTACCATTAGCTCAAGGCATAAAATTTGATTTATCGTGAAAAAGTACTTGTTACTTTCCTGTCTGTTCCTAATTATAAATAGGGGTGTTGCTCAAGATTTTGGAGCTCAACTTCTTTTTGGTACAAATTTTAGTCAAGTAGATGGCGATCAATTGGGCGGGTATCACAAACTAGGATTAAATACCGGCATACAAATCAATAGAAATATCCATGAAAATTGGGAGTCTGCTTTCGAAATTAGATATAGCATGAAAGGAGCTAAAAAGATCATTGACCCTGAAGCCCCACCTACATTTACACTTGATTTAAAATACCATTATCTTGAAGTTCCGTTTTTAATAAAATATACCGGTTGGCAGACCATATCGCCATATGTAGGTATTTCAATGGGTATAAATATTCTCAATGAACGGGATGAAAATGGGATCATAACAAAAGAATCTGAACTCAGAAAAACAGAAGTAGGTTTTCATTTAGGCGGCACCTATCCCCTTAACAATCGTTGGCATATAGACTTAAGACATTCCTATTCACTGCTTTCGATAAGAGATTATCCAATAGAAATTAATTCTCCTGTGCTTTTCCAACGAATAGGATGGTTTAATCGGTTAATTACAGTAGGTTTAAACTATCAATTAAGCCATTAATTCGATGCAGGTAAATCTCCCTGTATGATATGCAAATCGCGTTGCGGAAAGGGGATGGTAATATTATTCAATCTGAATGCTTCCTCGATTTGATATCTTAAATCACTTTGAACACGATCAATTGGAAATAATTGATTACTCCAAAATACTAGCTCAAAATCTAAGCTAGAATCACCAAAATCTTTAAAAAATATTTGAGGTGAAGGATTGGTGATTACTTGAGGATGTTTCCATGCCATTTCTTCAAGTATTTTTTTTACAAGTTCCACATTACTTCCATAAGCCACACCAACACTAATCTTAAATCGAGTTATTGAATCACTTGTACTCCAGTTGATTAATTTTTCACTCACTAATTTATGATTTGGAATAATCATCGCTATTCCGTCACGCGTAATTACTTTAGAGGTACGAAGACCAATTAAATTGACTTTAGCTACTACGCCATCTATTTCTACTACATCATTTACCCTAATGGTCGGTTCGATAAGTAATATCAATCCTGAGACTAAATCATTAGCCACTTGTTGAAGTCCTAAACCCACTCCCAATAATAGTGGCGTGAGGGCTAAAAATCCTGTCCAATTCACGTGAAAAGCAATCAGGGTGATCACAATGAATAGTAAGATTAGGATGTATTTCGTAATTCTAGTTATAGCGAATTCTCTTCCACTATCCAACTTCCCAGACTTTACAGATAATCTTGCTATTTTTTTAACCCATTTATAAATCAGCCAAATAATGGTCCCTGAAATCAGAATATAAAATAAACTAGATACCGTAATATTCCCTTGTTCTCCAAATCTAAACAGTTCTGTTCTAAGAAAATTTTTCATTCGTTTTTTATGTACGCTTTATTATAGACCAATGCAAAGTAATCATTCTCTAAATCTAAATAACCATACTCATAACAAAAGTGATAGGTTTTATTTGCTTTGGTTACATAATTATTCGTGAAATATTCAAAACTAAATCCATCTTTTACTAACTCTTTTTTTGAGATTTTTATAGATCTATCCAAAGGACAATGTTCCGCTAAAATCGATCTATTTTTTCTTAATATTCGGTTGACTTTTCGGATGTAGTTATTTGAAATCCCATATTGTAGATTATTAAATTCATTACGACATTGTTTATCGCAGAATTTCTTGTCAGCCCTTCCTATTAGTGTTTTCTTGCAACTTAGGCATTCTTTATTACCCATGAAGCAAAGATATCAAAAAAGTTGCCTACTAAAATAAATTCAATTGATTGGATTGAATAAAACCTAGTTTCCTTGATATTATTTTGGGAGTTGTTTTACACAGTCCATACTTCCGTTTGGCTGCTTCGATTTGCTGATGAATTAAATCCGCAATAACCCCTTTGTGCTTTTTTGGTAATTGACAGCCATCGGTCCTACTTCCTTGATGGGTTTCTGTTATTTGATGCAACACACGTGATGCTTTTAGGGGAAACTTTTTACAAATCCAATTTTCAAAGAGCAAGGCCGTAGTTCCACTTAAACGTATTAGACTATATTTTAAAGAAACAGCTCCTGCTTTGCTAACTGCTTTACATATGGAAAATATCTCATCACTATTAAGACCCGGAATTATGGGAGCAAGCAGTACATGGACAGGAATATTTAGGCGGGCTAAAGTTTGAATAGCCCTAAGTTTTTTAAGCGAACTTGAGGTTCTAGGCTCTAATGATCGTCTCAGCGTTTCGTTCAATGTAGTTATTGAAATATGAACTTCAACCAATCCTAATTTTGCCATTGGCCCCAAGATATCTATATCACGCAATACCAATGCATTTTTAGTGATAATCATAACCCGCTGTTTATATCTTAAACAAATCTCCAAAAGTTGACGAGTAATTTTCAATTTTTGTTCTATTGGTTGATAACAATCGGTGTTCCCACTCAGGGTGATTTTCTCCCCTCTCCATGTTCTACTTTTTAATGTCTTTTCTAATAATTCCGGAGCATTGGATTTGTACATCACTTTTTGCTCAAAATCTAACCCTGCGTTATACCCCCAATATTCATGGGTGATTCTGGCATAACAATAGATACACCCATGCTCGCACCCCTGATAGGGATTCATACTCCAAGGAGCGTCTAAATCTGGATTACTAACTTTATTTAATAACGTTTTAGCTTGCGTAGGGATCCATTGGGTTTGGTTATCCGATGCAAAAAATTCTTCGTCAAAATAAGAACCATCCCAATATGGATCACGTTGATGAACTTCTAACGAATTGGAAACTGTGATTTGAGCACCACGACCATCAAATGTATTTAATTTGACAATATTTTTATCTAAAACCATGACTATAATATACACATTCATGGTTAGAAAAAGAAAAATAGTTATTTCTTCCCTCTAAATTCACTCCAGAACTGGAGAAATCCTGATTTTGAAGAAATCATCTTCTTTACTTCTCTCCAAAGTAATCGCGGTTTTTCTTTGGTATGGGATGGAATTGGAGATGTATCATATCGGGAATCTATAGTTTCTATACCCAACAACTCATCACTGGCTTTAAATTGAGCCCTAGCTTTTGCCGTATGCCCTAATTTTTGTTCGGCAAGGCCTAAATTATTCATTGCAATTGCATCTGTTGGGTCCAATGCAAGAGATTGGGCATAATCGGCAACACTACCCTCTGTATCTCCAGTTTTGTCTTTGATATAGGCTCGACAACTATAGAAATAAGGGTTTTCTGGTTCCAGTAAAATAGCTTGATCAAAATCTTGTATGGCATGTTTGAAACGCATGTTAAACTTACATACTCCACGTTCATTGTAATATTCAGCATTTGAAGCATCCATAGCAATTAGCTTATTCCAACAGCTCATGGCCTTTTCCCATTGCTTTAGTTTCTGATAAGAAAAAGCTAAAATAGGTAGTTGATTGTCATCTGGATTTTGTTCTAAAGCATCAATGACAGCTTCATAATTTCCTTGCTCATACCAAACTTGTGTATTCATCTTTAAACTAACAACCCGTGAACGAAATTGATTTTAGCAAAGTTAGCTTATTCAATGTAATTATATTCGCAGATAGAAATGAATCCAATCAACCAAGCAGCTCAAGAATTATGGAATGCTCAAAAAGCTCAAAAAATGATACCCCCTGTTCGCGAACTGATTACGGCCACCGATATTGATGCAGCCTACGCTGTTCAACAAATTAACATCCAGCATCGCATCGATCAAGGAGAAAAAGTGGTTGGAAAGAAAATCGGTTTAACATCCTTTGCTGTACAAAAACAACTGGGGGTAGATCAACCTGATTATGGCATCTTATTCGAATCCATGCAAATTGAAAACGGGAAACAACTTCCTTACTCTGATTTAATGCAACCCAAAGCTGAGGCTGAAATTGCCTTTGTCATGCGTACTGATTTGGATGGAGATATTGATATTACTGATCTCATTGATGCCATAGATTATGCTTCAGCATCCATCGAGATTGTCGGTTCTAGAATAGAAAATTGGAACATACGTATCACCGATACCATTGCGGATAATGCCAGTGCTAGCCACTTTGTTCTTGGAAAGAAAAAAATGAACATAGAAGAACTGGACTTGGAACGCTGTTCCATGACGATGACGAAAAACGGTGCAGTTGTATCAGAAGGTATAGGAAGTGCTTGCATGGACAACCCGCTGAATGCTGCACTATGGTTAGCAAAAACCATGGCTAAAAATGGGACTCCAATAAAAGCTGGAGAAATTTTACTTTCAGGAGCTCTAGGACCCATGGTTCCTATTGAAAGTGGAGATCATTTTGAGGCTACTATTGAAGGATTAGGAAATGTAAGTATCACCGTTCAATAAGTATGAAAAAAAAGGCAGCAATAATTGGAAGTGGAAATATTGGTACTGATTTAATGATTAAAATCATCCGGAATTCCCCCGCACTAACTATGGGATGTTTAGTAGGAATCGACCCCAATTCTGATGGATTAGCTCGAGCTCAGCGCATGGGCATTGAAATTTGCAGTACCGGAATTGACGGACTCATTCAAATGCCTATTTGGAGTGAAATTGATGTTATATTTGATGCGACATCTGCCAAAGCGCATCACTATAATTTTGATAAAATCAAGGCATTCCCCACAAAAAAAGTAGTTGATTTAACACCTGCTGCCATTGGACCATACATGATCCCGGCAGTTAATCTTGATGCTGAATTGAACCAAAAATTGGGATTAAATACAGATTTACACCATACTCTCAATTACAATATGGTAACCTGTGGAGGACAAGCTACCATTCCAATTGTAGCTGCTGTAAGTAGAATTGCACATGTCTATTACGGAGAAATTGTTGCGAGTATAGCGAGTAAGTCTGCTGGTCCGGGTACCCGAGCAAATATTGATGAATTTACCCAAACTACTGCGGAAGCTATCCAACACGTGGGTGGTGCAGATCGAGGAAAAGCCATTATTGTGCTTAATCCCGCTGAGCCTCCTTTAGTCATGCGTGATACAGTATTCACCTTGAGTGAACCCTCAGATCGAGAAAAAATACGTGCCAGCATCCATGCTATGGTCGCTGAAGTACAACGCTATGTCCCGGGCTACTCGCTTCATCAAGAAATACAATTCGATGATATTCCTGAAGAAAACCCTGTATTTATTGAAGGAATTGGATATAAATATGGACTTAAAACTACCGTTTTACTACAAGTCATTGGAGCAGGGCATTACCTCCCAGAATATGCAGGAAACCTCGATATAATGACCAGTGCGGCTTTAGCTATTGGTGAGAAAATGATTGAATCATGAGTAAAAAACAAGTGTACATACAAGACGTAACGCTTCGCGATGGCATGCATGCCATCCGCCATCAATACGATAAAAAGCGACTCAAAGATATTGCCATTGGCTTGGATAAAGCTGGGGTAGATGCCATCGAGATTGCCCATGGTGATGGCCTTAGTGGGGGTAGTTTCAATTATGGTTTTGGAGCTCATACCGATTGGGATTGGTTAGAAGGAATTGCCGCAGAACTAAACCATGCTGTTCTCACCACGCTATTACTCCCTGGTATTGGCACCATTGATGACTTAAAAAAGGCACATGCATTGGGAGTTAAATCTGTTCGTATCGCTACCCATTGTACAGAAGCTGATGTAAGCAAACAGCATATCGAAGCCGCTAAAAAATTAGGGATGGACGTAGGAGGTTTTTTAATGATGGCTCATATGAATGAACCTCAAAAACTAGCCGAACAAGCCCAATTAATGGAAAGTTATGGTGCGGATTGTGTATACATTACGGACAGTGCTGGGGCCTTGATGATGGATGGGGTTATTGATCGAATGAAAGCATTTCAAGATACCTTGTCCGATGATACTGAAATTGGCATTCACTGTCATCATAACCTCAGTTTAGGGGTAGCCAACACCATTGTAGCCATGCAACATGGAGCCACCCGTTTGGATGCCTCGTTGTCAGGAATGGGTGCTGGAGCAGGAAACTGTCCCCTGGAAGTTTTAATTGCTGTATTGAATAAAATGGGTCAAGCTACACAAGCTGATGTCAATCAGTTGATGGATTTGGCGGATGATGTTATCCGTCCACTTCAAGAACGTCCCGTACGAGTTGATCGTGAAACCCTAAGTCTTGGTTATGCAGGTGTATATTCCAGTTTCTTATTGCATAGTGAACGTGCTGCGCAAAAATATGGGCTCAATACGGCAGATATCCTCCAAGAACTTGGTCGACGCAAGATGGTAGGTGGGCAGGAAGATATGATTGTCGATGTGGCATTGGATATGGTAAACAAAAAATAGGGCCCGAAAACTGGCTAGACCCAACTATTTACTCACAAACTGAACCTGTTTTATTTTTAATATTTCAACTGGTTTTATTTTTTGCATAAAAACCAATTGCTTGGATGTCTTATGGTATCTATCCATCTCTAAAATCACTTGAGTTTCATAAATTTGATTGCCCTCCTTATATATAATATGCAAACCAATATTAGCGCGATTAATCATCTTAAATTCCTCCTCATTTTTGGGTTTTATTTTAGCCAAAATCACATCATGCCCCTCTTTTTTTAAAACTATTATTTCCTGAAGAACATTTGATTCTGAATGATAAATCAATCTATTTTTTGAATCATTTTGTTGGAGAGTATTGTTTTGAAAAAATCCATCCGAATCATAAAATAAATCTTGCCAAGAACTATCTTGTCTTCGTTGAGGAAAATCTGTATATTGCTTTTGTATAAAATCAGAAAGTTTATAGGTTGCCAATAAAGATCCGCTATATGTCATATGTTGATTGGATTTATATGTGTTTTCAAAACTGGATGTATCAAAGCCGAAACCATTCCAAATGCTAGTACAACTGCTACAGAAGTAAAAGCGATTTTTTTAATAATATCCAAAATATTACAAATAGAGATTACTAAGCAATGAAATGAGCAAATTGATATGTCAAAGTTTTGTATTTTGATGTCAACAAAATGACACTTAAAGTTGATGTATGATTGCGTAAACTAATTTAATTATTATTTATTTGCTAAATATTTACTATGATAAACTACGAAGATCTCCATATTTGTCAAAAACTTAGAACCATTCGTGAATTCCAGAATATCAGTATGGAACAAATGGCTGACAAATTGGGTATTTTCTCTCGCATGTATTACCGTATAGAAAGAGAAGGTAATGATATTACCCTCCGAAGACTTGTTGACATATGTAACGCATTTAATCTTTCTTTTAAGCAGTTTATCTTATTTAATAGAAAGGATTTTTTTCAATTTTCTCAAAACGAAACTTCTAAAAACTGGCTAGATAAAATAGAACTTCAAGACCAATTATTGGAAACTAAAGACGAGATTATTTATCAACTTAAGAAAGAAAATGAAAGATTGATTATAGAAAATGAAAAACTAACCATACAAAGATAATAACTTAATAATCAGAATATTTAGAATCAATATTCATACAATATAATCTGAAGAAAAAGTACAAATGTCCCCTACTTCTTCTTAAATCGGGCAATAGCCTTTTTGGTGAAGTCAGAGAGGACGAGTTGTCCACTGATTTCTGCACGTTGGGCTAATAACGTATCCCAATGTTCTGTTCCTTCCCAAAATACCTGTTTGAGTTGTTGCATGGCCTCTGGATTAGACTGGCAAAGTTGATTCGCTAATGCCTCTATTGCATCATCCATGGTTTCGGCAGTATCGTATACTTCGGTAAATAGTCCCTTGGATTTTGCCCATGCGGCACTTTGCCACTCGGTAGCATTGATGGCCAATTGGCTCATGGCAGAAACCCCTATTTTTCGTTCTACGGCCGGACCTACTACAAAGGGTCCAATGCCTACGGCTAACTCACTCAATTTTATGAATGCATGCTGGGTAGCCAGCGTATAATCAAATGCAGCAGCCAATCCTACGCCACCTCCAACAGCCTTACCCTGCACTCTACCTATAATTAATTTAGGGCAGGTTCGGCAGGCATTAATGACCTGGGCAAAACCGGAGAAAAAAACCTTTCCAGTCTGCAAATTATCAATAGCTACCAACTCATCAAAACTAGCTCCTGCACAAAATGCGCGTTCTCCTGAACTACGAACTACCAAAATCTTAACCGCATCATCCATCCCCAATTCCGTGATGGTATCGGCCAATTTGGCAAGTACTTTACCTGGTAATGAATTGCTCAACGGATGATAAAACTCTACCGTAGCTATTCCATTTTCTATGTGGTGGGACACATCCCCTTGATCGATTGCATTCATTTTATAATTCGTCTTCTTGATTTCGTTTTTTCACCATGGTTAGAATCGTAGCCAGAGCAACGGTATCTCCTGTTTCATCGTATACGTCAACCAGAAATTTCACAATGCCCTTGGCGACATCGTCTACCGATTTTTTTTCTTGATTCACTTTTTCTTTGACCGTAAATCGCACCCCAATGGTTGCTCCAGGATATACGGGTTTGGTAAAACGGCATTCGTCTAACCCATAATTAAGTAAAACTGGCCCTTTCTTGGCATCTACAAATAACCCTGCGGCTTTACTCAATACAAAATATCCATGGGCTACACGTCCTTCGAAGGTGGTACCTCCCAATGATGTTTCGTCCATGTGGGCGTAAAAATTATCGCCACTCACATTGGCAAAATTCACAATGTCCGTGGTTGTAATGGTGTGTTTCGCAGTAATTACGGTATCACCCACTTCTAATTCTTCAAAATACTTTCGAAAAGGATGTACATCTTTCTCTTTGTATACGCCACCGAATTGATAGCGTTGCGTGATTTCGGTAAGCATGGAAGGGTGCCCTTGTAAAGCTGTTCGTTGCAAATAATGCTTCACACTGCCAATACCGCCTAATTCTTCTCCACCTCCAGCTCTACCTGGACCCCCATGCATGAGCTGTGGCATTGGAGAGCCATGCCCAGTGCTCTCGGGAGCAGACTCTTCATTGAGCACTAATATTCTACCGTGATAGGCCGATGCCTCTACTGCATATTGTGTAGCTATATTCACCTGAGAGGTAGCAATGGTACTGACCAATGAGCCTTTCCCCATTTTAGCTAGTGTAATGGCCTCATCCAAATCTTTGTAGGGCATTAAGGTACTCACAGGACCAAAACATTCAATTTCATGGGTTTGAGTTTTGTTGATAGGATCATCATTCAACATCAAAATAGGGGGGACAAAAGCTCCCTTGGTTTTATCTGCGCCTAATACATCAAACTGGTCTAAATTACCACTAATAATGGGTGTGTTTTTCGATAATTCCTGGATACGATTTCGCACGATCTCCATCTGAGATCGATTTACAAGAGCGCCCATCCGAACACCCTCTCGAGCAGGATCTCCTACGATTGTTTTGGCTAGACTTTTACCCAGTGCTATTTGAACATCTTCTATATATTTTTCAGGTACAATAATTCTTCGAATAGCCGTACATTTTTGTCCAGCTTTGGTGGTCATCTCACGTCTTACTTCCTTAATAAACAGATCAAAATTGGTTGTCCCTGGAGCTGCATCTTCGCCTAACACTGCTGCATTCAAACTATCGGCTTCCATATTAAACGGAATAGCATTCTCGATGATGTGTGGCATGGATTTAAGCATTCTCCCCGTATGAGCAGACCCGGTAAAAGTGATTAAATCCTGTGCAGTAAGTTTATCTAGTATTCCGTGTCCCTTTCCGCAATCCAGTTGGATGGCACCCTCAGGTACTATCCCACTATCAACAATGTCTTCTACCATGGCTTGGGTAAGGTAGGACGTCATTTCAGAAGGTTTTACAATCGCCGGAACACCCGCCAAAAGATTGGCACTGAGTTTTTCGAGCATTCCCCAAATGGGAAAATTGAATGCATTGATATGAACAACCACCCCTTGTTTGGGACTCATAATATGCTGTCCCACAAAAGTGCCGTTGGCACTGATTTTGGCGGTATCACCGTCTACATAAAAAGGTTGATTACCCATTTGTCTGCGGAGACTGGCATACGTAAATAAAGTACCTATTCCCCCATCTATATCTACCCAACTATCGCTTTTGGTAGCCCCTGATTGATAACTAATCGCATAATACTTCTTTTTTATTTCATTGAGGTATAGCGCTAACTTTTTGAGCATGTAACCGCGTTCATAAAAAGTCATTTTTCGAAGCGCTTTGCCCCCAACTTGACGTGCGTAATCGGCCATTGCTTCATAATCCAACCCCTCACTGCTAGCTGTACTGATTACATCACCAGTAATAGCGTGCCGTTGGGTTATTCCATCCCCCAGGTGGGGTTGCCACCTTCCTTCAGCATAATTCTTTAATTTCATACAGGTATTTTATGATACTTGGCAAAAGTAAACAATCAGCGTTAAGTAAAATGTGACTAAAGAGAGGAAATCTATTTATGGTTTGTTTTCTTTAAAAAATGATAGAGGTGCATCTTTGCGATGCATGAATTATAAATTATTGTGTACCGATATTGACGGGACCCTTCTTAATGCTGATCGTGAAGTTTCCCCGGCAACTATTTCCCAATTCAATCGGATTAAAAATGGATGTTCTTGCGTATTGGCATCTTCACGCATGCCCGATGCCATGCGGCATTTACAAAAAGACTTATCCATTGAAGATAGCCCTTTAATAGCCTACAATGGAGGATTAGTATTGGCTGATAATCGTGTCCTCACCAGCATGGAAATCCCCTTAAATATTATTCATTCCATAGTTGCATTCTCTGAAAACACTTCTGTCCACATTAGTATATATCATGCTGATAATTGGTATGTTCCGACTTGGGATTATTGGGCAGAACGAGAAGCTAACAACACCAAAGTGCTCCCCACCATTCAACCTTTAACACAAACCTTAGACGAGTTGAATATGAAGCAATGTGGTGCTCATAAGGTCATGTGTATGGGACCTGCCTCTGAAATAGCCCAAGTATACCAATCTTTGTTTGAAGCTTTTGCTGATGAACTACATGTTTACAAATCAAAAGACACCTATTTAGAAATTGCTAATAAAAAAATATCCAAAAAATCAGCCATTCAAACCTTATTAGATCAGGCATATCCAACATTAAAGTGGGAGGAAATCATCGCCTTTGGGGATAATTATAATGATATGGAAATGCTAGAGGCTGTGGGGTTGGGAGTTGCAGTAGGCAATGCTAAACCAGAAGTGCTTGCTATGGCTGATTATGTATCTAAAACCAATAAAGAAGATGGAGTGGCCTTAGCTATTGAAAAAATGGTTATATAATTAGCCGAGTTGAGTTACATTTTTTCGAATAATGTCCTTCAACTCCTCGATATTTTGGTCTTGTTTAGCCGATATAAACACAATGTTATCATTCAATTTTGCCATCCATGTTTTCTTTAAAGTTGGGATATCATAGATAGTAGAATCATGAAAGATATCATCCGAAGTTGGGTCTGGCTGATACTGATCAATTTTATTAAAAATCGTAATCACAGGTTTATCACTTGCTCCTATTTCACTTAAGGTTTGAGCAACGGTTTCCATTTGTTCTTCAAATTGTGAATGACTTACATCTACAACATGCAATAGAATATCGGCTTCAATAACTTCAGCCAATGTGCTTTTAAAACTCTCGATGAGCTGATGGGGTAGCTTACGAATAAAACCTACCGTATCGGATAATAGAAATACACAAGGCTTGTAGGTGACAGGATCTGGAGGAAAAACCACTTTACGAACGGTACTATCAAGGGTTGCAAACAATTTATCTTGAGCAAGGACGTCAGACTTTGCTAATAAATTAATTAAGGTAGACTTCCCTACGTTGGTATATCCAACCAAAGCAACGCGGCGTTGAGATTCTCGATTTTTTCGTCGAGTGGAACTTTGACTATCAATATGATGTAAGTTTTTTTTTAGTTTCGCTATTTTATCACGAATGACCCTTCTATCAGTTTCAATTTCTTTCTCACCTGGGCCTTTCATGCCAATTCCTCCTTTTTGTTTTTGGAGGTGAGTCCACATACGCGTTAATCTGGGAAGTAAGTACTCACTTTGTGCCAATTCTACTTGAGTTCTTGACTGAGCTGTTCGAGCATTTTTAGCAAAAATATCCAATATTAAGCTGCTTCTATCAATTATTTTACAAGATATGAATTCTTCCAAATTGCGAATTTGTGAGGGGCTTAATTCATCATCAAAAATGGCGCAATCAATATTATTTATTTTTACATAGGCTGCTATTTCTTCAATCTTACCTCTTCCAAAATAGGTTTTTGGATGGGGAAAATCCAGTCGTTGAGTGAATCGTTTGATACACTCAGCACCTGCAGTATAAGCTAAAAACTCTAACTCATCCAAGTACACATGGTTTGTATTGATGGGAACGTTCTTAGGTTCTACACCAATTAAAATTGCTTTTTCTGAAGTATTATTTAGATTAATTGGATGATTCAATAGATAGTTTCTTTAATTAATTCGTTCTTTTGTGTCATTCTGTAGTACGTGCAAAAATACATTCAAAAAATAGGGTTTATTCTGCTAATCTTTTGTGTTAGTCATATTTCATTACAAGCCCAGGATTTGCTCTGGAGCAACCCTACAAAACTTCGAGGTGGCGCTCCTTTCATGAAAGTATTGGGAGAAAATAAATCTGGAACTTTTTTGATGCGATACCGAAACCAAAATTATACTAAAAGTATAATTCTTGATCGGTTTGATGCTAATCTAAATCTAGAACTAAGTACTTATATTGACTTAAAAAAATCTAAACTTCATAAAGTTCAACTGACTCCTCAAGGAATTCTAATAATTACAACTCAAAAAAATAAAAGAGAGAAAAAGTATGTACTGATGGGGCAATGGTATAACTTTGATTTAATCCCTATTTCCCAAAAAATACCGCTTATTAACTATGAAAAAATTGAACTAAATTCACAGCAAATCCTAATCCAAATGAATGATAGTTTAAATACTTTAGGCGTTTGTTATTTGAATTATGAAGATACACAATGTATATTGAAAGGACGTTTATTTAACATGTCCCTGGAACCCTTACAAGATATGTCATTTTCGATTTCATCTTTAGCTTCAAATACATTGCATGATATGATTTTAACCAATCAAAATATCATGACAATACACACGAGTACTATTCAAAATTTAGAGAATAAACCAAAAGAACACTCGCTTATAATCCTGGATTCGGATACCGCATCGATTTTCCCATTTCCAGACTCCATTTCAATCGGTTCTTCAACCTTAATATATCATCGTGAAAAAGACGAGGCTCATTGGATCGGATTTTATAATCAATTAGGTCAATATGGATATCGTGGCATAATACATGTTGAACCTCAACAAAAAACAAAGACGTTCCAAACATCAATCACTCCCTTTCCCTTAACATGGACTGAATCACTACAATCTGGAGCACTAAGTTCTCAAACCATTGATGAAGATTTCAGTATTATAGCCAGCATTCCAAAATCTGATGGGGGGTTACTTATTATTGCAGAACAAAAAGATTGGTTTAAGGAAAATGATATTAATGTGATTAATGGCATTTCACAGAGCACTGTTAAAAATATCTATAAATTTAACGGAATATTGGTCATGGATTTTGATCAGGGTCTATCGCCTTCATGGCATCATCATATTGTTAAAAATCAAATCAGCATTAATGATGGCGGCTATTTTAGCTCAGCTGCCTTGTATGTAAGTCAGCACTATATTCAGCTATTATATAACGATCAGTTTAGGAGTTCAGGCGATGTCTTACAATATACCATATATAATAATGGCTCAACTAAAAGTCAAAAAATAGCAAAATTAGCGCTAGAATACGTGGCCATTATTCCGGAAGGCTCGTTGCAAGTAAATGCACAAGAAGTAGTTATCCCATCATATAAAAATAGAAGATTTTCCCTTTTAAAAATTCGTTATTATTGATTCGATTAATCTCACATAAAAACATAACAGGCATATTTTTCTCCCTGCTATTATTCGCCTTTTATGGCTGTATCATTTCATATTCAACTTCAGTACCTTGGTTGCTTTTGCTTGGATTATTCGCTGAGGGAGTTTGCCTAAATTATTTGTGCTACAGATATGGTATCTTAGGCAAAAACACCGCTCTCCCTTTAGTTCTTTTCTCTGTATTAGTTGGCCTAATCATTCTTGATCTGTCCGTTGAACATATAGAATATGGCTTTCTGTTTTTGTTAGCTATGTATTCTGTTTATGAGTCTAAAGATCATCCAAAAAAACAAGAATATTTGATTTTTCTAGGAATTGGTATTGGAATAACTCAGGCATTTGCTCATCAAAGTTTTTTATTGATTTTACCTGTGATTGTTTTATTTTTTCAAGAAGGTACTTTGTCACGAAATGGATTCACCCTTTTTATCATGTATTTCCTGATGACAATTGCCTCCATAGCTGGAATCATATTTATTCTTGGTGATGTTGAAAATCTATTTATACTTTTTCCCCAAATTGTTACACATCATATCGGCATAACTAATCCAATGCTTCTCCTTATTTTACCGATATTGGGAATTAGTATCATCTATCACTTGATTCATTTAAACCAATATAAATTTAGGTTTCCTAATCTTAGTAAAAATATTAACTATACATTTTTAGTACAATTTGTATTAGGGTCTGTGCTAGTTTTTATATACCCAAATCAGTTTTTATTGAGTTATAGCATTATGGCAATTGTTATAATATTATCTTTTGCTTTTGCATATCAAGAAGATTCTGTATTTGCTAATGCACTTTTTACATCCATAATCATTTCTACCCTGGGCTGGTTGATTATCTCACAAATATTATTCTTGTAACACTGACTAGAAATATTTTTCTTTGTCGTTATATAAGCAAACTATAGGTATGAATGAAGATTTAAAAATGGTTCTTGATGAATTGAAGATTTCTGTAGAAAAAGCACTTCATCATGTCGTGCTAGAGATAAGTAAACTTCGAGCTGGAAAAGCTTCCCCCTCTATGTTGGACAGTGTCAGTGTGGAATATTATGGTAGTCAAGTTCCCTTATCTCAAGTTGCTAATATAAACACCCCAGATGCAAAAACTATTATTGTCAAGCCATGGGAAAAGGGTATGATTGAAGATATCAGCAAAGGCATCATGCATGCTAATCTTGGACTCAATCCTCAAAATGATGGAGAGCAAGTTATCATAAATGTACCACCATTAACTGAAGAAAGAAGATTACAACTCGTAAAACAAGTTAAAGGAGAGAGTGAACACGGTAAAATTGGAATACGAAGTGCCCGTAAAGATGCGCTTGATTTCATTAAAACTCTAAAGTCTGATGGCCTAAGTGAAGATATGGCAAAAGATGGAGAAATTGAAGTTCAAAAAATCATCGATACCTACAATAAAAAAATTGATGATGCTATTGCTAATAAAGAAAAAGATATCATGACAATTTAATTCAAAAGAGCGTTTGAATCTCTTTTAAACACCTAAATAATTAGGTGTTTAGTGCAGTTGCTTTTTATTATTTTAAAATCCTTACCATCATAATCAAATTGATACAACGTTAAATTCGAATGGCGAAATTGCTCCATTTCTTCTAATGGAGTTTTAGTCATTAAACATAAAAGTATTTTTAAAGCTCTACCATGCGTACATATCAAAATATTTTTATCTGGTTTCATTAGAATTTTACGTATCCCCTCTTTTTGACGTTTGAATACTGAATTGGGTGTTTCTCCGTCATCTACACTTCGATCTAATAGCCCAGCAGACCAGTCATTGATCATTGATCGTAATTTTGATTTACTCTCAAAATCCCCTGACAAACCCTCAAAAATGCCCCAACTTATCTCATCAAACTCTGGCATGATTTTTTGCTTAAACCCAGCCTCGATAAAATCCTGCACACTTTGCTGGGTTCTTCTCAGCGAACTGGTATAGATAACATCAAATGGAATATGATGATACGCTCTATAAAACTGAAATGCCTGTTTATGTCCTGTATCATTTAAAACACTGTCAATACCCTGACCTTGTATGATTCTGCGCTTATTATAGTCGGTTTCTCCGTGCCTTATAATATAAATCGTTTTCTTTGCGGTCATTAAACTAACAACATTGATACCCTACAAATCTATAAAGATATCTCAACTTAACACACTTGGAGAAAACACCTTAGCTAGCCATCTTAAAATGAAAGTAGTGGATATAGGTGAGGATTTTATCACCATGAGTATGCCCGTCACCTTTGAAGTTCATCAACCTCTGGGTATGCTGCACGGCGGAGCTGTTGCTGCACTAGCTGAAAATGTTGCTAGTCTAGCAGGAAATTTGGTTGTTACTCATTTAAATAAAGCCTGCTTAGGGCTTTCACTGAACACGAGTCATTTAAAAAGTGTTCGAGAAGGAATGATTTTTGCAACAGCCAAAGCTATCCATTTGGGTAAATCTACCCAAGTTTGGGAAATCAGAACCCTTGCAGACAATGATAAACTCATAAATATAAGTAGAATGACCCTAGCTGTGGTAGACAAAAAGTAATGGAATTAGATAATATAGGAGCTCTTATATACCTACCTCACCCAAAAAAAATTGAACAATACTCTGCTCAGAGTATTGAATATTTTGATTCATTAGAGACCTACTGGATGAAAAAAGAAGGACTGATATTTTATCCATTTGATCATTCAAAACAAGCCTATTTTTTTGGAAATACTCCAAATCCAAAACCCATTCAATCTTTTGATCTAACAAAAAATGAACCACTTTCAAAAGAGGAATATGAAACTAGTGTATTTATGGCAAAAAATGCCATGGAATCGAGTCCTTTAAAAAAAGTAGTTTTAGCTCGAAATAAATTTATTGTAAGAAACCATGACCCAATAGAAGTATTTCAAAATGCAGTCAAAAAATATACTACCAATTTTGGATACTATATCAATATTGGTCCGGAACAATGGGTAGGAGCATCTCCTGAACTTCTTATCCATTATGAAGATGGCATTTTAAATACCGTAGCCCTTGCTGGAACTCGTTTAATTAATGAGAAATTTACTCCCAAAGAACAACAAGAACAGCAATTGGTTTGTGATTTCATTGAAGATAAACTAAAAGCTCTTGGCATTGAACATTACCAAAAATCTGATTTGGAAGAAGAACTATTTGGGGAAATCAAACACTTAAAAACCTCATACACCCTAGCCTGTTCCTCGAATGATGCCCTTAAGCTAGTAAAAGAACTACCTCCTACTCCAGCTGTGTGTGGATTACCTAGAGATCGTAGTTTTGACTTTATTCAAGACTTTGAAACCATCCAACGTAGTTTTTATGCCGGTGTTACTGGAGTATTAAAAAAAAATTCGGCCACATTTTTTGTCAATTTGCGATGCATGCGGTTTCATGAAAAATCGATAGAACTATTCGCAGGTGCTGGGATAACAAAAGATTCTGACCCTAAGGAAGAATGGGAAGAAACCGAAAAAAAAATAGCGGTTATTCAGCAACTTTTATCATAAATAAATCTAAATTTCAAGTGCCTTTCCTAGCAATTTTTCGTAGGCTTCATTTGAAATTTCTTCAGCTCCAAACTGTAGCAAATGATCATTAATATATTGAGTGTCTAGCAGTAAAAAGTTATTTTCTTTCATAAATTCAACTAAAAAGATGAGGGCTATTTTACTTGCATCGGTCTCCTTGTGAAACATACTTTCGCCAAAAAACACTTTACCTATTGCCACACCATAAAGCCCCCCTACAAGCCTACCTTCTCTCCAAGTTTCAAAGCTGTAAGCATACCCTAAATCGTATAATTTGGAATAGGATTTAATAATATCGTCACTAATCCAGGTATCCTCACGGTTTGCACAAGCACGTATTGTCCCTTCAAAATCTCCATTGATTTTAAGTTCAAAATAGTGTCTATTGAATAACCGACGTAAATTTTTAGATACGTGAAATTTATCCAATGGAATGATTCCACGTTTATCCGGTTTGAACCAAAAAATTTCATTATTCTCCTCTGGTATAGCCATTGGAAAATACCCTTGGGCATACGCATATAGCAATTCTGTGGGTTCAAGCATATGTTTACATTTGCAAAAGAAATTTTATTTTATGAAAATAATCTGCATTGGAAGAAATTATGTTGCACATGCCCAAGAATTAGGGAATGAAACACCCGATGAGCCTGTTATATTTATGAAACCGGACTCTGCCATTTCCCGACAGCGGGATGCATTTTATATCCCAAACTGGACGTCGGATGTGCATTATGAAGCAGAAATTGTAGTCAAAATAGACCGATTAGGTAAAAATATTGAAAAACGATTTGCGCATAAATATTTTACCTATTTTACATTAGGTATAGATTTTACTGCTCGAGATGTACAAAAAAAATTAAAAGAAAAGGGACTTCCCTGGGAAAAAGCAAAAGCCTTTGATCAAAGTGCAGTATTGGGTGATTTTCTGTCTATCAATGATTATGATTTGACCCAATTACATTTTGAACTTAAAAAAAATGGAACTATTGTTCAACAGGGAAATACCCAATTGATGCTATTTGATATTCCTCAAATTATAGCTCATTGCTCTCAGTATTTTACGCTAAAAATTGGAGATTTACTGTTCACAGGAACACCAGCTGGAGTAGGTCCTGTTCAAATAGGTGACGAGTTGGAGGGATATATTGAGGGGAAAAAAGTCCTTCACCTAAAAATAAAATAATTGCATTAAACCGTCAGGTGATTGATAATCTTTTGTGTTCTAAAAGCAATCCAATCATCTGCTAAACGAAGTTGATATACTTTCTTTTTAAAATTATAGAACGGTTGCTCGAAGGTAAGCGTTTCCATTAACGCTGACTGGTCGCCAAAATCATCCACTTGAGCAGTAAATTCTTCCATCATTGCAAAGGTTAATTTCCCTTCTAAAGGAACATACGATTTAAATTTAATACTCTTTTGCTGAGCTAAAGGCAAATCTTCCGCAGAAAAAACTTCTTCTGTTTCTAGGTTTACAAAGCATTTATACCCGTTTCCTAAAATGTGAGCAATGGCTTGTAATGTATCTATTTTCATCTAATTAAGATTTGTATGTTAAGGCCAGAGTGAACGAGCAATTTCACCGCGAAAAGGCCATGGAATCATGGCTATGATCATTAATAAACCTAGTGTGAAAAAGATAAGTGACTGTTGATGTTTCTTACTCACATCTGTTTGTTTTTTAGATTTAGTTCTTCCGATTTGGATGAGTACCGCAGCCAATAGCATTCCCAAAACATGTTCAACCGTCCAGAATCGAAGGGTAGCATTCCCCATCGCCTCACCCATTTTGCCCCAATTATTTGCCCATCCTCGAGCTACATAGAGCAATAAACCAATAATTATTTGCAAATGAACACTAGCCACAAAAAGGGTAGCAGCCATGTTATGATTGGAAGTGTAAGGTTGATTGTATAGAAGTCCTCTAGCAGATTTAGTGATTGCGTATAGCCCAAATAAAAGAACAGCCCAACGCAAAATACTATGTGTATTAATTAAAATATGATCCATAATTTTTTAAATCTCATCAAAGGTAAATGAATTAGTTTAACAATGGGCTGATAGGAGAATTTGCTAATAAGGCGACTTTCCCTCCTTTATTTTTAAGTGCATACTTCCATAATTCTTTTGTGTTTTTCGTATGATCAAAAATAATTCGATCAGCAATACTCCCAATTATCCATGATTTTTGTTTGATTTCATTCAATAATTGATTTTGAGCCCAACCACTATACCCCATAAAAAATTTAAACTGATGTTCCTTCAATAATCCAGACTTAAAACCTGCAATGATTTGCTCGAAATCTCCTCCCCAATATACATTTTGCTTTACACCAATTGCTCCATCTATATGAGGACAATTATGGATACAATGAAGGCTATCCAATTCGACTGGACCACCCATAAAAATAGGTAGATTTACTGCTGAGAGGTCAGGTACTAAATCAGAAAGCACAAAATTGGAGGGCTGATTAAGAACAAATCCAACTGCACCCTCAGCGTGATACTCCACCAATAAAATAACACTTCTTTCGAAAGTAGGATCTTCAATAAAAGGCTCCGATATAAGGACCTGACCTGTATGCAAATTAGGATATCCTTTACTTGACATTAGGCGAATATATATAATATACTGAATGAAGTAAGCACGAAAATTCCACATAGAGCTAGCTTGGTTTCAACCGGAGACCAAAGCGACTGAGTTGAATTATTTTTTACCACTTTGTAGCATAACCCTGCAATAATGGGAGCCGTCAGGAAAGAAAGTGTAGTCGCAAAAGATACCATTTGTTTCATGTTTTCTAAGAAGAATAGCAGGATGAGAATAGTACCCATGGTCGTTAGGATCTGCCAAAAGGATAATACATTCCATCTGAAATTTTCTGTAGTTTGTTGCATTATTTTAAGCATGACACGTGGGGTGGCATCCAAACAGGTTATAGTGGTGCTAAACATAGTTGTAAAGGCAGCAATAGCTATAATCCAATAAAAATTTGGGCCTAAATTCTGTACGAAAATATCTATAAATTGAGCTGCAAATCCACCAGCTGTCGCTTCTAAAATAACTGATGTTGAATATAAAGTATTGGCCCCTAAAATTAAAAAACAAATCCCCAATAAAGCCGTACCATAAAATCCAACTTTAAAATCAAAATGAGTGTTATGCTGTTCCTTTTGGGGTTTAATTAAGATCCATATACTATGCCAAATTGCAATATCTAAGGGAGCGGGCATCCAACCTACAAAAGCAATTAAAAAATGAAGGTCTTCTTTATTTTTTATTGAAAATGGAGCATGCACCATGTTTGTTATATCTAGGGATGATTTAAATGAAAAAAGGAAAGCAACCCCTGTAGAAACAGACAGTATAATCATTACTACTTTCATTAAATGATCCAATATATTGAACTTGCCTAGGCGTAAGATTACAAAACAAATAGACAGTATTATTATGGCAATGAGAATGGGTGAGCATGAAAAATTCCCTATTTTTTGGACCAAACCAGCCGTAACAATCGTAACAGCTGCTTGAATGGTAAACATGGTTAAAAAAGTAAGTATACCGACCAATCCGATAGCCCAATTTCCGATTTTAGCAAACCCTTCAATCAGAGATTCATTATTTTCTTGAGCATATCGAGGACCCAAAACAAAAAAGGGATATTTAAAAAAATGTGCCAAAATTATAGCTATAATCAAGATGTATCCATACTGTGCACCTGCACGCGTACTTTGCACCAAATGAGATACCCCGATGGCTGCTCCAGCATACAAAAGACCGGGCCCTAACGATTTTAATTTACCTAGCACTTTGTAAAAATAAAAAAGACCGGCAGATTGCCGGTCTTTTTTGTGATATCCGTTAGAATATTTATGTTTTGAGGGATTAAATACGAGTGATTAAATCCGCAACTCGGTTACTGTAACCGGCTTCATTATCGTACCAACCCATGATTTTAACTGTATTCCCATACACCATAGTAGTTTGAGCATCGAAAATGCATGAATGTGGATTGCCCACAATATCGATACTCACAATAGGATCTTCGGTATATTCTAAAATACCTTTCAGATTGGTTTCCGATGCTTTTTTGAAAGCGGCATTCACTGCTTCTACTGTTGTATCTCCTTTAAGTGTAACTACAAAATCAGTAGCACTCCCCGTTGGTGTAGGAACGCGAAGTGAATTACCGTTTAATTTACCGGCAAGGTGAGGCAAGACTAACCCTACTGCTTTTGCGGCTCCGGTACTGGTTGGAATAATATTCAAAGCTGCAGATCGTGCTCTTCTCAAATCAGAATGAGGAGCATCTAATAATCGTTGGTCAGAAGTGTAAGAATGTATCGTCGTCATAAAACCACTTTCTACACCTATTAAATCATCGAGTACTTTTACCATTGGAGCCAAACAGTTGGTTGTACAACTAGCATTTGATAATATCGTTTCATCACCTGTTAAGGTATCATCGTTTACCCCTAAAACTACTGTTTTGATATCGCCAGAAGCTGGAGCAGAGATTACCACTTTTTTAGCTCCTGCTTCTAGGTGTTTTCCGGCACTTTCTGGGCTTCTAAAAAAACCTGTACTTTCTAAAACTACATCAACATCTAATTCCTTCCAGGGAAGGTTAGCAGGATTTCTCTCAGCAGTAGCACGGATAGCTACTCCATTTACTATTATATGACTATCGTTGTAATCCACTGTTCCATTAAATTTCCCTTGAACAGAATCATATTTTAAGAGGTGAGCAAGTGTTTTATTGTCGGTTAGGTCGTTGATAGCTACCACTTCAACATTGGATTTTTCTAAAAGTACTTTAAAGGCTAATCTTCCAATTCTTCCGAATCCATTAATGGCTATTCTCATGATAATTTATTAATTTTTATTTTACTTTGATAATTGGCTTGCAAACGTAATTAATTTTTATAGATGGATTCTCAATAAGTAGGTAAAAAAATAAATATTTATTTGATAAATTAAAGTTTAATATTTCTTTTGCACTCGCCAAACGCAAATTAAGATAATGTTCTTTAGTGAAGCGTTAAAACTGTCATCCGAAGGTATCGGAGCCGGACATATTACATTAGCATTGTAATAACACGAGCATTAATGGCCCGTTCGTCTATCGGCTAGGACGCCAGGTTTTCATCCTGGTAAGAGGGGTTCGATTCCCCTACGGGCTACCAGAGCGGA
>Ga0206130_10000075_pt1 | contig 162030 bp, 162 predicted proteins | sample Helgoland_Spring_9_FD_148637 | JGI IMG/M metagenome (GOLD analysis project Ga0206130, IMG submission 148637) | Pelagic subsurface seawater microbial communities from Kabeltonne, Helgoland, North Sea - Helgoland_Spring_Bloom_20160512_1 | ecosystem: Environmental > Aquatic > Marine > Epipelagic...
CCTGTGCTTCTTGTCCAAGTGCCATACAAAAGGCTTTTGTCAAGGTTCTGTCCATATGAAACAGAAGCTAGAAAAAGGTAGATGGAAATAATGATTGTTAGTCGTTTCATTTATTTTTCAAATGCATACCAACATTAGTATATACGTAACTCCAGCTTTCTATTACGTTTATTTCTAATATGAACGCAACTTTTAAAATGCGTTTCAAAAGAAAAATAGTTCATTATTGAAAGGCCGTTTGTTCTCATATTGATTCTCGAAAATAGATAAATTTATAACAAATCCAATGGGCTTTTCAATATTATGTTATTAATGTTTATCACTCTTGTATAAATCTCTGTAGTTTTGCTACTACTATGTCCTAAAGCGCTTTGAATATAACGCAAATTTACACCTGCTTGTAATAAGTGCGTAGCAAAGCTATGCCTTAAGGTATGCGGTGTGCTCCATGGGTTTGAATTAGTGTCTTTTACTGCTTTTCGATAAATGGCTTGTATGCTACTTGCAGAGTATTGTCCTCCATCTTGTCCTTCAAATAACCAATAACTAGGTTTGTGTTCTTTGTAGTATTGTCTTAAAACGATTAATAGGTTTTCGCTTAATACTGTATGGCGGTCTTTCTTTCCTTTGCTGTCTTTTACAAAGATATATCCATCGTCACTTCTTATATCTGTAACTCTTAATCTTATTAATTCTCCTAATCGTAAACCTGCACTGTATAAGGTATATAATAAGGCTTTGTGTTTTATGTTTTTGGGAGAGTTAAGGATAAGCTTCACCTCTTCTTTGCTGAGGACATTAGGTAAGTCCTGGCTCTTTTTGGGTCTGGTTATGTTGTAATATTCTCTAGGTTTTCCAAGGGTATGTTCATAGTAACTTTTAATGGCATTAATCAAGGAGTTTTGTTTTTGCTCGGAAATTTTATGTTTACTTACAAGTGTAAAAACATAACCCTCTATTTGATCTTTAGTGATTTCTTCAAAATTCATATTTTTAAAATAACCAAAGTATTGAGCTAAATGACTTTGGTAGCTAGTTATTGTGTTTTGGCTTAGGCCTTTAAGAGTAAGCTTTTGAAAATTTTTATCTAATTCTAATTGTGCTTTTTCAGTGGGAAGTGTTTTTATGGTTTTGGGTGGTGCATCAAATTCCCTAATAACTATTTTGTCTTGAAATAAGTTTTTAAGTAGTTTCTTGTTCTCTTTGGTATTTACAAGACTCCATAATTTTTGATTGGAGTGGTAAAAGGAAGTGTTTAATTGTTTAAAAGCAATTCTTTCTACTTTCATGTTATAAGGGATATGGATTTTAATTCTTTTACTATTAAGCAGGGGTTTAAATAATGTAATCTTTTGGTTATCAGTCAATTGGTCGTATGTCATTCTGTTCTTTTAATCAAGGTTATGTAAATTTGGGATAATTTTGCACATATTCCAAGGGAAAAAACTATTATAATAGTTTTAAACGGTTTGAAACGATTATGCTATATTTGCTTGCAGTAAAAGGATTGAATGATTTCAAAATGTAAAATATGTAAAAATTCCATGTTGCCCAGAGCAAATAAAATGTTTTGTTCTGTAAAGTGTAAAAATTACTATCACAGACATTTAAGATTTGTTTCGCAAAAAGCGGCCATTCGCATAAATGAATACCTTAAAAGAAACCATGGTATTTTATTAGAAATAATAGGTAAAAATAAATCCCAAATTAAAGTTTATCGAAATGTACTCTCCGATAAAAAATTTAGATTTAAGTACCATACCCATACACAAGTGAATTCTAAGCACAAAACATTCCATTATATCTATGATCTCGCATGGATGGAGTTTTCTGATGATGAAATTCTGATAATTAGAAAAAGGTAGAATAATGAGGTTGAATTTTCATTGACTCTATCCCCATCTGGTCGAAGTTTATTTATGGATTTGTGGTGAAGGAAAATCGTCCTTTAAATAAAGGGAAGTTTTAATCAGTAAGACTCATTTGCCGCAAGGCTAAAATGAGTAAATACATTAACCATTAAAAATTAACCATTAATAATTTAAATTAACAACTACTTAGGTGCTCTGATGTAGATAAAATAGCCTATGGCTGCAAATATTAAGTTCGTAATCCAAACAGTAATATGGGGCGCTATAATTCCGCTATTTCCATAAGTCACAAATACTTGGTAAACAAAAAGATAAGCAATACTTATCAGGAGCCCAAGCCCAATGTGCACACCAATCCCTCCACGTGACTTTCTAGCAGAAACACAAAACCCAATAAAGCATAGAATAAAGGAAGCAAAAGGAACCGAAATTCTTCTGTTTTTTTCAGTAAGCAGAAAGTCAATATTGTCTGCACCACGTCTTCTTTCGTCTTGAATGTATTCATTCAATTCCGATTTGGAAAAGGAGTTTACATCCTCGTTACGAAGGAAGAAATTTTCGGGATTAAACTGTATCAAAGTATCCATTGTTTTACCCTTAATTACTATCTCATTGCCTGTGGGCAAAAATTCGCGAGTCATGTAATTTCTAAGAGTCCATGTTTCTTTCTCGTAATTCCATTTTATGGAGTTTGCATAAAGTTTACTTTGCAGTTTGTTGTTTTCAAACTTCTCCAAGACGACTCCTGAGCCGGTACTATCCAGGGACAAATGATTGATGTATAAGAATACTCCTTCTTCGATTTCTCTATGTACGTTCTTTCTATGGTGGTCTTTGTTTCTTACGTATTCGTTTTCAAACTTTACTCTTCCTTTATCTGCATGAGGGATAATATAGGAATTGAGTAAATAGGAGAATATAGCCATAAATCCAGCGATGATAAAATAGGGTCTCAGGATTCTGTTGTAGTTCATCCCACTGGCAAGCATGGCTGTTACCTCTGACCTTGAAGCCATTCGAGAGGTGAAATAGATAACACTTATAAATATAAATATGGGGCTAAACATATTTAGTAAAGTGGGTATGAAATTTAAATAGTAGTGAAAAATGATGTCATAAGCTTTGGCATTATTCTCTATGAAGTCATCCAATTTTTCTGAAATGTCAAAAATTATAATGATGATTGAAAACAGGCTTAAGGTTAGGACAAAAGTCGTAAAGAATTTCTTAATGATATATTTGTCTAGTATTTTTAACACTACAATCTAGTACTTACCTGTTTAACCATTTTCTTTTTCCAATATTCAAAATCACCATCTATTATGTGCTGTCTTGCTTCCTTTACAAGCCAAAGGTAGAATTTTAAATTGTGTTTGCTCGCAATCTGGCTAGCGAGCATTTCTCCACATTTAAACAGGTGACGCATGTATGAAAAAGAATACTCTGGAGTAATCTCTTCATCTAATGGGTCGAAATTGGCTTCCCATTTTTTATTTCTCAAATTGATTATTCCATTCTTGGTGAATATTTGACCGTTTCTTCCATTTCGTGTTGGCATTACGCAATCAAACATGTCTACACCTAGACTAATGCATTCTAAAATATTTTCTGGAGTTCCTACACCCATTAAGTACCTTGGTTTCTCTTTAGGGAGAATGGAGCAGACTAAGTCGGTTGTTTCATACATCATTTCTGCAGGCTCTCCTACTGAAAGGCCACCTATTGCATTCCCAAAGCATTCTGTATCTGCTATGTATTCAGCACTTTCTTTTCTTAAATCATGGTACACACTACCTTGTACAATGGGGAACAATTCTTGGTGGTGGCTGTATAGGTTTTCGGTGTTTCTAAATTCTTTTATGCATCTATCCAACCATCTGTGAGTCATTTTCATGCTGTTTCTAGCATAATTTTTTTCACAAGGATACGGTGTGCATTCATCAAAGGCCATGATGATATCAGCACCTATTTTTCTTTGAATTTGTATTGCTCTTTCTGGAGTAAAAAGGTGTTTGCTTCCATCGATGTGCGATCTAAATTCGACACCATTCTCATCAATTTTCCTATTGGCTGCAAGAGAATAAACCTGATATCCACCACTGTCTGTAAGCATAGGCTTATCCCAAGCATTAAATTTTTGAATTCCTCCAGCTTGTTCAATTATGTCTGTTCCTGGTCGAAGATAAAGATGGTATGTATTGCCCAAAATTATTTGGGCTTTTATGTCTTCTTTTAACTGACGATTGTTTACGTTTTTGACACTCCCCAAGGTTCCAACAGGCATGAATATTGGTGTTTCAATAGTTCCATTGTCTGTTTCTAATACTCCAGCTCTTGCTTTTGTATTTACGTCTGAATTTATTAGCTTAAACTGCATTATTCAAAAAAGAAAGTAACATTAAAGAGTCTTGTGAAAATTCCATCAAAAGCGCCGGTATACATATACTCATCCTTAGATAGCACATTGTTGAGTCCATTGGTCATTTTTATTTCAGGAGAGAATTTGAAAAATTCTGTATACAGATCTAAACCTACTCCAAATTCATAGGATAGTTGTTGTTTTTTAAGTGGTACTAATAGTTTAAAAGGGCCTCTTTCTGTTAGTTCATCAGACTGGTAGTCAACGCTATACCTGAGCCCTCCCACAACATAAAAGCGAGTGTTTTTTATTCGGTCACTTTTGTATTTAAATAAAAAAGGTAAATCAAAGCTAACTGTTTCGATAACTACATTATCCGTTCTGTCAGCAAAAACGAAATCCATGTTTCTTTGTGCTAAAGTTAAGCCTGGGGCAAACCTGAAGTCTAGGTGCTCTGTCATTTTTAGGCTTAGTAATCCTGCAATCCCAACTTGCGGGAATCCATTATTCTTAATATGAAGAACGGTGTCCTGTAAGTGAAACTCATCCGATAAAGTTGTTTTTAGTTTGCCAGAGCCAAAAATAATTCCAAATCCAAAATGAGCCGGCCTTAAGTCATACAGTGGCAAGTTCTGCTGAGCATTTGCTTTTAAACAAAAAACCAAAAGTAGAAGAAAGATGCTTATTTTATTCCAGTATATATTGTGCAAATTCCAAATGTTAATGGTGTCGCTGTAGTGTTAGTAAACCCACATTTATTCAATACCTTAAGAAAGTCTTCTCCATCCGGAAAAGCTTGTACAGATTTAGGCAGATAAGTGTAAGCACTATTGCTACTAGAAAATAGTTTTCCAAAGAGGGGTAAAATCCTTAAAAAATAGAAATTGTATAATGCTTTGAATACTGGATTTGTAGGTCTAGAGAATTCTAGGATAGAAATTTTTCCTCCTTTTTTTATTACTCTATTTATTTCCATTAAACCTTTTTCCAAATTTTCAAAGTTTCTTACTCCAAACCCTACTGTGCTGGCATCGTAAGAGTTGTCATCAAAGGGCAAATTTTCGGAGTCGCCTTTAATCATTTCGATGGTATCTTCAAATCCCTTTTTTTTCATTTTTTCTCTTCCCTTTTCTAGCATTCCTGCCGAAAGGTCCAAGCCAGTGACTTTATCTGGATTTAGTTTTAACGATGCAATAGCTAAGTCGCCTGTTCCTGTAGCAATATCTAAAATGGTTTTAGGGTTAATTACCTTCAGAGTATTAACGCATTTTTTTCTCCAAATATTATCTATACCTAGGGATAGAAAATGATTGAGAAAATCATATTTAGGTGAAATGTTATCAAACATTTCCTCTACTTGTTCTTTTTTAGAATTTGTTTTTGCAGGTATTGGTTTAATGTGCGTCATGTGTTTTGTTATGCAAATATAAGTCCCAATTTATTGTCAAAAAAACATTGGTTGTCTAATTGTTTTTTGCTCTTTCTTTTAGTCTTCTAATCCTTCTTTTTCTTCTTCTATCAAATTCTTTTTTAAAGAAAAATCCAACTCCTTGAGTTGTAGAGTTGGAGTTGGAAACAATATTTAAATTTGACTTACTGTATGCTTTGACCTTTAGTCTTCCATCCTTTGTTAAGGAATATTGCACATCAAAATTTGGTGTGTTTGTGACAGCAGTATTGTAAGAAGCAATTATTTCTAATCGGTCGTTTATGAATTTCCTGCCTAAATCGAGAATGAACTCCTCTTTTTGGGTACTTGTTCCTGTTCTATAGTCGACATTTACTTTCCACTTGTCGTCAATAGCTGAAAGCCAATTTCCTACTTGACTGGATATTAAATCGCTTACACTGGTGGATAATCCACTCGTAGCATCAAAACTATTCTGCTCAGAAGTTAAGAATGAGGGAGGCAAAAATTGACTAAAAATCAACAAGCTAAATACTTGTCTATTTAACTCTTCTGGATCATTCTTAATCCTGTTTATCGCACTACTGATATTTGTATTATTTGAATTTAATGAGTTGGTAGAGGGTACATCTAATCCAAACTTAATATCTGGACTGAATAGGTTTCCTTTTAAATAAAGGTAATTTATGGTCTGTATTTCTGGATAGACATAGTTGTCGTTGTTGTCTTTTACTTGTGATGCTATTAAGTTTTTAGTGGATGCAGTTTGTGTAAAACTAGCCGTGATGTCTACTTTCGCTTTGTAGGGGTCACCAGTCCATTCTATTCTGCTCCCTTGGTTTATAACAAAGGGTTTGTTAATAACATCAAAGGCAGTGAATAGGTATTCTCCATTTTCAATCTCTACTGCCCCTTTTAAGTAAAAATCTCCTTCATCGTCTAGTTCCATAGTAAGCTTTCCACGGCCATATCCTGTTATCTTGTCACCAAGCTGCTCGTCAAAAATGATTTCTATTTCTGCTTCTTTTGTGATGCTTGCATTGATTTGTAGAAAGTGGATTCCTGGAATACCTGACTTTATATTTGTTTGTGTATATGCCTTTTCTTTTTTGAAAGAAATAAAGGAGGAATTTGCGATACCTTCGGAGTCATCAATAGGTAAATAGAACCTTGTACCTTTTTTAGTAGTTGCATCAATGTACATATCTACTCCCTCTTCTATAGGCCCTTTGACAGTCATGTTACCATCTACACTGATTTTTCCATAGAATAATTCATTGTCTCCTTTGGCAGTATTTAATGCAAGGAAATCCTTCAGTTCATTTACTTTAATATCCAATAGGAAGTTTGAGAATTTTTCGTGCTTAATGTTGCCATAGGCATAGCCAAAATTGTCGTTTATGTCTTTTACTTTGAATCGATTAAAGTAAAATCCATCTGGTGCAATATTTACTGTAGTATGGGCTTTGTAGTATGTGTTTAAGTAGTCTACTTTAAGTTTGGTGTTGATCAAATCGACCTTCCCGGTAAGCTCTGGATTGGCATAGGTTCCTCTAAGTTTAAGGCTAGCTTTTACTTCTCCAGAGATATCGGAAATAAGTCCTTTTGTGAAGTTCTCCATTACTGCAATGTCCGAGGCAGGTAGATTCATGTTAATTGCAAAGTTTTCACTCTTGTCAAAGGGGTCTAATATTCCATCAATTAAAAGCCCATTTAGTAAACCTCTCTCTACTTTTGCCTCTATATCCAATGCTTTAGATTCATTAATAAATATGCTTTTTACGCTTAAGTCACCTATGGTGTCTTTATTAAGAGCTAGATCCTGAATCGTTAAGTCTGCAGTGATATAAGGAGTATTAAAAAAGTTTGAAATATTTATATCTCCATTGGCTAAACCAAATAACTTAATTTCTTCGGATTCGATAACGTTATTTAAGGTGCTAAGTTTAAACCTTTGCGTATTAATCTTCAATGAATTATCTTCTGATCGACCTATAGTGCCATTTGCTCTAAGCAACTGCTTATCTTGCTGGAGAACGAAATTTTGAATGGTAAGTTTCTCCTCTGAGTAACTTACATAAGCTAGGCTATCCAAGTACCATTTTTCATTAAGTAAAAAGATATCGGATTCTCCAATAATCAAATCTATTATTGTCGTATCAAAACTAAGTTCCCCGGAGGTGCTTAGAGCATGCCTGTTGTCTCTTTCGCTTGCCTTAAGTTTGTAGCTAATACTGTTGTTGAAAGCACTTCCATTGAAAGAAATGTCACTGGAGAAAGCCAAACTATCGATCATTAAATCTGCCGATTTTAAGTCAAAAAACATTGGACTTCCTGGTTCCTTTGTAGCATCTAGATCCAAGCCTTTAAGATAAAAATTTTGGTAGCCTAGTCTATCGTTCTTTAGCTTAATTCTGAGTTTGTCACTCTCTGATTTAAACTCTCCTTTAATCCATCCTTTGCTAATAATTACATCTGGAGCAAAGAGACTGGTGATTATTTCAGGTTGAAGAAAATCTATTCTAAATATAAATTCTTGCTTGGCAATAGTATCTTTTTCTTTCTCGAAGTATAAAGGAAGTAAGTCGTGAAGCATTTTTTCTCCTGTATGCACCAATTCCTTTAAAATAAAATCCCCTCTTACTTCTGCATTTATCAAATCGCTTTCTAAGATAATATTACGTGTTTTATTTTTTGAGTAGGCGTTAAGGTTTATGAAATTAACCTTTTGCAAAGGTTGATTTACTCTTTTATATTCCAAGGAATCAATTCTAGCTGAGCCATTGAAATTGTCAATATCAAAACCAACCATGTCTAGACTCATCTTAGCTGCAAAATGGTCTGAAGAATCAATGTTCAGGGCTTTTAGATTTGCGTGCCTTACCTCTGCATTAAAATTAAGTTTTGGCTCTTCTCCTGTGAAATCAACCTCCCCATCAAATTCTAAATCAACGTTGTTGTCTTTTATTATAGCTAAACCAGTAAAAAAATTGGGGGTTAAAGACCCTTCTACTCTTGTTACGGTGTATGCATAGTTTTTGAATTCAATCCTATCTAACTTCCCGTCAATGCCTAAATCCACATCACTTGTTTTGAATCCCTTGCCCTCTAGTTTTGCGTTAACCGCAATTGTACCCAAGTCTGGGATGTCTAAAAACTCACCTAATTCAAATGATTCGGATTGAAGTAATCCAGAATAACTACCATTATTTAATTGGTCATTAAGTTTGAGGTTAATGTCTGTTGTAAGTGTTCCAAGATTTGTTCTCAAATTTCCATCTGAAACAAAATCTTTTGAAAATCCTGTTAAGTTCCCTTTGTAGTTAAGCCCTCCTAAAAGCTTAATGTTATCTGGGAGTTTACCCTTCCCTACAAGTTCTTCCAGGTCTCTTTGCCCCATTAATAATTGCTTTATGTTGAAATCCATAAAAGTGTTCTTGAAATTCGGTAGGCCAGATAGAGAGAAGTCACCTTGAAGGCTTGTATTGGCTAAGGCTTTGATTTTTACATCTTCAGCGTCAAAGCTAGCTATTGTTCCGGATGCGTTACCACTTATTGTAGCTTGGTAGTTAATACCTTTTAAGTTATTGGTAAAGAATGCTATGTCTTTGGCGCTAATGACGCTTTCTTTTAGATCGGTGTTGATGTAAACGGCATTTATGAAATCTGAGTAAGACCTCCAGCTTTCGTATTGAAAATACAATTTGTCTTTTAAGACACTGTTTTCTGTTTCTAAATTAAGGTTGTCAAAGCTCATGCCTTTCCAATGAATCGTGCAACTGGAAGTCATGTTCTTAATTTTTAAACCTGACCGTTCTATACAATTCAAGTACTTGGCATGAAAGTCCAAAGAGTCATCAATGATTTGGAATTGGTCAAACTCTGCATTAATATCTTGGTAATGCATGTAGTTCTCATCAAAGGTTCTATCCGTTGGGGGAGCTTTCCCTTCTATTTGATATAAGAATGAAGCATTTTTTAACTTTAGATTGGCAAAGTTTATGGTCCATATGATAGGAGGACCTGTTCGCTTCTTCTTTGGTGCAAAATAATCAAAGAAAAACTCATAGTTAAAGTCCGATTCTCCTTCGTGTTGTACAAAATTTACTACAACATTTTCAAGGCTTAGATAATCTAATAAAACGAGCCTTTCTTTGTTGTTAAATGCACCGTAAGTAGCATTGATTTTCTGTATGTAGAACAATGTGTCGTCATTTTGATCAGCTACATAAGCATCTAGCACATCAACTGTTCCATTCCAATTAAGTTTTATTTTGTCAATACTAATCTTTGTACCGATTTCCTTACTTAGATGTATTGCAGCCTTGTCTGCCACGTAGTTTTGAAACCATGAAGTAGAAATAAGCGTAAATGTTCCCAGTAATAAAATAAGGAAAATAAAACCTATGTATTTTAATATTTTAAATATTTTTGCCTTCAAGTTAAAAGCTATTAATCAAATGTAATAGTTTTAGTTTAATTCACTCACAACAGATTTGAACAACACAAAGAAAATAACCATTTTAGCTATTGAATCTTCATGCGATGATACTGCTGCATCTGTTATAGTGAATGGCAATATTCTTGCCAATGTAGTTGCTTCACAAGATATCCATAAAAAATATGGGGGAGTAGTGCCAGAACTGGCTTCACGCAGTCACCAGGAGAACATAGTGCCTGTTGTTGAGAGGGCTCTTAAAGAGGCTGGGGTGTTGCAAGATCAATTGGATGCAATTGCGGTTACTCAAGGGCCAGGTTTATTGGGGTCTTTGCTTGTTGGAGTTTCTTTTGCAAAGTCCATGGCATTTAGTCTTGATATTCCTCTAATAGGGGTAAATCATCTGAATGCTCACATAGCGGCACATTACATTGAAGAGCCAAAGCCAACTTTTCCATATTTATGCCTTTTGGTTTCTGGTGGTCATACTAGAATTATTAAAGTAAACTCAACTGTAAACCTGGAGGTGCTAGGTGAAACTTTAGATGATGCTGCTGGGGAAGCTTTTGATAAGGCAGCTAAAATGTTAGGACTTGAATATCCAGGAGGCCCTTTGATTCAAAAATATGCGGAGAATGGGGACCCACTGAATTATACTTTTTCAACTGGGAAGGTAGATGGGTTTAATTATAGCTTTAGTGGTATGAAGACAGGAGTTTTAAATTTCCTAAGAAAAGGCATGCAGAAAGACCCTGATTTTATTAAGAACAACATGGAAGATTTATGTGCTTCAGTTCAATATACAATTGTAGAATATTTATTGTCCAAATGTGTTGCAGCTGCAAAGGAATTTGGCTTAAGTCAATTGTCCATTGCTGGTGGCGTATCTGCAAATTCATACTTGAGAGAACGCATAAAAGAGGAAAGCGAAAAAAGAAATTGGGAGGTGTTTATTCCAAAATTTGAGTATTGTACGGACAATGCTGGGATGATAGCAATGGAGGGATACAACCATTATTTGGCTGGTAACTTTTCTTCATTGGAAATGAAGCCTTATTCTAGAGAAGTAAATCAATAAACTGAAATATATGGGAACGAATTTTAGTATTAAACAAATTACCAAAGAGGATGTATCAGTTATGATTCCTCCATTCACTAATTACATGAAATTCTATGAAAGGGAAATTAAAGAAAAGGATTTTGAGCAATATTTTGATTCAATTATTGACGACAAAAGAGTCTATGTATTTACGGTAAGCCATGGTGATTTGGTTGCTGGGTTAATGGTGATTTACCAAACTTATAGCTCATTTGAGTGCGGTAAAATTTTATTCTTAAATGATCTTTGGGTAGAACCTCAGTTTAGAAAGCAAGGAGTGGGTCAAGTTTTAATGACAAAAGCCAAAGAGTTGGCTTTGGAATTAGGGTGCAAACGAATTGATTTACAAACAGATTTAACAAATAAAAAAGCACGAGCCTTGTATGAGAAAAATGGCATGATTGCAGATCATGAGTTCATTAACTATATGGTTAAGGTCTAAAGGAATGTCATAATCAAAATGCCCTATTACATAAAGCAATATTTTTCGTAATTTTGCACACTTATCTTTTAGTCCATGAAGAAAAACTATTCAAAGCATATACTGAGTTTACTTGTTTTCTTGTTTGTTGCAGGTCAGTCCTTTTCTCAGGATTTTGACTACAAAGTCGAACGAAACATAAAGATTAAATTTAGTCATGTGTTTGATCCTAGTAAGGTAAAAACGGATGCTGCTTTTACAACTGTTCAAGCGCCTAAGCCTTTGAGTAATGATTCTTCCGCCAAGAGTAAAAAGAACTATTTGAAATTTAACAAGCCATATAATTCACGAAGAACAACTGAGAATCCATATAACGATAGTCTTTTAAGGCCTTTAAATCCAAAAGGTTTTCTTGGAGCTCGGTCAGCCGGAACTCCTAACGACAACCACATGGCAATTTCAAACGATGGTCTTGTAGTTTCTACTCTTAATCAATCTATTCTGTGTTACTCAGAAGACGGTGAAAGGTATAAGTCGTGGGGGCTTTCATTCATGACAGCAGATAATATAAGTGATAAGCCTGGTGGACCTATTGCAAATTTAACCAGAACTTATGACCCTAAGGTTATTTATGATCCATTGAACGACCGGTTTATTTTGGTTTTTTTAAATGGAACCACAGATGAGAATTCTTTAATTATAGTTGCATTCTCGCAGACCAATGACCCAAGGGAGAAATGGAACGTTTATACACTTTCTGGTAATCCTTTAAAACAAATCAACATATGGACAGACTACCCAATTATTGCAACGACAAAAGAGGATTTCTTTGTTACTATTAACCTGTTGGAAGAAGGCAAAGGTTGGCAAGATGGATTTCAACAATCCGTGATATGGCAAGTGGAGAAAAAGGGAGGATACAATGGAGATACATTAAGAACAAATTTTTGGTATGATTTAGAGTATCAGGATAAAGCCTTATGGAGCATTTGTCCCGTCCAAGGTGGCATGGAACAGAGCGATAAGGAAATTTATTTTCTAACTGTTAGGCCAGGGGATGAGATAAACGACAGTATCTTTATGCATAAAATTGACAATACTTTGGCTTCTGGTCAAGCAAAATATTCTGTAAAGCAATTGAAGTCAAATCTTCCTTATGGGGTTCCGGCCTCAGCTTTTCAGCCTAAAGAGGGCTTTCGACTTGCCACTAACGATGCAAGAGTTTTATCTGGAATTATGCACAAGGATGTGATTCAATATGTTCAAACTACTAGTGCGGCTAATACATTCAATTCTTGTATTTACCATGGTAGAATAGAGGGTGTGGGAACATCTGAAAAAGTGTATGGTAATATAATTCAAAAGGATTCGATAGAATTTGCTTATCCAAGTTTGTGTTATGCTGGATATGGTGAAAATGACCAAAGTATAGCAATAACTTTTTCCCATGTTTCGAAAACAGTAAACCCCGGGACTTCTGTGGTTTATGTAGATAGATATGGGCAATACTCTTCTGTCATTCAGGTTAAGAAGGGAGATAGCATAATTAATTCCTTTATAGCAGATACCTCTGAGAGATGGGGTGATTATACTAGTATTCAAAGAAGATGGAATAAGCAAGGAGAATTATGGGCGGTTGGTTCATTTGGAGATGAGGATGCGAGGACTAGTACTTGGGTAGCTCAAGTAATCATTAAAGACGATAAGGTTTATTTTATACACCCAGATGGGCAAAAAGCAAAGGCATTTCCGATACCTTCTTATACGAACTCTGTGAATGTTGAAGTGAATGCCGAAGAAGGGGTGGAATACTTATTTGAAATATTTGATAAGTTAGGGAAAAAAGTGGTTACGGCAGTAAGAAGTGATTTGCAAAATGGAACTCATCTAATAAAATTGAATAATCTTAGTGTGAGGCCTGGCTTATATGTTTTGAAAGTATATGCAGACGGAGCTGAAATTGGTTCGGAAAAAATAATGTTCAACTAAGATTTGGAGATTTCTAAAGAAACAGATTTTGCCGAAGGGCAAATTTTACTTTTTGATAAGGAGTTAACTTGGACCTCTTTTGACCTAGTAAAGAAGGTGCGAAACATCGTCAGAATTAAGAAGGTAGGGCATGCAGGGACATTAGATCCATTGGCCACTGGTTTGTTAATGGTTTGCACAGGCAAGGCCACTAAATTAATTCAGGGTATTCAAGATGCGGAGAAAGAGTATACAGGAACCTTCACCTTAGGGGCTACTAGACCTTCTTTTGATAAAGAAACGGAGGTTAATAAGGTGTTTGACTTTAAGGATCTTACCGCAGATGACATCAATAAAGCTGCTGAATCATTCATGGGCTCAATCGAGCAGACACCACCTATATATTCGGCGGTGAAAGTAAACGGAAGAAGAGCATATGAGCACGCTAGGAAAGGGGAGGACGTAAAGTTGAAGAGTAGGATTGTAGAGATTAGGGATTTTGATGTTGTTAAGATTGAGATGCCAATAGTTTATTTTAGGATTAGATGCACCAAAGGAACTTACATTAGAAGCATTGCAAATGATTTTGGTTTAAAACTAAATAATGGGGCATATCTTTCTTCTTTAAGGAGAACAAGAATTGGAGAATATAAGATTGAGGATGCTATGAATGTTAAGGAGTTCGAGAAGATCATTAGAGAGGAATGAAGGTACATTACGATTTAAATGATTTGCCGGATTGGAAACACCCTGTATTAACTCAAGGTACTTTTGATGGTGTACATTTGGGGCACAGACAGTTAATAAAGAGGATCAATTCAATTGCAAAGAGGGAAGAAGGCGAAAGTGTAGTACTTACTTATTTCCCTCATCCTAGATTGGTGTTAAACCCACAGAATAATTCTTTGAAGCTTTTAAATACTTTAGATGAAAAAATAGAGTTATTAAGAGAGGCAGGGATTCAAAACTTAATTGTTTTGGAATTTACAAAGGAGCTGGCAGGTTTGAGAGCAGAGAACTTTATTGAAGATATTTTAATTGATAAAATAGGTGCAAAGTCTTTGATTGTTGGTTACGATCATCGATTTGGCAGGAATAGAGCTGGTTCTGTAAAAGATTTACGCGAATACGAGGCAAAGGGATATTTTAAGGTGATTGAAATTGAAGCTCAGATGATTCAGGACATGGCTATTTCTTCTACCAAAATTAGAGCAGCATTACACGAAGGAATTGTAGAAGAAGCAATTAATTTGTTGGGGTCAGAGTATTCCCTGACAGGGATTGTAGTAGAAGGAAAGAGAATAGGGCGTGAGATGGGATACCCAACGGCAAATATTTCTGTAGAAGCGGATTATAAGTTAATTCCTAAAGACGGAGTTTATTATGTTAAAGTATTGGTTCAGGGCAAATACTTTGATGGTTTGTTAAGTATTGGGAACAATCCTACTGTTAATGGACAAGAGAAAAGCATCGAGGTCCACCTTTTGAAATTTAAAGAGGATATTTATGGACATAATGTTAAAGTAGTCTTTAAGAAGTGGATAAGAGGGACAAAAAAGTTTGTTTCTTTGCAAAATCTTAAAAATCAAATAAGTAAGGACAAAGAGTATGTGGAGCGGACCTTTTTATAAAATAATATTGCTATTGGTAGTATTTCTGCCAATAAAAATTTGGGCTTTAAATGATACATCAGTATCGGTAAATACCGGAATTGAAAGTAACGTAAAGTTTTTAGATATGGTCCCTGCCCAAGGGATTTATCCTTTTTGGGACACCACAAAGGTAGATCCTTATATGGTTAATGTAAAGGATAGTATGTCGCCTATTAATTTAGATTTTGTTTTGGATGATTGTGAATTTACTATGCCTATTACTGGTCTTGTTACGTCTCGGTTTGGGTGGAGAAGAGGAAGGATGCACAAGGGTATTGACATTGACTTGATTACTGGAGATACAGTTTCTTGTGTCTTTGATGGGATGGTTCGGATTTCTGAGTATAGCCCATCCTTTGGTAATTTTATTGTTGTAAGGCACTACAATGGATTAGAGACATTGTATGCTCATTTAGCTAAATTAAAAGTAAAAGTAGGAGAATCAATAATCAGTGGACAGGCCTTAGGATTAGGAGGAAATACAGGGCATTCAAGAGGGTCTCATTTGCATTTTGAAGTAAGATTCTTAGGTAAGTCAATGAATCCAGAGACCATATTTGATTTTGGAAAAGGGGTTCTGAAAAAGGAGACTTATTTAATTACGAAGAAAGATTTTGCTCATGTAGGCTCAAGCTCACCTTATGCTGGCAGACGTTACCATAAAATTAGAAGTGGAGAAACATTAGGTAGCATTGCTAGGAAATACAGGACTTCTGTTAGGACCCTGTGCAGGCTAAATAGAATAAGATCTACAACAATTATCAGAGCTGGTAGGAAGTTGAGAGTTCGGTAATATTTATTCCTTATTAATTTAAAACTAATTAATAATCTATTGTATTAATAGTTAGATTAGCTTTATATTTGCGGGCTGTTATCAATTGTTTAAATTGATTTACATGGTGGTTGTAGCTCAGTTGGTTAGAGCATCGGTTTGTGGTACCGAGGGTCGCCGGTTCGAACCCGGTCATCCACCCTTTTTTAAACTTTTATATATCCATATTATGAAAATCAAATTTTTACTTTTTACCTTACCTTTATTTTTTGTGGCATGTTCTGGTGGAGCTGGAGAGTCTCAAGATGTCTCAAGCGATACTGCTCAAGTAGAAGCACCTGAAGAGGATACCAAGGAAGTAATAGAGGTAGCTGAAACAGCTGTATTCTTTACTAACCTTGTAGATGGAAGTGATGTTAAAAATCCTATTACTATTCAAATGGGGGTAAAAGGAATGATATTAGAGCCTGCTGGCGCAATTAAAGAGAATGCAGGTCACCATCATTTGGTGATAGATGGGGCATTTGTTCCTTCTGGGGAAATTGTTCCTTCGAGTGAAACAAGTATCCATTACGGGGGAGGTCAAACCGAGTCTACAATCACACTTACGCCGGGTTCGCATACTTTAACTTTGCAATACGCAGATGGCGTTCATGCTTCTTATGGAGAATCGATGAGCAGCACCATTACTGTGAATGTGGTAGAGTAGGGTTCTATACTATTCTATATAGGTCCGGATTCTTAAACTATTCCCTTCTGCTATTCATAGCTGAAGAGAACATCTAATAAACAAGATATATTTAGTGTCCTGGGCTATTTATTGTTGGTGACAACATAAACAAGCTTTGGGCTCTAAGTGACTATTTTGTTCTTCCTAATCCTTTTTTAGACTTAATTCTTTTTAAGAATGAGTTATCTCCTTTCCTAACCAATAATCTTACAATATTTCATTTTAGCTTATAGAAGCAAAACCAAAAAAGCCCCTACTTTCGTAGAGGCTCTTTTTGTTTAAAATATTATTGTCTTATAAAGAGTTAACGTGCTTAGTTAAGCTACTCTTTAAGTTGGATGCTTTGTTCTTGTGAATGATGTTCCTTTTAGAGAGTCTATCAAGCATTCTATATGCTTTAACCAACATCTCTGATGCTTCATTCTTATCAGTAGTATTTCTGATAGTTTTTATAACAGTTCTAGCACTTTTGTGCTGGTATCTATTTCTAAGGGATTTAACCTTATCTTGTTTGATTCTCTTAAGTGCTGATTTATGATTAGCCATTATTGTTCTTTAAAAAGGAGTGCAAATGTAAGGGGTTTTATTCAAAAGTGCAATAGGTTTAGGAATTAATTTAAAAAACTATACTGAATGATGTTTGCGCCCATCTGTAATGCTTTTTTTCTCTTTTCATCACTGTCATTGTATATCTCTTTATCTTCCCATCCATTACCTAAATCTGATTCGTAGGAGTAGAAACAGACTAACCTGCCCTCATGTATTATACCAAAGCCCTGTGCGGGTTTCCCATCGTGTTCGTGGATCTTAGGCAGTCCAGTACTAAACTTGTATTTTTGATTATAAATGGCATGTGAATAGGGTAGTTCAACAAACTCATTGTCTGGGAATACCTTTTTCATCTGCAACCTTATGAATTGATCCAGACCATAGTTGTCATCAATATGTAAAAAGCCTCCAGAGGTTAAATACAATCTAAGGTTCTCTGCCTCTTGCTCATTAAATATAATTGTTCCATGCCCTGTTAAGTATACATAAGGGTAGTTGAATATTTCTATCTCTTCAGGTGAAACAATATCTTCGATCGCAGCTATTTTGGTATTGTTGTTTGTGTTGCAGAATTTAATCAGGTTAGGTAAGGCTGTTCTATTGGCATACCAATCCCCACCACCTCTGTATTTTAGCTTTGCTATCTTTAAATTACTTTTGCTGTTACTTGCTTGTAAGGCATTTACTCCTGCTATGGCAGAAAATAATGCGATGCAAATAATAGAAAGAAGTAAAAGCTTTTTCATCAAGTACAAAGGTAACGTTTCTTATCTTAAAATATTATTTCTGAATGTAGCACATACATATATTCCTGCTGTTTCTGTCCTTAATCTGCTTTCTCCTAAATCCATTGGTAAAAAATGATTTTCTAATGCCTGTTTTATCTCCTTAGGACTAAAATCTCCTTCTGGTCCAACAAGAATTAAAAAAGACCCTTGGTTTAAATTTTGCTTGGGTTGCAAATCGTTCTTTTCTAAACAATGACATATGTATTTATTTTCTTGCTCTGTGTGCTTAACTATCTGCTTATAGTCTATTTGGAAATTAAGTTTCGGGAAATGGTAACATTTGGATTGTTTACAGGCTGATAACAATATCTTTTGCATCCTCTCTGGCTTCAAGTTCTTTTTTTCTGTTCTTTCCGTTTTAATGAAACTGATTTCATCTACTCCAAGTTCTATAGCTTTCTCTAGGAAGAATTCAATTCTATCGTTGTTTTTTGTAGGAGCAATGGCCAAATGTAGGTAGTAGGTTCTTTTGTTCTGCTGATATTCTTTTTTAACAACCTTCGCAGTAGCATATTTTTTGTTTATTTCTATTAATTCTGCCTCATAAAGATTCCCCTTCCCATCCATTACATTCAACATGTTACCTAGTTCTTGCCTTAGTACTTTTAGGTGCTGTAGTTCCTGGTTTTCAAAAACAATGGTTTCGTCGTTTATATTTGTTGAATAGAATAGGTTCATTCCTGCAATTTTACGAATATTCAAGGTAATAAGGAAGAAGGATTATGTTTTGGTACTTCGACGTGGCTGAGTATCCAAAATTTATTCAATCTTTGTTCGAAGGAAGAACATGATTGCTTAATGTGCTCCGATGATATAAACTGAAGGATTCGTATTTGCTAAGCAGCAATTTATTTAAATGAAAAAAGCCACTACAGAATTGCAGTGGCCCGTTACGAGGATTGTTTTTGTGTTAATCTACGTTGTTATACAAGTAAGAATTGTCATCACTTAGTGGCGGTGCTTCCTCTTCTTGAATTTCTTCTGTTAATTGGATTCTTTCTGCTCTAGCTTCGCTATTATCTGTGTCCTCCAAGTCTACATTGTTTCTTAAATAAGCAGGGACATCCAAGTCATTTGGGTCTAGGTTTTCTAAATTGTCTACTGGATGCAAAATATCCCCTCTTCTAATAAATTCTATCTCTGGATCTGGTCTTTTTAGTTCCTCTTCTTGAGTTTCTACTTCTTCTACTTTGTTTTCTTCTTGCTTCTCCTCTAAATCGATTTCAATGGATTTAGGTTCTGAAAATATGCTGTTTAGTTCAGTAAGTTCAAAGCCTGTAGCAATTATGGTTATGGTAAGTTCGTCACCCATGCTTTCGTCATGGCATACCCCACATTTGAGCACGGCGTTTTGACCTGCCTCATTTTGGAAGTAACCATTGATTTCATTTATCTCACGCATGTATGGTTCTTCATTACCATAAGTAATGTTTACCAATATATTCTTAGCTCCTGCAATTCTTGTATCGTTAAGTAAAGGGGACTCTAATGCCTCCTTAGCTGCTCTTAGCGCTCTGTCTTCGCCTGATGCAGAACCGGAACCCATAATTGCTTTCCCGCTATCTAGCATTGCAGATCTAACATCTTTAAAATCTACATTCATTAATCCAGGAACTGTAATTATTTCTGCAATTCCTTTAGCTGCAGTACAAAGGATGTTATCTGCTTTGGCATAAGCTTCTGTGTATCGAAGCTCCCCATACATCTCAAAAATTCTATCGTTGGATATTATTAGTAAGGCGTCTACGTATGGTCTTATGTTTTCTATCCCTTCTTTTGCTTGGTTAATTCTTCCAGGTCCTTCAAAATCAAATGGAAGAGTCACAATTCCAACTGATAATATTCCCATATCCTTTGCAGCTTTTGCGATAACTGGAGCAGCTCCAGTTCCAGTTCCACCACCCATACCAGCAGTAATAAATACCATCTTAGTATTCGTTTTTAGAACCTCTTGAATTCTTGTAAGACTTTCCATAGCAGATTTCTTACCCATCTCTGGATCACTCCCTGCTCCTAATCCTTCCGTAAGGTTATTCCCTATTTGGATTTTGTTTGGAACCGGACTCATTTCTAAGTCTTGGGAATCTGTGTTACATACAAAAAAATCTACTCCAGCAACGCCTTCGTTGTACATGTGGTTTACTGCATTACTGCCACCACCGCCAACTCCAATCACTTTGATTATTGCGGATGTCTTTTTTGGTAATTCTACTGTGAAATTGTCCATAATACTTTTATTAATTATCAAATTCTCCTAAGTCGTCGTCGTCTCTTAACCACTCAGAAAACCCTCCTCCAATATTTTTAATTTTCTTAAAGAATTCAGATCCTTCTTTATTCCTTGCCTCTCTTGCTTCTGGTGTGCTTGAGTTTTCTTTTTCTTTATTTCCTTGGAAATTAGAATCCTCAATTCCAGAAAGCACTAAACCTATACTTGTTGCATACATTGGGCTTTTTACTTCCTCAACCATTCCTGATGCAAGGTGTTGATTTGGGTAACCTAAGTTTACTTCCATCCCAGAAATGTATTCCAATAATTGAGTAGCATTTTTCAGTTGAGATCCACCACCGGTAAGCACAATACCTGCACTAAGTTCTGGCTTTAAACCGGACATTACAATTTGGTTATCTATAAATTTAAACATTTCCTCTATTCTTGAGTGTATTACTCTTGCAATGTTCTTTCTAGAGATCTCCTTAGGTCTTCTGTTACTAATTCCTTTTACTACTATGATGTCGTTGTTCGTAGCATCTGGAAGGGCTTCTCCATATTTTACTTTTAATTCTTCTGCTTGCTTTTCCAAAATTGAAAATGCTTTTTGAAGATCTTTTGTAATGATGTTTCCGCCAAAAGGGATAACAGCTGTGTGCTTAATTATTCCATTGTGGAATATTGCTATATCGGAGGTTCCACCTCCAATATCTACTAATACTACTCCGGCTTCTTTTTCTTCCTCGGTAAGTACGGCTTTAGAAGATGCAATTGGTTCAACTATAAGATCTACTGCTTCTAATCCTGCTTTTTGAACACATCTAAGGATGTTTTGCGCAGCAGTTATTTCACCTGTAATAATGTGGAAGTTCCCTTCCACTCTTACTCCCATCATTCCTACGGGCTCTGTTGTTATTGGACCATTGTCTATCTTGAAATCCTGAGGTAAGATATGAATGATTTCACTTCCGGGCTCTAAGGCAAGATTTTTCATGCTTTCTCTAAGAAGGTCAATCTCTTGAGCAGAAATTTCTTGATTTTTATCCATTCTGGTAATTAAACCAGAATGTTGCAAGCTTTTTATGTGTTGACCGGCAATTCCTACGTTTACTGCTTTAATATCAATGTTAGAACTCCTCTTTGCTTTCTCCACAGCATTTTCAATTGCCTCTACTGTTTTGTTGATATTGGCAACCATTCCTCTATGAACACCACCCAAGGAAGAGGACTTACCCATGCCTAAGACAGTTATTTTACCATTTTCATTGAGTTGCCCTACAATGGCACAAACTTTTGTTGTTCCTATATCCAGCCCTACTACAATTTCTGATTTTGACATATTATTCTAATTTCTTAATTTCTCTTTTTTGCGACAACTTGATTTTTAAATCTTAGGTCTATGCTTTTGTATTTATCCCACCCTATTGTTCCTAAACCACTTTTGTAAAAGGCTAAAAGTTTTGAAAACTTCTCGTCTAACTGTGTGGAGTTGCCAATAACAATAGTATGATTTCCAATCTTAGGTATCAAGTAGATAAGTCCTAACTTATCTACATAGATTTGCTCTATTTGTGCTTTCCAGAGCTTATTCTGTATAATAAATTGAACTACTTTGCCAATTTCTATCAAATTTTGGGATTTTGCCTCCGTGCTGTCGGAGTAACTTTCAGAAATGTTTCCTGTTGCTACTATCAATCTCGGAGCATATTTATTGTTGTAAGGAATCTTTTTGTTCTTTTTATCCAAATAATAACTTTCCTGTTTTTTATTGATAATTCTTACAACGGGTATTTTTTGTAAAGCCTCCACAACAAGGTCGCCATTTAGTTTTTGAAATACATTTACTTTTTCTAAATATCCATTTTCAATTAAAGCCGACTCCATTTTGTTTAAGTCAAAGTTTTTCTTGGATTCTCCTTTAAGAGAAAGGCCATGTGACTCTTTCAGTGTTTCTATTACATCTTTTTGGTCAACAAAGAATAAGTTAGTCTCTGGTGTGATTTTAACGTCTATGTTATTGCATATTGTGTTTCTGTCCATGGAAAATATAGCAGGAAGGACAAGAATGAGAACCAAAACTAGAAATCCCCAAAAGAGAATATTGGATATTTTTCTTCTTGATATTTTAGGCCTCTTTTTCATTGTACATAGTGGCAATTGGTTGAACTAATCTATCGATGTCTCCTGCGCCCATAATAAGTAGGATATCAGGATTAGTGCTTTTTATTATATCTAGTATGTTGTCTTTTGAAACTACTTCTTTCTTTTTAATGGACATTTTATTTAATATAATTTCAGAGGTGATTCCAGGTAATGGAGTTTCCCTTGCTGGATAGATAGGCAAAAGATAACATTGATCTAATTGACTCAATTCTTCTCCAAATTCTTTGTAAAAATCTTTTGTTCTCGAGAATAGGTGTGGTTGAAATATCCCTGTTAGCTTTTTATTGGGAAACATCATTCTTACGGATTGTATAAATTTGCCAATTTCTGTTGGATGATGTGCGTAGTCATCAATCACTATGGCAGTATTGGATTTATGAACTATTTCAAACCGTCGTTTTACACCCTTGTAGTTTAAAAGAGCTGATTTTATTGATTTAGGATTCTCGGTTAGTGGCAATATTGCTGTAATTGCAGCTACTGTATTTTCCAAATTGTGAATTCCAGGTAAACCACATTCTAGTTCAAGGAGTTCCAGATTCTCGTAAGAGTAGTTGAAACTAAAAGGACTACTATTGGTTAGTTTATAATTAGCTGAGCCATTTTCTCCATAGGTTATTGTTGAAGCAGTATGTTCTACTTCAAGAGATTCATGGACAATTTGAAGTCCACCTGGCCTAGTCTTGTTTAAGAATTCTTGAAAGGTGTTTTGTAGGTTAATTGCATCTCCATAAATGTCCAAATGATCCGCATCAGTAGAGGTTAATATACTTATGTTAGGAGTAAGGTGTAAAAAGGATTTATCGTATTCGTCGGCCTCTAAAACTATTACTTCCGTTTCTCCTAAGTTATTCTCTCCTTCTTGAAATCGAATGTAATTTGAATCAAAGTTGGAAGCTATCCCTCCCAAAAAGGCGGTGAAATTAATCTTTAGCTCAGACAACAAATGAGCAATAAGCGAGGAAGTTGTTGTTTTCCCATGTGTTCCTGCTACGGCTATAGTGAAACATTTTTTTGAAATCATACCCAGTACTTCTGCTCTTTTATTCCAATGGAATTTGTTTCCCTCTATGAATTGGTAAAGGGTATTGTTGTTCTTAATAGCTGGAGTATATATAAATAAAGTATTGTTGCTTAAGTATTCTTTTGGGATTCTATTTGGGGTTTCTTCAAAGAATATTTCACAACCTTCTTCAAGTAGCTTGTCTGTTAAAGCAGAAGGCGTTTTGTCAAAACCGCAAACATTTTTACCGGTAGAGTTAAAATATCGCGCAAGGGCACTCATGCCAATACCACCAATACCTAATAAAAATACTCTATCTGTCTTTGCCAAGTCCATTAGATTAATTTTTCTATTTCATTAACAATTTCTATGGTAGCCATTGGAAGTCCCATTCTTTTGACATTATTTGAAATTGTTGTTTGTTTCTCTTTGTCATCTATCAATCTGATAACCGTATCAACTAGATGTTCTTTTACATCTTGATCTTTTACAAGTTCTGCTGCTTGGTTGTTTGCAAGTGCCATGGCGTTTTTTGTTTGATGGTCTTCTGCGGCAGTGCTTAATGGTACCAAAACAGAAGCTTTACCCATGATGCATATTTCGGAAATGGCAATAGCGCCAGCTCTTGAAATGACAACATCAGCCATTTCATATGCTTCTTTCATATTAGAAATAAAGGTAAGAGGATGTATGAAATTACTCTTTATTTTATCTGCTTGTTCTACAAAGAGCTCCCCTGTTTGCCATACTAAATGAATGCCACCATCTTCCAGTTTCTTATAGTCTTTTTCAATTGCTTGGTTTATGCTCCTTGCTCCTAAGCTACCGCCTACAACTAAAACACTTTTTTCATAGTGTTTAATACCATAAGATTTTTTAGCAATTTCCTGTGCATTCAATTCCTTGGTGCCCAAAAACTGATCTCTTACTGGGTTACCGGTTTTGACTATTTTTTCTTCTGGAAAAAACCGTCCCATGTTATCATAGGATACACAGATTTTGTTTACTTTTTTAGACAACCATTTATTGGTTAATCCAGCATAGTTGTTTTGTTCTTGTATTAGGGTTGGTATTCCCTTTTTAGTTGCTGCATAGAGAACAGATGCACTTGCGTATCCGCCAGTACCTATTACCACATTTGGCTTAAATTGGCGTATTATTTTTTTTGATTTCCATATGGAAGAAATTAGCTTAATTGGAAATAGAAGATTTTTTGGTTTTAAACTACGTTGCAGTCCACTTATCCATAATCCTTTTATTTCGTAACCGGCAGCTGGTACTTTTTCCATTTCCATTCTGTCGCTTGCTCCTACGAAAAGTATTTTGCAGTTAGGGTCCCTTTTTTTTAGTTCATCTGCAATTGCAATGGCAGGAAAAATGTGTCCTCCAGTTCCACCTCCAGATAATATGTATCTTTTTTCAATTGACATTTTCTGCTTGCTCTAAAGTTTGTTTTTCTACGGTTCTGCTTACACTAAGTATGATGCCAAAAGCAATACTTGTAAATATCATGGATGTTCCTCCCATACTTACCAAGGGAAGAGTTAAGCCAGTTACAGGGAATAAGCTAACGGATACTCCCATGTTTACAAATGCTTGAATAGCCAATGCAAAACTTAGTCCTACAGAAAGTAAGGCGCCAAAAGCATTGGGGCTCTTAAGTACGATTCTTATACTTCGAACAAAAAGCAGTATGAAGGCAAGTAGCATTGGTAATGCTCCAAAGAGCAAACCATACTCTTCTATAATGATTGCAAATATGAAATCTGAATAGGGGTGGGGTAGAAAATTTCTTTGTACACTTTTTCCTGGTCCCTTACCTGTAAAGCCTGCAGTTGCAACGGCGATTTTTGCCTGTTGAGTTTGGTACGTTCCATCCCCATCTGTATCCATGTAAGATTCAATTCTTGCTTTCCATGTCGGAATCCTTGTTCCATTCCATTTGTCTTCGTCTGCATCAATATTGAAGAGGAAGGAAACAAACAAAGTGAAGAGGATTGCACCTATACCAATAAGGCTGAAAATATATTTGAGGTTTATTCTACCTATGAACAATAGAATAAAGCAAGTGGAGAACAATACCATGGCAGATGAAAGGTCTTCTGGAGCCATAATTCCACATACTATTACTATCACGGTAAAAACGATATAAAATGTTTTCCATGATTTGACCTCAATTTGTTTTGAGGAAAGAAACCTAGCTATGTAAAGGATAAGAGCAAATTTTGCAAAGTCAAAGGACTGGAAAGTAAACCCTAACACAGGGATAATTATTTGTCTTTTTGCGGAGTTTAATTCGGCTCCTACAAGTACAGTTAGCAACAATACAGGGATAGAAATGAAAACAAGTACTTTGGCAATCTTGCTAAAATACCTGTAATCTATCATGTGGCATAGGTACATTAATACTAAACCTATTACTATGAAGCCAGTTTGTCTTATGGCGTAGTATTCTGTATTGCCAGATAGTTTTCTAAAAGCCAAGGCACCAGTTGAGCTATACACGGCAGCTATTCCCATCATAGAAAGGAATAGAACTATGAGCCATACGTAGATGTCTCCCTTGAAATATTTCGCTAATTTGCTTTGCATTAAAGGTTTCTAACAGCCTCTTTGAATTGTTGCCCTCTGTCTTCGTAACTGTCGAAAATGTCAAAACTGGCACAAGCAGGAGAAAGCAATACTGTTTCGTCTTTTTCAGCAAATTTAGATGCTGCAATAACTGCCTCACGAGCAGAAGTGGTATTAATGATCATGTCCACTTTTGATGCAAAAGCTTCGTGAATCTTTCTGTTGTCCAAACCTAAGCAGATAATTAGTCTTACTCGGTCTTGTACCAATTCTTCAATAAGCTTGTAGTCGTTTCCTTTGTCTACACCGCCAGCAATCCAAATTACAGGTTTCTCAATGCTTTCAAGGGCATACCATGACGAGTTTACATTCGTAGCTTTACTGTCGTTGATGTAAGAAACACCACCTACTTTTGCCACAAATTCTAATCTGTGTTCAATGCTTTCGAAGTTCATAAGGCTTTCCCTTATGTTTTCTTTTCTAATGTTTAAGACGTTGCCAGAAATTGCAGCCGCCATAGAATTTTGGGTATTGTGAATACCTCTTAGTCCTAAATCTGATATGTTCATAGTAAATATATTTTCTTTGTTTGTTATCTCCATTTTTCCATTGTTCACTCTTCCAGTATAACCTGACTGAGTGCTTAGGGTGAAGGGTTTATTAATGGTTTTTGTGTTCTTTAAGTTCGAGCATATTGTCTCATCATCGGCGTTGTAGATAAAGACATCCTCTGGGCCTTGGTTCATAGTTATCCTTAACTTAGAATCAATGTATTCTTGAAAATCGTTGTTGTACCTGTCTAGATGATCGGGTGTGATGTTAAGTAGTATAGCAATATCTGGTCTGTAGGTATGGATGTCATCCAATTGAAAACTGCTTAATTCCAAGACATAGTAGTTTGCTTTTTCTTCCGCAATTTGTTCTGCAAAACTGCTACCTATGTTACCACCAAGAGAAACACTCATGCCTGCGTCTTTCATGATTCGGTATATTAAACTGGTTGTTGTTGTTTTGCCATTGGTACCAGTAACAGCTATTGTTTTGGCTTTGCCAATGTATCGATATCCAAATTCAATTTCAGACTCAATTCTAGTTCCATTCTTTCGAAGCTTTTGGATTAATGTTGCTTTCTCTGGTATTCCTGGGCTTTTAACAATTAAGTCTGCTTTTAGAATATCCTCTTCGGTATGCTTACCTTCTTCGTATGAGATCTCATTGTTTTCTAATTTGTTCTTGAAATAAGAGGAGATTCCTCCCATATCGGAGACATAGGTATTCCATCCTTTCTTCTTAGCAAGAATAGCAGCACCTACACCGCTTTCACCAGCGCCTAATATGTAAACCGTTTTGTTCACTACCTTAGCTTAAATGTTAATAGGGTTAATACTGCGAATAGGATTCCCATAATCCAGAACCTTGAAACAATCTTTGCTTCATGCATTCCTTTTTTCTGATAATGGTGGTGAATAGGGGACATGAGAAAGACCCTTTTGCCTTCACCGTATTTTTTCTTGGTGTATTTAAAGTAAGCCACCTGTATCATTACACTGACATTCTCAACTAGGAAGACGCCACATAATATTGGAATAAGAAGTTCTTTACGAATCATAATTGCTATGATGGCTATAAGTCCTCCAATAGTTAAACTTCCCGTATCACCCATAAAGATTTCTGCGGGATGGGTATTGTACCAAAGGAATCCTATGCAAGCTCCAGACATTGCACCAGCGAATACAAGTAATTCTCCAACATCAGGTACAAAAATCAAATTAAGGTAATTTGCAAAGAGCACACTACCAGAAAGGTAGGCTAGAATACCGAGTGTAATTACAATAATAGCCGAGGTGCCTGCCGCAAGTCCATCTATTCCATCAGTAAGGTTTGCTCCATTGGATACTGCGGTTATAATTATTATTACTATTGGTATAAATATAAGCCAACCATAAGACTTGGCTTTGTCTCCCATGAAACCAAGTGGTTTGCTGTAGTCAAATTCATAGCTCTTTAGAAATGGAATTGTTGTTCTAGTAGAATGTTCTTCCGATACATAGAGTGTATCGTTGTCCTTAGTGATTATTGTTTGGATAGAAGATGCAGGGGTTTCGCTAGTTTCAATAAATTCAGCAACCTCATTTGCGTTCATGTAGTACTTTACTTGAACATCTTCGTGAAAGTACAGTACTAGTCCCACAACTAGTCCCAACATTACTTGACCAACTACTTTAAATTTGCCTGCAAGACCTTTCTTATTCTTTTTAAATACTTTTATGTAATCATCCAAAAAACCAATAGCTCCTAGCCATATCGTAGAGAATATTAAAAGCTGGATGTAGATATTATCTAATTGAGCACAAAGCAAAGTGGGGATGAGTATTGCAGCTATAATGATAAGTCCCCCCATGGTAGGGGTGCCTCTTTTTGCCTCTTCACCATCAAGTCCTAAGGTTCTTATGGTCTCAGCTACTTGTTTTTTGTGCAATAAGTTGATTAGACTTTTGCCAAAGAGCAGAGAAATAGTCAAGGAGAAAATAACTGCAACAAACATTCGCACAGTCAAATATTGAAAGGCTCCTGCTCCAGGGAAATTTAATTTATCTAAATATTCAAATAAGTAGTACAGCATTAGTTTTGTATTAGTTCAAAATTTTTAATCAACTCTTCTTTATCATCAAAATGATGTTTAACACCATTTATCTCCTGGTAGTTCTCGTGGCCTTTTCCCGCAATGAGAATAATGTCTTTTGGTTGTGCCAATAAAACTGCTGTCTTAATAGCTTCTGCTCGGTTTGTGATGTCAAGTACTCTTTTGAAGTCTCTTGCATCTACCCCCTTTTTTATTTGATCAATAATTTGTTCTGGGTCTTCTCCTCTTGGGTTATCCGAGGTAAATATCACTTTGTCGCTTAGTCTTGCAGCTACGTTGCCCATTATGGGTCTTTTTGCTTTATCTCTATTCCCTCCGCAACCTACCACAGTAATAAGCTGTTCGTTTTTTGTACGTACTTTGTTAATTGCCTTTAGAATGTTTTCCAATGCATCTGGTGTATGTGCATAGTCAATAATTCCCACAGTTTTGTTGGCAGATAGAAAAGTCTCAAACCTTCCTTTGACTCCTTCTAATGCAGACATATGAGTAATTGCCTCCTCTCTACTTATTCCAAGCAAGAAGGATATGGCAAATACTGTTAGGAGATTGTAGGCGTTAAAATCCCCCATTAGTTTGAACCAAGCTTCAATGCCATCTATGTTTAACAGCATCCCGTTGAAATCGGTTTCTACAATTTTCACTTTAAAATCTGCAGGGGATTTAAGTGCATAGTTGTACTTAGGTGCCTTGCAGTTTTGAACCATTATTTTGCCGTTTTTATCGTCCTTGTTTACAAGGGCGAATGCATCACTGCTTAAATTATCGAAGAAGGCCTTTTTTGCATCTCTGTATTCTGCAAAAGTATTGTGGTAATCTAAGTGATCGTGGCTTAGATTGGTAAATGCTGCTCCCGTAAACAGTAGGCCATGAATTCTTTTTTGATCAATGGCATGACTACTGACTTCTATAAAACAGTGACTGCATCCTTGCTCCACCATTTTTGCCAATAGAGCATTTAAGCTAATTACATCTGGAGTAGTATGAGTACTAGGGATTACGTCCTCATTGATTCTGTTTACAACGGTAGAAAGCATTCCTACTTTGTATTTCATTTTACGAAACAGATCGAATAACAAAGTAACTACAGATGTTTTCCCATTGGTTCCTGTAACCCCAACTAGCTTCAGTTTGGAGGATGGGTTGTCGTAATATGCATCCGCTATTATCCCCATGGCTTCTGAGCTATTCCACACTATGAGGTAGCTAATTCCTTTTACTAATTCCTCAGGTTGTTCTTCGCAGACAATAGTGGTAGCTCCTAGTTCAATTGCTTTCGAAATGAAATTATGTCCATCAGCAGCAGTCCCTTTAATTGCAAAAAAGACAAAATTTTTCTTCACTTCTCTGGAGTCCATCGTAAGCCCAGAAACCATTTTACCGGCGCTACCTATTTTTTTCAGTGTGTCTAATTGCGCTATGAGGTTTTTTAATTCTTTCACGGTCTTAGATTTATTAATATGTTAGAACCCTTTGTTGCATTGGCTCCAGCCAATAGAGATTGCGAAGTAACCTTTCCATAGCCTCTTACTTGAACGTTTAAGCCCCTTTCCTCTAGCAGGAAGAGGGCATCTCTCAAGCCCATCCCTCTAACATTTGGTACTTGGTTTATTTTGTAGCTTACTTTAATTAATTGAAGGTATTTGTCTCTTTTTGCTGTCCTTACCCATTCACTTTCTACGTTTCTTGATGTATCTGTAGTTGAGCTTATTCCTAATTTGTTCAGGACATCTTTTATGTCTCGTCTGTATCCATTTTTCACGATAGGAGTTTGGGATGTCTTTTTTAGATTGACAATCGGATGGATATCCATGCTATGCGCATAAATCTTATCTGCGATTTCACCAAAAACGGGTCCTGCTACTAAGCTACCATAGTATCGGCCATTTCTGGGGTCGTTAATTACCACAATGCAAGCGTATTTTGGGTCATTGGCTGGGAAATAACCGGCAAACGAAGCTTTGTGTGCATCTTTTGAATAACCCCTTCTTGTTGCAATTTGTGCCGTGCCAGTTTTTCCTGCAATTGAAAAACTTAGGTTTTTCAGGTTTGTTGCTGTCCCATTTAGTACTACCCCTTCCAACATTTTTTTTAGCTTAACTAAAGTGGCTTCCGAGCATATCTTTTTGTTTTTAACGGTGGGTTCATATTTATGGATAGTCTCACCCCTAGACTGTATCTCAGTAACTAGGTAGGGCCTCATGTATTTCCCATCATTTGCGACAGCATTGTAAACTGCAAGCATACCTAAGGGAGTAATTGCATTTTCGTATCCAATAGACATCCATGGTAAGGATACTCCGGACCAACTTCCATCTTCGGGAGTAGTGATTCTAGGTTTTCTTTCTCCTATTAAATCAATGCCGGTAAGTGTCTCAATACCCGTTTGTTTTATCCTTGCAATAAACTTCGCTGGGTTGTTCCCATAGTATTTTTGTACAAGTGTTGCAATCCCAACATTAGAGGACCTTTCAAAGCATTCTTGAACTGTGTATTTTGTTCTAGGCGGAGTTCCAGCATCTACCATTGTTCTGTCATAGAATTGAGCTTTCCCCCAATTTATGTCTACGGAGTCTGTTGGTTTAACATAACCATCCTCCAAAAGCGCCATGTAAGAAATGAGCTTAAATGTAGATCCAGGATCCGAGGCATCATTTATGGAGTAATCATCTACATCCACATATTTGCCATTTTTGTTTTTTGAAAGGTTAGCAATTGCCTTTATAGCTCCCGTCTTTACCTCCATTAAAACAACTGTGCCTGTTTTTGCATTGTTGTTAATCATAGTTCTGCGTAAAGCTTGTTCCGCAACATCTTGCATTTCTATATCAAGGGTTGTAATGATGTTATAACCATTTTGCTGTTTTGAGTCGTCAGTATCTGTAAGGGGTTTCCAATCACCACTTTGGGTTTTTTGTTCTAGTCTTTTCCCATTTTTACCTCTTAAGAAGGTATCGTAATAATTCTCAACCCCTATTTTGTTAAGGCCTCTTAGGTCTCCAATAGTTCTTCTAGCAAGTCCTTCAAAGGGCCTTACTCTTTTAGTTGTTTCATAAGTTATTAAACCACTTTTGTATTTCCCTTTTTCAAGCAAGGGCCAGGTTTTCATTTTTTTGATTAACTCATAATCTACATCCTTTGCAACCAATTGGTATCGATTCCCAGAGTTGTACCATTTTTTAATGCTGTTTTTCCATTGTGCTTTGGATTTTTTATATCTAGGAGATTGTATGTTCTGCGAAAGGAGCAGAGCTAATGTGTCAATCTTCTCTGGCAAGCGATCCTTTAGTCCAGGGACTCTAAAGTCCCATCTTAGTTCGTATTTGGATACTGAAGTAGCAAGGATTCTCCCGTCGCTGGCAAGAATATTTCCGCGTACTGCTTTTACTGTTGCCATACGAGTGCTTTGCTTCGCACTTACAGCTGCCCATTTGTCTTTTTCATTTAATTGAAGTGTTAGGGCTTTGTAGAAAATCGCAAATGCAATTGCGACCACAATTGCTAATGCGATAAATACTCTTACGAGAATGACTTTTCTTATGTTGTACAACCCTTTATTCACTCTCTTTTTTTATTTTATAAGGGGGAGTCCTCAATTCTTGAATACCAGTGCCTTCTAGTTTTTTGATGATTTTACTCTGTCTGCTCTGGTTCATCAAATCAAATTTTATTGCAGATTCTTCTGCACGTAATTCGTTTATTTCTCTTTTTAGTTCTCCTATTTCTTTTAGGGTCTTTGCGACTTGGTGGTTCTTGTAAATGAAGATGATACTGAAAACAAAAAAGAGAAGAAATAGGGGTAGAAACTTGAGTATATTCTGAGCTTGAAGTGATTCAATCATCATTTGCCACCATTCTTTCAATGTGCTTAGACCAAACTTAGGTTTAGATTCTATGTTTGTTTCTTCACTCATTGTTTAATTCCAATTCTTAATTTTGCACTTCTTGATCTCGGGTTGGTTTCTATTTCTTCCTGACTCGGTAAAATGGGCTTTTTTGATTTTGGAAATATTGTTGAGATAGGTTTTCCATAAGCATCTTTAATAATCTCATTTTTCAAGTTACCAGAATTGAAGAATTGTTTTACAATCCTGTCCTCTAGGCTATGGTAGGTGATTATGGCAAATCTCCCTCCAGGTGCAAGGGAGTCTGTCCCAAATATTAATAGGTCTTTAAGTCCCTCTAATTCTTGGTTTACTTCTATTCTCAAAGCTTGAAAAACTTTTGAAAAGAATTTGTTCTCTTCGAATTTTGGACAACAATTAGATAGGACTGATTTAAGCTGGTTTACTGTTTCTATGTTTTTAGTTCTGCGGTATGCGGTGATTGTTTTGGAGATTTTCCTGCCATTCTTTAACTCTCCATAAAGGAAGAAGACATTGGCCAGCTTGTTCTCTTCGTAGTCATTTAAGATAAACGCTGCAGTTAATGGTGAATTTACATCCATCCTCATATCTAAGTCACCATCCATTCGGTGAGCAAAGCCTCTGTCATCTGTGTCAATTTGGTGAGAAGAAATTCCTAAATCTGCAAGAATGCCATTTACTGGATAGAGGCCAATGTATTTCAGGTATTTTTTTATGTAGCGAAAATCATGAGGTATAAAATGCACCTTTTTATCATCAATTAAATTGGACTTTGCATCCTTGTCTTTGTCAAATACTACAAGATTCCCGGTTGTGATTTTATTAAGAATTTCTCTGGAGTGCCCACCTCCTCCAAAGGTCACATCAACATAGATACCTTTCCCGTCAATGGCCAGTGCTTCAATAGATTCTGACAGCATTACGGGTATGTGGTAGGCTGCTGTCATTCTTTAGTATCCGAATTTCGCCAGCCCCCAAATAGTTCTTCGGCAGACTCAGCAAATTGTTCTGCGTCGAAGTCAAACTCTTGGTCGTAATTAGCTTTTGACCAAATCTCTACTTTGCCACCGCTGCAGCTTAGTACAATATCTCCTGTTAATTCTGCGTATTCTATTAAGTTTTTTGGCAGGTTTATTCTTGAAGCACCATCTACTTGGATAAGTGTTGCGCCTGCTCTAAACTGTCGTATAAACTTTCTCGCTTTAGGATGAAATTCATTTAGGTCTTTAAGTTTTTCGGTTTCCTTAGTCCAATCTCCTTTGGTGAATAGGGCGAGGCATTTCTCAAAACTACGGTTTACAACCATGTTCAATCCAGAGTTCTCTGGTATTTGAGCACGAAGCTTGGAGGGCAGCATAATTCTACCTTTCCCGTCTATTTTGCAATGATATTCACCTATAAATTCTGCCAAAGCGATTTTTTCTGTTGGAGGTGTAAAAGTAAAAAATATTCTCCCACTTTCTACCACTTCTTTACACTTTTTTACACCTTTTCTTCACAGTGTAACGTAAAAAGTAGATATTCAGTGCATAAGGCTTGATTTTATATGAGGATTCTAATCTTTAATTTTGCTCTTATCGCTCAAAACTGTCTGTTTTTTAGACTTTTTAGGCTGTTTTGGGTAATTGTGGGGAAAATTGAGTCACTGATAAAATGGGATAAGAAGTATTAGTACTTATTTTGCGCCAGAATAAATGAAAGCACAAAGTACATTTAGGAAAGTTCTTAAAACTCCAACTGGTCTGTTTGGTTTCTGTGTAATATTTTTCTTCTTTTTATTGGCTTTGCCGGGTTACCTAGTCACTCCAGACGCTACACCTCAGGCAAATAATATGCACCCAGAAATTTCTCTTCTTAAACCTGGAACATCTGTAAATATCCTTAAATTTAGAAAGGACAAAATAGAAGAAGTAGGCTTCTTCTCAAAATGGATTTATGGTGAACCCTTACAATTTGAGGAGGTAGTGGTGAGGGATTGGAAAGTGGAAGGTGATACCCTATTCTATTCGGAGTTGGTGAATAAAGTACATGCATTAGAGAGGAGGGTTAGTATAAATAGTCTTGGATTGGAGGAAGGAGAAAGCGTTGAGGAGGATATTTATGAAAAAAGAACCTATTGGTTAGGCACAGATGGAAAGTTTGGGAGAGATGTAATGAGTAGATTGATTATTGGTGCTAGGATCTCTTTATCAGTTGGATTTGTAGCTGTTTTTATATCCTTGACTATAGGAATTTTCCTTGGAATGGTTTCGGGTTATTTTGGAGGGAAATTAGATGCTGTGATTATGTGGTTAATTAACGTGATGTGGTCGCTTCCTACTCTTTTATTAATTATTGCGATAAGCTTTATTCTAGGTAAAGGATTCTGGATTATTTTCATTGCAGTTGGATTGAGTATGTGGGTTGATATAGCAAGAATTATAAGAGGGCAGGTAATGTCAGTAAAAGAACGAGAATTTATAAGTGCTGCAAAAGTACTGGGTTTGCCTAATAGGAGCATTATGTTCAAGCACATATTGCCAAATATTAAAGGACCTATTATAGTAATTGCTGCATCTAACTTTGCATCAGCGATCCTTTTGGAAGCAGGCCTTAGTTTTTTGGGCTTAGGTGTTTCTCCACCAAACCCTTCCTGGGGGACTATGGCAAACGAGAATTACGGTAATATAGTGGGTGAATTTGCTTATTTAGCCATGGTGCCTGGTATTGCTATAATGCTGCTTGTAATGGCATTTAATCTTTTAGGCAATGCATTGAGAGATGTGCTAGATGTAAAGATGTAATTACTCTTTTACAAGTGCTTCACCTATCCAGTTGGCAAGAGCCTCTCTATTCTCCTTAATTTCCACTCTTTTTCTATCTCTATCGTGTTGTATGTTTCCCAATTCTATATAGCAGGTAGCTGGATGTGTGTAGGTAAGCATGTATAAACCTCTGTGAGATACTTCTCCTTCGTACCCTCTTCCTTTTTGGTGCTCGTTGTATTTCTTTTCGAACGTGTTTCTTAGTTTATTTGCTAAATTTTTACCTGTCTTACTGTTCTTATGGTGGTAAAAGAAAACATCGATTTGCTCTTTCTTACTTCTGGAGTCTACATGGATAACGATGCACCTTTGTTTCTTTGCTTCTTTTTTGTGTTTTAAGTATAAAGTATTAACCGCCACAGTTCTTTGTCTTAAACGCTTCACTTGGTTGTATGGAATCTTTAAATTAGGATGGCATACTTCATCTTTGTCGCAAGTTAAAAATTTCTCTTCACGTATGCCATCGTTTAAGTCCTTTATGATCATATAAACGGTTGCTCCTTTTTCCATAAGCGTTTTTGCTAATCGAAGAGTAACATCATAAGCATATTCGTCTTCGCAAAGAGAATTACCTGCATGATTGGTCATTGCACCTGGGTCAGGTCCACCATGTCCACTTACCAGATAATATACACAACCTTTAAGTTTATTAGAACTAATGGTCACCTTGCTTTCTTTCTTGCCAAACAATGGAATGTCTATCGTTCTAACTGTTGCTTCTTTTTGGCTGCTGGTAATGGCATCCTTACAATTGAGTAGATGTATAGGAACCCACAACACCATGCTTTTTCTGTAGTCTGTGTCTCTGACTTTCTTGGAGAGCATTTTGAGGTTGTAGTCCTGTATTTTTATTGCAAGATTGTAGTCTTTAATTCCTAATGAGGTCCTAATACTAGTTCCATTGTAGGTCTCAATTTTTATAGGTAATTTATACCCTTTGTCTAGAAGCAAGTCGTCGTTCTCATCAAGGTCATTAAACTCAAGAAATTTTTCTTTACTACATGCATCGTTTATTTGATAACGAACCAAGAATTTTGTAATACTGTCCCCCGCTTTAGGTTTTAGATAAAGCCAATTGTCCTTGCTTATAAAGGAGGCCGCTAATAACAGACAAAATCCTAATATTAATAGAAGTTTACTTTTTCTCATTTCACTACAAAGAAATGCATTGAATTGGAAATTAGATTCACGAGTTTTGAACGAAAACAAGAGGTTACCAAAGTCAGTTGCTCTTTGATGAATGAATAAAAATAGTAACTTTGAATACCATTGGGTTACTTATTAATTTAAACAACATGAAAAAGATTCTTATACTCTCTACAATAACACTTTTAGCTTTTGCGATAATTTCTTGTTCAAAAGACGATACAGAAGTAGAAGAAGAATTAGTTTTTGAATACTTAGGAGTATGGTCAGGAACATATTCTGGAGACGACGAAGGAACCTGGGAGTTGGATGTGAATGATAGTGGTAAATTTATTGGTACTATGTCCTCTGATGTATTGCTTGTTAATTCGGAATTTGATGGAACCGTTGATGATTCAGGGAGGGTAAATGCCGTAATAACGAATGATCTTGGAAGTGGCAGTATGCAAGGGCAAATGAAGGATGGTCAAGTTACTGGGTCTTGGAATATTAATATACAAAACCTAGGAGGAGTGCTCCAAGGAAGCAGGAAATAAGTGCTGTTAATCCAGGTTTGTCTTATAAATAAGAAACTCAAGTCTAAAATCTAAATTTTCCTTACTTTTGCACCCACAATGGGAGCAGATAACAATACAGGTACAGATCAAAATGTATTGGCCTTAGGCCAATTGTATGAGGAGTTCAAGCAACAACTAGATTTAGACTGTTGGAATAAGATTGAAAACTGGGAAGAGACGAAGGATAAGTACAAGAATCCAGAATACATATTCAAAGTAAGAGACAAGGAAATTCGTATTCAAACTCATTCGGAGAGTCTTAGTCATTCTCAAATTCCTAAGATTGCAACCCCTAAGTTCAAAGCTTGGGGCGATATCTTAAAATGGCAATTGCAAGAGAATGTTCCAGGTGAATTCCCATACACTGCAGGAATTTATCCTTTTAAAAGAGAAGGAGAAGACCCTACTAGAATGTTTGCCGGAGAAGGTGGACCAGAGAGAACCAATAAGAGATTTCATTATGTAAGTTTGGGCTTGCCTGCCAAAAGGCTTTCTACTGCTTTTGACTCCGTTACCTTATACGGACACGATCCACACATAAGACCAGATATTTATGGTAAAATTGGAAATGCAGGTGTAAGTATTTGTTGCTTGGACGATGCAAAGAAATTGTACTCTGGTTTTAATCTAGCAGATCCTATGACTTCGGTTTCCATGACCATAAACGGTCCGGCACCTATGTTGTTAGGCTTTTTTATGAATGCAGCCATTGACCAACAATGTGAATTGTACATTAAAGAAAATGGATTAGAAGCCGATGTAAAGAAGAAGGTGGATGCCTACTTTGATTCCAAAGGAACTAAGCAACCAGTTTACCAAGGTGAATTACCTGAGGGTAACGATGGTTTGGGGCTAATGCTTTTAGGACTTACTGGAGACAAAGTTTTACCTGCAGATGTTTACGAAGAGATTAAAAAAAGAACGCTTTCCAGTGTAAGGGGAACCGTACAAGCGGATATTTTAAAAGAGGACCAAGCACAGAATACCTGTATCTTTTCTACCGAATTTGCCTTAAGGCTAATGGGAGACGTACAGCAGTATTTCATCAATGAAAACGTAAGAAATTTTTACTCTGTTTCCATCTCTGGATACCACATTGCAGAAGCTGGAGCTAATCCTATTACGCAGTTGGCATTTACGCTTTCTAATGGATTTACTTACGTAGAATATTACTTGAGTAGGGAAATGGACATCAATAAATTTGGTCCAAACCTTTCCTTCTTTTTCTCCAATGGAATTGATCCAGAATATGCCGTAATAGGAAGAGTAGCAAGAAGGATTTGGGCAAAAGCAATGAAGTTGAAGTACAAGGCAAATCCTAGAGCGCAAATGTTGAAATACCACATCCAGACTTCTGGAAGGTCTTTGCATGCGCAGGAAATTGACTTCAATGACATCAGAACAACATTGCAAGCATTGTACGCTATCTATGACAATTGTAACTCCTTGCATACCAATGCCTACGACGAAGCAATTACTACTCCTACAGAGGAATCTGTACGAAGAGCGATGGCAATTCAGTTGATTATCAATAGAGAACTTGGCCTTTCTAAAAATGAAAACCCCATACAAGGTTCTTTTATCATAGAAGAGTTAACGGACTTAGTAGAAGAAGCGGTGATGGCAGAGTTCGATAGAATTACAGACAGAGGTGGCGTTTTAGGAGCAATGGAAACCATGTACCAAAGAAGTAAGATACAGGAAGAAAGCTTGTACTATGAAACATTAAAGCACAATGGGGAATTCCCAATTATTGGGGTAAATACTTTCTTGAGTTCTAAGGGATCTCCTACTAATGTTCCGCAAGAAGTGATAAGAGCGACAGAAGAGGAAAAGCAATACCAGATTAACATGCTTGCCGAGTTACACAAAAGAAACGAGGACCTTATTGACAACAACTTAAAGAAGCTTCAAGAAGCGGCCATTAACAACGAAAATATGTTTGAGGAATTAATGGAAGCGTCAAAGACCTGTTCCTTAGGGCAAATCACGATGAGCCTATTCCAAGTAGGTGGACAGTACAGAAGGAATATGTAAGAGCTCAGCTTTGAGTATGGGGTGAGGTATTAGTTTTTTTATATTGGGCTTTTTAATACCTGGTCAATTTCTTTGGCCAACTTAAAATCCTTCTTGGTTAGTCCGTCTGCATCGTGTGTATTAAGGGCTATAGTAACCTTATTGTACACATTCTTCCAGTTGGGATGGTGGTCTAATTTTTCAGCAATTAGGGCAACGGAAGTCATAAACGAAAATGCTTGAATGAAATTTTTGAAAACAATTTTTCGGTGAATAAACTTGCTTTTTAAAATCCATGCTGGGTCTATCTCTGTCATTGCTTCTTGAATTTCTATATCTTTCATACTATTTAATCTTCGAATTAATTTGAAGGACTAATAATCCTTCTGCTTACCTGTATGGAACCAAAGATACCACAAACCAATTAACTTCCATAGGTTTTACCCATTCCTTTGGAGCTTCTAAGAGGTTTCTTTAATTCTTTGAGATAATACCATTAAAAGGAAACAAAAAAAGCCCCAAGAAATGGGGCTTTAAGAATAAGATCTTGGGCTATTAATTTTGACTTTGTATCATCGATTCTAAACTATCTATAATTACATTATAGAATCCTTCGAACAATTCAATCATTGCTGCTTTGGTTTCTTCACCAGTATCAAATTGGCTACCCCAAGTAACCTTGCAACTAGAGTTATCCATAGACTCTACTTTCACATTACTGATGTAACCAGTAATTGGGAAAGGGCCATCCGTGATAATGTACTGCATTTCCATAGAGCTGCTGTCTATCTTGTCCAATACTTCAGAGATTTTTGCGCCATCTGGCATGTAACATGTTCGGGTTGCACCAGCTCCTTCGCCTATCGTTTCTGATTTTTCAAATGGTGAAAATGCTTCAATGTTTCTAAAGGATGATAAAGTTGACCAAGCACTATTTGCTGGTACTTGAATTGTTTTGCTTACTACTACTACTACTGTCATGATGTTTTTTTAATTTTTATTATACCAGCAAATGTAGAGTCACTTAACCCCTCATAAAAAAATAACGTTCAGTTACCAATATCAGTAAATGAATTGGAGCTGTTCATCTATGTAGGTGAGTAATTCATTCTTTGGCGGTATAGTCTTCGCCTTCTACATAACTGGCTTCTTTCGTATTGGCATGTGCCATGTATCCTTTTTGAATTAAGAAGACCCCTGTACCATAAGGTGCTTGGGCCATTTTATGCGCATCCAAAGTAACGGAAGTAATATCCTTGTTTTTAAAGGAAAGATGGTTGTCCTCGTCCGCAAAGGGATGATAGAAGCCGCCATATGCTCCATCTATATGCAATTTAAATTCGCAGGATAAATCACTTAAAGGATTGGTGAAAGCTTCAATAATATCCACTGAACCAAACATGGTTGTCATCATGTTACAAATTACAATAAAATACTTCTTGTTGTCCTTTTTTGCTTTAAGAATTGCTTCAGTTACTTTTTCTTCTTTTACTTCTCGATTGCCCTTGTCTACTTCAATTTTGTAAATATCTATGGCCAATAGATTTGATGCTTTGTCCATAGAGTAGTGACTGTCTTCACTACAAAGGATACAGATGTCTTCTCTTTTTGCAGCCAATTCATTCATGAAGTAATTCCTGTAAATCCAAATCGCTTGGATGTTCGCTTCTGTACCACCAGAGGCAACGTAACCATCATGTTGCCCAGGCTCTCCATTTAATATATCTACCGCACAGATTTCTAAAAGTTCCTTTTCAATTGCCTGAGTCCCTTCAAAAAAAGATTCTGATTTACCCAATGTATGACAACCTATGTGATTGGGATTTTGAATAAGACTGGAAATAAAAGGAGCATCTTTTAGAAGCGAGTTGTCTTGATTGAAGATTTTGTCATCTAGATAGGAAGCAGGAATACCTAAGATGTTTTGTGTTTCGTAATTAACGTTCTTATCAAGGGCGCTAAAAACGATTGATTTAATTTCTTCGTGTGATTTTTTCTTCCAATAGGTACCCATTGCTGATTTTTTAAATAGATACTTTAATCTGTTCTATTACGATTCAAAATTAATGAAATTAATCTTTACAAAGAAGCAGTTAAGAGCCTGTGTTTTTGGTCAATTTTTTGATCATACCTTTGAATATTAATCCATGGAATGGAAGAACAGCATACCAATACAACCTTCCCAGTAATCCCAGAGGTCTAAAAGTAGCTGTTTGAATTAATTTATTTTCAACGATTCTGAATTCTAACCATGCTTCTCCAGGCAATTTCATTTCGGCAAACAAAAGTAAGCGTCCCTCTTCTTTGTTTGCATACATTACCCTCCAGAAATCTAAAGCATCTCCTACATTAATAGAGTCCTCTGAAGTACGCCCCCTTCTTAGGCCTACTCCACCAGTAAGTTTGTCTGCAAAACCTCTAAATTTCCACAATATGTTACCATACCATCCATTTTCACCACCTATACTCCATATGTTATTGATACAAGCATCTCTGTTTTCGAATGTTCTTTCTTTTGTATCCTTAAAACAGCCAAATGTTGGAACATGAATAAATTCTGAAATATTAAAATCAAAATTGCTACTGATGTAAGCATCTTTCCAACTTGAGACTACTTCGTTGTTTTCAATTTTGCTAAATGCTCTTTCTAGAGTCTGAGTGTATTTTAGCGGTTCTATATTTAGTATCTTGTTAATTTCGTCATTACGACAGATTACTTCTATTTTCATGCTGTTTACAAGAGAAATAGCAAGTTTGTAGGAAGTTGAGGTAACAAAATACAACCAATACGAAGACAACTTGGGTGTCATTATTGGTATGGTGAATATATATCGTTTTAGGTTTCGTTTTCTGCCAAACTCTAATAACATTTCCTTGTAAGACAAAACATCAGGACCTCCTATGTCAAAATCTCTATTGAATATCTTTGAATTGAAGATGCTTTTGGAAAGGATTTGAATGACATCCGATATTCCAATTGGCTGGCATTTGGTGTTTAGCCACTTAGGGGTGATCATTACGGGTAGTTTCTCAACCAAATCTCGCATTATTTCGAAAGAAGCACTGCCGGAACCAATGATAATGCCAGCTCTTAATGTAGTGAAATTGTACTTCCCCTTACCTAGTTCTATTTCTACATTTTTTCTAGATGACAGGTGTTTGGATAGTTCAGTCTCATTTATGATGCCACTTAAATAGACAATATGTTGCGCCTTGGTCTTGTCAATAGCTTCTCTGAAATTAATGGCGGACTCTTTTTCTAGTTTTAAATAATCTGAGGAGGCAGACATGGAATGGACTAAATAGAATGCACCATCAATATCCTCGGGAATGTTCTCTAAGGAGACCTTGTCTAGTAAATCCATTTGCACTACTTCTATTCTGGACTTTAAAGATGGGGGTGGGGTAAACCTATTTAGGTCTCTTACACAACATACCACTTCATGACCATTCTCTACCAGTATTGGGAGAAGTCGTTTTCCTATGTATCCGGATGCACCTGTTAGTAATATTCTCATTTATTCTTTCAAATATAAGTTTAATTAATTGTTTCTAAAGGCAAGTTTGGGAGTAAACATTGCGAATTTGAAGTGAACTCAAATAGGCTTAGAAAGGTTTATAGCACAACTAAGATGTGGGGATTTTCTTTACTGAATTTATGAAATTCCTCTTTCAGTGAATTAGAGAAATTGTTTTGCTCTATGCAAATCATCTTAAGGTTTTGGGAGGATTTTATCCAATCTAATATTTCTATTCCTGCACTATCAACTAAGCCACAATTAACTAGGCCTATTTCAGATATGGAAGAGGGTAGGCGATTTGTAATTCCAATAATTCCTTGGTCTCCTATATTCGGGTTGTAGCTCAGACTAATTGAATTAATTATTTTAGTTTTTAGTTCTGGGCTATCTGCAATTTCTAATGCATCTAGCTCATTTAGGTTACAGTTTCTTAGGTGTAAAGCCCCTGATTTTGATACCTTAAACTTCATTTGAGTCAAATATTTTCAACGAAATTGGAAAAGATTTTCTTGTGTAATGCAAGATCCATGTTTGCGGAAAGTGCTACACGGGCAATGTAATCTTTGTCACCCTCCTTAGTGGTTCCTTGAGTAGAAGTTGCAGGAATGGTCCAGTAACATCCTTTTAATTGGCCATAACTTACGCAGTATTTGCTTTCCTTTGGAATTTTTGTAATCATCAAATGAATTAGTTTGAGATTTAACTCTCTTCTGTATGCTTCTTTTTCTTCAGGAGTATTTCCTTTTGTTGGAAGGTCTAGTGAAAATACAGAAGGGGTAAATCCTTGTTCTGCTAATTCTTCTGAAACAAAATTAATTTTAGCTTCTGGTAAAGTCTTGTTGATGAAGTGCACAAATTCACGTGTGTTAACATAGGCATCCCAAATCCTTTGATTCATCGATGGCAATTGTTTGGATAAAATTGCCATTTGGAGATTCCTAGCCTGGTTGTCACAGAGTATTAGATGCTTCTCTATTTTTTTCATCAAGGCTTCTGTCATTGTGTTTCCCGCACAGTAACCAGCCGTACATTGTCCTCCACTTGGGAATTTGGATCCACTGACATAGGAAATTGTCTTAACGGTAGAAAGGATTTCGCCTTCACCTAAAAAGAGTACGTTTGGACAAAATGTTTGATCTAGAATAAAGACAGGATCGACAGCAATTTCTCCTTTGCTCGTTTTGCGCTTTTTACTTAAAGCCTCTTTTAATTTTATAAGATCTGGAACTTCTACTCTAGGATTGGTTGGTATTTCCGCAATGATATACGGGACTCCATCTTCTTTAGCGATTTGATCTAGGACGAGGTCAACACTTCGAACCATATCGTTGTCACCATCTACGGGTAAATCTACTACTTCTACGTTGTCTAAGCAGGCAGCAACACGCCTTGCTTGGTCGTTGGTTCCACCATAGCAATTTGGTGGAACCACAAATTTAATCGCTTTGCCTTCGTGGTTTTCCATTGCATCGTGAATTGCTCCCATCATAATGGAATATTGCATAGACAATCCACTGGAAGCAACTAAAGGCTTTGTGGTAGTGCCTGTAATGTTATTAATGGAATTTAAGACACTTGCTTTATTACCTTCCACATCACTTTTAATGGAATGAATTGAAGATCTATTTATTAATAGCTTTAGCGCATCTAGTGCATTTGCAGGAGTCATTGCAATCGTTTCTCTTCTTCGTACGTGCTGAATTTCGGAGACATAACCCTCATCTTGGTTGTCGTTTACTAGTAAGATACTCCCTAAGTGAGAATGAAAACCGATGTAAAAATCAATATTGGAGTTGAGATTTAATGCATTCATTTCATCCTGGTGTGAAACCAATATAGTGCTTCCGTCAAACTCCGAAAGATCTTCTATATTCTCAATTTTGTTTAACTCAAATTTATATCCATATACCTTCCTTAGCATTTCTGCATCAAAGAAATCCGGTAGCTCATCCGAACAAACGATTCGAGTGTTTGTATTTTCTAATAAATTTTTTCTAAGTATCGCCAAGATTGGAATTGTCTTGGATGAAAAACTGATTACATTTTCTGGTTTTAGGTTATTTAAATTTCCAATTGCCCATTCTAGGATACAAGACAATGGATGACCTAATCTAATGTAGTCGTAAGCGGTAGGTAATTCATTCAATGAATATGCAGTCGAATTATTGCTTTCATATAAGTCTTCAAATTCATCGATGAATTGAGTTTTAGCTAATTTTTCATCGTAAATATCTAATCGATGAGTTGTTAAATCAAACCAACTAGAAGGCATGTTTTCTAGTACCTCTTTAATGTAATTTAACATCTTGTTTTCTTGCATATTTCCTACCTCAGAATCGTTTCGCAATCTACAATAATAAGATTTGTTTTAAAAGTGCTAAAAGGTATTTAATACTTATTTTAAGGACAGATGCTATTATTCAATTACCGCATAAAATTTATCCCAGTGTAATTCTTCGTACCCTTCACCTTCATTGAAAACATTTTTTGCCATAGCTTCTCCAAGAACATTTACCTTAATGCCACGGTACTTCTTTGCACTACCAACAAATAGATATTTTAGGAGTGGCCAAACTTTCAATGTAATCCCCTGTGCAATTCCGTATCTGTTGGTTGGCGTTAAGATCATAGAAGGTTTAAAGATACTTAAGCGCTCAAAGTTTAATGCTTTGAGCTCCTCTACTAACTCGCCCTTGGTTCGCAAATAATGGGATTTTGATTTAGGGTTTATCCCTACCGAAGCTAATAATTCAAAATGCTTTACACTATTTGCTTTACATGCTTTGGCAAAATCCAACACCGCAGTTTTATCAATCTTTACAAATTCTTCTTTGCTCATTTTGGTAGGCTGACCAACCCCTAAAGTGCAAATAGCTGCAGAGTGATTGGGTAAAAATTGATCATAGTAATTCGTATCGCTGATATCTATCTTGTGCTGTTTTACAAAATCTTCCTTTATATTTGGAATGGGGTTCCTTCCAAGCAAAGTGAGTTGCTTTATATTCTTATTTGGAAGAAGTACCTTAAGAGCTTCTGTGCCCACAGCACCACTTGCTCCCAGCATTACTATGGAAATTGGATTAGATTCTTTGGTCATTTATTTTATTTCTTCGATACAAAGTACATCGCTATCTCTCCCTTGCCCTTTGCTTCAATCTTCCCTCTGCTTTCAAAAGTGAAGTCTGGGTCGTCTTTTAGGAATTCATATGTAGCTTGACTGATGTTCACTTTTCCAACATCGCCATTGCTTTCAATACGTGCTGCTGTATTCACTGTATCACCCCAAATGTCATATTGGAATTTTTTCACGCCTACTATTCCAGCCACTACAGGTCCAGTATGGATGCCAACTCGCATTTCAAAAGCATGTTCTCCTTTGGCTTCCTTTTCTTGGTGCAGTTGTGTTATAAAATGCTGCATTTCTAATGCTGCTAAAACTGTATTCTTAATAGAATCCTCAGTTGGAACTGGGAGACCACCAGCAGCCATATAGGCATCACCAATGGTTTTAATCTTCTCTACTTTGTATTTTTCGCAGATGCCATCAAAGGCCTCAAAACAATGATTGATGTTTGCTACTAAATCTTTTGCACTCATTTTTTCTGAAGCAGAAGTAAAACCTTTGAAATCCGTAAATAGTATCGATACCATATCAAAATCTCTTGCTTCTGCTTTGCCATGTATTTTCAGTTCCTCGGCTATGTCGGCAGGTAAGATATTAAGTAGCAAATTGTTTGATCGGTCTTTTTCTGTTTCTATGACAGCCTTTGCTTTTCGGGTATAGTGCAGTCGTGAGTAAATCCCTCCAGCGATAAGTAAAAGCAACAAAGCACCTCCAATGAGTATGTTACGTGTACTGTTTTTTTTCCTTACCTCTTCTCGATGAGCATTTTCTACCAAATTATCTGCTTTAACATTAGCTAAACTATCTGCTAGCATTTGTTTGTCAAATTCCATTTGCTGGAGTTTCTCATTGGTCTCAGCTGAGTTGAGACTGTCATCAATCATTTGAATCTTTTCTATGTATACCAAAGCTTCATTGCCTTTTCCCAGAGCTTTATATGCGTCATATAGACATTGGCAGCTGTTTCTTTGTTCACCTAAGGCACCAATTTCTTCGGCAAGATCTAATCCTTTTTTGCAATACTCCAATGCTTGTAAAGATTTTGATTGTTCTTGGTAAAGGCTTCCAATGTTAATCAGGGTATGTGCTAAACCAGCTTTGTCCTTAATCTCTTTTTGGATTTTTAAAGAACTATAGTAGTATTCTAGTGCCTTAGCAGTTTTGCCTTTATCCTTATAAATATTTCCCAATTTATTCAAGACATTTGAAATCCCACCTTTATCCTTGATCTCCTTTTTGATTTTTAGGGAACGCTCTTAATATTGGAATGCATTAGAGTCTTTACCTTGTATAGAATAAATTGATCCGATATTGGTAAGAATATTAGAGATTCCTCTCTTGTCCTTAATTTCCTCTTTTATTTTTAGTGCAGAATGATAATATTCTAGTGCCATACTCGTTTTGCCTTGTGCAGAGTAAATATTTCCAATGTTACTTAGAATACTTGAAGCCCCTTCTTTATGTCCTAGCTCGTTATATATTTATGTCCTAGCTCGTTATATATTTTTAACGAACGTTCATAATGTTCCAAGGCTTTAGCTTCTTTACCTTTAGAATGGTATAGGTTTCCCATGCCTAAATGGTGTCCTGAGATATGTAAATCCATTCCGAGTTCTTCATATATTTTTAGCGAAAGATTGAAATATTCAAATGCTTTCGGGTAGTTGCCTAGGTTCTGATGCATGTCTCCAATCAAGTCTAGACTGCTTGAAACTCCATTTTTATCTCCAATCTCTTTACGGATATTTAGTGAAAGAGTAAAATACTCTATTGCTTTAGGGTAGTTACTTTGTGCCTTTCTCGCATTTCCCTGTATATGTAGGGCCATTGCCTCTCCTTTTCGGTTGTTCTTTTCCTTGCAAAAGGTCATTAAGTCTTCCGCCAATGCAAATGCAGTATCAGGCTGAGAATAAAGGTAACTATACCATATATAGTAAGTATTAGCTTCAATTCGAGAAGTGTCAGGTTTAGAATCATCTACCCAAACAAAATGGAGTGAATCTAGATTTAGTTGGGCTTGAACAGCAAAAGTTGCAATTAATAGTGAAAGGGTAATTACTAATTTCCTCATACTTTTCTGCAAAGTAGTTCTTATTAGAATTGAATCCTAAACACTTGTATTTCCCTCAAATTCTTAAACTTACCACCAAACAATAAAAAATTCTATGAAATTGTCTTCCTGCTTTTGCCAACATAAAACTGCCTGCTTCTCTTGAATACTTGTCTTCAAGTGTTCTTCAGTATTTTTAAAGTTGGTCCAAGTCTCGTTTTCCGCAGGGTCCATGCCCCATTCTTTTTTGGTAGGGAAATGATAAGATTTTTCTGAATTGTCCAAACTAATAAAGGTCTCTAAGTTGAAATAATAACCTTTAACAGCCTTTTCATACATGGGATTAATACTTCCCTTGTATTCATAAGGAACGTATAAGTTAACCAAAAGACAAAGCGCTTGAGAAACTTCCTTCATTTCTAGGCCTAAGGTAGATTGAGCAACTTTGTGCTGCAACAAAGGGAATTGTTTACGCTTAGTTTTTTCTAATTTGTTTTTCAAAGAATCATTCCTATTCGGACCTATCCAATTATTTAAAGTTACTTTAGAAATATTCGGATCATAAAGGTAAAACTTATAAGCTAATTCCATGTGGGTCAGACTTTTTGTAATTGTATCCTTTAAGATGAAGTCCATTTCACCAATGGTTTGTTTGTCTTCTATTAATTGGATGTTTTCAAAAAGCACTTGGTAGTTGGAAGAGGCTTTAATTAATTGGGAAACAATGCTCTCCGCCAAATGTCCCAGCCTTAGGTTCGTGGGTAAGTCAAAATCTAAATTATTTTCAAGCTTTAGTTGAGATAAATTGAAAGTTGGCAATCCAGTTATAGATGAGCACAGGCTATTTGCTTTTAGTATAGATGCTATTCTGGACTTGGGTTTCATTTTTTTATGGCAACTAGCATATTATTTTATTCTGGATGATCCACCGTCAACATGTATTATTTGCCCTGTAACCCAAGATGATTTTGGAGTTAAGAGGTAGGCCGCAGCTTCTGCAATATCTTTTGCATCTCCAATTTTGTTTAATGGATTCTTATCGGATTGCATCTCCACTTTCTCCGGCGTATTAAGAAACTTACTTGCCAAATTCGTATTGGTCAAAGAAGGAGCTACTGCATTGACCCTAATGGAAGGCGCTAATTCAGCAGCTAGGGATCTTGTTAACCCTTCAATTGCTCCTTTGGAAATGGCAACTTGCGAATGAAAGCTAAATCCATTTTGAACAGCTATTGTTGAAAATAGCAGTATAGAAGAATTTTGACTTTTTTTGATTTTTGGTAAAAGCTGCTTAATAATTTTGGTTGCACCTAAAACTTGTAATTTGAAGTCGTCTAGGAAGTCTTCATCATTAAACCGATGAAATGGTTTTAAATTAATGCTTCCTGGGCAATAGGCTAAACCATGTATTTCATCTGGTAAGCCATCCAATTCTAAAGTGTCAGTTAGGGCATTAAATTTAATGTATTTAACATTCTTGCGATCTGGAACTAGATTAGTGTTGTACGTGGCAAAAATATTTTCTCCTTCATTCTCTAGCAGATGGACCAACTCTTTTCCAATTCCTGAAGATCCGCCAATTATTAAGTAATTTCTCATTTTTTGTTAGTTTAATTGTGTTTTTTGCGAGAGTGTTCTTGTAAAATATAGTTTACTCCTTCTATCTAAAACGCTCTAAATGTCAAAGCATCTCACACGAACAAACTTAATGTGTTTCGTATTAAGATAAATAGTAGGTTCTTTTGAATAACTCATTTAATCGATAACCTGACCAAGTAAACCTTTTGTCTTGATCTCTAATTAAGTAGTGTTTCTGCTGCAGCGAATCCTAGTTGATTCTATTACGATATTGCAAAGTGATATTACGAAAAATGCTATAAGTTTGCCTAAGGCATGAAAAAAATGAAATTCGAAACCAAAACAATACACGCAGGATTAGAGCCAGACGAAAATACAGGAGCAATCATGACTCCTATTTACCAAACCTCTACTTATGTTCAGTCAAGTCCTGGAGAACACAAGGGATATGCGTATTCTAGGTCTCAAAACCCAACCAAACATGCTTTAGAAAGAAATCTTGCAGCGCTTGAGAACGCAAAGCATGGTCTTTGTTTTGCAAGTGGTATGGCAGCCATAGATTGTGTTGCTAAATTACTCGCTCCTGGGGACGAGGTAATTTCGACCAACGACTTGTATGGCGGTTCTTACCGTATTTTTGAAAAGGTGTTTAAGAATTATGGAATTAAATTTCATTATATAGACATGAACGATCTCGATGGGGTAAGGAATGCCATCAACGAAAAGACTAAACTGTTGTGGGTGGAAACACCAACGAACCCTTTGATGAAAATCATAGACATTAAAGCAATGAGTACTATTGCAAGACAAAGTGATTTGCTGCTTGCAGTAGACAATACCTTTGCCTCTCCCTATTTGCAAAAACCTATGGACTTGGGTGCTGACATCGTGATGCATTCCGTTACAAAATACATCAATGGGCACAGCGATGTGGTAATGGGAGCCTTAGTTTGTAATGACGAGGACTTGCAAGCTAAACTTGCCTTTATCCAAAACTCCTGCGGCGCAGTGCCAGGACCACAAGATTGTTTCTTGGTGCTTAGAGGTATTAAAACCTTGCACCTAAGAATGCAAAGACATTGTGAAAATGGAGCAGTAATTGCCAATTACTTAAAGAACCATCCTAAAGTAGATAAAGTCTACTGGCCGGGTTTTGCCGATCACCCCAACCACCAGATTGCCAAAGAACAGATGTCTGACTATGGGGGAATGATGTCTTTTAGCCTTAAGAAGGACAGTGAAGTAGATGCTCGCAAATTCCTTAGTGATGTTAAGGTATTTGCACTAGCAGAGTCTTTAGGAGGTGTAGAGTCTTTGGTAGGGCATCCTGCAAGCATGACACATGGCTCTATTCCTAAAGAGGAAAGAGTAAAGATAGGATTAAGCGATTCTCTTATTAGGCTAAGTGTAGGTATTGAGCACGTTGAGGATTTAAAAGCAGATTTAGAACAAGCACTAAACAAAGTAGGATGCTGAGTTTGTTAGCCATTGCAATTGCCCCTTGTCTTGTAGTAATGGGTTACATTTACTTTAAAGACAAGTTTGAGAAAGAGCCGAAAAAGCTTTTGTTCTATTCCTTTTGGGTGGAATAGAGGCAATTTTTGTTGCTGTAGCTTTGGGAGAAGCTGCTCAGAAAATGGGGCTAGGAACAGGTACGGGAATAATGCGGATGTTTACCGCAATTCCTACACATGCAACTGTTGCTATAATCATGGGATATTACATTGGAAAAGCCAAATTCGATAAAAAGAATAGGATTAAATACCACCTTTTTGGAATTGGAGGAGCGGTATTGTTTCATGGTTTATACGATTTTTCTTTAATGCAAAATGAGATTAAAGGATTGAAATTGATAGGAGCGCTCGCAAGTCTTTATATAGCCATCCGATTATCGAAGAAGGCAATTAAGATGCACAACGAAGTTTCCCCTTTTAATGAAGAAAATCAGTCTGAAAAAGCCGTGTAGGTTTTAATGAAAACTAAATTTATTTATCTAAATATAAATATTATTTTCGCAGCCTTAATAAAAACAAGCCCATCACAAGATGAACATTCACGAATACCAAGCAAAGCAAATATTAAAAGGATATGGCGTAGCCATACAAGAAGGAATTGTTACAGATACTGCGGAAGGGGCAGTTGATGCAATGAAACAATTACAAGCAGATACAGGAACGGATTGGGTTGTTATAAAAGCTCAGATTCATGCTGGTGGAAGAGGAAAAGGTGGAGGAGTAAAACTTGCTAAGAGTCACGACGATGCAAAAGAGGTTGCTTCTAGTATCTTAGGAATGCAATTGATCACTCCACAAACTAGTGCTCAAGGGAAATTAGTTAGTAAGGTATTGGTTGCCCAAGATGTATACTATCCAGGTAAAAATGAGCCAAAGGAGTATTACATGAGTGTTCTTTTGGATAGAGACAAAGGAAAGAATGTAATTATCTATACCACAGAAGGAGGAATGGACATAGAGGAAGTTGCAGAGGCAACTCCAGAAAAAATAAACAAGGAATGGGTGGATCCAGCTGTTGGTTTGCAAGGTTTTCAAGCAAGAAAAATTGCTTTTAACTTAGGGCTTACTGGTAAGGCAATGAAGGAGATGACAAAATTTGTCTTTGCCTTATACAGAGCTTACAACGAAACAGATTCTGCAATGTTCGAAATTAACCCCGTGTTAAAAACATCTGACGATAGAATTGTTGCAGTAGATGCAAAAGTGAGTTTGGATGAGAATGCATTATACAGACATAAGGATTTTGTTGAGCTCAGAGATTTAAGCGAGGAAGACCCAACAGAAGTAGAAGCAAAGAAATTCAACCTGAACTATGTTAACCTTGATGGTAATGTAGGATGTATGGTGAATGGTGCCGGACTTGCAATGGCAACAATGGACATCATTAAATTGAGTGGTGGAGAGCCTGCAAACTTCCTAGATGTAGGAGGAACTGCAAATGCAGAAACTGTAGAAGCAGGATTTAGAATTATTCTTCAAGACCCAAATGTAAAGGCCATCTTGATCAATATCTTTGGAGGTATTGTGAGATGTGATAGAGTAGCGCAAGGAGTGGTAGATGCTTATAAAACAATTGGCGATATTCCAGTTCCTATTATTGTAAGACTGCAAGGAACAAACGCGGTGGAGGCTAAAGATATTATAGACAACTCTGGATTGAAGGTGTTCTCAGCAATTGCATTGCAAGAAGCTGCAGATATCGTAAAAAAGGTATTGGCTTAGCCAAAAATAGAATTTTAAATCATTGATTTCTTATACCTTAGGAATTAAAAAGACGTGCATTTAGTATGTCTTTTTTCATTGTGAGTAATTTGACAAGTTTGGCATTAAGAATGCTTTTATCTTTAAAAGTAATAAAATAATAAAACTATGATAAAAGAATTCAAAGCATTTTTAATGAAAGGGAACGTACTAGATTTGGCCGTTGCTGTAATTATGGCTACCTATTTTGGAGCAATTGTTAAGTCTATGGTAGACGATTTATTGATGCCTATTATAGGAAACTTAATGGGTGGAGTAGACTTTAGCGCAATGAAGGCAGTATTAACCGAAGGAGTGGCGGCAACAGAAACCGCAGAAGCTATTGCGGAGGTTGCGATTAATTATGGTATGTTCATTAACCACATTATTACATTTGTAATAGTTGCATTAGTGATCTTTATGATTGTTAAAGGTTACAACAAAACACAAAAAGCAAAAGAAGAGGCAGCACCAGCAGGACCTCCTGCAAACGAAGTACTTCTAGCAGAAATAAGAGATTTATTGAAGAAATAAAATACCAAAATCTACATTAAGAATGGGTGTCAATTGTTTTGGCATCCATTTTGATTTTAAGAAAATATTAAAAGAACAAGATGAGAAAAACACTACTATTATTGGGATTATTTTTACTTGCAGGATTTTCCTTTGCACAGGAGAGTGATGTGAAAGGTTTTGTAGATAGCCACAAAGAGATCAAGAAGGATACTTTTGGTTGGAAAAAAGGAGGGTATTTCGCGTTGAATGGTAATTCCGTAGGCTTGTCCAATTGGGCAGCTGGTGGGCAACAATCTATTTCAGTTGGAGCATTGGCAGATGTTTTTGCTGTTTACAGTAAAGGCAAAAATACTTGGGAAAACTACGGTAAATTTGGATACGGTGCTATTAATTTAACAGACGGAAAAGAGGGCTTTCAAAAGAATGAAGATAATGTAGATATATTGTCTAAGTATGGGCACCGTATAGCACCAAGATGGAACGTAGCGGGTTTGGTTCAATTACAAACTCAAATGTTTCCCGGCTTTGATCCTGGGAATTTAGAAGGACCTTATATATCTAATGCATTTGCGCCAGCTTTTGGCTTGCTTTCTTTTGGTCTTGACTACAAACCAAAGAAACACCTGTCTTTATACATCTCTCCGGCTACTGGTAAATTTACTATAGTAGGAGATGATAGGTTGTCAGATGCAGGAGCGTATGGTGTTGATTCCGGAAGTATGTTTAGAACAGAAATAGGATTGTACTTCAAAATGATGTTCCAAAAGGATGTGATGAAAAACGTGAATCTTCAATCGAGGTTGGATTTGTTTGCTAACTATGAAACAATTGATAGAGTAGATATAAACTGGGAGAATACTGTAAATATGAAAGTAAATAAGTACATATCTGCTTCTGTATTTGCTCATTTAAGGTATGATCACGACATTGATACTAAGCCAGATGATGTGGTGAATAACTTAAACATCGGAATACAGAGAAATCTGCAGGTCAAGTATGTTATAGGAGTTGGATTGGCTTATAAAATTGGAGACACTTTATAATTCTTAAACAATATTTCTATTAATTAGAAAAAAAACGTTGATTTGAAGTCTAGATGGTTGCATCTAGACTTTTTTATGGAATACTTCTCTCTGAACGAACATCACTTTAATTCTCATGACCTCTTTGAGATATGCAAAATCATTAAGAACGATGGAGTAATTATTTTTCCTACGGATACAATATATGCCTTGGGCTGTTCTCTATACTCAAAAAAGGGCATAGATAAGATTTGCCTTATGGCCAATAAAAAGAGGGAGGCAGCAAACTTGTCTATTATATGTTCCGACTTTAAACAGGTTACCGAATTTTCTAGGCCTGTTACCAATCAGGTATTTAAGCTGATGAAAAGGAATCTACCGGGACCATTTACTTTTATTCTTGAAGCAGATCAAAAAGTGAAAAAGCTGTTTGGCTCTAAAAAGAAATCCATTGGCATACGTATTCCTAACAATGTTATCTTATTAAAGCTAGTTGAAGAGTTGGGTCATCCTTTAGTAAGCACTTCTTTGCATAGTGAGGATGAAATTCAGAAGTTTTTAACAGAACCTGAAGAAATTATTAAAAATTTTAATGAACAGGTAGATGTCTTTATTGACGATGGAGCCGGTGCCAATGTAGGCTCTACGGTAGTAGATTGTACGGAAGACGACATCGTTGTGGTTAGAAATGGTCTTGGGGAGCTCTAAGAATAAATTTCCAGTACTTTTCTTGTACTAGAATAAAAAATAATATTACATTTGCAGCCCATTTGAAAGGAGGACACATTTATTGACAAAAGAAAACAAAAACACAGATCCTGAAAACGAAGTAGTAGAGCAAGTTAACGCTACAACAAATTCAGAAGAATCAACAGTTGCAGAGGAAATCACAGAAGTACCTGCAGAAGAGACAAAAGAAGTACCTGCAGAGGAAATTACAGAAGTACCTGCAGAAGAAACCCCAGAAGTTATTTCAGAAAAAACAAAAGAGGCAAAGCCAGAAGCTCCTGCGGAGGATATGGGTGCGCACGATGATTTTGATTGGAGTATGGATAAAGAAGGTTTCTCTAACTACGAGAATGAAGAAAAAGATGAATTAAATTCACTTTATTCTGCTTCGTTTACACCATTAGAAGAAAACACCGTTGCTACTGGTAAAGTAGTTGCTGTTTCTGCTAGTGATGTTGTAGTGAACGTTGGTTTTAAATCTGATGGGTTAGTTCCTATCAACGAATTTAGAGACATGCCAGATGTGAAAATCGGGGATGAAATAGAAGTTTTCGTAGTAAATACGGAAGATGCTCTAGGGCAATTAGTTTTATCTAGAAAGAAAGCACAAGCTGAGAAAGCTTGGGATAGAATTAACGAAGCAATGGAGAAAGACATTATCGTTACTGGACATGTTATATCTAGAACTAAAGGTGGTCTTGTTGTGGAAGTATTTGGTATAGATACATTCTTACCAGGTTCTCAAATTGACATTAAGCCTATTAGAGACTACGATCAATATGTAGGGAAAGATATGGAGTTCAAGGTTGTGAAAATTAATGAAGCGTTTAAAAATGTTGTAATTTCTCACAAAGCTCTTATCGAGGATGATATCGAACAACAAAAATCTGAAATACTATCTACTTTAGAAAAAGGACAAGTATTAGAAGGAGTTGTTAAGAACATGACAAACTTTGGGGCATTTATCGACTTAGGTGGATTAGATGGTCTATTGCATATTACAGATATTTCTTGGGGTAGAATCAATCACCCAGAGGAAGTTCTTCAGTTGGATCAGAAAATTAATGTTGCTGTTCTTGACTTTGATGACAACAAAAATAAAATTTCATTAGGGTTAAAGCAATTGTCTGAACATCCTTGGGATTCTATTGGTGAGTCTGTTAAGGTTGGAGATAAGGTAACTGGTAAAGTTGTGACTGTTGCTGATTATGGCGCATTCTTAGAACTTAAACCAGGTGTTGAAGGTTTGATTCACGTATCAGAAATGAGCTGGTCTCAACATTTAAGAAATCCTCAAGATTTCATGAAAGTTGGAGATGAGATTGAGGCACAAGTTCTTACTTTTGAAAAAGATGAGCATAAAATGTCTTTAGGTATTAAACAATTGTCTCCAGATCCATGGGGTTCTATCGCAGATAAGTATTCTGTAGGAACGAAACATGTAGGGGCTGTTAAAAATCTTACTAACTATGGCCTATTCGTAGAGCTCGAAGAAGGTGTTGATGGTTTAGTACACGTTTCAGATTTATCTTGGAATAAGAAAATAAAGCACCCTTCAGAATTTGTTAAAAAAGGACAAAACCTAGATGTGGTAGTTTTAGAAGTAGATATAGAAAGTAGAAGATTAAGCTTAGGTCATAAGCAATTGGAGGAAAATCCATGGGAAACTTTTGCGACTGTATTTACAATGGGATCTAGACACGAAGGTTCAATCATCGAGGTGAATGAAAAAGGTGCTACTGTTCAAATGCCTTATGGTGTTGAAGCTTTTGCTCCTAAGAGGCACCTTATGACTGAAGACAATAAAACTTTAAAAGCAGACGATACTTTAGAGTTTGAGGTTATTGAATTCTCTATGGAAAATAGAAGGCTTTTAGTATCTCATACAAACCTTTGGAAAGAAGAAGAAAGATCTAGAAGAGACGAGGAAAATGACGAGCGTGACAAGTCTCAGAAGAGAACAAAGCAAGCTGTTGATAAAATGAACTCGGGTCAGAATAAATCTACGCTAGGTGAATTAGATGGTTTAGCTCAATTGAAGGCGCAAATGGAAAGTGAGGAGAAAACTCCAAAAAAACCAGCTGCTCCTAAGAAAGAAGCTGCACCTAAGGCGGAGAAGAAAGAGGCAGCACCTAAGAAGGAATCTGCACCTAAAGCGGAGAAAAAAGTGGCTGCTCCTAAGAAAGAAGCTAAGCCAGCAGCAAAGAAAAGTGCTGGTAAAGGGGACGACTTAAAAGTAATCAATAAAATTGGACCTGCATTCGAGAAAAGACTGAACGCACTAGGTGTAAATACTTACCAAGACTTGGTTGATTTAGATGATGCTAAAATTACTAAATTAGAAGTGAAAGATAGTATGACTAGTTTTGACCAGTGGCATGCATGGCAAGCCGAAGCAAAAGAATTATTGAAATAATTTCTAAACTATAAAACGAAAGCCCTAGTCATTGACTGGGGCTTTTTTTATGCCATACTTTGACGTGGTTAAACTTACAGCAATTAAAGTTGAGCGTTTAGGAGTTTTATTTTTTCTGCAGCTTCGCGAGGTATTTACCAATGATGTCAAACTCAATGTTGACAGTGGAGCCAACTATTACTGTTTGAAGGTTAGTATGCGCTATTGTATAGGGAATGATAGCAACAGAAAAAGTGTTTTCTGAGCTATTGGTAACGGTAAGGCTTATCCCGTTAATGCAAATGGATCCTTTGTGTACAATTAGTGGCTCCTTACTTTCGCATTGAAAACTAAAGACAGTACTCCCGTTTTCGTCTTTAATGTTTGTGCAGGTTGCAGTCTCGTCTACGTGTCCTTGAACAATGTGACCGTCAAATCTCCCATTTGCAGGCATGCAACGTTCAAGATTTACTAAATCACCAATGTTTAATTTACCAATATTACTTAGATCAAGAGTCTCTTTTATTGCTGTCACCGTATAGCTATCTTTTTGAATGTCTATAACAGTTAAACAGACCCCATTGTGTGCTATGCTCTGGTCTATTTTTAGTTCATTAAGGAATTTGCAAGTAAAAGAAAAGTGGACGTTTTCCGCTTCCTTTTTAATACCTGTTACCCTTCCCATAGATTCTATTATTCCTGTAAACATTGGGCAAAGATAATTTATATTTAAAAATGCCCTTCCTTATCTAATCTTATTTTATAAAAAGAGGTTGTATTATTGCATCCTTGCAAAAGAAAAATAAAATAAAGGTTTGTCATTTAAGTTCAGTGCATTGGGCTTACGACACAAGAATCTATTTTAGAATGTGTCAATCTCTTGCGGAGAAGTATGATGTTACTCTTATTGCTTGTAATGGCGGGGTAAATGAAAAAACACCTACGGGAATTAAGATTTTGTCTTATCCCCGGTTTAGAAGTAGGGTGCTAGGAGTACTTATTAGTTGGCTCCTGGTCTTTTTTAGAGCATTAAAGGTAAATGCTAGGGTTTATCATTTGCATGATCCAGAATTGATCCCTACGGCTATTTTGCTTAGACTCTTTGGAAAGAAAGTAATATTTGACATTCACGAAAACATTGCAGAGGATATCTTCGATAAGAAATGGATTAAGTTCCCTAGACTGTATTATTCGTTTTTTGCTTTCTTTGAAGTCTTCGCAACAAAGTTTACCTATATTGTTTTAGCGGAAAAGTCATACGAGAAAAGATATAAAGAACGAGCTAAGAAATATTCCATAATTTACAATTACTGTGATTATAGTTTCTTCGAGAAATACCAGAATGGGCAGAAGGATCCTTTGCATTTGTTCTATAGTGGAATTTTATTTGAAAATAGGGGAATGCTACAAATCTGTGAAGCTATTTCAACCTTGGAGAAAAAGCATGGGATAAAAGCACATTTTCATTGTGTAGGTCCTTTGTATCGCGAACTAAGGGTTAAAATGGAAATCCTGCCTTTTTACGACTCGATTAAAGAAAGGCTTCATTTTTATGGACGAAAGAAATTGCGGGACTCTTTTAAGATAGGTGAGAATTGCGGTATTGGTTTGAGCATTATTCATCCCATGAGTAACTCAATTGAATCGTATCCAACAAAGATATTTGAATACATGGCTACTGGCATGCCTACAATAGCCTCCGATTTTAAGCTTTATAAGAGCATAGTAGAAGAAGTGAATTGTGGGCTTAATGTGCCTCCCTTAGATAGTTCAGCTTTGGCTGCAGCCATTAAAAAATTAATAGAAGATAAAGGTTTATGGCAAGCTTGTTCAAGTAATGGAATGGAGTTGGCTAAGGCAAAGTATAGTTGGGAATTAGAGAAGCAAAAGTTATTCGATATATACGCCAATTTATTGAATGCGTAGAAAAAAGCAAATAGTTGTGGTTTTACTTCAAGAATACTTGTATTTTTTTATCTGATAATCAGTAAGATACAATTGAATTGTAGATTATCTTAAACAAATTCAAAAAGTATTGTATAAACAAAAACAATTTTCTATCTTTGCCGTCCCAAAAAAAATTAACAAGAAAGTGAATACACTTAGTTATAGAACCCAATCCGCAAATGCACAAACCGTTGAGAAGAAATGGTATGTAGTAGATGCAAACGAGCAAATTTTAGGAAGAATGTCTTCCGGTGTTGCAAAAATTCTTAGAGGAAAGCATAAAGCTAGCTTTACACCGCATGTTGACTGTGGTGATAATGTGATTGTTATCAATGCTGAGAAGATTAAGCTTACAGGTGATAAGTGGGAGCAAAAGAAATATATATCTCACTCTGGTTACCCAGGTGGTCAAAAAATAAAGACAGCAAAAGAGTTAATGGAAAGAAAGCCTATCGCTATGGTAGAGAAAGCCGTTAAAGGAATGCTGCCAAAGAATAGATTAGGAGCAAAATTATTTACTAACCTATTTGTTTATGAAGGTTCTGAGCATCCGCATGAAGCACAAAAACCAGAACTTAAAACGTTTAAATAATCTATGGATACAATTAATACATCTGGAAGAAGAAAAGCGTCAGTAGCAAGGATTTACATGTCTGCTGGCAAAGGGAAAGTTATTGTTAACAAAAAAACAATGGAAGATTACTTTCCTCGTGAAATGGATAGAATTAAAATAGGAGTTCCTTTTGCAATAGTAGAAGAAACTGGAAATTTTGATTTGAAAGTAAACGTTGCAGGAGGTGGTCTTACAGGACAATCTGAAGCAATAAGACTTGCTGTTTCAAAGGCACTTGTTTTACACAACGAAGAATATAGAGGAGCATTAAAGGCTGAAGGTTTGTTGAGAAGAGACGATAGAGTGGTAGAGAGAAAGAAACCAGGTCAGAAGAAGGCAAGAAAGAAATTCCAATTTAGTAAACGTTAATCTACAAGCTTTATGGCAAACATTACCGAAAAAGATTTATTAGACGCGGGCGTTCACTACGGACACCTTACCAGAAAATGGAACCCAAGAATGGCTCCTTTTATTTATATGGAGCAAAATGGTATCCATATCATTGATTTAAAGAAAACTGTTGCAAGATTAGAGGAAGCAAAAGGTGCTATCAAGAATATTGCGAAGAGTGGAAGAAGAATACTTTTTGTTGCCACTAAGAAGCAAGCAAGAGATATTATTAGTGAAGCCGCAAAAGAAGTAAACATGCCTTTCGTAACCGAAAGATGGTTGGGTGGAATGTTAACGAACTTTGCTACTGTTAAGAAATCTATTAAGAAGATGGGTAACATCGAGAAAATGGAATCTGACGGAACTTTTGAAAATATCGCAAAGAAGGAAAGACTTATGCTTTTAAGGGAGAAGGCAAAATTAGAAAGACTACTAGGAGGTATTGCTGATTTGAATAGAATTCCTGCTGCTTTGTTTATTGTAGATATTAAAAGAGAGCACATTGCAGTTGCAGAGGCTCAGAGGTTAAATATACCTACTTTTGGTTTAGTTGATACTAATTCAGACCCTACTTTGATTGATCACCCAATTCCAGGAAACGATGATTCTGCTAAAGCAATTGAACTTATCACTAAAGAGATTATGTCTGCAGTGGTAGAAGGCCTTAGCGAAAGAAGAGCACAGAAAGAAGCGGACAAAGAGGAAAGAGAAAAGTCAAAGCTTAAAGAAGAAGCTAAAGAAGCTGCGAAGAAAGAGGAATCTGCGGCTAATTAATTTTACCCTTAATTTATAATTTTAGAAAAAATGAGCATTAGTGCATCAGAAGTAAACAAGCTACGTCAAATGACTGGCGCTGGGATGATGGATTGTAAAAAAGCGTTGGTTGAAACAAACGGCGATTTTGAAGCAGCGGTAGATTTTTTAAGAAAAAAAGGTCAAAAAATTTCTGCTAGTAGAGCAGATAGAAATGCAAGTGATGGAGCTGTTATTGCAATAACAAATAGTGATAATACTTCAGGAGTAATTATTGAGCTAAACTGTGAAACAGATTTCGTTGCTAAAAACGAAGATTTTGTAAAATTGGCAAATGAGATTGCTGAAACTGCATTGGCTGAACAACCAGCCGATCTGGCTGCATTAAATGCACTAGAAGTTGGTGGGGTTGTTCTTGAGAAAAGGTTGTTGTCCGAAATGGGTAAGATAGGGGAGAAAATAGAAATATCTAAATACGAATTAGTAAAAGGCGAAGGGATTGTAAATTACATACATGCTGGAAACAAGATTGGTGTTTTAGTTGAGTTTAATAAAGCAGCTTCTAGTGCTGTTCAAGATGCAGGGAAAGATGTAGCTATGCAAATTGCTGCTATGAATCCAGTTTCTGTTTCAGAACATGACATTGATGATAAAACAAAAGAAAGAGAATTATCTATAGGCCGTGAGCAAGCAATTGCGGAAGGTAAGCCTGAGCAAATTATTGATAAAATTGCACAAGGTAAATTGAAGAAGTTCTACAAGGACAATACTTTATTGGCACAAGATTTTGTTAAGGACGGTTCTAAGTCTGTTTCAAAAATGCTTGATGAGGTAGAATCTGGCTTAACTGTAAACAAATTCTTTAGAGTCGTACTAGGCGCTTAAGAGTATTGAAAAGAAAATAAATTAAAAATCCCTTTGTCATTTGGCAAGGGGATTTTTTTTGGCTTATTTTGAAGACTAGAATGAAATACAAAAGAGTACTCCTAAAATTAAGTGGGGAAGCCTTATTAGGTGACCAAGCTTATGGTATAGATGCAAAGGTTCTTGAGCAATACGCAAAGGAAATTAAAGAAGTAGTAGCGATGGGAGTAGAGGTAGGAATTGTCATTGGAGGTGGAAATATTTTTAGAGGTGTGCAAGGAGTTGCTGGTGGTATAGTAGATAGAGCCCAAGGAGATTACATGGGTATGCTTGCAACAGTTATTAATGCCATGGCCTTACAAGGTGCTTTAGAAAAGTATGAAGTAAAGACAAGGCTGCAGTCTGCTATTAAGATGGAGCAAGTAGCTGAGCCATTCATTAGAAGAAGAGCCACTAGGCATTTAGAAAAAGGAAGAGTAGTAATCTTTGGAGCTGGAACAGGCAATCCTTATTTCACTACAGATACCGCAGCATCCTTAAGAGCGGTAGAAATTGAGGCAGATGTAATCCTGAAAGGCACTAGAGTCGATGGTATTTATACCGCAGATCCAGAAAAAGATCCTACAGCAGAAAAGTTTACTGATATTACCTTTGAAGAGGTATACAAAAGAGGGTTAAATGTGATGGACATGACAGCTATTACCCTATGCCAAGAAAACGACCTTCCTATAGTAGTTTTTGATATGAATAAGCAAGGCAACTTTAAGGAGTTGATGAAAGGGGAGCAGGTGGGTACACTTGTTTCTTAGTTCGTGTCAATTATGTATACCTTTCTTCAAACACATTCAAATGGTGTTTCTCGTGACCACAAAGGATAAATGCGATTGCTCTTGGTGAGAGTGATTGTTCATTAGCCTTGCCAATTTTTAATAGCATTTCTTCTTCTAAGTTCTTAAAGAAAATAATTGTGCTGGATCGTTGCGCTTCGTATTCTTGAATTAAGGATTCCGTACTTCTAGAAGCTGCTCCAGATGTTTTAACAAACTCTTCGTGATCATAACCTAATAGTGAACTCTCGTCCATTCTAGCTATTCTCAGCGCTCTGTAAACGAAGATACGTTCTGTATCTATTATATGTGAGAATATCTCCTTTAGATTCCATTTACCGGGCGCATAGGAATATGCGTGCTTCTCGATTGGAACAGAAGTTATAAAATTTAGTACTTCCTCTTCAGAATGCTTTAATGCTTCTAGTAAAGTTAACTCTGGAGCCAAGTCTAAATAAGTCTTGTGGTAAGAATGATACTCAGTTTCTTTTAAATCTTTTCTAAACATAAATTCGAATTACATTCCCATATCTCCACCACCCATGTCACCACCACTTCGCATTGCTCTTCTTTCTTTTTGGATAGAACCAAAGTTATAGGTGAAGTTGATGTATACATTTTGGCTTTGCCATTTATGTATACCATCGTCATCAATGAATAAATCTTGTGTGTTGTAAGCAAACCGCTGCGTATTAAATACATCAGCAACTCTTAGACCAAGAGTTGCTCTTTTGTTCCATAACTTTTTTGTATACCCTAAGTCTATCCCATACATCGCAAGAATTTCGCCCTGAGGGATGTCAAAAGGAGCTCTATAGAAAGAGGAGATTTGTATGCTATTGTCGTTTCTGAGTCTGAATGAATTAATCATTCTAGCATTCCATTTAAATGTTGAATTATCAAACCCTGCCTGATCTGCATTTGCCTTAAAAACACTTGCATTTGCATTTCCACTTAAAGTAATGTTCCATTGTTTTATGGGTTTAAGTATAACTACTGCCTCAAAACCATAGCTATTGCTTTCATCAAAATTATCATAGGTAACAGCACTTAGTCCGGTGGTATCGGTATTTTTAACTCTGCTAATCATATTGGTTAGGTGTTTCCAATAAACGGTTGTGCTAAAATTGTACTTTTTTTTGTATTGTGAATACCCTAATTCGTAGGAGCTAATGTATTCCGGGAGCAAATAAGGGTTACCTGTATATATTTTCTCTGGATTTGTTGAGTTTGCAAAAGGGTTTAATTGTCTAGTTCGAGGTCTATTGACTCTTCGACTGTAGCTAAGCATTATGGTCTTGCTTTTAGTTGGATTGTATTTAATATGTGCACTAGGAAATAAACTGAAATAGTCATTTTCTACAGGGTTATAGCCTATTGCTTTCAGTGTGCTTTCCGTTAGAGCTTGTTCTGCTCTTAATCCAACCTGCATACCAAATTTGTTTATACTTTTTCCAATGATTCCATAGGCTGCAAATATGTTTTCACTGTATTCAAAAGTATTGTTTAGGTTTACATTTGGAGTAAAAATAAAAGCACCTGCTTCGGTGGCTTCTGCGTAAAACTCATTGTTTAAGTTCCGTAAATCTATTTTTGCACCGGTTTCCACTTTCATGGTTTTATTTAATGGCTTCGTATAATCTAGTTTGAAGGAGTAGTTTTTTCTACTACTATAGGAATTTACATTCTCTAAGACTTTGTTGATATTGAATTCATTAAATGTGGTGTCGTAAGCAGCTTGATCAATTTGGTTAAGTCTATCTCTGTTACTACTAGTGATAAATAGGTCAGCATTTAAGGAATGATTTTTTTGGTTGTATTTTTTGATGTAGCCTAAATTGATGTCGTAACTGTTTCTAGTATTATCAGATAAGGTACTCCTCAGGTTACTAAAAGCATTATTCCTTAAGGGGAAATTGTAATTGTAAAATTCTCTAGAACTGTTGTCTCCACCGCCAAAACCTGTATTTGCAGTGAAAAATAGGGTGTTTAATTTGTTGATGTTGTAGTCTATACCTACTTTAACTAAATGACTTAAGCTCTGTCTAGTGGAGTAGCTATTTTGTTCTAAATCTTCGTTAAAGGCATAAGTGTACTTGTTGTACTCTCCGGTAGAAATAGAATTTCTTACGTTTAAACTGTAGTTTCCATAAACGTTAACTTTACTGTTTCTATACCCTAATCTACTAGCAAAATTGTAGTTGTTGTTTGTTCCTAAAGAAGTGCTTACCATACCATTTGTGCCTTTCAATTTATTTTTTTTAAGAATGATGTTGATTATGCCGCTGGTTCCTTCCGGGTCGTATTTTGCCGATGGATTTGTAATAATTTCTATTCTTTCGACACTGCTTGCAGGGATACTTTCTAAGAAAGCTTGTCTCCCTGATCCTGTAAGTCCACTAGGCCTTCCATCAATTAGAATGATTACATTGGTATTGCCTCTTAAAGAGATATTGCCATCTTGATCCACTAGTACTGAAGGTACATTTGACAATAAATCTTGTGCAGTACCACCAGAGGCAGTGATGTTTTCATCAGCATTAAATACTTTCTTGTCTATCTCATTTACAATCAGGTCTTTCTTTGCACTCACCGTTACTGTGCCTGTTTGACTTTTAGAAGAGACTAAAAGGATAGGAGATACGATTTTAATTAAAATATTTTCTTTTTCGGTGAGTACTATGTTGTTCCTTTTTTTAGTTTTATAACCCATGAAATCAACTTGAATGCTATAAGTTCCTGCAGGGATAGTGTCCAAGGTATATTTGCCTTTTTCATTGGTGATTATGCCATTGATGTATTGCCCTTTGTTATCCAATAATTTGACTGTTGCAAATTGTATTGGTGCTTTAGAAGATGAATCTATTACAGTACCCTCTATGGATACTTTCCAATTGCTTTTGTATCCTCTTCCTTTTGGTTGAGCCAGTAACTGCAAAGCGGACATAACTAGTATTAGACCAAGTACGATCTTAAATCTTGAACCCATTAAAGTATTATTTGTATTTTTTGAATTAATTGTTCTTCCTTAGAAATTAGCTTTAAAATATAAAGCCCAGATTCTAGGTCTACCTTAGATATAGAAATTATCGAAAGGTTTAATATACTTTCGGAATATATCTTTTTCCCTGTTAAGGTTAATATTTGTATTTCTCCAGTAGTCTTCTTCTCTAAGTCAATAATAAAATTCCCATTGTTTGGATTGGGGTAAACAACAATCGTCTTTTGAAATTCGTCCTCTATTCCTACTGTAGAGCATTGATCGAGTTTGTTGTGAATGTCTTGTCTTATGGTAGAGATTTTTGCCCATAAATTATCTCCTGGGCAGGTTGTGTTACAACCAGACTTATGTCCATCAATAACACTAAGTAAAGGATCGCTAGTTGTTGGATGATTAAAAGAGTCAGTTACTACAAATCTTTCTTTGTCTAGTTTCCAAGTAAGTAAATCAGTTAGGGTATTGATAGCGGCAAAACTGGGTTCTATGCTGGAATACTCTCCAATGATACAGACACCCATTGTCTTTTTATTTTTACTACAAAAATGAGCCCCCTGCACATTGTCTTGGTCTATGGAAGGCAATTCAGGGTCTCTACCAGCATACAGAGTGCCGTCATTCGCAATTAGGTAGTTATAACCTATGTCATCCCAACCATTGGTTTGTGTATGGTGCGTATAATAAGCTCTCACTAAGGACGTATAATCGTTGTTCCCATTCCCATCTGCAGAATGATGAATAATACAATGTTCTGTTGGTGTCGTGTTCCTCCCAGGTACAGGATCTGGTAAACCTTGCCTCCAGGTAGATTGTGTAACCATTTGCGGGTGTTCACATTTTGCTCTTCTTAAAGCTCTTGTATTGTGTCTTAATGGAGCGACATATTGCATGATGCATTCAATCTCAGTATTCTTCTTACCGTATAAGGTAAAAGTGGTTACTTCCTCTTTCAATACAATAAGATTGCTTTGTGTTTGATTTGTCAATTCTACGTGTTCGTCTTTTGTGATTGGTGCAATCCTGTTTGGTAGTTTGACGCTTAAATCGCCAAAACCCTTTCCTTTTATGCGGAAAGACATTGCATTGAATACCTCAGAAGAGGTGATAGTTACACTATCTGTATGCAGAGTAAGGCTCTTCTTTATAATACGAAAGTTGTCCGTTTGCTGTCCATTTACCTGCAAGCAAATATTTAGTAAGAGAAAAAGGAAAGAGATCTTATTTAAAGTGCGCATTAATTGTTTTTAAAATTGCCTCATGTGTTGCACCATTTGTTGCAACAATCTGTTTGCCAAAAAGAGGATCTCCTCCATTTTTAAAGTCAGTGACACGTCCTCCTGCCTCTCTTACAATGCAAATACCACCTGCGACATCCCAAGCATGTAAATTATATTCAAAGAAACCATCAAATCTCCCGCATGCAGTATATACTAAGTCCACGGCTGCAGAACCTAATCGTCTAAGTCCATGTGTTTCTTTCATAAATGAATTAAGTACGGCTAGGTAGGACTCCATTTCTTCAAATTCAAAATAAGGAAATCCTGTAGCCAATAAAGAGTCTTGTAATTTGTCTATTTTACTTACGCTAATTGGTTTTTCATTTAACCATGCTCCGCCGTCTTTCCAAGCGTAAAAGCATTCGTCTTTCATTATTTCATAGACTACTCCTATTAGGATGTCTTCTCCTAGTGCAAGAGCAATACTCACAGAGAATACCGGTAAGTCGTGAATAAAATTGGTGGTTCCGTCTAATGGGTCAATAATCCAGTTAAGATCTTTCGTGCTTTTTTCTGTAGTATCTTCCTCGGTTATAAACCCAGCGTTAAGATTTAATTGGCTTAAGCCAAGAGCAATTTTTTTCTCAGCTTCAATGTCTACATAGGAGACTAGTTGATTCAACCCTTTGGAGTCAACTTTTTCTAAATCGAATGATTTTCTTTCCTTCTTAATAAAGGCTCCAGTTTCTTTTGCAATATTGCAAACGTCTAATGTTAATTGCTTAAGGTTCAAGAGACGAAGATAGTGTATTTCTATAGGCAGTACAATTTCGACATTGCCATATCATATGGGATGACTATTTTATTCGTTTAAAACTAGTTTTTAAGAATTCTATAAGTTGCAATTTCTTTACTATCACTAACAGTTAGGTAATAAATCCCATTGGCTAATCTACTTATGTCAAGACTAATTATTTTACTTTCAAATCTTAAATCTTCAAATACTACTTGGCCTAGACTGTTTGCTATGCTAATTGCAATACTGTTGTGTGTCCTCCCAAAATCTATTTCTAATTTACCATTGGTTGGGTTAGGGTATAGTTTGATGTCATGAAGGAAACTGTTCTCCACTAGTCCCACATGTGTCATGTTTTTACACTCAGTAGTATCCAAGCAGTATTCGTTTGAAACTTTTGCAGCGTAAACTCCATCTGCTACAATATTGAACTTTTGGTCTGTTTCTCCTGAAATCTCTTTGTAATTATCGCTGCAATCTAGCCATAAGTATTTTTGTCCAGCAGGAAAAGCAGTCAATTGATTCGTTTCTGCAACCACAGTTGCTTTCAGTCCAACATAAGCTTTTCTTGTGGTAACAATAGAATCACATCCGTTGGTTGCAGTAAGGTTGTTAATTACTGTACCACTATCCAATGCACTGCAGGTGTTTAAGTCAATCTTCGTGTAGGAAGGTAAAAGTAGGGTCGTAATAGTTGTAACTATGGAGTCACATCCATTTGCAGCTGAATGTTTCACTACAACCGTAGCAGTATCTTGCACATTGCACGATCCTTTTTTAACTGTGACCTGACTTTTCGGAAGTAATGTTGTTATGGTCATAACCGTTGAGTCGCATCCATGAACGTTCGTTAAAATACTTGAAGCAATTCCTGTATCCAATGGATTACAACTTGCTTCATTTACCCAAATGAGATTAGTATCATTTTTATGAAATACAGAGTCATAAGATTGAGTGAAATAATAGCCGTATTTATACCCTTCCATTGTTACATTATAAACCCCTTTAGGTATATTGCTAATGGTCCCTGACTTGGTTTTAGTTGTAAATTTATTTGTGCCATTTCTAAAAGTCCAATGTATAGAATCTAATTCATCTCCCACATAAGAATATTCCAGTTTTTCCTTGTGACATAAGCTCGAGTCTACGAAGGAGTATTGTAGGTTGGGTGGTGTAAAAATGATTACAGGATAATCCTCTACTTCACCTAAAGTTACTCCACAGGCATTTGCCTTGTTTCCCCAATAAGAAACCCTAGTCCTTAACCTTGTTGTGTCTGATGTTTTAGCATGAGAAGGCACCTTGAATTTCCTTGTGAATAAATCGCCACTTGAGGAAAAGCCAATGCTATCCTCTTCATCAAAAATTGCATTAATATCATAATCTATCCAAGCCCCATAGTCGTTTGAACTCCAACTGGTATTTCCCCTTAGAGTTAAGGTGTAAGTAGAGTCTTTCATAAGATAAACTAATGCATTTCGAAAAAGCGTGTATTGTTCTTGTTTACTTGATTTAAGAACATTTGAAATGCTTACACTTTTTAAATATGGGTTAGGGTCACCATTACCTGATGCAGTACAATATTCAAAGGGTCGAACCTCGTACATGAATTTATAGGTCTCTGTTATTTCTCCTGGGCCACCTATTGCATAGACCTTAAAATATACTCTATCTCCTACTTTTGCATTTGGCAATGGTTTGCTAGAAATCCAGGTACTGTCTTTTGTATTTGACATGCTGATTGTACTGTCGAAATTTAAAGAATTAATAGACCACTTTACATAGACCTTAGTTAACTTACCTTTATAGGAAATCGTTGAAGTAACAAACTGATCTATGCTCTCTTTAGGTAAATCATCTGTAGGCATATCATTAATTCTTGTATACACTATAGCAGGGAAATTACCTCGATCTTTCAATGTGTATTCCCATAATCCTCTGCCCCAAATGGCAGCTTTGATTGTATTGGATCCTTTTACAATTTCTAATTCTCTAATGGAGGAGTTGGGAAGACCGGAATTGTAAAGCTTCCAAGTTGATCCAAAAATAGATTTTACATAAACACCAATTTCTGCTGCAACATAAATATTGCTTGATCCACTGTGGTCAATAACAGCTCCATTAATTGGCATATTGCCTAAGTTGAACGTAATATTCCTCCAACTTCTACCACCATCTTTCGTTAGAAATACCTTCTTGCCGTCGTTGTTGTATCTATTGTAGGTAACAACAATAATGTTGTCGTTTATTGGGTTAAATGCTATGTCAGTAATAGTATAATTTGGTAAAGTATCTGTCCCATGTAAAGCTTTAATCGATGAAAAGCTTACTCCACCATCAATAGATTTTTCAATGTATCTTCCTCTAGAAACAATAATAATTTTAGAATTGTTCTCTGCAATTGCAGCCTCCCCTATTAATCCTCCAAAAGAGGGCTTTCCAATAGAATCCCAACTAGAACCAAAATTAGTACTCTTATAAATAAATTCACTAAAATTGTAAAGGTGCATGTGGTTGTTTGGGTCATAAGCCAAAGGTGCTACCCATGCTCCTTTTCCTTGTCCACCTTGTCCAGGAGGTGATACTCCAGAGAGGGATTGTCCTGCATCCTTTGTTCTAAACCTTGAGCCATATTGATAACTACCTATCATCCAGTCATCGTTTAACGGATGAATAATCCCTTCCATTCCATCACCTCCATTAAACTCAATCCATGTGCTACGGTGTTTGATGCTTGTGCCATTATCTTGAGAACCAGAAATACTTCTAAAATGATTTGATTGACTAGCTCCAAGGCAATAGTTATCTCGGTTTCCAACACCTTGATTTAGTATTTCCCATGTTGCTCCATTGTCAGTGCTTTTACAAAAGAAACCATCTGTTCCAACATAATAGGTGCCATATACAGAAATAGCAGGATGCAAGTCTGCATGGATGTAGTTCTTGCTATTTTTAAAATTATCGCTCCTGCTCCCGTTACCATGCTGTGAACTTCCTAAACTCCACCAACTTACTTGTTTGAAGGTTCTTCCACCATCCTCAGAAGTTTCTACATCTACATATCCATATACCATTTTTGAAGTATCTAAATCGCTCACGGCAAAACCTAAACAGCTTTGTGGTGGATTGCTCAAAAAAGTAAAAGTCTTAGCGGTGTCTTTCGAAATCCAAACGCCATTAGAAGAAGCAAAATACATGCAATCTTCACAATCGGGACTTACAGAAAAACGAGCTGAGCTACCAGAGTTACCTGCTATTGTAGCAGACGAGGTAAAAGTAAGTCCTTGGTCTAAAGAACGTAAAACTTTGTCCTTGTTACTGCCCCAGTAATAGTAATCGTAGATATAGATTATGTTATTGTTTGTTGGATGAAAGTCAATCTCTGAGATACTTCCATTCGTAATCTTTGTCCAGGTTGCTAAATTGTCTGTCGATCTGTACAGCCCATCCGATGCTGTTACAAAAACCAAATTGGGAACCCTAGGATGATATGCTACTTTGTTGATTTTAAAATTACTGCCTAAGCCACCTTTTCCAAGATTTGTGGGGTTAAACTTTGTCACCTTCCATGTCTTTCCGCCATCAATAGAAGCGTATATTCCATGTGTTACATAATTGCCACCATTTTGGAGGTCAATTAGTACAGAGTCTGCATTTGTTGGAGAAGCCGTTATCGAACCTACACCACTTGCAAATAAATAATCCGTGGATACATCCCAAGTTGCACCTCCGTCATTGGTTCTCCAGAATCCACCACTATTAGAGCCAATGTACATAATACTAGTGTCTGCTTTATGAACATAAGAAGCGACTATTCTACCTAGTCCTGTAGAATAATGTCTAGTAACACTGTCAATTCTGTAAGGACCTAAGTCCTTCCAGCCTGTTGAATTTATTCTTCTTGTGCTAATGGGATTACTTTTATAGAATTTTAGATGTTCTTTCGAAACAAATAATGGATCTATATTATCTCTTATTCCAGAGGGTGCATATTTACTTTCGTTTTCATATCTCCAACGTTGATATCCCTTCCATCCAGATCCTTTTACCTCTTTATCATGAGTTTTGAAATAGCTGTCTGCTGCAACGCAAACATCATAGAAATTCACGTTGTTGTCCTGCATCAATTCTTTGTAGCTTCTTTGAGCAAATAGTTTGTATGATAGCAGAAAGAAGAATGCTATTAAAAAAAGATTTTTCATCAAAACAAAAGTACAAAAAAAAGGGAAGCATTGCTTCCCTTTTTTTTGTTAAATATTATGAAGCCTTATCTACTTGCTTTAACAATTTCTACAAAATCTCTTGATTTTAAGGCAGCTCCTCCAATAAGCCCACCATCAATGTCAGGACTTGAAAAAAGATCCTTTGCGTTATCTGGTTTTACACTACCACCATAAAGTATTCTGATGTCTGCAGCAATTTTCTCTCCGTATTTGTTGCTAATAAAACTTCTTATGTGTGCGTGCATTTCTTGTGCTTGCTCTTTACTTGCTGTTACGCCAGTTCCTATTGCCCATACAGGTTCATAAGCTATTACTATTTGTTTAAATTGGTCTTCGTGAAGGTGAAATAAACCTTCTTCAATTTGAGATTCTATTACTTTGAAATAAGAATTGTCTTCTCGGTTTTCTAGAGTTTCACCACAACAATATATTGGCGTCATGCCAGCATTTAATACTGCTCTTGTTTTCTTGGCAAGTTCTTCGTTTGTTTCTCCAAAAATGCTTCTTCTCTCAGAGTGTCCTACCAATACAGTGCTTACTCCAACAGATTCTAACATCGATAATGAAACTTCTCCTGTAAATGCACCATTTTTTTCATGGTAACAATTTTGAGCACCAAGCTTAAGATTAGCACCTTCGAGTAATTTATTTGCTGAAGCTAACGAGATAAAAGGTGGAAATAGCATTACTTCTACATCGTGTCTTATCTCATCTCGTACCATACTTCTCACTTCGCTTATAAGGCTTAAGGATTCAGTAAGGTTCTTATTCATTTTCCAGTTTCCTGCTACAATTTTCGTTCTCATAAATTAATTTCCCAGTTTCTATATTGTGCTGTTGTATTGTAAATATGTGTTAGAATATCTTCCTCTACTTGGTCTAATTCTATTTTTCTTCTTTGCATTACTAGTCTCCCAGTGGTGAGTGCTTTGTCTATTTTGTAAGTTGTAAAACCTGCATTTCCACCCCAAGCAAAGGATGGTACAAAGTTTCTTGGGAAGCCACTACCAAATATATTTGCGCTTACGCCAATAACCGTTCCTGTATTGAACATGGTATTGATTCCGCATTTTGAATGGTCACCCATGATTAATCCGCAAAATTGTAATCCAGTTTTTGTAAATCTATCAGCAGAATAGTCCCAAAGTTTTACATCGTCGTAATTGTTCTTTAAATTACTGTTGTTTGTATCAGCACCCAAGTTGCACCATTCTCCGATAACTGAATTTCCTAGGAAACCATCGTGTCCTTTGTTAGAGTATCCTTGTATAACGGAGTTGTTTATTTCACCTCCTACTTTGGAGTGTGGTCCTACGGTTGTGCCACTGTATACCTTAGTACCCATTTTAATTGTGGAGTTTTCGCATAATGCAAATGGACCTCTTACGAGGCTACCTTCCATAACTTCGGCATTTTTACCTATGTAAATAGGGCCATCGCTGCTGTTCAAGGAGCAATTGTATAAAACTGCTCCATCCTCTATAAAGATGGGATTATTTCCGTTAGTTGTAACCGAATCAGGAATGCTTATACTTTTTCTGTCATCTGTTAGTAAGGAGAAATCCTTCTTGATTTCTTGTGCATTAAGTCTAAATATATCAGATGCTCTATTGAGCCAATCTATTGTGCCTTCATAGACAATTTCTTCACCAGGGGTAAAATGTTCGGCAATAAGATCACCTTCTTCGTTTGTTAATCTCCCTGAAGTAAAGTTAAATTGTAAATATTCAGTAAGGTCTAAGTTTGGGAGTATCCTTCCATTTATGCGAATGCTCTCCTCTTGATAATTAGGGAATTTAGCAGAAAGGTAATCTTCCGTGATGAAGTCTACCGATGCTTTTAGAGTACGCTCCCATTTTTTAGCGATAGTTAGTACCCCAATTCTCAATGCACCACAAGGTTTAGTAAAAACCAAAGGAAGCAAATGCTTCCTTTTAATGTCGTCAAATAGGGTGATTTTCATAAACCTCCAATTTCAAAAAAGATTAGCTCTTTTTTGCGTATCTTTTCTTAAATTTGTCAATTCTTCCGGCAGTATCGATAAGGTTAGTTTTACCTGTGAAGAATGGATGAGATTTATGAGAAATCTCTAATTTAAATAGTGGATATTCGTTTCCGTCCTCCCATTTAATCGTTTCTTTTGTGTTTACAGCGCTCTTTGTTAAGAATGCGTAATCGCAAGACATGTCTTTGAAAACAACAGGTCTATATGCTTCTGGATGCGTATCTTTTTTCATTTTTTCTTGATTTTAGCCAAAAAATTTGGGGTGCAAATATAGTGATTTAAGTAATAATAGTGTATTTTTTGTATAAAAATGTTTTCTGTGAAAGTAATTGACATGCAATTGTGCCATTTTATCTGTTTCAGCGTGTTTTTTTAATGTTAAATATTCGAGTAAAAATAGAGTCGCAAACAATTATCTTAATACCTTTGCGACATGCAGTTAGATTCTATAGAGTTGCAAATACTGAACTCCTTAACCTTCCCCGAAAGCTTTACTGTTTTAATGGAAGAAGTGAGTGCTCCAGAAAAAATAATTGGAGACTCTTTAAAGGGCTTAATGGATAAAGATTTAGTGCATCCTCTTAGTGAGAATTATAACACTGAGAAGTTGGAAAAGGGTTTTTTTTATAATAGTGACAATATGCACGATTATAGTTACCAAATTACTTCGAAGGGGATCGATTTATTATTTTGACATTTTGATGAGAATGGTGTTTTCTTTTACGAAAAATATTCTTACTTTCGTGCACCATTTTCAGGGATACGAAATAGTACAAATACATGTCAGAAACAGCAAAAATTATTTTAGAAGGTAAGGGATATGAATTTCCTATTATTACTGGTGCAGAGGATGAAAAAGCCATTGATATTTCTTCTTTAAGAGGAAGTACGGGTTACATCACACTCGATGTAGGTTTTAAGAATACCGGTTCAACTCCAAGCTCAATTACGTTTTTGGATGGAGAGAAAGGCATTTTAAGACATAGAGGCTATTCCATTGAGGACCTAGCCAATAAGGCTTCCTTTTTGGAGATTGTATATTTACTTATTTATAAAAGACTACCAAACTCATCTGAATATGAGGAATTTGATGACGAAATAAGGCATCATACATTGGTTAATGAAGATATGGAAAATATCTTTAAAGCTTTTCCTACAGGATCTCATCCAATGGGGCAATTAATTGCAATGGTTTCTTCTCTGTCTTCTTTTTACCCAGGTTCACTTGATCCAAATAGAGGTTCAGATGCTCAAATGCGAACCATTAGACGTTTAATTGCAAAAATGCCAACAATATGTGCCATGCTTTACAAGAAAAGGTTAGGGCATCCAATGGTATATCCTAATAATAAATTGGATTATGTTTCAAATTTCTTAGCGATGACTTTTGGTCAAGTTACGGATGAGTATGAGGTAGATCCTGTTTTAGTTACTGCGATGAATAAATTGTTGATTTTACATGCTGACCACGAGCAAAATTGTTCTGCAAGTACGGTGAGATTAGTAGGTTCTTCTCATGCGAACCTTTACTCCTCTGTTTCTGCAGGTATTGCAGCATTATGGGGCCCTCTTCATGGTGGTGCTAACCAGAAAGTGATTGAGATGTTGGAGAATATTAAGAACGATGGTGGTGATTTGCAAAAATGGATAAATAAAGCCAAAGATAAGAACGACCCATTCAGGATGATGGGATTTGGCCATAGAGTGTATAAGAATCATGATCCTAGGGCAACTATCATTAAGAAATCTTGTGATGAGGTTTTGGCTAAGCTAGGAATCAATGACCCTGTGCTTGAGATTGCTAAAAGGCTAGAGGAAACAGCTTTACAAGATCCATACTTTGTTGAGCGTAAACTGTTCCCGAATGTAGATTTTTATTCTGGTATAATTTATCGAGCGATGGGATTCCCAGTGGAGATGTTTACCGTTCTTTTTGCATTAGGAAGACTTCCAGGATGGATTTCTCAATGGCAAGAAATGAGAGCAGATGGACAGCCAATAGGAAGGCCAAGACAAATTTATACGGGTGAAAAATCTAGACCTTTTGTTGATTTGCAAAACAGATAAATAAATAATAGAAATTATTAATGGAGGGGAAGTAATTCCCCTTTTTTTATGCCTTCCTTTTTTTGAGGGACTAAAAAATGCAAAAAGCGAAAGGTGAAATTCATTGTCTAGAAAATTGGAATTCTCTCCAGGATAATAAAAATTAAAAAATAAATTAAAACGGAGTGGAATAATTGAAAATTTAAACTCCTGTTTTTTCTATGTAGATAGGGGTTTAGGGAGCATTTCAAGGGCTTGATTTTAAGCCTTAAATATTTTTTCACAGTCTGTTGGTAATTAATAAAAAGAGTGTTACTTTTGCCGTCCTTTTTACGGAAAAAGAATAAAAGATAAATATGCCTACTATACAACAGCTAGTTAGAAAAGGAAGAACGAAATTGGTCGATAAGAGTAAGTCTCCAGCTTTGGATTCATGCCCACAGAGACGTGGTGTTTGCACCAGAGTTTATACTACCACACCTAAGAAACCTAACTCTGCAATGAGAAAAGTTGCCAGAGTAAGACTTACCAATGGTAAAGAAGTGAACGCCTACATCGGTGGTGAAGGACACAACCTTCAAGAGCACTCTATAGTGCTTATTAGAGGAGGAAGGGTAAAAGATTTACCTGGTGTGAGATATCACGTTGTAAGGGGAGCTTTAGATACTTCTGGAGTGGAAGGAAGAAATCAAAGAAGATCGAAATACGGTACTAAGAGACCTAAGAAATAATTTTTTTAAGAAATGAGAAAATCAAGAGCGAAAAGACGAGAAAGACTACCTGATCCAAAATTCAATGATCCTGTAGCAACACGTTTTATCAATAATATGATGAAAGATGGCAAGAAGAGTACTTCTATGTCCATTTTTTACAATGCTTTGGAAATAGTAAATGACAAAATGGAAGATGCTTCAGGGTACGATACTTGGAAGACTGCTTTAGCAAATGTTTGTCCTGCTGTTGAGGTTAAGAGTAGAAGAGTGGGTGGGTCTACTTTTCAAATTCCAATTGAAGTAGCACCGGAGAGAAAAACTGCTCTCGGTATGAAGTGGATGATTGATTACTCTAGAAAAAGAAATGAGAAATCAATGGCTGCAAAATTAGCCAGTGAAATTATAGCAGCATCTAAAGGTGAAGGAGCTGCAGTTAAAAAGAAAGAAGATACGCATAGAATGGCGGAGGCTAACAAAGCATTCTCTCATTTTAGAATATAAGGCATTTGGATAATGGCAAGAGATTTAAAATATACAAGAAACATAGGAATTGCTGCGCACATTGATGCTGGTAAGACAACCACTACTGAGAGGATTCTTTACTATGCGGGTGTTTCACATAAGATAGGTGAAGTACATGATGGTGCTGCAACTATGGATTGGATGGAGCAAGAGGCAGAAAGAGGTATTACAATTACTTCTGCTGCAACTACTGTATTCTGGAAGTATAGAGGGGATGAGTACCAAGTAAATATTATTGATACTCCAGGTCACGTTGATTTTACTGTTGAAGTAAACCGTTCCTTGAGAGTATTAGATGGATTAGTATTCTTGTTTAGTGCAGTGGATGGTGTTGAGCCACAATCTGAAACAAACTGGAGACTTGCCAACAACTATAGAGTTCCAAGAATTGGATTCGTTAACAAAATGGATCGTCAAGGCGCAAATTTTCTTAATGTATGTAAGCAAGTAAAAGAAATGCTAGGAAGCTATGCAGTTCCTTTGCAATTGCCAATTGGTGCCGAAGATAATTTCACTGGAGTTGTCGATTTGATTAACTTTAGAGGTATTGTTTGGAATGATGAAGATAAAGGGATGACTTTTGAAGAAGTGCCTATTCCTGAAGATATGTTGGAAGAGGCTACTCAGTATAGAGAATTATTGCTTGAAGCGGTAGCTGAATTTGATGATACTCTTATGGAGAAGTATTTTGAAGATCCTACTTCTATTAGTGAAAGAGAAATATTAGACGCTTTAAGAGCGGCTACAATAAGTGCTAAGATTGTTCCAATGACATGTGGAACGGCATTTAAAAATAAAGGTGTTCAAACAATGCTTGACTACGTAATGGAGATTTTACCATCTCCTATGGATACAGAAGGTATTGTGGGGGTAAATCCAAAAACGGACGAAGAAGTTACTAGACTACCTTCATCAGATGAGCCATTTACAGCATTAGCATTTAAAATAGCTACAGATCCATTTGTGGGAAGACTTTGTTTTACAAGAGCATATTCTGGTGTTTTAGAATCTGGTTCTTATGTTTTAAATACTAGAACAAATAAGAAAGAGAGAATTTCAAGAATTTTCCAGATGCATGCCAATAAGCAAAATCAAATACCTACTTTACAAGCTGGTGATATTGCAGCAATTATTGGATTTAAAGACATTAGAACAGGAGATACTTTATGTGATGAAAAGAACCCAATCGTTCTTGAATCAATGGATTTCCCTGACCCAGTTATTGGAGTTGCTATTGAGCCTAAGACTCAGGCAGATGTGGATAAGCTAGGTATGGCTCTTGCTAAATTGGCAGAAGAGGATCCTACTTTCCAAGTGAAGACTGATGACGATACAGGACAGACTGTGATTAGTGGGATGGGTGAATTACACCTTGAAATTATCATAGATAGATTGAAAAGAGAATTTAAAGTTGAGGCAAACCAAGGTGCACCTCAAGTTTCTTACAAAGAATCTATAAAAGATAGTGTTATTCATAGAGAAACTTATAAGAAACAATCTGGTGGTAGAGGTAAATTTGCTGATATCCAGTTTGAGATTGGACCAGCGGACGAAGGGAAAACAGGTTTAGAGTTTATCAATGAAATAGTAGGTGGTAGAATTCCTAAGGAATATATTCCATCTGTAGAGAAAGGTTTCAAGGAAGCGATGAAGACTGGTGTTCTTGCTGGATACGAAGTTGAAAGTTTAAAAGTTAGACTGTTTGATGGTTCTTTCCACGCTGTGGATTCGGATTCCTTATCTTTTGAATTGGCAGGAAAGCTAGGATTTAGAAATTCTGTTAAACTTTGTAATCCAATATTACTAGAACCGATTATGAAAATGGAAGTGGTAACACCGGAAGATTATATGGGTGATATCATGGGAGATTTGAATAGAAGAAGAGGACAAATGGAAGGTGTTGACGAGAAGAATGGTGCGCAGGTAATTAAAGCTAAAGTTCCTTTATCTTTAATGTTTGGCTATGTAACTGCTCTAAGAACAATGTCTTCTGGAAGAGCAACTTCTACAATGGAATTTGATCATTTTGCTGAAGTACCTAAAGGGCTAGCAGGTGATTTATTAAAAGAATTAAACGGAGAAACCGTAAAAGCATAAAATATGGTAAGTCAAAAAATTAGAATCAAATTAAAGTCTTACGACTATAACCTGATTGACAAATCAGCTGAGAAGATTGTGAAATCTGTAAAAGCAACAGGTGCTGTAGTAAATGGACCAATTCCATTACCTACAAGTAAGAAAATCTTTACAGTATTGAAATCCCCTCATGTTAACAAAAAGGCAAGAGATCAATATCAAATATGCTCTTACAAAAGATTAATGGATATTTATAGTTCAACTTCTAAGACAGTAGATGCCTTAATGAAGTTAGAATTACCAAGTGGTGTAGACGTAGAAATAAAGGTATAATCATGCAAGGATTAATTGGCAAGAAAATAGGAATGACCAGAATCTTCAATGAAGATGGAAAATCGTTACCATGTACGGTAATCGAAGCTGGTCCTTGTGTTGTTTCTCAAGTAAAAACAGAAAGCTCGGATGGATATAACTCTATTCAGATTTCTTACGGAGAAATGAGAGAAGGAAAATCAACTAAAGCTGCAGTAGGTCACTTTAAAAAGGCTAACTCAGAACCAAAAAGATTTTCTCATGAGATAAGAGACCCAAGAATAGAAAGATCTTTAGGAGAAATTCTGGATGTTGAGATATTTGAGGTAGGTGAATTTGTAGATGTTATAGGAACTTCAAAAGGGAAAGGTTTCCAAGGGGTTGTGAAAAGACATAATTTCGCTGGTGTAGGACAAGCTACTCACGGTCAACATAACAGATTAAGAGCGCCAGGTTCTATTGGAGCAGGATCTGATCCTTCCAGAGTATTCAAAGGAATGCGAATGGGCGGAAGAATGGGTGGAGACAGAGTGAAAGCTATTAACTTAGAGATATTAAAAATTGATAAAGAAAAAAATCTTATCGTCGTAAAAGGGGCTGTTCCCGGACACAATGGCGCTAAGGTTGTTTTAGAAAAATAACATGGAGCTAAAAGTTTACAGTAAAGATGGTAAAGCCACTGCCGATAAAGTGAAGCTATCCAAAGAGGTGTTCGGGGTAGAACCTAATGATCACGCAATCTATTTGGATGTTAAACAGTATTTGGCAAACCAAAGGCAAGGAACGCACAAAACTAAGGACAAGTCTGAAGTTAAAGCAAGTACTAAAAAAGTTAAAAAACAAAAAGGAACAGGTACTGCTAGAATGGGTAGTTTGAAATCTGGTATCCTTAGGGGTGGTGGTCGATTCTTTGGACCTAAACCAAGAGACTACTCTTTTAAATTAAATAAGAAATTAAAGAGAGTTGCTCGTAGATCTGCATTAAGCTATAAGGCGAAGCAAAAAGAAATCTTAATATTAGAGAATCTAAATTTTGAAACTCCTAGTTCAAGAGCGTTTCAAGACATCATTAATGGATTGGAACTACAAGGAAGAACTTTGTTTGTAACTGCAGGATACAATAACAATGCTTATTTAAGTGGAAGAAATATCGAGCAAAACGAAATTTTGGAAGCAAACAAATTGAATACGTATCAAATTCTTAAAGCTAAGAACATTGTTATGGTGAAGGAAGCAATTCAGGAAGTGGAGGGAATTTTAAAATAATTGAGTATGTCTATATTAGTAAAACCATTAATTACAGAAAAAATGACCGAACAGGGTGAGACCCTAAGTAAGTTTGGATTTATTGTAGATAGAAATGCTACAAAGCCTGAAATTAGAAAGGCATTAGAAGACTTCTACGGAATTGAGATAAATTCATTAAATACCATGATTGTACCAGGGAAATCTAAAACAAATAGAAAGACTGGTCAAGTTTCTGGTAGAACGAAGATTTATAAAAAGGCAATCTTTACATTAAAAGAAGGCTTTAGTTTGGACTTTTTTGAAAGTATATAAAGATGGGAGTAAGAAGATTAAAACCAAATACACCAGGTACCCGTTATAGAGTAGTTAATACTTTTGACGAGTTAACAGAATCAAAACCAGAGAAGAGTTTATTAGCACCAATCAAAAAGAGTGGTGGTAGAAACAATACTGGTAAAATGACCATGAGAAACATAGGTGGTGGTCATAAGAGAAGATATAGGATCATTGATTTTAAAAGAACAAGGAGAGAACCTGCAGAAGTACTTTCAATTGAGTATGACCCGAATAGGACTGCATTTATTTCTTTAATTCAATATGAGGATGGTGAAAAGACTTACATACTTTGTCCAAATGGATTAAAAGTAGGTAGTAAAATAGTTTCTGGTGAAGGAGCAAGTCCAGAAGTTGGAAATGCGTTGCCTTTAGCTGAGATTCCTTTGGGGTCAGATATTCATAACATTGAATTGAAACCAGGCCAAGGTGGAAGAATTTGTAGAGGAGCAGGAGTTTCTGCAACATTGTTGAACAGAGATGGAAGATTTGCAGTTATCAAATTACCTTCTGGTGAAACAAGACAAGTACTTTTAACTTGCTACGCTTCAATGGGAACTGTTTCAAACGGTGACCATCAATTAGAAAACTTGGGTAAGGCTGGTAGAAATAGATGGTTAGGAAGAAGACCTAGAGTAAGACCAGCAGCAATGAACCCAGTAGATCATCCAATGGGTGGTGGTGAAGGAAGATCCAAAGGTGGTCAACCACGTTCTAGAAATGGAATTTATTCACAAGGGCAAAAAACTAGGAACCCTAATAAGAGTACTAGTAAGTATATTATTGATAAACGTATATCTAAGAGAAATAAGTAATGGCAAGATCACTTAAAAAAGGACCATTCGTACACTATAAGCTAGAGCGTAAAGTTTTAGATATGGTAGAGTCTGGAAAGAAAAATGTAATAAAAACTTGGTCAAGAGGATCAATGATAACTCCAGATTTTGTGGGTATGACATTTGCAGTGCATAATGGGAATAAATTTATTCCGGTATATGTAACAGAAAATATGGTAGGACATAAATTAGGAGAATTTTCTCCAACAAGAACTTTTAAAGGACACGGAAAATAATTATGGAAGCTATAGCTAAATTAAGAAATTGCCCAGTATCTCCTAGAAAAATGAGGTTAGTTGCTGATCAAGTTAGGGGTATGAAAGTGGATAAAGCTTTGAATATCTTACAATTTAATCAGAAAAGAACTTACTCTGTTTATATAGAAGGATTATTATTAAGCGCAATTGCGAACTGGGGTCAAAAAAACAGTGATTCTGGATCGGATGAAAGTGAATTATATGTGAAAACTATCTTTGTTGATGGTGGACGTGCACTTAAGAGATTAAGGACTGCTCCCCAGGGAAGAGCGCATAGAATTAGAAAAAGAAGTAATCACATTACTTTGGTTGTTGACGAGATCAATGCAAAAGAAAATGTGGCAGTAGAAGAAGAAACAGTAACAGAAGAAAACAACTAGTATGGGACAAAAAACACACCCGATAGGATTTAGATTAGGAGTTATACGTGGATGGGATTCCAACTGGTACGGGGGAAAAGATTTCCCGGAAAAGTTGCATGAAGATTACAAGATTAGACAATACTTAGGATTACGTATACGTAAAGGTGGGGTTGCTAAAATTGTTATTGAAAGAACATTAAAACGTATTACAATTACAGTACATACCGCTAGACCTGGAGTAGTTATAGGTAAAGGTGGATCTGAAGTTGATAAAATCAAAGAGGAAATCAAAAAGCTTACTAAGAAGGATGTTCAAATAAATATTTTTGAAATAAAACGTCCAGAATTAGATGCTACTTTAGTTTCCGAATCTGTTGCTTCTCAAATTGAAGGAAGAATTAATTTCAAGAGAGCAATTAAGCAGTCTATTGCTGCTACCATGAGAATGGGTGCAAAGGGGATTAAGATTCAAGTTGCTGGAAGGTTGAATGGAGCGGAAATGGCAAGAACTCAACAATACAAAGAAGGAAGTACTCCTTTGCATACATTAAGAAGTGATATCGATTACGCATTAACGGAAGCACAAACTGTTTACGGTAAAATTGGTGTTAAAGTATGGATCTGTAAAGGTGAGGTTTATGGTAAAAGAGATTTATCTCCAAATTTTGGAATGGAAAACAAAAAAGGTGGTAAAGGCTTTAAGAAAAGAGGTAATAACAGTAGAAGAGATAATTAATAAAGAGCTATGTTAAGTCCAAAAAGAACAAAATATAGAAAAATGCAAAAGGGCCGTGTTAAGGGATTAGCAGGAAGAGGTCATAGAATTGCATTTGGAACTTTCGGTTTAAAATCACTCGAAGCACAATGGATCACTGCAAGGCAAATTGAAGCTGCAAGGATTGCATTGACGAGGTATATGAAAAGAGAGGGACAAGTATGGATACGAGTATTTCCAGACAAGCCTGTAACTAAGAAACCTGCAGAGGTTAGAATGGGTAAGGGTAAAGGTGCTCCAGAATATTGGGTTGCAGTTGTAAAACCTGGAACAATAATGTTTGAAATCGATGGTGTTTCTAGAGAGATAGCAGAAGAGGGGATGAGATTAGCAGCACAAAAAATGCCTATAAGCACTAAGTTTGTAGTTAGACCAGATTACGTAGAAGAATAAAGATATGAACTATTCTGAAATAAAAGAATTATCTACAGCAGAGCTTGTTGCTAGATATAAAGAAGAAAGAAAAAGATTGAACGGTATGATGTTCAATAATGCAGTTTCTCAATTGGATCAGCCGCACATTATTCGTGTGACTAAGAAGACAATTGCAAAATATTTAACTGAAATTAATTCAAGAAGAATTGAAAACGAGGTTAATCAAGTAGTTAAAAATACGGAAGAATAATGGAAGCAATTACTAGAAAAGCAAGGAAAGAATTCATCGGTAAGGTGAAGAGTAATAAAATGGAGAAATCTATTGTAGTTGCTGTAGAAAGGAAAGTAAAACATCCTATGTACGGAAAGTATTACAAGAAAACTAAAACATTTACAGCACACGATGAGAACAACGAGTGCAACGAAAATGATATTGTAAGAATTATGGAAACTAAGCCCATGAGTAAAACAAAAAGATGGAGATTAGTTGAAATAATGGAAAAAGCGAAATAAAATGGTACAACAGGAATCAAGATTAAAAGTAGCTGATAACAGCGGTGCAAAAGAAGTACTTTGTATAAGAGTACTTGGTGGTACAGGTAAGCGTTATGCAAGTGTAGGGGACAAAATAGTTGTTTCTATCAAACAAGCTATGCCATCAGGTAGTGTAAAGAAAGGTCAAGTTTCTAAAGCCGTGGTAGTAAGAGTGAAGAAAGAAATTAAGAGAGCAGATGGTTCTTACATTAGATTTGATGAAAACTCTTGTGTATTACTTAACGATGCTTTTGAACCAAGAGGGACTCGTATTTTTGGGCCTGTAGCAAGAGAATTAAGAGACAAGCAATTTATGAAAATTGTTTCTTTGGCACCAGAAGTATTATAAATTAAAGAAAATGACTAAAGCGAAGTTACATATTAAAAGAGAGGATACCGTTAAGGTTTTAACCGGGAACGACAAAGGTACAGTTGCTAGAGTGCAAAAGGTTATTCCTAAGGATAGAAAGGTTGTTGTTGAGGGAGTTAATCTTAAAACAAAGCACAGAAAGCCAAGTACGGAATTTCCAGATGGAGGAATCTTCAAAATGGAAGCACCAATTCATATTTCAAATGTTATGCTTGTAGACGGTGGAGATGCTGTTAAGACAGGGAGAAAAGTGAATGAACAAGGAAAATTACAAAGGTTTAATAAGAAAACTGGAGAGTTTATTAAATAAGTTAAGAAATGAGTAACACAACAGTATTACAAGATAAATACGCTGAGGAAGTAATTCCTGCAATGAAAGAGAAATTCGCTTACAAGAATGTAATGGAAGTTCCTAAATTGTTAAAGATATGCTTAAATCAGGGAGTAGGAGAAGCTGTTTCTGATAAGAAATTGGTGGACAAAGCTGTGGAGGAGATGACTATCATCACTGGCCAAAAGGCACAACCTACCATGTCTAAGAAAGCAGTATCTAACTTTAAGTTAAGAGAAGACATGCCTATTGGGGCAAAAGTGACTCTTAGAAAAGAAAGAATGTACGAATTTCTAGAAAGGTTAATAAATATAGCATTGCCAAGAGTGAGAGACTTTCAGGGTCTTAATACAAAAGGTTTTGATGGAAGAGGTAATTATACTATGGGTATTACAGAGCAAATTATCTTTCCAGAGATAGAGATTGATAAAGTAAATAAAATAACGGGTATGGACATTACTTTTGTTACAACAGCAAAAACAGATGAAGAGTGCCATGAGTTATTAAAAACATTTGGAATCCCATTTAAAAAGTAAAGAGAATGGCAAAAGAATCAATGAAGGCCAGACAGGTCAAAAGAGAAAAAACGGTTGCTAGATATGCCGAAAAAAGAGCTAAATTAAAAGCTGCAGGAGATTACGAAGGGCTTCAAAAGCTTCCTAGAAATGCATCTCCAACTAGATTGAGAAATAGATGTAAAATTACTGGGAGACCAAGAGGATACATGAGATTTTTCGGATTATCTAGAAATGCTTTTAGAAAAATGGCTTCGGAAGGGAAAATTCCAGGTGTAACAAAAGCAAGTTGGTAAATTAAATTAGAAGAAAATGACAGATCCAATAGCAGATTATTTAACTAGATTGAGAAATGGGATTGCCGCAAAGCATAGAATTGTGGAAATACCTGCTTCTAATGTAAAAAGAGAAATCACAAAAGTTCTTTACGATAAGGGATACATCTTAAAGTACAAATTTGATGATGAAGAGAATGTACAAGGAGTAATTAAAATTGCTTTGAAGTATCATCCGGTATCAAAAATTCCAGCAATTAGAGAATTAAAAAGAATTAGTAAGCCAGGATTAAGAAAATATACTAGTGCAGAAGACATGCCTAGAGTATTGAATGGTTTAGGTGTTGCTATCATATCTACTTCAAAAGGAGTAATAACAGATAAGGAAGCAAGAAAAGAAAATATAGGCGGAGAGGTTCTTTGCTACATATCATAAAAAAACAGAAATGTCAAGAATAGGAAATGCAATAATATCAATCCCTGAAGGAGTTACAATTACTAGTACAGATACGTCTGTTACAGTAAAGGGACCTAAGGGTGAGATCAGTCAAGCAATGGAGCCTGGTTTCAAATTAAAGCAAGAGAATGGTGAGTTGTCAGTAAGCAGACCATCAGAATCTAAGTCACATAAGGCTTTGCACGGTTTGTATCGTTCATTGATCAATAACATGGTTGTGGGTGTTACTAAAATGCACAAAACAGAACAAGAACTTGTAGGTGTAGGTTATAAAGCTACTAATCAAGGTCAGATTTTAGATTTATCTTTAGGATATTCTCATAGAATTATTGTTCAGGTGCCAGAAGAAGTATCCGTTTTAACACAATCTGAAAAAGGGAAGAATCCAATTGTAACTTTTGAAAGCATTGACAAGCAATTAGTAGGACAAGTTGCAGCAAAAATTAGAAGCCTAAGAAAACCAGAGCCATATAAAGGTAAAGGTATTAAATTCGTAGGAGAAGTATTAAGGAAAAAGGCAGGTAAATCTGCAGCAAAATAAGCCGCTATGAAAAACAATAAAACAGCGAGAAGATTAAAGATAAAACGAAGAAGTAGAATCTCAACTATGGGAACTGCTGAGCGTCCAAGATTGTGTGTTTTTAGAAGTAACAAACAAATCTATGCGCAACTTATAAATGATGCGGATGGAGTTACTTTATGTGCTGCTTCTTCTAGAGAGAAAGAAGTTGCAACAGATAAAACTACAAAAGTAGATGTAGCAAAAACAGTGGGATCAAGAATTGCAGAAAAAGCAAAAGAAGCAGGTATTGATTCGGTTGTATTTGATCGAAATGGTTATTTATACCATGGAAGAATACAAAGTTTAGCTGAAGGAGCTAGAGAGGGAGGATTAAAATTTTAAGAAACAATGGCGACAGAAAATTTAAAAAGAGTAAAATCTAGCGACTTAGAATTACTAGAAAAAGTAGTAGGGATTCAAAGAGTTGCGAAGGTAACTAAGGGTGGTAGAACTTTCAGTTTTACAGCTATTGTTGTAGTTGGTGATAGTAATGGTATTGTAGGTCACGGGCTTGGTAAAGCTGGTGAAGTTATCGATGCTATTCAAAAAGGAATTGAAGATGCTAAAAAGAATCTTATCAAAATTCCTATTATCAATGGAACTGTTCCTCATGAGCAATATGGGAAGTATGGTGGAGGATATATATTTTTGAAACCTGCAGCTCATGGTACGGGTGTTATTGCTGGTGGTGCGATGCGTGCTGTATTGGAGAGTGCTGGTATAACAGATGTACTTGCAAAATCAAAAGGTTCCTCGAATCCACATAATGTTGTGAAAGCAACAATTAATGCGCTTACTTTGATGAGAGACCCATATACGGTTGCTCAGCATAGAGGTGTTGATTTAGGAAAGGTATTTAATGGATAAATAAGATGGCAAAAGTAAAAGTAACAAAAATTAAGAGTGCCATTAATAGGCCTAAGAGACAAAAAGCTACTTTGGAAGCTTTAGGGTTAAGGAAAATGAATAGCTCAAACGAGTTAGAAGCATCTCCTCAAGTTCTAGGTATGATAAACAAGGTAAAGCATTTATTAAAAGTTGAAAATTTATAAAAATGGATTTAAGTAATTTAAAACCAGCGGAAGGATCTACCAAAAAAGGGAAGAGAATCGGTAGAGGACAAGGTTCTGGAAGAGGTGGAACCTCTACGAAAGGTCATAATGGAGCGCAATCAAGAGCTGGTTACTCTAGAAAAATGGGTTTTGAAGGCGGGCAAATGCCACTTCAAAGGCGTGTGCCTAAGGGTGGGTTTAAAAATCCATTTAGAAAAGAGTATGTGGGGATTAACTTAGATACTTTACAAAGATTATCAGAGGAGAAAAAGATTTCTAAATTTGATAAAGCAGTATTGGTAGAGCTTAATCTAGTCAATAAGAATGACTTAGTTAAGATTTTAGGAAGAGGAGAACTTACTTCAAAAATTGAAGTGGAGGCAAATAAATTCACAAAAACTGCTGCAGAAGCTATTGAAAAGGCTGGTGGTAGTTTTGTAAGTATTTGATTTACAGATGAAGAAAATAATAGAGAAATTTAGGAATATTTGGAGTATAGAAGAATTAAGAGAACGTATCATTAATACGTTAATCTTCCTTCTTATTTATAGAATAGGAACCTTTGTAATTTTACCAGGGATAGACTCAGAAATGCTTGCTGGTTTGCAAGGACAAACAGATTCTGGTGTCTTAAGTTTGGTGAATTTATTTGCGGGGGGTGCCTTTGCGAGAGGAGCAATTTTTGCCCTTGGTATTATGCCTTATATTTCTGCCTCTATTGTGATACAATTAATGTCTATAGCTGTACCTTATTTTCAAAGGTTGCAGAAAGAAGGCGAAGATGGTCGTAGAAAAATAAACCAAATTACAAGGTTATTGACTATAGCTATTACAGGGGTTCAGGCCTATGGTTACCTAGTGAATATAAAAAACACTGCAGGTAATGGAGATGCCTTATTGTTTATGACAAGTCCTGGTGCAATGTCTGTAGGGATGTTTATGTTTATTAATGTTCTTTTACTAACAGCTGGTACAATGTTTACTATGTGGCTAGGGGAAAAGATTACAGACAAAGGTTTAGGTAACGGTATTTCATTGATCATTATGATTGGTATTATTGCAGGTTTACCTTCGTCACTAGTGAGTGAGTTTTTCTTTAAACTAGAGGGTGGTAAGCTTATTTTCTTTGTAGTTGAAATGGCAATTTGGTTAGCAGTGATACTATCAGTAGTTCTTTTAGTCCAAGGGACAAGAAGAATTCCTGTGAATTACGCAAAGCAAATGCGAGGAAGTAACATGTATGGTGGAGCTAGACAGTATATTCCCTTAAAAGTAAATGCTGCAGGTGTAATGCCTATTATCTTTGCTCAAGCAATTATGTTTATTCCAGCTACTGTGGTAGGGTTCTTTACAGAAGATGGTTCTACCAATTCATTTGTGAATGCGATGAGTGATTATACATCCTGGACTTATAACATCACTTTTGCATTAATGATTATACTGTTTACTTATTTTTATACTGCAATTACAGTAAATCCTAACCAAATGGCAGAGGATTTAAAAAGAAATGGAGGATTTATACCAGGTATTAAACCAGGAAAAGATACTTCTAATTATATAGATAGCATTATGAGTAGGATTACTTTCCCAGGGTCACTTTATTTGGCTTTAGTATCAGTATTTCCTGCTGTGGCAATAGCTTATAGTGTAAACCAAGGGTTTGCTCAATTCTATGGTGGTACTTCACTTTTAATCATGGTGGGTGTTGTTTTAGATACATTGCAGCAAATAGAGAGTTATTTATTGATGAGACATTACGATGGTCTTATTAAAGGAAGTAAATTAAAAGGCAGAGCGGGGGCCGTAGGAGCAAGCATTTAATTTGAAAAGTAATTAAATTAAACTTACCTTTGCACCCCTTTAAAAACTAATATGGCAAAACAACCCTCAATAAAACAAGACGGAGTAATTCAAGAAGCATTATCCAATGCGATGTTTAGAGTTAAATTGGAAAACGATCATGAAATTATTGCAACGATCTCTGGTAAAATGAGGATGTACTATATAAAAATATTACCAGGTGATAAGGTGGCAGTTGAAATGTCGCCTTATGATTTAACAAGAGGAAGAATAACATACAGATACAAATAAGATAGCAATGAAAGTTAGAGCGTCAGTTAAAAAGAGAAGCGTTGATTGTAAAATCGTAAAGCGAAATGGAAAGGTTTATGTTATAAACAAGAAGAACCCAAGATTTAAGCAAAGACAAGGCTAATTAATAATCTATTAATAAAATAAAGAATGGCAAGGATATCAGGAGTAGATTTACCTAAAAATAAAAGAGGTGTTGTAGGACTAACGTACATTTACGGGGTAGGACCTTCAAAAGCATTAGAAATTTTGCTTCACGGAAAAATTGATCCCAATAAAAAAGTATTGGATTGGGACGATAATGACTTAGCTTCTATTAGAGGGTATATCAGTGATGAAATGAGTGTAGAGGGAGAGTTGAAGGCAGAAGTTCAATTAAACATTAAGCGTTTAATGGATATTGGCTGTTATAGAGGTTTAAGACACAGAAAAGGTTTACCTTTAAGAGGTCAGAGAACTAAAAACAACTCAAGAACGAGAAAAGGGAAGAGAAAAACAGTTGCAGGTAAGAAAAAAGCTGCTAAATAATAGAATTGGTATAGTATAAATTATGGCTACATCTAGAAAATTAACAAAAAAGAAAGTAAAGGTAGAATCCATTGGACAGGTGCACATACAAGCATCGTTCAATAATGTGATTGTTACCGTATCAAATATGCAAGGGCAAGTTATTAGCTGGTCTTCTGCTGGGAAAATGGGCTTTAGAGGTTCTAAGAAGAACACTCCTTATGCTGCTTCTCAGGCAACAGAAGATTGCGTAAAAGTTGCTTATGAACTTGGAATGAGAAAAGCAGAAGTATATGTGAAGGGACCTGGTTCTGGAAGAGATTCTGCAATTAGAACAATACAAGCTTCAGGAGTAGATGTTATTTCTATAAAGGATATAACACCTATGCCGCACAATGGATGTAGACCTCCAAAAAGAAGAAGAGTTTAATTTAACAAACATTAAAGAAGAATTTAAATGGCAAGGTACATAGGACCAAAATCGAAAATTGCAAGAAAGTTTAGAGAGCCAATCTTTGGACCAGATAAGGTATTAGATAAGAAAAATTACCCACCTGGACAGCATGGTAATAGCAGAAGAAGAGGCAAAAAATCTGAATATGCTATGCAATTGGCTGAAAAGCAAAAAGCAAAATATACTTATGGTTTGTTAGAAAAACAATTCTACAGAACATTTGAAATAGCTGCAATAAAGAAAGGGATTACTGGTGAGAACTTACTTAAATTTTTAGAAGCTAGATTGGATAATGTAGTTTTTAGATTAGGAATTGCTCCTACTAGAAGTGCAGCTAGACAATTAGTGGGACATAAGCACATTACTTTAAACGGTCATGTAGCAAACATTCCATCTATGACTGTTAAGCCTGGAGATGTTGTTGGTGTTAGAGAGAGATCAAAATCTAATGAAGCTATTTCAGATTCATTAGCAACTAACAAAAAAGCATTTTCTTGGTTAGAATGGAACGATAATGATATGAATGGAACTTTCTTGAATCTTCCAGAAAGAGAAGAGATTCCGGAGAATATCAAGGAACAATTAATTGTAGAACTTTACTCAAAATAATCACATGGCAATATTAGAATTTCAAATACCTGAAAAGGTAGTAATGGAAAAAGATACGGACTTTTATGGAAAGTTCAATTTCTCACCACTTGAAAGAGGCTACGGTGTAACAATAGGTAATTCCTTAAGAAGAATATTATTAGCTTCTTTAGAAGGTTTTGCAATTACTTCTATAAAAGTAGAAGGTGTAGGTCATGAATTTACTAGCATTAAGGGTGTTACTGAAGATATTACAGAGATCATTCTTAATCTTAAACAAGTCAGATTCAAGAAAACAGTTGAAGATGGAGAGAACAACGAGAAAATTTATATCTCGATAAAAGGCAAAGAGCAATTTACTGCTGGAGACATTTCTAGGTATACTGCGAATTTTGAAGTATTGAATCCTGATCATGTTATCTGTAACATGGAGCCTTTTGTAAATCTTGAAATGGAATTGACTGTTCAAAAAGGAAGAGGATATGTTCCTGCTGAAGAGAATAAGCCTAAAGATGCTGCTATTGGAACTATTCCAATTGATTCCATCTTTACTCCTATCAAGAATGTAAATTATAGAATTGAGGATTTTAGAGTAGAACAAAGAACAGATTACGAGCAATTAGTAATCGAGATATCTACAGATGGTTCTATTCACCCAGAAGATGCTTTAAAAGAGGCGGCAAATATTTTGATTCAACATTTCATCTTATTCTCTGATGAGAATATGTTGTTGGAATCACAAATTCAAAAGCCTATTGAAGAAGTGGACGAAGGGATGTTGCACATGAGGAAGATATTAAAGTCTCAATTAGCAGATTTGGATTTATCTGTAAGAGCTTATAACTGTCTGAAAGCAGCAGAGATTAAAACATTAGGAGAGTTGGTGAATTTTGAAATCGAAGACTTATTAAAGTTTAGAAATTTTGGAAAGAAATCATTATCTGAATTAGAAGAATTCGTAGCAGAAAAAGGATTAACCTTTGGTATGGATGTATCTAAGTACAATATTGACGAAGATTAAGAAAAGAAATGAGACACGGAAAGAAATTTAACCATTTAGGTAGAACTAAATCTCACAGAAAGGCGATGTTGAGTAATATGGCTAACTCATTAATTGAGCATAAGCGTATTACAACTACAGTGGCAAAAGCAAAAGCTTTAAGAAAGTTTGTAGAGCCATTAATAACACGAGCAAAGGATGACACGACGCATTCAAGAAGAACTGTGTTTGCTAGTTTAAGAAGTAAAGACTCCATTAAAGAATTATATGGAGAAATTGCTACTAAAGTAGGTGATAGACCTGGAGGATATACAAGAGTGCTTAAGTTAGGTAATAGGCTTGGAGATAATGCTGAAATGGCAATGATCGAATTGGTAGATTACAACGAAGCAATGCTTGAGGCAAAAGCGGCAAAAGGTGGAAAAGCTAAAAAGTCGACTAGAAGAAGAGGTGGTTCTAAGAAAGCTGCTACAACTCCTGTAGTAGAAGCTGCTGTTGAAGAAACGGTTGAAGCTCCTGTTGCTGAAGTTGTAGAGGAAGTAGTTGATGCCCCTGTTGCTGAAGTAATAGAGGAAGCTTCTGATGCTGTTGAAAAAGTAGAGGAATCTGCGGATGACACAAAAGAAGATACTACCGAAGAAAAGTAAATAATTACATAACCTTTTGCAGGTTGTGCTTTAATAAAAACCAGAGATTGTGTCTCTGGTTTTTTTGTAGGTTTTATTTAAGGTGAACTACATTTAATCATAACTAAACACAATTTCGTTTTATTTAATAAAGTTGACAGTTTTTTTAAAGGTATTTATTGCTAAAAAAATATTGAAAAAATGTTAATCAATATTAATATTCAAGTCTTACTTTTGCCCAAATCTAAAGAACCTTGAATTCAACAATAAACAACAAAGCAATTTTATTACTCGCAGATGGTACTTCTTATGAAGGCAAAGCAGTAGGGAAAGTAGGTACAACCACAGGTGAAATATGTTTCAACACTGGAATGACAGGATACCAGGAGGTTTTTACAGACCCATCCTATTTTGGTCAAATCATGGTGACTACAAACAACCACATAGGAAACTATGGAGTAAGGAAAGCAGAAACGGAATCCGATGGCGTGAAAATTGCCGGATTAGTATGTAAACGATTTTCGAGTCATCAATCTAGAGTAATGGCAGAGTCTTCACTCGATGACTATTTTATGGAGAACAATGTAGTTGGAATCTCTGATGTAGATACAAGGGAAATTGTAAGGCATGTGCGAGACAAAGGAGCTATGAATGCCATAATCTCTTCTGAAGTATTGGATGTTGCAGAGCTAAAGACCTTATTGGAAAAAGTCCCAAGTATGCAAGGAATGGAGCTAGCTACCAGTGTTTCAACAGCAGAGCCATATGAGCAAGGTTCAGAAAACTCTAATCATAAAGTGGCAGTATTAGACTTTGGTTTAAAATCCAATATAGTAAATTGTTTAAATGAAAGAGGATGCCATACTAAAGTATTTAATGCAAACACTTCATTTGAAGATTTAATGTCTTGGAACCCAGACGGAATCATGCTGTCAAATGGGCCTGGAGATCCAGAACCATTGGCCAAGCCAATAAAGACTGTTCAAAGTATCATCGAAGCTAACATTCCAGTATTTGGTATCTGCCTAGGTCATCAGATACTTTCTCTTGCAATGGGAATGAAAACCTTTAAAATGCATAATGGGCATAGAGGTTTAAACCACCCTGTACAAAACTTAGAAACTGGGAGAAGTGAAATTACTTCACAGAACCACGGCTTTGCAGTAAGTATGGAAACAATACCGGATAATATTGTCTTAACTCATAAGAATTTAAACGACGATACTGTGGAGGGAATAAGAATTAAGGATAAGCTAGCATTTTCTGTTCAGTATCATCCAGAGGCAAGTCCTGGACCGCATGACTCTAGATATTTGTTTGACGATTTTGTGAAAAATATAGAAGTAAGTAAAAAGTAAAAAGCAACATTGGTTATACCAATAAAAACAATTTATGAGCGAAATAATTGATATCAAAGGAAGGCAAATTCTAGATTCTAGAGGCAATCCAACTGTAGAGTGTGATGTGATTACGTCAAATGGCTGTTTAGGTAGAGCTGCAGTGCCAAGTGGAGCCTCAACTGGAATACACGAAGCAGTTGAATTAAGAGATGGTGGATCTATTTATATGGGGAAAGGCGTTCTGAAAGCTGTTTCGTTTATAAACAATGAAATAGCTGACTCCTTGGTAGGTATTTCTGTTTTTAATCAAAATGAGATTGATTCTATTATGATTAAAATGGATGGTACGGAGAATAAAGCTAGATTAGGAGCAAATTCTATTCTTGCGGTGTCTATGGCAGTTGCTAATGCCGCTGCACAAGAATCAAATCAAAGCTTATATAGGTACATAGGAGGAGTGAATGCAAATACTTTACCTGTACCAATGATGAATATTTTAAATGGTGGATCGCACGCTGATAATTCTATAGATTTTCAGGAATTTATGGTCATGCCTGTAGGAGCAGATACATTTTCAGAAGGCCTGCATATGGGGGTAAGTATTTTCCATCATTTAAAGAAAGTGCTAAAGGACAAAGGTTACTCTACAAACGTAGGAGACGAAGGAGGTTTTGCGCCTAATATTAAATCCAATGAGGAAGCAATAGAAACTGTTTTAGTTGCAATTGAAAAAGCAGGTTACAAACCAGGAGAAGATGTGTTTATTGCAATGGACGCTGCTAGTAGTGAGTTTTACGATAGAGAGAAAGGTAAATATGTGTTCCATAAGTCTAATGGTATGGAGAAAACACCTGATGAAATGGTGGATTATTGGGAGGAATGGACAAATAAATATCCAATAGCTTCAATAGAGGACGGTTTGGATGAGGACGACTGGGATGGTTGGAAGAAATTAACCCAAAGAATTGGAGAGAAAATTCAATTAGTGGGTGATGATTTATTTGTTACCAATGTAAAAAGGCTGCAAAGAGGAATAGAAGAAGGTATTGCAAATTCAATATTAATAAAAGTGAATCAAATAGGAACTTTAACAGAAACTATTGATTCCATTCAATTAGCAAACTCGAACTCGTACACTTCTGTAATAAGCCATAGAAGTGGAGAGACTGAAGATACTGCTATATCAGATTTGGCAGTGGCTTTGAATGCAGGTCAAATTAAGACTGGATCTGCCTCCAGAAGTGATAGAATGGCTAAGTACAACCAGTTGCTTAGGATAGAGGAGGAGCTAGGCTCCAATGCAATTTATTTAGGAAAGAAGATCCTTAAGTAATTAAAGAAATACAATAAAAAAAGCCTCTACAATTTGTAAAGGCTTTTTTTGTGCTTTTTTTAAAATCTTATTTAATTATAATCTCTTCACCTTTCTCATTGGTAAATTCGTAATCTGCAAGGTGCATGTTTTCATCCACAACTATGTTGAGCCATTTCTTGTATTTTAAGAACCATTTTGTCCGTATAGAAGGGAATCCCACTTTTAAGAAAGAGGCAATATATGGATGTACAATTACAGTAATTTTCTTGTGGTTCATGTTTTGCCATAAATACTCTAACTGAGAACTTAACTTCTCTTCAATTAGAATTGTTGCCTCTATTTTCCCACTTCCATTACAACTAGGACATTCTTCGGTAGTTACGATGTTTACTTCTGGTCTTACTCTTTGTCTTGTAATTTGAATTAGTCCAAATTTAGACATCGGTAATATTGTGTGCTTAGCCCTATCTCCTGCCATAGCATCCTGCATAGCCTGGAAGAGTTCTTTCTTGTTGTTTGGGTTTCTTACGTCAATAAAATCAATAACAACAATACCACCCATGTCTCTGAGTCGAAGTTGCCTTGCTATCTCTACAGCTGCTTCTTTGTTTACGAAGAGCGCATTCCCTTCAGAATCCAAGTCTGGGTTACTTTTGCTGCCACTGTTTACATCAATAACATGTAAAGCTTCTGTATGCTCTATAATTAGATAACAACCTTTGGAAAAAGAAACACTCTTGCCAAAAGAAGATTTTATTTGACGGTAAATATTATACTGCTCAAAAATGGAAACATCCTTGCTGTGATGCTTAACAATTCTTCCTTTTCCTGGGGAAATCTTATCAACAAAGGTTTTAATCTCTTTAGTTAACTCTTTGTCGTTCACGACAATTTGTGAGAAGTCCTCATTGAGGATGTCTCTAAGTAGGGCTTGTGTCCTACCACTTTCGCCATGTACTTTTTTCCTAGGTTCTGCATTTTTTAATGAATGGAACATTTTATCCCATCTTTCTTGCAGGTCCATTAGGTCCTTGTGAAGCTCTTCTACTGCAGTTCCTTCTGCAACAGTTCTAATAATGATACCAAAATTCTTTGGTTTTAAGCTTTGCGCTAAATTTTTTAAACGCTGCTTTTCTTCTGGGTTACCCACTTTTCTAGAAATCGAAACTTGGTCTGTAAAAGGCACAAGAATAAAGAATCTCCCAGCAAGAGAGATGTCCATAGATATTTTAGGTCCCTTAGAGCTTATTGGCTCCTTAGCAACTTGTACCAATACCTTTTCACCTTTTTTTAGTACACCAGATATTTTACCAGTTTTAAGAGTCTTTTTCTCAAAGGTAAAAGTGTCTAGATCGCTTTTTGGATAGCTTCCAGCGAGACCTATTCTAGTTAATTTCTTAACTGATAATACATTGGGTCCTAAATCGTGGTAATGTAAAAATCCATCTTTGGCATGACCTACGTCAATAAATGCAGCATTTAAGCCGGGCATTATTTTCCTTACTGTTCCTATGTATAAGTCACCAACAGCGAAGGTTTGTACATCGCTGTCTTTGTGAAATTCAGTAAGTTGCTTATCGCACAGTAAGGCTATTTCAGTGCCAGATGAACCACGGTTAATTATAAGTTCATTAGCCAAAACCTATAATTATTTTTTCTTGTGACGGTTTTTTCTCAAACGTTTCTTACGTTTATGAGTTGCTATCTTATGTCTTTTTCTTTTCTTTCCGCTTGGCATAATATTTAAATTATTATTTGTTTTCGCTTAAATTCTTTCCCATTTCCAGATATAAATTTGCCTTCTGCTTGTCGCCCATACGTAAATAGACTTGACTAAGGTTATTATAATGCTCCGGATTTAAGGGCTGCAAATCTACTAATTTTTTAAATCTTTCACTAGCTTTTTCCAATTGATTTGATTTAATTGATAAAAAGCCAAGATACTGTATTGCTTCTATGTTATTTGTGTCCTGTGAAAGTGTCTCTTTTAATAATCCCACACCTTTCATAACGTTTTGATAATAGTCAATATAGCAAAGAGCTAGACCATTATTTGCGGAGAGATTATCTTTGTTTATTTCTAATGCATTTATGTAGGCTTTTTTTGCTTTTTCAAAAACAAAATCTGCGTCTTCTTGTGTTATTATTTCTTCCGGATTTCCCAATAGGCTTTTACCCGCTTCGTTATAAAGACTATCAGAGCTTTGGTCTTTGGCAATAATAAAAAGGCATAGGCCAATTCCAATTGCATCTTTATCGCTATTGAATTGGGTGATAAGGCCATTCAGTAAATCTTGATTTGTGGATGTTCCGGATAGGACTTTTAGTTCATCAGGACTTAAACTAGGATATCGATTCTTTAAGTAATTTCCAGTATTTTCATCGGTATTTAAAGTTGCTTCTTCCTCTAAAACGAAAGTTGGGCTTTTATAATTACTCACAAAAAGCCCAACAACCATTATTAACATTAACCCTAATAGGACTAACGTTGTCAATTTTATTTTACTCAATTCTTCTTTTTTACAACATCTTCTTCACGGCAGAACTGCTTCTTACCGCCTCAACAAAGGTCTTGGATGGTTTAAATTTAGGTATAAAATGTGCATCTATTACCAATGCAGTATTTTTTGATATGTTTCTAGCTATTTTTTTAGCTCTCTTTTTTAGAATGAAACTCCCAAATCCTCTAAAATAGACGTTATTCCCTTTCACCATTTCTTCCTTCATCGTAGAAAAGTAGGATTCAACAACACTCAAAACAACTGTGCGCTCCACGCCAGTCTTATCTGAGATTCGATTTACAATGTCAGCTTTTGTCATAGTTTTTTCTTTTACCTGTCAAATGTTGGTAAAAAAAGTCAATAATGCAAAAAAAACTTGCTAAGATTGTCCGTGCTTTCCTATAAAAACCTTAAAACGTGGTATCTAGTTAATAAAAGAAATTTGCCTTGGAGGCATACAAATGACCCGTATTTGGTCTGGTTGTCGGAGATAATTCTTCAGCAAACTAAGGTGGAACAGGGCTTAAGCTACTATGAAAAAATATCGAAAACGTATCCAACAGTGAACGCATTAGCAAATGCCAAGGAAAACGACCTTCTTTTGTTGTGGCAGGGATTGGGCTATTACTCTAGGGCTTTAAATTTGCACAAAACAGCAAAGATTGTTAAGGAAGAATACAAGGGAGTCTTTCCTGATAACTATTTGGACTTACTTGGACTTCCGGGCATTGGTTCTTATACTGCTGCTGCTATTGCTTCTTTTTGTTACTTGGAAACGGTTCCTGTTTTAGATGGGAATGTGTATCGCGTAATTTCTAGAATTTATGGTATAGAAGAGCCTATTAATACAGGCGTGAGTAAAAAGGTATTCATGGAAAGGTTGAAGAACCTTATTCCTTCCAAAGAGCCCGATGTATTTAATCAGGCTATAATGGAATTTGGTGCCTTGCATTGCACTCCTAAACAGCCTAAATGCAATACATGTCCTTTTGTTTTAAACTGTGTTGCTTACAATACTCTTTCTGTTAATTCTTTCCCAGTGAAGAAGAAAGCAAAGGCAAAGAAGGTGGAGTATCGGTCTTATTTCCTGTTGAGCTTTAAGGATGAAATAGCACTAATAAAAAGAGACAAGAGTGGCATTTGGAAAAATTTATATGAGTTACCATGTATTGTAATGGATCGAATGCAAAACACCTTAGAATTAGAAGAAAAAGTGAGCCGAGTATTTGGGTTTGTTAACCCAGCAGAATTAGCTAAGCCAATATTTAAGACCACTCACATACTTAGTCATATTAAAATGGAAGTTGATTTCTATGAGTGTGAGGTTCATGAAAAGTTTGTTTATCCTCGCCTAGAATGGGTAAAGCGATTAAATTTAGAAAGTTATGCCTTGCATCAATTAATGCGAAAATTCTTTAAAGAGGGTCAATAGCTTGAAGTATCGGATCAAAAGCTTTTTTTGAATACCGGTCTCATAGTTATTAAATTTATTGGTATATTTGAAGTATAAATTTTATTCAATGATTAACAAAGTAATATTAGTTGGGAATTTAGGCAAGAAGCCTGAAATTAGAGAGTTTGAGGGAGGAAGAAAGGTTGCAAATTTTAGTATTGCTACCAATGAATCTTATACAAATAAATCCGGTGAGAAGATAAAAAACACGGAATGGCATAATATTGAGATGTGGGATCGACTTGCGGAGATTGCAGATAAGTATTTGGATAAAGGTTCTACAGTTTATGTGGAAGGTAAGATTAAAACGGATCAGTGGACTGATAAGGATAATAATACTAGGTACACAACTCGTATTAGAGTAAACAACATGCAAATGTTAGGAGGGAAAAGCGATTCTTCAGAGAGTGCTAATGCTGCAACCCCTCCACCTGCTGCAACACCACAGGTACCACCTGCTGTGAATGCAGCATCTAATGATCCTGAGGAAGAGGATGATTTGCCATTTTAACAAATATTAGTGGACAGTTCAGTCGTCATTAGCCAACTACATTTATCAGTAATAATACAAGCTCAGGTAACGCCTGGATTTGTCATTGGTTCCCTTTTTGGTATTCTATTATTAGTAATTCTGAGTGGCCTTTTTTCTGCATCGGAGAATTCTTTTTTCTCTATAACCAAACAAGACAAAATGGACCTCGCAATGACAGATTCTAAGAAGGATCAAGCCGTTTTAGATCAATTGGCTAAGCCAAAAGAGTTGTTGGCAACCATACTTATAGCAAATAATTTTGTTAACGTAAGCCTTGTTATTTTAAGTAGTCTTCTTTTTGAAAGATCCATCCATTTGGATTCTCCTTGGGATTTTATTGTTCAGGTAATACTGGTAACATTTATCTTATTGCTTTTTGGCGAAGTAATACCTAAGGTATATGCTACTACCAACAATGTTAAGGTAGCTCGGTTTATGGCGAATCCGTTGTTCTTTTTTAAGAAAATTCTTTATCCTTTGGTTTATGCCTTAGTAAGGTCTACCAATGGGATTAATAAAAAAATAAAGAAAGTTAGCCAAAGTGTGTCTTTAGAGGAATTAAATCATGCTATAGACATTACCGCTTCTGTAGATTCTCCAGATGAGGAAAAAGGAATTCTAAAGGGTATTGTAAATTATGGTAACATTTCTGCCTCTCAGATAATGAAGGCAAGAATGGATATTCTAGCTTTAAACACAAAAATGAGCTTTCATGAAGTTATGAATGTGGTAAAAGAATCCGGTTTTTCAAGGTTGCCTGTTTACGAAGAAAAGATTGATGAAGTGAAAGGGGTTCTGTTTGTGAAGGACTTACTTAAATACATGCACCAGGACAATACTTTCGATTGGAATAAACTCATTAAAGAGGTGAAATTTATCCCTGAGAATAAGAAAATTGATGATCTCTTAGATGAGTTCAGAGAGCTTAAGGTGCATATAGCCATTGTAGTGGATGAGTATGGTGGTACTTCTGGTTTAGTAACAATGGAGGACATTCTAGAGGAAATTTTTGGAGAAATAAACGACGAGTTTGATATTAATAGTCACTTGTATTCCGTTCTAGACGAGAATACATTTCTTATGAAAGGAAAATTAATGCAAAATGACGTTTGCAAACTTTGTAATATCCCTATTACTTACTTTGATGATGTTAGAGGGGATAGTGATACGTTAGGTGGACTATTGCAAGAGCTTGCTGGGGCGATACCCAAGATAAATGAGATTATTATATACCAAGAATTTACCTTTAAGATTGAGTCTGCGGATGATAGAAAGATAAATAGGGTTAAGGTGAAATTTGAAAGACTTATAGAATATGAAGGGTAGATTGTGTTTTGTATCGTTGCTTTTTGCAGCTTGTGGGGGTAATTATTCTCCAAAGCCATTGGCTTATCCTCGAGTTGAATTCCCTGAAAAGAACTATACGCTCTTTAGTCCAGGAAATTGTCCTTTTCAGTTTGAGGTCCCTGCATATTCAAGGATGGATGTGGATCAAGACAAGAATACGGAGCCTTGCTGGTATAACATGCAGTTTCCCGTTTACAATGCGACCTTGCACATCAGTTATAAGCCTATTGCGAATCTTGAAACTTTTGACTCAATATATGAGGATACAAGAGTTTTAACAATGAAGCACTTTGAGCGTGCAGATCAGATAGAAGAAATTGATATAAGTAATGAAGAACAAGATGTGTATGGGCTTATTTATACTCTAAAAGGAAATACAGCCACTAATTTCAACTTCTTTATTACAGATAGTGCAAACCATTTTTTGAGAGGAGCCTTATATTTTAATACACATACTAAGCAGGATTCTGTGAGGCCAGCATTCGATTATATGGTGCAGGATGTGTATCAAATGATTCGCACCGCGAGGTGGAAGTAGAATTTTTGTTTAAATTGCAACAGAATATGAAAATTGCTGTATTTCCTGGAACATTTGACCCCATAACAAATGGGCACTTGGATATTGTGAACAAAGCGCTTCCTTTATTTGATAAAGTAATTGTTGCTTTAGGGGATAACGCAACTAAAAAAACCCTTTTCCCTTTAGAGCAAAGAATGGAATGGGTCAATTCGATTTATAAGGATGGGTCAAAAGTAGAAGTGCAAACATATTCTGGACTTACTGTAGAATTTTGCAAAGAGGTAGGGGCACAATTTATTGTGAGAGGACTTCGTTCTGCATCGGATTTTGAATACGAAGAACACATCGCACAAGTGAATAGGGAATTAAATCCATCCATAGATACCATCTTTGTGCTTTCCTCCCAAGAAAATGCGCACATTAGTAGCACCATAGTTCGTGACTTAATTAACCACAATGGGAATTACCAAAAGTTCATTCCTAAAGAAATAGAAATTTAAGTTCCTTTTATTACTATCTATTTTAAGCATTGGGATTTTTAATTATCTTGTACCGCTATTATGGAACAAAAGACTCTGAGGAAATTAATTATAGGTTTGCTTGTAATGGGTATAATGGTATCGGCTTACTTGGCTATTTCTTCTTTAATGAAATAGGTTTAAGGAGTAAATTCAGTACAAAGTAATTACTACGGCAGGTATTTGGAAGGACTTAAAAGATTTTTATGGTCGTTTTAAATGCCCGACTCCTTAGATTCTATTACTCTGCTTTTTTGCTTACCTTGTAGATTTTGTTTCCAACGAGCTATCTCTATTCCACCTTTCTCAACATCCAAGTACCGGTTAGTACTGCGTCATATGTGCCTTCTTCGTCTTCCTGCTGTTGTTCCATGATCCAAGAGCCATACATAGCTTTGTTTTTCTCGTCGTAATATCCTTCGTGCTCAATTTCTAAGTTGCCTTCTCCAATGACTAAGGAGTTTGTCTCCTCTTCCTTAATGATAGGGTTTCCATCGTATGTTTTTATAAAGGAAACAAGATCACCTTCACTAAACCCTTTCACCTCTGATTGCAATGGTACCGAAAACTCGGACTCTTCTTCTCTTACTAATCCGGTAAAACTAGACTCGTTCCCGTAAATTTCTATTTCAATAGCAACCTTTTCTCCAAAATATGGTAGAATGTATCCCTCTCCATAGGCGTAATACCCTTCCCAGTTTCCTTTAATTCTCATTTAGATTTTATTTCCACAGCGCAATAATAGTTAATTATGTTTAGATAGATTTAGCTACTTCGTCTCTTTTTTGAGATTTAAAATAATTTGGTCAAGGCTTATAAGGCTATGTCTTTATTGTTTTATTCTGCGCCATTTATTTTCGCCTCTATTTTCTTTCAAAGATGCCTTAATATTCGTACTTTTGCAACCCTTAAAAAACACTACTTATGACATTTGACATCAATCTTATCAAGGACGTTTACGCCAAAATGGAGGAAAGGATTACTGCCGCTCGTGGGATTCTGAACAAACCAATGACTTTCTCAGAAAAAATCTTGTATTCTCACTTGTGGAGTCCTGTAGAAAGTGCTTTTGGTAGAGGGAAATCATACGTGGATTTCGCACCGGATAGAATTGCTTGTCAAGATGCTACGGCACAGATGGCTTTATTGCAGTTTATGCAAGCTGGTAAGGACCAAGTTGCTGTTCCTACTACTGTGCATTGCGATCACCTTATTCAAGCAAAGATAGGAGCGGAGAAAGATTTGCAGGAAGCAATCAACTCTAGTAATGAGGTATTCAACTTCTTAGAATCAGTAAGTAACAAATACGGAATAGGGTTTTGGAAGCCAGGAGCTGGTATTATCCATCAAGTAGTCTTGGAAAATTATGCATTTCCTGGAGGAATGATGATAGGGACTGATAGTCATACTGTAAATGCAGGAGGACTAGGTATGGTTGCGATTGGAGTAGGTGGAGCAGATGCAGTAGATGTTATGGCAGGAATGCCTTGGGAATTAAAATTCCCCAAACTAATTGGCGTAAAGCTAATAGGTAAATTAAGTGGATGGACTGCACCAAAGGATGTAATCTTGAAAGTGGCTGGAATTCTTACTGTAAAAGGTGGAACTGGAGCTATTGTAGAATATTTTGGAGAAGGAGCTAAGAGTATTTCTTGTACAGGAAAAGGAACCATTTGTAATATGGGAGCAGAGATAGGGGCAACAACTTCTACCTTTGGTTATGACGACTCTATGGAGCGCTACTTAAGAGCTACAGATAGAGGAGATGTTGCAGATCTTGCAAATGGAATTAGAGAGCATTTAACAGGTGACGACGAAGTATACGCAAACCCAGAGCAATATTTTGATCAAGTAATTGAAATTAATTTAACAGATTTAATGCCGCATATAAATGGACCATTTACACCAGATTTAGCTACGAAAGTAGGAGAGTTAACTGCTAAGGCGAATGAAAATGGATGGCCTACAAAAGTAGAATGGGGCTTAATAGGTTCTTGCACCAACTCTTCTTACGAAGATTTAAGTAGAGCAGCGTCAGTTGCTAAGCAAGCAGTGGATAAAGGTCTTAAGACAAAAGCGAAATTTGGCATTAACCCAGGTTCAGAAACTGTAAGGTATACCGCGGAGAGAGATGGTCTACTAGAAGTATTTGAAAACTTAGATGCAAGTATCTTTACGAATGCTTGTGGACCTTGTATAGGGCAATGGGAAAGAGTAGGGGAAGACCCTAATGCGAAGAACACCATTGTGCACTCGTTTAATAGAAACTTCTCTAAAAGAGCAGATGGAAATCCAAATACACATGCCTTTGTTACTTCACCAGAAATGGTAGCTGCGATTGCAATAAGTGGGCATTTAGGATTTAATCCCATTACGGATACTTTAATAAACGAAGCTGGAGAGGAAGTAATGCTTGATGAGCCAACGGGAATGGAGTTACCTCCCAAAGGATTTGATGTTGGCGACAATGGATATCTTGCGCCTATGGAAGATGGTTCTGGTGTGAGCGTAGTGGTTAGTGAAGAATCAAAAAGGTTGCAATTGCTTGAGGCGTTCGCAGAATGGGATGGAAAAAACATAATGGGAGCAATGCTTCTTATTAAAGCAAAAGGGAAATGTACTACGGATCATATTTCTATGGCTGGGCCTTGGTTAAGGTACCGTGGTCACCTAGATAATATTTCTGACAATTGTTTGATAGGAGCAGTAAATTACTTTAATGAGAAAACAAATACAGTATTGAACCCTATGAATGGTCAATACGATGCTGTGCCAGCAGTGGCTAGGCAGATAAAAGGTGCTGGGGAGTATTCGGTTGTGTTTGGAGAAGAGAATTATGGTGAAGGTTCTAGTAGAGAACATGCTGCGATGGAGCCAAGACATTTAGGTGTAAGGGCGGTAATCGTAAAATCATTTGCTCGTATTCATGAAACCAATTTGAAAAAACAAGGGATGTTGGGATTGACTTTTGATAACCCAGCAGACTACGATAAGGTGCAGGAAACAGACACTTTTGACATAATAGGTCTAACAGAGTTTACTCCAGGCGTGCCATTAACGATTGTTGCAAATCACAAGGATGGTAGCAAGGATGAGTTTAAAGTAAACCATACTTATAACGAGTCACAAATTGATTGGTTTAAGCATGGTAGTGCATTAAATCTTATCAAATTAGAAAATGCCAAATAATGAGCAAAATCTATTTTGAGGTCTCAAGTTTAAAAGGGGAAATCCCTTTGTATGTATTGCTTTTCGTTGTTTGGTTGTTCGGTGGGATGGTAATTTACTCTTATGGGATCCATTGGAATTTGATTTGTCTTTTAGGTATAGTGGCAGCAGTTTTTCTACTTAAGAAATCTGGGAATTCATTTTTAAGCAAAAAGTACTACGTTCAAGCAGATGATACAGGAATAGCCTATAGGTTAGGGATCTTTGGCAAAGAGATAAAACTTATTTGGGAATTAATCGAACATGTAGATATTCATATGTACGAAATTAACTTTACGCTTAAAAGTGATGGTACTGTAAGTTCCATGGCCTTAAGTCCATTGAAAGAAGAAGAGAAAGAAGAAATAAAGAAATTTGTTTACCTTTCGTATCAAGCCTTTAAGGCAAAGCAATAAAAACCATTATGACTTTTAAACCAGCAAATGAAATCCAAGATCTTCAATATTTTGGTGAATTTGGAGGAGTAAACCCTTCTGTTTCAGACTCATCAACGTATACTTTCTTGTCTGCAAAGACCATGTTTGATACATTTGAGGGAAATGCAGATGGGTGTTATCTGTATTCTAGACATTCTTCTCCTAGTAATTTGTATCTTGGACAAGCGTTAGCTGCGATGGAAAGTACGGAAGGGGCAAATGTATCTGCCTCTGGTATGGGTGCAATAACTTCTACTTTATTACAATTATGCCACCAGGGTGATGAGATAGTTTGTAGTAGAACGATTTATGGAGGAACTTATGCTTTTTTGAAGAAGTTTGCTCCTAATTATGGCATCAAAACTTCCTTTGTGGATATTACTAATTTGGAAATAGTCGAAGCTGCTATTACAGATAAAACAAAGGTGTTGTTTTGTGAAACTGTAAGTAACCCTTTGCTAGAGGTAGCAAACATTAAGGCACTTTCTCAATTAGCATTGAAGCACAATTTGAAATTAGTAGTGGACAATACATTCTCCCCTTTGTCTATTACTCCTATCAAATTAGGTGCTGATATAGTTATTCATAGTCTCACAAAATTTATTAATGGATCTAGTGATACTGTGGGTGGAGTAATTTGTAGTTCACAAGAATTTATCAGTGAATTACGAGATGTAAATACTGGTGCTTGTATGCTTTTAGGTGCATCCATGGATAGCTTAAGGGCTGCATCTGTTTTAAAGAATTTAAGGACTTTGCACATAAGAATAAAACAGCATAGTATGAATGCTCTTTATCTTGCAAAGAATTTTGAAGAGTTGGGTCTTCCAACAGTCTACCCAGGTTTAGAATCTCATCCTTCACACAATTTGTATAAGGAAATGTATAACGAGGAATTTGGTTTTGGTGGAATACTGACTTTGGATGTGGGTTCTTTAGAAAAAGCAAACTCTGTAATGGAGTCCATGCAAAATAAAAACCTTGGTTATCTCGCAGTAAGTTTGGGGTTTTATAAAACTTTATTCAGTGCACCTGGCAGTTCTACCTCCTCTGAGATTCCAGAAGAAGAGCAAGAAGAAATGGGATTAACCGATGGTTTAATACGTTTTTCTATCGGTTTGGATAATGATATAGAAAGAACCTTTACTATAATGAAAGAGTGCTTGAAAGAGCACCAAGTAATTTAGATTTAGTAAAACTAATCTATGTGTTTTAGGCTTATATCCATGCTGGTATAAGAGTGGGTTAGAGCTCCCATGGAAATAAAATCTACATTAGTCTTGGCATATTCTGCGATATTATCAATAGTAATGCCACCTGAAGCTTCCGTTTCGCATTGTTTGTTGATTACAAGTAATGCTTCTCTTATTCTTTCAGGTGTGAAATTGTCCAACATGATTCTATCCGCAAATCCAGTAGCAAGAGCTTCTTTTACCTCGTCCAGATTCCTAGTTTCAATTTCAATTTTCAAGTCTTTGCCTAGCCCATCAACATAGGCTTTTGCTTTTTGTAAGGCACCTGTAATTCCACCTGCAAAATCGATGTGGTTGTCCTTGAGCATGATCATATCGTACAACCCCATTCTATGGTTCATGCCTCCACCCACTGTTACTGCCCATTTTTCCAAAAACCTAAGATTAGGTGTTGTTTTTCGTGTGTCAAGCAATTTTGTAGTAGTGCCCTCTAGAAGTCTATTTACATCATTCGTAAGGGTTGCAATCCCACTTAGTCTCTGCATGCAATTAAGTAATAATCTTTCACCCATGAGCAAAGCATGGACATTTCCAGTGGCATAAAACCCAATATCTCCATGATTCACAAAGTCACCATCTTGAAAAAAGAATTCTATCTCTACATTGGGGTCTAAATGTTCCAGGATGACTTGAGCTAAGTCCAATCCAGCAACTATTCCGTCGTCTTTAAATAATAGCTTTACTTTTCCTATTGCATCCTTGGGAATGCAAGAAAGAGACGAATGGTCTCCGTCTCTTACATCTTCTTCAAAACATTGAAGAATGAAATTCTTTACTTGGTCTGATTTAAAAAAGGTTGGATTTTTCACGGATGTTTACTAGCTTGTTTTAAAGCTATTAAATTACGACCTTTTTATTTTTATTTCATGAATCTTCCCACTTTCTGTGCTTTTCATGAATATTTGTACTCTAAAAGAGCCATTAGAAGTTTCAAGCTTGTAAATTACATAGTTTGCTCCACCACCACTTGCGCCTTTGTGCACTATGCTAGCACTTTTTGCTTTGTTTTGTGTAAAAAACTTTTGTAGGACAAGTTTTGCTTGAGATTTACTGTACAACCCTTTAGATCCTGGAAGGCTCATCTGAACACTTGTGCTAAAATAGCTGCTTATTTTCTCTGAATTCCCAGCACCCAAATGATTTTTGATATCATCAATGTCACCAACTTTAAATGAAAACAGTGCAATAGATGCTAATAAGAAAGTATATTTAATCAAATGTTTCATTTTTTCGTTATAAAATTTCTGCAATTTTTCAAGTATCATACTACTAAATCTATGCCAAAGTCTTTTCTTTGTAGTAATATAAACTAGCTTAATATTCGTTAAATTTGCACATTGAGTTTCAAATATAAACATATTTTATTCGACTTAGACCACACCTTATGGGATTTTGAAATGAATGCCAGAGAGACCTTGAAAGAGTTGTATGAGGTATATGGTATTAGCCAATGGCATGATGGTAGCTCTAAGGATTTCGTTATGGCCTATGAGAAAATAAATTACGCACTTTGGAGAAAGTATGAGCATAAGGAAATTACTAAGGATCAACTAAGGACAGAAAGGTTTGTTCTTGCCTTTAAAGAAATAGGAATAAAAGAGGAGTATTTACCTGAAAACATTTGGTTGGATTATTTAAAACGTTGCCCCAAGAAATCGAATTTAATAAAAGACACGATTCTTGTATGTGATTATTTGTTCCCTAAGTACGAGATGCATTTAATAACCAATGGCTTTGAGGAAACACAAAACATCAAAGTTGAAAGCAGTAATCTGCAGAAGTATTTTAAAACCTTAACGACTTCTGAATGCGTAGGTGTTGCCAAGCCCCAACCAGAGATTTATTTTGAAGCTTTATCCAAGGCTAATGCCAAACCCGAGGAATGTATTATGATAGGGGATAACCTAGTCAATGATGTTTTAGGGGCAATGCAGCACGGCATAGATTCTATTTGGTATAACCCAGAGGGACTTAAGAGCGAAAAACCGGTATCTGAAATTAAAGGATTGAGGGAGTTGATTCAAATGCTATAAATCAGATATTAAGCTAATATTCGTCTATAACATTTCATAAATTAGATTATTTTTGCAAACTTAATTATGATAGAAACAGATATTCTAATTATTGGAGCTGGACCAGTAGGTCTTTTTACGGTATTTGAAGCAGGGTTAATCAAACTAAAGTGCCATTTGATTGATTATTTACCTATTCCGGGTGGGCAATGTGCAGAAATATATCCTAAGAAGCCTATATACGATATTCCTGGTTTTCCAGAAATTCTTGCTGGAGATTTAGTGGATAATTTAATGAAGCAAATTGAGCCTTTTAAACCTGGATTTACATTGGGTGAAAGAGCCGAGACAATAGAGAAAACAGAAGATGGGAAGTTTATTGTTACGACAGATAGAGGAACCAAACACATTGCTCCAAACATAGCAATTGCTGGAGGCTTGGGATGTTTTGAGCCTAGAAGACCTGCATTGGAAAATCTTTCAAAATTTGAGGATTATGGAGTTGAGTATATCATTAAGGAGCCAGAATTATATAGAGATAAGGATATTGTAATAGCTGGTGGAGGTGACTCTGCTTTAGATTGGTCCATATTCCTAACTGATGTAGCCAAGAGTGTAACATTGGTGCACAGGAGAGAGAAGTTTAGAGGGGCTTTAGATTCTGTAGAGAAAGTTCAGAAACTTGTGGAGGAAGGTAAAATGAATCTTATTACCAATGCGGAAATAACTGAGATTTCTGGTGAGGCCAAAGTGGAATCTGTAACTGTTTCACAGAAGGACAGAAAAGTTCAAGTGTTAAATACCGACCATTTTATTCCTTTGTTTGGTTTGTTGCCTAAATTGGGACCTATAGCAGATTGGGGTTTAGATATTGAGAAAGGAGCAATAAAAGTAGATACGGTGGATTACAGTACAAACGAACCTGGTATATATGCCATTGGTGACGTTAATACTTACCAAGGGAAATTAAAATTAATATTGTGCGGTTTTCATGAAGGAACAATTGCGGTGCAATCGATGTATAAACGTATTAACCCAGATAAAAACCTGGTGCTTAAATACACCACAGTAAATGGAGTGAATGGATTCTAATACAATAAGAGTTAAGGTAATTGATAGAGAAGGAGTGCAGCATGATTTAGAAGCTCCTACGGACATGAGTATGAACCTCATGGAAGTCTGTAAGTCTTATGATTTGCCTGTCGCAGGAACTTGTGGAGGAATGGCGCTTTGTGCTAGTTGCCAGGTTTATGTTCATTCAGATCACGAGATACAGGAAAAAAGTGAGGATGAAGAGTTCATGTTGGACGAGGCATTCAATGTGAAAGAGAACAGTAGGCTTGGCTGTCAAATTCATATGCACAACAATCTGAATAACTTGGAGGTCGAGCTTGCTCCAGAAGAATAGGCCTATTGACTTAGCTTACAATAAATTTCTTGTTTTAAAATTGCATGTTGGCAGACTTTGCAAAGGAAATTTTCGTTAGTTTTGTATAATGCATTTTGATTTAGTATTCTCCTATCCTGCATGGTATATTTTGCTGTGTTTAGCTTTAGCAGGAGTATATACTTTGCTTCTGTATTATAGGGGTAAATCTAATAAAATAGTCCAAAGTAAGTGGTTGTATGTAATGGCATCACTCCGGTTTATCTCCGTATTTTTCTTGTCTTTTTTATTGTTAAATCCTTTGTTGAAGTATCTAAAAACAACGGAGGAAAAGCCTGTGATCGTTTTTGTTCAGGATAACTCTAAATCTATAAAAGGGAACAAAGATTCTGCTTATTTTGATAAAGAGTATCGCGAAGTCATCTCTCAGTTTAAAAAGGACATTAATGGCAAATACGAAGTTAAAACAATCTTTCTTGGGAAAAGCATTAGAGAGCAGGATACATCAGGTTTATTTACTGAAAAGGAAACGGACATTGCTGCATTATTTCCATACATTGATAACTCCTTCGAAGGTCAGAATATTGGAGCGGTTATTCTTGCGAGTGATGGAGTTCATACCAAAGGTCAAAGCCCTGCTCAGAAAAGCTTTAAGTCCAAGTCTACTTTATACACTATTGCTTTAGGAGATACTGCAGTTTACAAAGATCAGATGCTTAAGTCTGTGAAGTTTAATGAGGTGGTATTTTTAGGGGACGAATTTCCTATTCGAGTGGAAATGAATGCTGTTAAAAGTGCAGGGAATAGTACAACCCTAACTATTTATGAAGGTTCGAAGAAACTTTATTCAAAAGCAATAAAGTACGATAGTAAGGATCAATACTTGGAAGAGTTAATATACCTTCCTGCCACAAAACCTGGTAGCAAACATTATAGAATTGGCTTGAGCCAAATAGAAGGAGAAAGGAGCAAACAGAACAATTACAAAGATGTGTTTTTTGAGATTCTTGATTCTAGAAAGAAAATAAAAATGGTTTATGCAGGGCCTCATCCTGATGTGGCAGCGATAAAAAGAGCAATTTTATCCAATAAGAATTTTAAGTTTGAGTCTGAGCCAATAAGTGCAAACATAGATCTTCAAAAGACGGATTTGTTAATATTGCATAACTTGCCTAATCAGAATGGGGAGTCTAGGAATTTATTGTCTTTAGCAGAAGACACAAAAACGCCTTTGCTTTTTATTGTCGGTTCGGAGACCTATTCCTCTATTTTTAGAGACCAGAGATACGGTTGTAGTTTTTTACAGCGCTCCGGGAATTCGGAAATACAAGCTTATGTAAATACTGGGTTTACTGATTTTATTGTAGAAGAAGATTTAAGAACATCTATTGAAAGTTGGCCTCCTATTGCCGCTCCATACGGCACATACAAGGTTTCTCCAGATGCACAAGTATTGTTTCGGCAAAAGATAGGAGACATTAATACTCAAAATCCTTTGATAGTATATTCAAAAAGAGAGTCTGGGAATGTGGGAATAATATTTGGAGAAGGATTCTGGAAATGGAGAGTTTCCAATTACTATGATAAAAAGAATTTTGATGCCTTTGATAACCTGTTTGGTAAGACAATCCAGCTTTTGTCTACGCATAAAGACACAAGGAAGTTTAGAATATTGCAGGACAAGGAGGTGTATTTTGAGGATGAACCTATTGTTTTTCAAGCGACATTATTGAATAAAAACAATGAGTCAGTTATGAACCAGGAAATTGATGTCCTTGTGAAAAAAGAGGGAGGTGGTTCCTATCCTTTCCATTTTAGTAAAAGTAATTCGGGCTATGCTTTAAATGCTGGTTTATTACCTGTGGGGAATTACACCTTTTCAGCTAATACGGCTAAAGGTCTTAGATACAATGGGCGGTTTAAGGTTGTTCCTTTACAAGCGGAGTTTAATGATCTGCAGGCAAACCACGAATTATTAAATGAAATGGCTAATTTTAACAATGGCGAAATGCATTCAATGAGAACCTTAGATGATTTGAAAAAGAAGATTTTGACGAATGGAGACATTACCAATACACTTCATACAGAGAAGACATTGGAAGAAATTATTCACAAAAAATGGTTATTTTTCATGCTCCTATTGCTTTTAAGCTTGGAGTGGTTTCTGAGGAAAAGAGAAGGTGGGTATTAGTGTATCTAAAGCCGTTATTCTGAAATCTTCTCGGAACTTCTTTGCACATCAAAGTCTGGTACTCGGTTATTGAAACTAGATTGCTGCCTAATTTTTGCCATTAACTCATCCATTTGATCAAAGTAAATTGATTGATCTCCATCGGACATGGCCTCTTCTGGTTGGTTGTGTATTTCTATTATTAGTCCATCTGCACCTGCTGCAAGTGCTGCAGCACTCATTGGGATAATTAAGTCTCTCACACCAGTACCTTGACTTGGGTCTACAATTATTGGTAAATGAGAGAGTTGCTTTACTAAAGGCACTGCAGAAAGGTCCAAGGTGTTCCTGGTAGCAGTTTCAAAAGTTCTTAGGCCTCGTTCACATAGAATAACGTTCGGATTTCCACCTAATAGAATATATTCTGCAGCAAGCAGCCATTCTTCAATAGTAGAACTCATACCTCTTTTTAACAATACTGGTTTTTTAGTTTTTCCTACTGCCTTAAGCAATTGGTAGTTTTGCATGTTTCTAGTGCCAATTTGTAGGATATCTGCATAAGTAGCGACTTCTTCCACTGATCTGCTACTCATCACCTCCGTAACAACTTTTAAATTGTGTTTATCTGCTGCTGCTCTTAATAATTTAAGTCCATCTAATTTTAACCCTTGAAAGGAATATGGAGATGTTCTAGGTTTGTAAGCACCACCTCTTAATATTTTCACACCTTTTTTTGACAAGAATTCGCAAATGGTAAAGATTTGTTCCTCCGATTCTACGGCACAAGGACCGGCCATAAGAGTAGTCTGCTCCCCACCTATTTCCACATCACCTATGCGGATAATTGTGTTTTCTTCTTTCCACTCTCTGCTTACTAGTTGGTATGGTTTTCTCGTTGTCATTTAATCTATTTTTGAATACAGAATTTCTAGTTGAATGCCTGTTCCAGTTCTTGTGTCTAAGACAACTCGACCTTGTTTTAATGGATCCAGGACACCACCACCAGAGCTTCTAAATGCATTTGCAAAATTAAGAAGATATAATCCTCTATTGTCATCAACGTTTAAATTTTTCTTGGATAAAAGAATGTCTTGAAGATGTCTAGTGATAATAAAACTATAAGAGTTGTCTGTGGCACTGTATTCTCCAGATTGCTTACCTAGGTATAAGGAGTAATCCAATATCAGAGCATTCTTGTCGTTATCAGGATTGGGTTGGGCAATGTACAGCGTATTAATTACTGGAAAAGTAGGAGAAGATGTTCCATCTAGAACTTTCACTTTTAGTGTTGCTTTGTTTATGTTTATACTCCCTTGATCTAATATGTCAAAAAGGTCAGGGAAGGTAATATGCACTTTAGTGTCACCTGTACCTCTAACAAAACCTTTGACGTAATCACCGTCTGTACTTATTTGAGTTTGGATATCGGCAGGAACATTTCCAGATACAAAAGTGGTGAATATCTCTGCATCGTTATTAGAAATACCAAAAACAGATTGTTTTGTATCGTCATAGTATAAAGTTAATTGCGATTGAATGTTATCCATATTAACACCAAAGACACCTCCTTCATTAGGTGCTAAACTAGATGTTCTTGGAACAATAGCTAATCCATTAATGAAGTTTCTAAAATTATCAATACTGCTGAGGTCACTACTACTAGCATTGAATAATTTAGAAGCAAAATCATTCGTCATTTTTATTCTTATGGCTGGGCCAATTCTTTTGGTTGCATCCAAATTACGCACTGTTATAGAGTCGTTGAAATTGGGGACTCCTGAGTAAGTTCCTATTGCAATGGGGTTGTATGCGATAACATCTTTTGAATAGTGCCTTACATCCTCACCCAATTCTTCTGTAACCTCAAATACGTCAATGTCTAAAGTGGAATTAAAGTTTCCATAAAAGTATCCCGAATCTGCAAGCATAATCGTTAAAACTACCGAGTCTAAAGTATTGCTAACAGTTAGAACTTGCCCTATCTGATCCAAAGACAATTGAGAATAGACACTTGCCTGTGTGGTGCCAAACAATGGGTCATTTATAGCACCGAAGTAATACGTTCTTAAAGAATCGGTTCGTAAGCTATCCTCTGTAATAGTTCTCGAATTTAGTGTAAAGTCATTTTTTACTAAGAAGCCCGGCTCCTTGCCAGACAATTGCCCATTTATACTTATTTGATCCCCGCTTTTCTTGCAAGAAAAAATTGCTCCTGTGATAAAACACAGGAGCATTAATTTAGTTAATTTCAAAAATGATATTTTTTAATTGGCTGATAATACTGAGTCGTAAAAGTCGGAATACCTCTGAGCTATTTCGTCATCAGAATGAACCATGGATGGTTTTGCATTTATCTCCGCTTCAATTTCATCAGAGAAACTCTCACCACATCTAATTATTGCATCTGCATGAGCAATTCCACCTACTTGCAGCCCTGTGTGACCTGCATTAGAAAAACATTCTAGTTGAGAATCTTCTAATTCATTTAAGCTTGCTTTTCTCGCAAAATCTTGCCCTAGAGTTTCTTCAAATTCTTTTCCGAAAACAGAATACACTAATTTGGAATTTCTAAATACTGGCTCGTCCTTGTAAATTGTTTTAAGGTACAATGGAATAAGAGATGTCATCCAACCTTGACAATGAATAATGTCTGGACTCCATCCTAGTTTTTTTACTGTTTCCATTACACCTTTACAAAAGAAAATAGTTCTCTCGTCGTTGTCGTTATAGAAGTTGTCGTTTTCATCGTTGTAAACGTATTTACGGTGAAAGTAATCTTCGTTGTCTAAAAAATACACCTGCATTTTCGTTTGAGGTATAGATGCCACTTTAATAATTAATGGATTGTCATTGTCATCAATGGTAATGTTAATACCTGAAAGTCTTACTACTTCGTGTAATTTGTTTCTTCTTTCATTAATCACTCCAAAGCGTGGGACAAGAATTCTAATTTCATTTTCTTGCTCTTGAATTGCTTGAGGAATAAATCTTGCTATGGTAGAAACAGGGGACTCCTCTAAGAAAGGAGACATTTCTGATGATACAAATAATACTTTCTTTTTTGTTGACTCTGTGTTTTCTTCCATGTATGTGTGTTTAATTAAAAATGTGTGTTTTTCGGGATTACAAAATTAATGAAAAAAAACTGAAAAAACCAAATAAATAACAAGATATTTCCTTTATTTGTAAGGGCTCGCAAATTTGGAAAAGTGGAAATAATTGCTTATAGAAAGGAACTAGAAAAAGTAGTTCAAGAATTTAAAAAAGAAGGGAAAAGCATAGGTTTGATACCTACAATGGGGGCCTTGCATGAAGGTCATCTTTCTTTGGTTCTTGAGGCGAGAAAACAATGTGATGTTGTAATTAGCTCCATTTTTGTCAATCCTACGCAGTTTGATAATCCAGAAGACCTAGATAAGTACCCCAAAATGCCTGAAAGGGACACAGCACTTTTAGAAAAAGGAGGCTGCGATTTGGTCTTTTTGCCATCCGTGGAGGAAGTTTACACCAAAGAAATTGCAGATGTTGACATAGATTTGGGAAAACTTGCCACCGTTTTTGAAGGGGCTTATCGTTCTGGACATTTTGGCGGCGTTTTAATGGTGGTTCACCGTTTGTTTAGTATTGTGAGGCCAAACAAAGCTTATTTCGGCTTAAAAGACTTCCAACAGGTCTTAGTCGTTAAGGAGTTAGCTCATCAAGCACATTCAGAAGTAGAGATTGTTTCTTGCGCTATTAAGAGAGAAGAGGATGGTTTGGCTATGAGCTCAAGGAATTTAAGGCTTTCAAAAAGAGAAAGAGGACTTGCTCCTCAGCTAAATTTTGCTCTTAGGTCTATAGTAGGTGCGAAGCAAGTAGTTCCTCTGAAAGTGTGTATTGATTTAGCTAAGAAGCACGCAGAAATAAATGAGATGAAAATTGACTATTTGGCTGTTGCCAATGCGGAGAATCTACAAGAAATCAAATCTTGGAACGAAGCAACACAATACATTGTTGTGGCTGCTGCCCATCTAGGTCCAGTAAGGTTGATTGATAATATGGTTTTTTAGGAACCTAAATCCAATCTTATTTTAGCACTATCTCTCGAGCTTCCATTTCGCCAATAACAAAATAACCTAAAGCAGCTCGCCCCTTTGGATCGACATTAAATATATTGGTTCTTACGTTGGCGGGAGGTGATGCGAACAAACCCCCATTGGTCATTTGAGTTTCAATTTCATCCAGGAAGTAGTAGAAGTCAGGCGATATACCTTGTATTTCTATCCTTAAGGTGTCACCTAATTCATAAGGCTGATCAAAGTCGTTTACACCACCCACACTATTCGGAAAGCTAAATGCTTCTCCATCAAATTCGCCTGGGTTTGACCCTGCATCGTAAGCTTTGTTTATGTCAGCAGGTCCACTGGCAAAGGTGTCATTCTCATATCTTCTGAACCAATAACATTGACCTGTTCCAGGGATATCTCTGGCGTGCATTGTAGCGTAGTAACCAGCAGAAGCAAATCCGGTTTCATCAAAGTACTCATAAGTTAAGGAGTCCCATATGGCCACTGGGTTTACTTTACTATCTGCCATGTAATTTTCACCACCAATATCAATCTGTAATTGGTATGTTTTGTTTAGTTCAAATCTTTTAGCTAAAGTAGGTTTAAAGGAGTATACCCCATTAGCAGTAAAGCTAAATGGTAAAGTGTCGTTGGTGTTACTTATTACATGAACAATTGCATTGTCTATAGCTGGTGTAGTAGATATATCGTCAAAAAATGGGACAGAACCTCTTAGGATTACTTTTTGTTCGGAGGTGTCAGTATTAAGCACTGCCTCAACTGTTACTTGTTGGAACCCTTTGTCTAGTTCTAAGTCTATACGGTCTTCACAACTAGACAACAGTATTATACTAGCGGTAAAGAGGATGCTTTTCATTGTATTCTTAATCATGGCTTAAAATTTAAAGTTATACGATACTGAAGGCACAAAAGTTCCCAAGACAGAATATTGAATGGCCTCATTCAAATTGATGTTGTTTTCTTGACGTTGGAAATAGATAGAGAATGGATTCTTCCTTGCGTAAACATTGTAAATTGAGAATACCCATTCAGATCTCTTATTTCGTGTGTGTGTAACTCCAATATCCATCCTGTGATACGCTTTAATTCTATAATTGTTTCTTTCATCAAAGGCATTGTGAGGAGGATTGTATCCGTAAAAATTAAACTGGTCTGTAGGGAAGGTGGCAGGTGTTCCTGTACTGTAAACAAAATTTGCAGATGCTTCCCATTTCTCAGATATTGGATACATCAACACCATGTTTAAATTGTGCGATTTGTCAAACCTGTTTGGAAAGAATTTTCCATTATTTATTCCATTTACTTTCCTTTCCGATCTTGCAAGGGTGTAGCTTATCCACCCGTTTAATTTTCCAGTATTCTTTTTCAAATAAAACTCTAACCCATATGCCCTTCCTTCGCCTTCAATTAGATCACCTTCAAGGAATTCATTTAAAAGTAAATCTGCACCATCTCTATAGTCAACTAAGTTTTGTAATTTCTTGTAATAAGTCTCAAGGCTAAACTCAAAGTCGTCTTTCTTCCCGAAATTCCTAAAGTATCCTAGACCAACTTGATCAGCTTTAATTGGCTTTATTTCATGATTCGCTGGGGTCCATACATCTAAGGGGATAGAAGCCGTAGTGTTTGAAACCAATTGAAGGTATTGAACCATTCTATTGTAACTAGCTTTTATAGAGCTTTTTTTATTAAGACTGTATTTAATGCTGGCCCTTGGTTCTAAGTTAAAGTAAATCTGTTTGTTTGTCCATGTATTTGGGTATTCCTTCCTAATCAATTCTTTAGGATCTTTTCCAATTTTTGGACTACTGCCATAATAGTTTAAGCTATCCTTTGCATAGAAGATAAAATTGGTTCCTCTTAGCCCAAACTCGGTAGAGATTTTGTCGTTTATCTTCCATTTGTTACTCAAATACAATGCATTTTCTAAAGTAAGTTTATTCGCCAAGCCCCTTGTAATCTCATTTCCATCTGCCTGCACTGTGATGTTTCCTGGAGTGTAATTTGATAAAATACTTTGCCCACCAAAGCTGTAAGAGAAGTTAGGGTTAACGAATTTTGTAATGTCTTCTTTTAAGCTGTAATTTTGAATTCTTGAAACCCAGTCAAAAGTAGATTCTCCAAATGCGGCACCTAGGCCATAATCGTATTGACTAAAATAAGCTGTCGTGTTTGAGAATATTTTAGGGTTAAATTTATGGTTCCACCTCAAAGTAGCTGTCGTGTTTCCCCAATTGAAACCAAAATCGCCACCTGATCCAAAAACATCTCTTCCTTTGTAGGCCGATAAGTAGATTCTGTTGCGTTTGTCTACAATATAATTAACTTTTGCGGTAAGGTCATAGAAGTTGAACTTAGCTTCTTTAAGGTCTTCAGGTAAAAAAGGCTTAGCCAATAAGTCAATGTATGAGCGTCTACCTGCAACAACAAACGAAGCTTTATTTTTAATCAATGGACCTTCTAAAAGTAACCTACTAAAGATTATCCCTACTCCTCCTTGGCCTTCTAGTTTCTTCATGTTCCCATCCTTCATTCTTACATCAAGAATAGAAGAAAGTCTACCTCCATATTTTGCGGGAATACCTCCTTTTATTAGTTTGACATTTTTAACAGCATCTGGATTGAAAACGGAAAAGAAACCAAACAAATGAGAAGAGTTAAATACCGGTGCTTCATCTAGTAAAATTAAATTTTGATCTATTGCTCCACCTCTTACGTTAAAGCCAGAGGCTCCTTCACCTACAGTAGTTACACCGGGTAGGAGTTGGATGCTTCGAATAAGGTCAACTTCACCTAGTAAGGCTGGTATTTTTTTAATGGTCTTAATACTCAGCTCGTTCACACTCATTTCAGTACTCTCCACATTGTCTGAAGCCTTTTTAGATTTCACTTTAACTACTTTCGTTGTTAGTCCTTTAGGGACAAGTAAAAAGTCAAGATTTTGGTCTTTGTCCATGGTAACTTGTACTGTTTTTGGATTAAATCCTATGTATTGAACAGTTATGGTATAGGTTCCCTTTTTAAGACTTAGTGAGTAAAACCCATAAACATTGGTCAAGGCGCCATCTGAAATTTCTTTGACGTATACGGTAGCACTAATCATGTCTTCACCGTTTGTAGAGTCTTTTACATTTCCACTAAGAGTATAGCTTTGAGCAGAACCATAAAAGGCGGCAAGCAACCCAAAAAGCATCAAAAGATGTTTCATTTATTGTTTTTTGTGCGAAGGTAAACTTAATCCGCGCATGTTAATTTAGCAAAGAGTGAAAATCTATAAAATGCTAGTAATGTAGGATTAACGGTTTTGGTAAATGACTGCCTGATGACTAAGACATAAATTGATTCCAAGGAATCATATATAAAATGAGCAAAAGAGTAATTGCTCCATAAATAGCCATGGTCTTATAAGAAACTTGATCTGAGTTTGCTTTGGCAATTTTCTTTCCGCCTATTGTAAATAGAATTACTGCAATTAACATAACAAGTGGATGCTCAAGCAGGATTTTTCTGTGTTCTGAGTTGCCCATCGTACTTCCAATATCTTTCATGTATGCCTGAACTTTATCACTTATTATCCATAAAATGATCCCTGTTAAAGCTTGCAGGTGCACAAAGCCTTTCGTAGCTGAAACCAATATTTTATCAAATTTTGTTTTACTCTTTTTTGTTGCTAGACCAAAAATACCTACAACTGTTACTAATATTAAGCCAAGTAAAACTAAGTATGCCAGTCCCGAATGAAGATGTATAATGATGTTGTTCATGTGATTTGTATTTGGGCGAATCTAATATTATTTAAGCTATTAATTAAATCTATGGTTATCCTTTGCCCCCTAAGTGAGCACAATCTTTTAAGTTTTGCATGCCTTCTAAAGGAACGATAGTTTTATCGTATTTGTAAATATCGTTCATTGTTGTAAGTAGATTTTTGTCCGTTACGGCAAAGTCAATTTCATTTGTTTTTATTTGTGCAGGATGCTCGTAACCACAGGCATGCGTAATTTCTATTACTTCTTTTCTTAGTGTTTTAGCATAGTTGTAAAAACGCTCTGATTTTAACGTTGGATCAATTCCATTTTGCAACCATTTGTTTTGTGTGGCAATACCTGTAGGGCATTTGTTCGTGTGACAAATTTGTGCTTGGATACATCCAATAGAAAGCATCGCCTCTCTTGCTATATTCACGCTGTCTACCCCCATAGCAAAAGCTTTAATTACCTCGTGTGGGAAGCCTAACTTACCAGAACCCATGAAGAATGTCTTTTTCTCTAACCCCTTTGATTGAAATAATTTATAGATCGAACTAAATCCAAAAACCCATGGAAGGGAAACATGGTCTGCAAATGAAGGAGGAGCTGCACCTGTGCCTCCTTCTCCACCATCTATTGTTACAAAGTCCGGTCCTTTGCCCGTGTCTTTCATAATATCTGTGAGCTCTTCCCACATGTCTAATTTACCTATAGCAGCTTTAATTCCCACCGGCAAACCAGTAACCTCTGCTATTTCTTCAATAAAATCTATAAGTTCTTGTGCATTAGAAAAGGCTTTGTGTGTAGCGGATGAAAGAACGTCTTTCCCTATTTCCACCCCTCTTATTTTTGCGATTTCGGCAGTGATTTTGACCCCAGGTAAAACCCCTCCTTTACCTGGTTTTGCGCCTTGGGAAAGCTTTACTTCTATGGCTCTTACAAAGGAGTTGTTTTCTACCAACTTCTCCATTTTGTCCATAGAGAATCCACCCTCTTTGTTCCGCACTCCAAAATAACCCGTCCCAAAATGAAAGACAACATCTGCTCCATAGCTATGGTAGGGAGACAATCCTCCTTCACCAGTATTGTGAAAACAATCTGCTTTCATCGCTCCTTTATTTAGAGCCTCTTGTGCCTTTGCCGATAAGGAGCCAAAGCTCATGGCGGAAATATTCACTATGGATTTTGGTCTGTAAGGTCTTCTTCTATGCGAACCAATTACTTTAGCCGCAGGCAAGAAATATGGGTCTTTCTTGTTGGGGTGATTGTCCGGTAATTTATAGGGCATCATATTTTGCTTAATGAAAATATATTGATGCTCTAAAATATCTTGTTCGGTTCCAAAACCTTCGTAATTGTTCAGTAACTTAGATGAAGAATAGACCCATCCTCTTTGCAGTCTATTGAATGGTCTTTCTTCTCTGTTGTTTGCAACAATGTACTGTCTGAATTCAGGACCAATTTTTTCTATAGCATACCTCAAATGGCCAATGATAGGATAGTTATGGGTTATGGTATGCTTCTTATTTATAAAAATGTCATAGAAGGCAACTAGTCCTAGCCCAACAAGAATCCATCCCCACCAAGCTATCCCGATATCTATCGGGACTAAGAATTGTAAAGTTTCCTCCATTGTTAATTTCTTTCCTGCAAAGAACGGTAAAGCAATTAAATTTTTATAGTCCTAATTAAATTGCTGCAAAAATCCTTACTTTTGAAACGGAATGATGGAACAAAAAGAATTCAAGGTAAGAAGCATGGCAGAGATGACTGCTGCAGGAGAAGCTCCAGAAGTGCTTTTTTGGGTGGGGTGTGCTGGTAGTTTTGACGACAGAGCAAAGAAAATCACTAAGGCTTTTGCAAAAATAATGCACCATGTGGACATTCCTTTTGCGATATTAGGGAAAGAAGAATCTTGCACTGGGGACCCTGCAAAAAGAGCTGGAAATGAATTTTTATTTCAAATGCAAGCAATGAACAATATTGCTATAATGAATGAATATAAAATCAAGAAAATAGTAACAACTTGCCCGCATTGTTTCAATACTTTAAAAAATGAATATCCCTCTTTGGGAGGTGTGTATGAAGTAATTCATCATACGACTATGTTGCAAGAGTTGTTAGATTCAGGTAAACTTAAAATAGAAGGAGGTGTTTTTAAAGGCAAGAAAATCACTTACCACGATTCTTGTTATTTGGGCAGAGCCAATAATATTTACGAAGCACCTAGAAAGGTTCTTGAAACTCTGGATGCAGAGTTAGTAGAAATGAAAAGATGTAAAGCAAGCGGTTTTTGTTGTGGAGCAGGAGGAGCGCAAATGTTTAAAGAGGCCGAGAAAGGGGACAAGGAAGTGAATACAGAAAGAACAGAAGAAGCATTAGAGACTGGAGCGGAGATTATTGCAAGTAATTGCCCTTTTTGTATGACAATGATGAGCGATGGAGTAAAGAATTCTTCGAAGGAAGGGCAAGTAGAAGTAATGGATTTGGCAGAAATGGTTGCCACAGCAAACGACTTAATATAAATGAGTAATAGACTTTGGATATACCAATCCGATAGGGTTTTAAGTGAAGCAGATACTGAAACCTTATTATCTAGAATGCAGGAATTTTGCCACAACTGGCAGGCTCATGGTCAGGCACTTCATGCAAAAGCAGAAGTTAAAGAGAATCTATTCTTATTCCTTTCGGTAGATGAGAAAGTAGCGGAAGCAACGGGATGTTCCATTGATAGTTCGGTGCATTTCTTGCACCAAGTTGCAGCGGATTTAAACATTGATTTTTTTAATAGATTAAATACGGTTTATCTAGTAGATGGAGAACCAAATATCGTTCATTCATCCAAATTGGGCGCTTTGTACCAGAAAGGGGAGATAGCAGAGGAAACAATCTTTTTTAATCCACTTATTCCAAACGATAAACAGTTTGATTCTAAATGGAAAGTTCCCTTTTTAGAACATTGGGCATACCGAAACATAAAACAATCTAATCCTGCGTAATGGCACTTATTCTTTGCATTGAGACTTCTGCAAGTATGTGCTCTGTGGCCTTATTTAAAGATGGAAACTTACTAAGTCTTAAGGAAGAGAATAAGAAAAACTCTCATGCAGAGCTGTTGCTTCCCTTTGTTGGTATTTGTCTGAAAGAAGTGAACAAAGAAAGAACAGAAATAGAAGCGATAGCAATAAGCGAAGGCCCTGGTAGCTATACTGGTTTGAGAATAGGTACTTCCACAGCCAAGGGATTGTGCTATGCTCTAAAAGTCCCGTTAATCGCAATAGATACACTTGCTACTATGGTAAATGGTATTGAGAATAAGAAGAATTTTGATTTTTTTGTGCCTATGCAAGACGCTAGAAGAATGGAAGTGTATACTTGTCTTATAAATCAAGGATTAAATAAAGTTCAAGAAACCAATGCTTTGGTAGTGGACAAAAATTCCTTTGACTCAATGAAAGATAATAGACTTGCCTTTTTTGGGGATGGTGCCATGAAATGTAAAGAGACTTTGTCCCATTTGCCCAAGGCTACCTTTTTCAAGGACATAGTTCCATCAGCAAAGTATATGGGCTTGGAAGCTAATGAGAAGTTTGATCAAGGTTATTTTGAAGATGTGGCATACTTTGTTCCTTTTTATTTGAAAGACTTTGTTGCTGGGACTCCGAAGAAATTGGTATAAGGTAACCCAGGAATTTCAAATTCATTTAAATTATTATCTTTGGTAATAAATAATTAGATATGAAAGAATTACTCACAACAATCATAATTAGTTTAATTGTCAATGTACATGCACTAAATGTTAGTGCCCCTAACGTTCGAATTATTGATCATCCTAAAGCATCCTTAACACTTCAATTTGAGCAAGAGACAGGAACAAATGGAAGTAGTGTTGCTTTCAATCTAAAAGCACAGTTGTACTATTCAGTTATTGCTGGGAATAAATCATATCCTCTTGAAGTTTTTGATGTTCATGGGAATAATGTGTACCAGACTAATGCAGGAGTAGATATGCGAGGATTATGGTGGAATAAAAAAACCAAATCACTACAAGGGAATAGCTATAATGGATCAGGGATTATTTCTTTCCCTATGGACGACAAGTCTTATCCTAGTATTGGTGCTCATACCATATTTGAGGATGGTGATGACCAACCAGGAGAAAATAGCTGTGGCGTATACGATAGCAAGAAAAAACAGACATTATACTACAAGGATGGTATGGTATATAAATACGCAAAAGGGAAGAAAGTGGATAGCTTAAAACTTTCCATCTCCAAGATTTCTAACATAAATTCACAATCCATGATTTATACCGGTGTGAAATCCATGGAAATAGGTATACTTGATTACGTCTATAAAAAAGTCTATTTGTACAATAAGAAAACAGGAGAAAAAACAGCTACAATCACGCTTCCATCAAATGCTGTTATTCACGACATGTTTAGATTTTCATATGCAAACAATTTTGTGTTTTTGTACGATGTTGATAGTAGAAGTTGGACTGGTTATCAAATTTTTAATTAATCTTTCTGGTTAGCTCGATATTATCAAGTTTATTTTGTTCTTTCAGAGTCCTAGAACTTGAAGCTTTTTACAACTGAGAACTAAAAACTCTTCTTCAACTTTCCATTTTCAACTTTAAACTTTAAACTCTTTTTAATGCGCTTCAAGCCAATTGTCACCAATACCACTTTCTACAACAATTGGAACATCCAGCGGCATCGCTTCTTCCATTGCCTTTTCTAGGATAGGTTTAATCATTTCTAATTCATCCTTAGGTACATCAAAGAGCAATTCATCGTGTACTTGAAGGATCATCTTAGTTTTGTAGCCATCAAGGATCTTGTCTATGTTTATCATAGCCAGCTTTATCATGTCCGCTGCAGCACCTTGAATAGGAGCGTTGATTGCGTTACGCTCTGCAAATCCTCTTACTGTATGGTTGGCTGAATTGATGTCTCTTAAATATCGTCTTCGTCCAAGATGTGTTTGTACATAACCCAATTCTTGTGCAGAGTGTATCGTGGAGTCCATGAAAGATTTGATCTGAGGGAATTGAATGAAGTAATTCTCAATGATTTCAGCAGCTTCCTTTCTTGGGATATCCAATCGTTGACTTAAACCAAAAGCAGAAATCCCGTAAATAATACCAAAGTTGACCATCTTGGCTTTGCCTCTCATTTCTCTGTCTACTTCCTCTGTAGATACTCCAAATACTTTAGCTGCGGTAGCAGTATGGATGTCAATTTTGTTGGCAAAAGCCTCCTTCATCCCTTCGTCTCCACTCATGCTTGCCATGATTCTTAATTCCACTTGAGAATAATCTACTGCAAGTAAAACATGGTTATCGTCTCTGGGGACGAATGCTTTACGAACCTCCCTACCTCTTGCCGTTCTTATAGGAATATTTTGAAGGTTGGGGTTGTTGCTACTCAATCTTCCTGTTGCTGCAACAGCTTGGTTGAAAGAGGTGTGTACTCTTCCTGTTTTCTCATTTACCAATAATGGTAAAGCATCTACATAGGTGGATTTTAGCTTTTTCAATTGCCTGAAGTCCAAAATCTTTTGAACTATTTCACTTTTGTGCGCAAGCCTCGTAAGAATGTCTTCCCCTGTTTTGTATTGACCTGTTTTGGTTTTCTTTGCTTTTTCATCCAGGTTTAATTTGTCAAATAGGACTTCGCCTAATTGTTTTGGTGAGGCAATATTAAACTCCATGCCTGCATCTTCGTAAATCCCTTTTTCTGTAATAAGAATTTCTTTTTGAAGTTCTACAGAGTAATCGTCAAGGAATTTTCCATCTACTCTTATCCCTTCCATTTCAATTTTTGCCAAAACGGAAATAAGAGGAGTTTCTAAAGTGTCAAGAATTTTCTTGCTGTCTTTTTCTTCCAACTCTTTTAAAAGTGGAGCCATTAATTGCAAGGTAATATCGGCATCTTCCACGGCATATTCCTTCACTTTTTCCATCTCAACAGATTCCATCGAGAGTTGGTTCTTCCCTTTCTTACCTATGAGTTCTGTAATGGAGACAGGTTTGTAGTTTAGGTAATTTTCTGCCATTGCATCCATGTTGTGCCTTTGGTCTGGTGCAACAACATAATGCGCTAGCATAGTGTCAAAAATTGGCAAAGCCAATTCTAAGCCATACCTATATAGGATGGTAATATCGTACTTTGCATTCTGGGCAACTTTAATCGCCTTAGAGGAAAATAGTTCTGTAAACTCTGTTAATACGTTTTTACATTCTTTAATATCCCTTGGTAAAACCACGTAATGTCCTTTCCCTTTTTCGGATGAAAATGCAATACCTAATATTTCTGCAGACAATGCATCTACCGAAGTAGTTTCTGTATCAAAGCAGAAGGTCTCTTTTGTAAGTAAGTCCTTAATCAAAGCTGCTCTTTGTTCCTTCGTCTCCACCAAAAGGTATTCGTGTGTTGTATCTTCAATGGTTTTAAACGATTCTATTTGATGCTCTTCTGGTTCATCGTTAGAAGAGGTAATGGTAATTCCGGTGCTTTTTGTTGGTTCAGAAACAGGCGTGTCAAATAAGCTTGGTTGCATTGGGTTTGATTTCTTAGAAGGTTTGGCTGTTCCTGTGCTTTCTATCTCTTTTCCAAACACCCTTTGGTGCATGGTTCTAAACTCTAATTCACCAAACAACTCAGATAATACCTTTTCATCTGCCTCTTCGCGTATTAGGGACGTAGGGTCAAATTTTACTGGTACATCTAAAATAATCGTTGCTAGTTTTTTTGATAACAATGCTTGCTCCCCAAAGTTTTCAAAATTCTCTTTTTGCTTCCCTTTTAACTCGTGAGTGTGCGCTAAAATATTCTCCATAGAACCATATTGCGCTATGAGTTTCTTGGCAGTTTTTTCTCCCACTCCGGGAACACCAGGGATGTTATCCGATGCATCTCCCCACAACCCCAAAATGTCTATGACCTGATCTGGATGCTCTATGCTCCACTTTGCTTTCACTTCTTCTACGCCCATCACTTCTACTCCATTTCCAAAACGGGCTGGTTTGTACATAAAGATATTGGGAGAAACCAATTGTGCAAAATCCTTGTCCGGAGTCATCATGTAAGTAGTGAAACCTTCTTTTTCGCCTTCTTTTGCCAGCGTCCCTATGATGTCATCTGCTTCGTAACCATCCATTGTAATTACTGGGATATTAAAACCTTCTATTAGTCTGAAAACATAAGGAATGCTCTTGGAGAGATCGTCAGGCATAGTTTCTCTTTGTGCCTTGTATAAAGGGTATATTTCATGCCTTTCTGTAGGTGCTTTGGTGTCGAATACCGCTGCAATATGCGTAGGGTTTTCCTTTTTAAGAATTTCTAATATTGTATTGGCAAAGCCAAAGACAGCACTTGTGTTTAAACCCGTTGAGGTTATTCTAGGGTTTTTTATAAATGCGAAATATGCTCTGTATATGATTGCCATTCCATCTATTAGGAATAGCTTCTTTTCGTTTTCTTCTGCCATAAATTGAGGCGGAAAGGTAGGGAAATAATGAAGATGCTACAAGAGTAAAACGAATTCTATTTTTTACTTCAAGTCTCTTACTTTTTCATGAATCTCATCCATGTAAGAATGTAAGTACTTGGGGATATTATACAAATTATTATCAATGATCCAGAAACCACGATCTCCATTGAAGTTGTATTCAAGATATATACCGCCACCATCAGCACAATCAGGACATCCAAATACGGTGTCTTTTTCATTTAGTAATTGCATAGGGAAGGAGCCTAAAAGGTCTTTTGTGGCATTAAATTTATCGTCGTTTAAAGCAACAAATTTTCCTGAATAAAAAGTATCTCTTGAAGGGTAGGTATCTTTTGAATCTTCAAATAAATAACCCGAATCAAGTTTAAATATTTCTATACATTCTTCTCCTTGACAGAAACCATAAAAGGTTCCAAACATCAAATAACCATTTTTACTATTTCCTCCAGAATCATCTTTTTTCTTGCAGGAAAAGAAAACGCTAAAAAGCAAAATCCAGGTTATTTGATGTAATTTCATTGCAGGTTTGTTAATTTATGAATGCCTAATATTTCCATTCCTTTTGAAACGGTATAAGAATAATGTCCAGAAGGAAGGTTGAGTTCAATGCCCTCATTCGGAATAGCTCCTTCCCAAACTTTTGTGCCCAAGGAGGAGTAAACTTTTACATTTGGAGCAGTAGTTCCTGTTCCATTTGTATTGAGTTTTATATTTCCTGTGGAGGGGTTTGGGTATACGTAGGAACTATTTTTTTCTTTTACCTCATCTCTTAGTGATGTAACTTTATTTGAAGTAATGTATATGTTGTCATAAGAAATAGATGACCAACCATCTATAGCTACAAACTTAAATGCAATGTAACAATCTACAGCAGTATTTGGGATAATAAGATCTCCTGTATCCTTCCATTGTTTGTCGTCTCCAGAATAGATGGATGTCAAATCTGCGAGCAACGTTTTTGAACTTGAGGTTGAAGGATCTTTCGATCCTACCAACAAATAAATATGCACTCTTTGTTCAGCAATGAAAGTATTCATAAAGGAGAAGTAATTGAACTTCAAAGAATCGATAGCTCCACCTTCACTAAAATCAAACTTTGGAGAAACATACCAATTCACTAATGAATCCTTGTTTGCATCTCCTGTGGGAGCATAATGCGTTACTCTTTTTGAACCATCGATGCCTCCAGCTATAATCTCCCATCTTGCATTTCCTGTTTTGCCTTTTGTAAACTGAGTCCAGTTTGCTTTCTCAGCATCGGTATCAAAACCTGTGTAATAAGTGGTTTGTGCTTTCAATAGAGGACTTAATGCAAAGAGGCTTATCAAAAGTATTGTGTTTAATGTTTTCATGTAACAAAGGAGTGAGTTATTCCAGCTTCTTTCTTGTACTAATGCAATCTTCCCTTGCATAATTTATAAATCAATACTTACTGTACCATTACTTGTTTCAATAGAAATGCTTTTAGGATTTCTAACAAGGTAATCTCTAATGTCATAGCATACTTCTTTCCTGAAATATGCCTGACATGCTTGAGGCTTGCGATTAAAAATTAACTTTCCTTGCAGAATGGAGAATGGCGCTCCAAGAGGAGGGAATGTAAGGTTTAGAGTAGGTTTAACTTTGTCATCACAACCACTAAAACCTACGAAAAACTTTAAGTAATTTCCTTCCACTCTCATGGTCTGAATAGTATGATGCTCACCAAGGTTTAAGTTGTTAAAGGTATTGAAATCTAATTCCTTAGTGCCAAAACAATCAAGCCTTGTTTTTCCATCGCATAGAGAAATCTCATTCAGCGTAATGCAAAAGTCTGGAGCGGGACATGTACAAGCCTCACAAATAAAACAATCATTCATCTTCTCAAAGGTGACTTTCACTTTGTCACCTACTTTATAGTTCTTAAATGCATTTGAATTGTCTTCTTGAATCATGTAATACTTCCCTTGTGGGTCTTTTAGACCAAGAATATCAGTGAATTCAATATTAGCACATTGCGTTGGGATGTAAGAAATTTCGTAACAATCTTGTTCTACCTTGCACCCACCAAGACAGGTGAGTTCAATACAACTGATTGGAATTTCCATAATCCCAGTTTGAAGATGCATCTCACAATCTTCTAATTTGTTGTAATCAAAACATATAGTTGCTCCCTCTTTGTAATTTATGAAATGACCAGTGTTGTCTATTTTAATAAAATAGAATTTACCATCTTCATCCATTATCCCTAAGGTTGTGCTATTCCCTACGCAGCCAATTGGTAAATATACAATAGTTCCTTTTTGAGTGCAATTATCGCATTTGGTAGGATTGTCGTCTTTCGTGCAGCTTGAAAAAGCAAATAGGACAATTATTGGTAGAATTATAAATAAATTTTTCAATTGTTTTTATTTAATAGATGCAAGATAATACTCATTTGTTACAAATTATATTTTATTCCTGCAAGAACCCCATAAAAATAGGGATGTTGTTTTTCAAAGTTAGAATTTAAATAGGAATTTATACTTGTTTTGAAATTTGGACTAATCCAAAAGGAAGTTTTTCCCTTTGTATTTAAAGTGAGTGGAAGAGAAACAGAAGAAGTGAAAAATCCTCTATTGTAATTCGATGAATTTTCATCTGAACGGGCATAAATATTTGAGTAATGCGAATAATAAAGCATGTTGGCATTGTAAACACGCTCGTAACCTAATCCTAATTGAATTGCAAAACCTAGCTTCCCTTTTGTAACAAGAGATTTACCAATTCCCAAATGAACAGATACTGTCTTTAGGTTGTTGTCAACTACTTTTTGTCCAGTTTGCTTATACAATTTAGCGAAATTTTCTATGTCTGGAATATTTAAAGAAGTTGTTACATTGGTAAAACTATCACCAGAAAATGTTCTCCATGAGTATTTAGAAAGACCTAAGGAGAGATTAAGAATAAAGCCTTGATTAAGGTTTTTGTTTAAAGCAATTCCATAGCTGTGTCCTAAAAGTTCCTTATCGTTTACCCTTTGGTCTGTTGAGTTAGCTGGAATAGCGGATTGTGTTATTTTCTAGAATCTTACTAAAATTTTTGGTCATCCCTAGCCCTCCATAAACTCCAATTGCCCATGTTGTTTTAGGTGTAATAGATATTTTAAGAGGGGCTATTTTATTAATTGGATCACTTATAGTTTGTGAAGCAATCGCAGAGTTAATAACTGAAATCGTATCTTCTGTTTCCGAATCTCTCTTTACAGCCAATACTTTATTTGGAATCTCTAACATAGAATCTACGGTGGATGAAGATGGTTCCACAACATTGTTTGAAGTAATAGTAGTGTTGGAGTTATTATTGGCTGAATTGGAGATCTTAGTATCTTTAACTTTATTTGCTACAAATAATTTGGCCTTGATGTGATAGTTTTGATGTGCCTTTTGTATTTTCGCTTTATTATTTTGGCTTGAGCCAATGTTATTTGATGCATTGCTTTCATTCTCCTGTTTATTTCCTGTATTAATTTCTACTTCTTGGTTTGGAACTTCTTCTATTCCATTATCTTGAGATGCAATTACTTCAGTATTTACAAGATTTCCTGTTTGCCCTAATTTGTCCTCATTTATGTTTTGAAATAACATAGCAGAACCTACTCCCATAATAAAAGTCAATGGCAGTATAAACCACCAAATGGCTGCTCTTTTCTTTTTATCTAAGGAGTCTTCAATATTTTCCCATGTTTGAGGCTTAGGCTCTAGCCTAAACGAATCAACTTTATTTTTTACAAATTTTTTCATGACACTTCCATAAAACATTTTTCTAGTATCGCTTGCATTTTTTTTCTTGCACGGTGGTATTTTACTCGAACATTCCCCTCCGCTAAAACCATTGCCTCGGCTATTTCCTTAAAACTATATCCCTCAATTCCATGAAGGTTAAAAATTTCTCTGTACCCATCCGGTAACTGTGTGATTAGGTCAATAATGTCGTTTTCATCTCCTGGAATGAAACTAGCACTTTGCTCAAAATCGAAATCTTCTGTAAATTGAGTTCTTTTATGCTTTCTTAACTCAGAAAGAGCAGTGTTAATGCATATTCTTTTCATCCATCCCTCGAAACTACCTTCTCCTTTGAAAGTGTCTATTTTCTTGAAAATTTTTAAAAAAGACTCTTGCAAGATGTCATTTGCAATGTCGTAATGCGGAAAATAGCGGTAACATATACCCAGAAATTTTGAAGCATAAAGGTCATAGAGTTTTTTTTGAGCAATTCTATTGCCTCTTTTACAACCTTTTATAAGTTTTCTTTCTTCCAATCTGGTTAACCTCTATTATTAAGACGTAACTTGGAAGCAAAACGTTACAAAGCACTAGTGAAAAATGTAATTTTAAACCAAGTTTAGTATCAATTTGATATCTAGAATCCAAGTATTCCGCTTAAAGGACCAGCTAAAGCACCTAATTCTTTTTTCATGATTCCATCCGCCTCTTTGCCTGCTTCACCTATTACTTCAATAAGTTTTTGTTCCAATTCCTCTTTTCTTGAAGGTTCTAAATACAAGTCAGGTATGTGTAAGGAGGTGAGATTTTTAGTTCCATTCATAGAAACTTTTATTCCTGACAACTCCTTCTCAATGACTGTATTTGCCAATCTATCCTTCATTGCACCAGCTTTGTTTTTAATGTCTCCAAATTTCCCAAACATATTTTTGTCTTTTATTTTAATCGAATGGTCAAAATTAATCTCTATAAATTACATTTGAAGCTATTTTACTAAAAATTTAAATTAATGAAACAAATAATTTCTTCTATTGGCTTAGCCGCACTTGTATTTTTCTTTTTTGCAGGGAATGCTCAAGATGAGTTAACAACTAATAGTTACATAGCCAAAAGATCGTCTATCTACAAACAGGTAGAGTTGAAAACAGATGTAAGTGTATTGTCTGAAGAGGAGAGACAGTGTTTGAAAATGATGATAGAGGCAGCTCGGACTATGGATGTAATTTTTAGAATGGAATCCTTCCCTGGCTATGATACTCTAGTTGACTATGTTAATTCCGATACCCAAAGAAGGTTTCTTCAATTGAATTATGGGCCATGGGATAGGCTTAATAATAATGAGCCGTTTATAGAAGGTATAGGTAAAAAACCATTAGGTGCTGGCTTCTATCCTTCGGATATGACTAAGGCTGAGTTTGATACTATCTCAGATCCCCAAAAAAACAGTCAATATTCTGTTGTTAGAAGGAATGATGAAGGTAAATTAGTCGTATTAGGTTACTATGAGGCCTTTATGCCTTTTACGGAAGATGCTGCTGAAAGTCTTAAGAGGGCTGGTGATATGGCAAGTCATTTTGATGAAGAGTTGTCAGCCTTTCTGATAGCAAGGAGCGAAGCAATAAGCACAGATAACTATGATCCTAGTGATCGAATGTGGTTGGATTTAAAGAACAATAAATTGGATATAATCATTGGACCAATTGAGAATTATGAGGACAAGTTATATGGATTAAAAACGTCTCATGAGGCCTATGTTTTAATTAAGGATATGGAGTGGAGTAAAAAGTTGGAGCGCTTTGTGCAGTTTTTGCCTGAGTTACAAAAGGGCTTACCTGTAGAGCCAAAATACAAAAACGAAAGTCCAGGAACATCTTCACAATTAGCTGCATACGATGTTGTATATTACGCAGGGGATTGCAATTCGGGAAGCAAAACAATTGCGGTTAATTTACCAAATGACGAGACTCTCCAAAAAGAAAAAGGAACAAGACGTTCTCAACTTAAGAATGCTATGAAAGCAAAATTTGATGAGATTCTTTTACCGCTATCCGGTGTACTAATAGAGGAGTCGCAAAGGAAGCACATAACCTTTGATGCCTTTTTTGAGAATACAATGTTTCATGAGGTGGCTCACGGCCTAGGAATAAAGGAAACTATTAATGGAAAAGGGACTGTAAGGCAGGCACTTGGGCCGGACTATTCAGCATTAGAAGAAGGCAAAGCAGATGTCTTAGGTTTGTATATGATAACCCAATTGCATAAAAAAGGGGAGCTAGACAAGCACGAATTAAAAGATAATTACGTTACCTTTCTAGCTAGTATCTTTAGAAGTGTGAGATTTGGTGCAAGTAGTGCACATGGTAAAGCAAATATGATAAGGTTTAATTACTTTAAGGAAAAAGGAGCATTTGCTAGGGATGAGAAAAAGGGGACTTATAAAGTCGATTTTGATAAAATGGAAATAGCCATGAATGAACTTTCTGCAATTATTCTAAAGCTTCAAGGTGATGGGGATTTGGAAGGAGTAAGGCAGTTGCTAAAAGAGAAAGGACAAATTGGAGAGCAGTTGCAGAAGGACTTAGATAGATTGTCTGAAGCAGGTATTCCAGTAGATATAGAGTTTATTCAAGGTCCAGAAATATTGGGTATACACTAAATAAATATATAATTGAGATAAGAGAAAGAATGAATGGATTAAAGAGAATTGCGCTATGGGTACCATTGTCCCTATTTATATTTTTAGGTTTTTGTAATAACTTAAATGAATCGAAAGATCAAAAATTATTAGGGACCATTTTAGCGGCATTAGAGAAGAATCATTTTCAACCAGTAGAGTTGAATGATGCTTTTAGTAAAGAGGTGTACAAAATCTATTTAGATAGATTAGATGGAGGGAAGCGTTTTTTTCTAAAAAAGGATTACGTTAAGTTTTCTAAATACGAATTGAAAATTGATGACCTGTGTAAGAAAAGAGATTTAAGCTTTTTTAAATTGGTAGACGATACTTATGCTAAGAGGATAAAAAGTATCGAGGAAATGATAGAGTCCAATCTTAAAGAACCATTTAATTTTTCTATTAAAGAGTCCGTTGAGGTAAGTGGCGATAAGTTGTCCGCCACTAAAAACAGCAAAGCTCAGTCTGAGAGGTGGAGAAAGTTTTTAAAGTTGGCAGTTTTGGAGAAGGTGGCTAGAAGGTCAATGGCCCAGAAGGAATTAGCCGAGAAAAGTGATACTGCTGTAAAGATAGAATCTTTGGATAGCCTTGAGCTTAAGGCTAGAGCTGAGGTATTGAAAACACATCAAGAGTGGTTTAAAAGATTGAAAAGAATGAAGCATAGAGATAGATTAACTATTTTTCTTAATTCTATAGCAAATAGGTTTGACCCTCATACTTCTTACTTTCCTCCAAAAGACAAAGAGAATTTCGATATTGGTATGAGTGGTAGATTAGAGGGAATAGGTGCTACCTTGTCAGAAAGAGATGGGTATATTAAGGTTGAAAGAATAGTCCCTGGTAGTGCTTCTTATAAACAAGGAGAGCTAAAAAGTGGTGACCTTATAATTAAGGTGGGGCAAGGAGAAGAGACACCAGTAGATGTTGTTGATATGGCATTGGATGAGGCAGTGCAGCTTATTAGAGGAAAGAAAGGCACGATTGTAAGTCTTACAGTGAAGAAACTGGATGGCGCTATCCAGGTTATTAATATAAAACGAGATGTGGTTGTTATAGAAGAAGGCTATGCGAAATCTGCCATAATAGAAAAAGAAGGCAAAAAGTATGGATACATCTATTTGCCTCAATTCTATGCAGATTTTAATCGAAAAGGTGGAAGAGCTGCAGCAAGTGACATGAAAATGGAATTGCAAAAATTGAAATTGCAAAAAGTGGAAGGGGTGATCTTTGATATGCGAAATAACGGAGGTGGATCGTTACAAGAAGCTATAGAAATAGGTGGTTTGTTTGTGAAATCTGGCCCAATGGTACAAGTTAAGGAGTCTAACCGTAAGCCAGATACCTATCAAGATAGAGATGGTGGGGCGATTGAATACGATGGTCCATTGGTGGTCCTAGTTAATTCTTTTAGTGCATCTGCATCTGAAATTGTTGCAGCAGCGCTGCAAGACCATAATAGAGCAATTGTAATGGGAACTAAATCAACTTATGGTAAGGGAACAGTTCAAACTTTTATTGATTTTGATAGGGGAATTTTAAGTTCTGGAAGAGATCCTATGGGTGCGCTCAAGCTTACTATCCAGAAATTTTATAGAATTAATGGAGGTTCAACTCAATTAAAAGGAGTTACCCCAGATGTTGCTTTTCCAGATAGATACGATTCAATGAAACTGGGCGAAAGAGATCAAGATTTCCCTCTTCCTTGGGACAAAATCCCAGCAGCGAATTATTTGCGTTTAGGAAATAATTTTGATAGAGCTATTGCGCAGAGTAATTTGAGTATTTCTGCCAGCCCTAAGTTTGATTTGTTAAAAGAATATACCTTGTATAATCACGAAAGGAGCAAGAATACAAACTATTCTTTAAACCTAGATGATTACGTTGCGAGTCAGATAGAGTACAAGGAAACAACCGCAAAATACAAAGACGTTTATAAGTTGGATAGCCCCCTAAATATGAGTGTTTTGCGGGCAGATGAAAATGAACTGAAAGGGGACACTGTAAAATTAAATATAAAAAGAGACTGGGTTAAAAGTATAAACAAGGATATTTACCTTGAAGAAGGAATCAGTGTTTTAGGGAATATTGCACCTTAAGGGGTAGCACTACGGTCCATAGCAGTTTTTGCACAATTTTGCTCTAGTTAGTGTATAATATGTTATCTAGTTCTTTTGGGTGAAAATTAAAAATATACCATCTTTGTGCCAATGGAAATTGCAGGCAAAATAAAATCTTTATTACCAGTTCAAAGCGGTGAGTCTAAGACAGGAAATACTTGGAAAAAACAACAGTTTATTCTAGAAACAACGACTTCTCAATACCCAAAATCTGTAGCAATACAAATATGGGGTGATAACATTGAAAAATTTGGATTACAAGAAGGGCAGGATGTAGTTGCTTCTATTGACGTAGAAAGTAGAGAGTTTAACGGAAGGTGGTACACCGATGTTAAGGCGTGGAAAGTGCAAACAACTGGTGCAGGTGCAGGCGGTAATGACGGTTTTAATCAAGATGTTCCTAATTTTCCACCACCAGAAAGTACGGAAGACGACGTTCTTCCATTTTGATAATTAATTAACCTAAGATTCTTTTAGGTTCTTGTTAAAGAGTAAGTAGAAAAGTGCAATAGCGTTAATGCTAGCGGCAAATGCAAAGGCTAAAGGGAAGTTCTCAATTTTGTCGTTGTAAATAAAGCCTGGGATTAATGAACCAGCGATAATACCTATTTCTAAGGCAATGAATATAGTGGATATGGCTCTGCTTTTGTTTTTAGGGTCGGCTACACCTACAGCCCATGCAAAAAGGATAGGCGATAGAAATCCTTGGCCAAACCCAATAGTACAGGCACCTATAACCACAGTAAAGGAACTATTTGCAAAAGCCATTATGATCATTCCTAAAGTGAGAATTAAGCAGCCAAAGGAGGCAAGTTTTCTCCTTCCCATTGTATCGGATTTTTTTCCAGCGACAACACGTGATAACAAGGAGGCGATAACCATATAGGTAAAAAAGGAACCCTTATTCTTAAACCCATGGTATACTGCATAATCTGGCGCTAAGGTTAATAAAGTTCCAAAAGAAAAAACAGTAAGCATCATTACAAGTGAAGGAGGAATTGCTTTAGGAGCAAAGAATTTAAGATTTTCTTTAGTGATTAATTTATATGATAGTTTTTCCTTAACAGGAATAGTTTCTTTAAGGGTAAGGAAAATTAATAGTGCTAGAAGTGCTACTGCAGAAGAAGCAAAGAAGGTGTAGTCTAATCCATAAGTATTTGCAATCCAACTCCCTATTGGCGGACCAGAGGACATACCAACTACATTTGCAACTCCTACCATCCCCATTGCTTCCCCTTTTCTATGGTTTGGGATAACGTCGTCAATAAATGCAACATTTGCTGTAGGGGTAAACCCTGCTGCAAGACCATGTACTCCTCTTAAAACAAAATAGAGTAGTATGCTCGATACAAATGGGTATATGAATCCAATAATAATAGCTACTATAGTCCCAAATACCATCACAGGTATTCTACCAATCTTGTCTGTCAGTAAACCACTTAGAGGTCTGGATAATAAGGCAACTAATGAAAAGGCGGCAATATTCCATCCTAAATATTTAATACCACCTAAGGAGCGTAGCATTTTGGGTAATTCAGGAATGATCATATTGAAACTAGCAAAAAAGAACAAAGATGCTAGGCACATGAGCCAGAAGTTTTTGCTAAAGCCTCGGTAAAGCATTAGTCTAATTTAAGAACGGCCATAAATGCAGATTGAGGAACCTCTACTCTACCTATTTGACGCATTCTTTTCTTTCCTTTTTTCTGCTTTTCGAGAAGTTTTCTTTTCCTTGAAATATCACCACCATAACATTTAGCTGTTACGTCTTTTCTCATAGCTCGAATAGACTCTCTTGCAATAATTTTTGTGCCTATTCCAGCCTGAAGCGCAATTTCAAATTGTTGTTTCGGAATAAGTTCTTTTAACTTCTCGCAAATCTTTTTTCCGTAATGGTATGCCCTATCTCTATGTATAATGGCAGAAAGCGCATCTACTGGGTCTCCGTTAATGAATATGTCAAGCTTTACCAAAGCAGCGGCTTCGTAACCAGCTGGCGAATAATCTAAAGAAGCATACCCTTTAGAAACTGTTTTTAATCGATCGTAAAAATCGAAAACTACTTCTGCCATAGGCATAGTAAATATTAATTCGACTCTATTGGTGGTCAAGTAAACTTGGTTTTTTATTTGCCCTCTTTTCTCAATACAGAGGTTGATGATGCTTCCTACATAATCACTTGAAGTAATTATGTTTGCTGTAATAAGAGGTTCATCGATGTAATCTATTTTACTAGGATCTGGTAAGTCAGAGGGATTGTTTACAACTAACTTATTTCCTTTTCTATCGTAACAATGGTAAGATACGTTAGGAACGGTAGTAATCACAGTCATGTTGAACTCCCTTTCTAATCTTTCTTGAATGATCTCCATGTGCAACATCCCTAGGAATCCACATCGGAAACCAAAACCAAGAGCAGCAGAAGATTCTGGTTCAAAAACAAGAGAAGCATCGTTGAGTTGTAACTTGCCCATAGACTCTCTTAAGTCCTCAAAGTCTTCTGTGTCTACTGGGTATATACCCGCAAAGACCATTGGCTTTACTTCTTCAAATCCATCAATGGCTTCTTGAGTGGGATTGTTTTGTAATGTTATGGTGTCACCTACTTTTACTTCTTTTGCTTCTTTGATACCTGATATAATATATCCTACATCACCGGTTTTTACTTCGTTCCTTGGTTCTGGCTTAAGTCGTAATACGCCAATCTCATCTGCAAAGTACTCCTTCCCGGTATTCATGAATTTGATGTTATCCCCTTTAGTAAGTTTGCCATCGTAAATTCTAAAATAAGCAATTATTCCTCGATACGAGTTGTAAACAGAATCAAAAATTAGTGCTTTTAATGGACTATCTGGTTCTCCAGTTGGACTAGGAACTCTGCTAACAATTGCTTCCAAGATACTGTGTACTCCAAGACCTGTTTTACCACTTGCTGGAATAATATCGTCTCTATCACAACCTATCAAATCAACAATCTGGTCTTTTACCTCTTCTGGCATTGCTCCAGGTAAGTCCATTTTATTTAAGATAGGAATGATTTCTAATTCTTGCTCTATGGCTAAATAAAGGTTTGAAATAGTCTGTGCCTGAATTCCTTGAGCTGCATCCACGATAAGTAAAGCGCCTTCACAAGCAGCAATACTTCTAGATACTTCATACGAGAAATCCACATGACCAGGTGTGTCAATTAGGTTAAGAACATATTTCTCTTTGTTGAGTTCATAATCCATCTGAATAGCATGACTCTTAATGGTGATACCTCTTTCCCTTTCAATATCCATGTCATCCAATACCTGTGCTTGTTGATCTCTTTTCGATACGGTACCTGTGTATTCTAAAAGGCGGTCAGCCAAGGTGCTTTTACCATGGTCAATGTGGGCAATAATACAGAAGTTTCTAATGTTCTTCATTGAGCGCAAATATAGTTTAGATTTGATTTTTTGTTTTATGTTTTTGAAAATTAGTTTAATATTGTCAAAAAAGTATGGGATGAGGGAGAAACGGTTAATATTTGCATTTTTTATAGTTCTTTTTGGTGGAGTTAATACGGTAAATTTAGAGGCACAGGAAAATTATACACCCATAGGAAGTAAAGAAGTTATTACAGAGGATTTTAATAAAGTAACTGTAGAGAAGTACAAGGATCAAATTCAAAAGAATGAGAAGACCAAAATAAAAAAATCAGATAGTAAGTACCAAAAGAAATTGTTGTTTAATCTTCTTTTAAATGTGATAAATCTTAATGTTGGTTTAAAATACGCTCACTTTTAATGAAAACAATAGACATACAAACTACACACAATGTTATCATTGAAAAAGGTCTGGCAAGTGTTGGTATGCGTTTAGCGGCTTTTATACTTGATTCAATATTTCTTTTTACGCTTCTGTTAATTACTTTAACTGTGCTTTCTGTATTCGATAGTGAATGGTTGGTTGGGTTTGTATTGTCGGTTTTTCTTTTCTTTTTTAATTTAATAGTGGAAATAGCATTCAACGGTCAGTCTTTCGGTAAAAAGATTCTCGGAATAAAAATAATTAGACTGGATGGTAAGGAACTTACTTTTTCAGATCTGTTTAGTAGATGGTCTGTCAGGTTTATTGATATTTACATGTCCTTGGGAACAATAGCCTTTTTAACTATCAGTACTTCTGCTAATGGTCAACGCTTGGGAGATAGAATGGCCAATACAATAGTGGTACAGAAAAAGGATAGAAGCTACTTCTCTCTAAGTGAAATTAGTAAACTTAAAAATGCTGTAGATTATAAAACGGAATATGGTACAGTAACTAGACTAAGTGATAAAGAGGTATTACTTATTAAAAAAACATTGCAATTAAATTTGAAATACCCGACTGAGAACAATAAGAAAGCACTTGTGCTCCTATGTGATAAGGTAGAAGAAGTTTTGGGGCTAGAAACGAAAGCACAAGATAAAGCGAGGTTCTTGCAAACTATTATGCGAGATTATATAGCTTTGACCCGTTAAACCCATAATGGTGAAAAACAAAACTTTAGTCTACTTCTTCCTTACACTACTTGCAATAATCTGGGGGACATCCTTTATTCTGATAAAGAAAGGTCTTGTCTCCTTTTCACCAATTCAGTTGGCTTCCTTGCGCTTGACTTTTGCTGGAATCGTTTTGTTCCCACTTTTTATTAGGGATTTAAAAAAAATAAATAAAAAGAACATACCAACTTTTGTTGTTGTTGCCATATTTGGTAACCTGATACCCTATTTTTTGTTTGCCTATGCCGAGACTAAAATGGATAGTTCCATTGTGGGAGCACTTAATGGCCTTACGCCTTTTTTCACATTCATTATATCGTATTTTGTATTTAAAAGCGGGAGTACCACTAGACAAGTAATTGGTATAATTATTGGACTTTTTGGTGCAGTTTGGCTAGTTACAGATGGAGATTTATTTACGCTGAGTAATATGGATCCAAGGTATAGTTTAATGGTAGTAGGTGCATGTATATGTTATGCCATTACTGTAAATACAATAAAGGCAAAACTAGGTGATGTTTCACCAATTTTGGCGGCATCTTTTCCATTGGTTATTGCAATGTTTATTGCCTTGCCAGTAGCACTTTTTACTGGTGTATTTGAAGTTTTAAAAGTAGATGAAAATGCCATGGGATCTCTAGGCTATATTGTGATCTTAGGAGTAATTGGTACAGCGATTGCCATCGTGCTTTTTAATAGATTGATTCAGTTAACCTCTGCAGTGACTGCTGCTTCAGTGACCTACTTGATTCCAGTTGTTGCTTTTTTCTGGGGTTGGGCAGATGGTGAGGATATGGTTTGGCAGAATATTGTGGCTCTCGTTTTCATATTAAGTGGGGTCTACTTAGTGAAAAATAAGTAGACCATTTATATTTAGCAAAAAAGGAAATAGGATTCATTTTTCACTAGCCCATTCGACTCTAGGAAAGTAATAATTTCACTGCGGTCTTCGTGTCCACTTACGGTTATAATTACACAGGCATTCTTTATATTGCTAATAGCATTATAGTCTTCCAGCTTAATTCTCTCAATGAAGTGACCTATTTTATTGGGATTGTTGCACACCCATCGATGCTCTTTGTTTCTTTCTCGTAGGTGAGAGGATAGGATTTTTCCTTTCTTTCCAGCTCCCCAAACAACTAAATTTTTAGCATTTAGTTTCTCTATTTCAAACAAGTACTTTAACTTAAGTTCAAAAAAAGTTTGTGTTTGATAATGAGTACTGTTTCTAGATGTTCTTAAAGGGTGGTCTCTCCAAAGATGCAAGGTTTCTTTGGATGCATTAACCTTTAGCTTATTTTGATACATTCTAAAAACTAAATCGTAATCTTCTGGGTAGGTTGAGTTCTTAAACCCACCACAAGCATCAAAATCTTCTTTGTAGATCATCCAGCATGGGGATGGAATAACGCACTCTTTGTAGATTTCTTCCCAATGAATTTTGTTTACACAAAGGTTGTTCAACCAGTTTTGGTAAGTGTAAAATCCATCTGCAATTTGTTCTTCTGGAAAATATTTTACCTTCCCGGTCGCCACAGTGCCTTTGCCATTAAGTGCTAATATTGTTCTAAGCGAGGAGAGTTTTTGAGGTGGCATAACATCATCTCCATCCATTCTAGTAATTATCTCTCCTTTACTTTTGTCATAAGCAGTAATCAAAGCTGGGATGATGCCCTTGCCCTGATTTGTAAAGTATTTAATTTTAGGATGTTTGCTGCAAAAATTAAAAATAATTTCTTTTGTGTTATCCTCAGAGTGGTCATCACATACAAGGAGTTCCCAGTTTTTTTCAGATTGTGCAACAATAGATTTTAGGCATTCTTCCAAATACAAACCTTCGTTTTTCACTGGCATTATTATACTTATCAATTCTTTCACAATTATTACAAAAGTAAGACTTAGTTTACAATATAATACCTATCTTGCGAACAAGAAGGATAGCAACATTTGAAAAATTAACACTATTTTATTCGGACACAAACTTTGGTGTATAAGAGCAGGCCTGTTTAATCTGCTTGCAGATGATCCCTGCGCTTCGGCGCGGCGACGTGGAAGTTCGTGATACCAAAGCAGTCTTAACCATTCTATTACAGAATTTTTCAATGCTGCCTTCTTTTTTTATTTTACCTTAAGCCTTGGCCAATCTGCCATTAGCAAAATTACCCTTAAAGTATTCTTTAAATAATTACAATGAATGTTTGTTCATTTTTTGTATTTTAACATACCTTTGACCCGAACATTGGTTCGAGATGCATGTGTTAATGTATCCGACTAAGAGGGAATAAGGTTAGAATCCTTTACATTTCCCGATGCTGTGTTCTCCGAAGAACCTCTAAGGTTCAGCTTTTTTTTGAAATACCTTTAGCCACTGTCTTTTTAAGATGGGAAGGCCTTCAAAAAGCGGAGTAAGTCAGAAGACCTGCCAATATTCAAACTAGGAGTAATTGTTTCTCGGGAAAAGAAATGAGTGCAAGGATTTTTTAGATTAATTTCTAATTTTAATTAAATGAAAAAAGCAAGGATTGCAGTCTTATTGGTTGTGTTGTGCTTATGTATTTCCGTACATGCTCAACAGGATACTTCTGTGTCGGTTGCTCCACTTACTATCGTAAAGAGGTTTAATAGTTCTATCTCTACTAAGGTTATTCAAAACGATACTAACATCCAAAAGGCCTTTGTCCAAAACTCCCTTGCAGATGCTCTTGTTCAAAATAATTTAGTACATGTAAAATCTTATGGTACGGGTCTTCAGACTGTTGCATTTAGAGGTACAGGTGCGGAGCATACAGCAGTTTTTTGGGAAGGGATTCAGTTAAACAGTTCCATGAATGGCACATTTGATTTTTCATTACTTCCATCTTTTTTCACAAATGAGGTATTAATTAATTATGGAGATGGTGGAGCAGGAGTTGGCAATGCCGCTGTAGGTGGAATAATCCATACTGGGTCTAAAATAATTTTTAAGAATCAAAAAGAAGGGAGTTTCCAATTTCAAGGGGGTTCGTACGATAATTACAGTGCTGGTATTGGCTATTTAAGAGGGAGTAAAAGATTTGTTTCTAGAACAAAAATTTACATGCAAAGTGCGGAGAATGATTTTGTATATCAGAATAAGTTTAAGGCAGGCAAGCCTGATGAAAGGGTTAGGAACAATAACTTAAGTCAGGCTGGGGTTATGCAGCAACTTGGGTATTCATGGAAGCGCCAGTATCTTAAGTTTTCTGCTTTATATCTAAATTCCAAAAGGGAGCTATACAATACTTCAAGTCCTAGTGCAGATGAAAGTCAGGAGGATAGAACCTGGAGATCAACTTTGAGGTATGATAATTTTATTTCAAAAAAATGGTCTTTAAATGCCATGCTTGGATACTCCAATGAGTATTTAAGGTACTTAGATCCGAGCATTGAAGATTCTAAATACTATGTGAATGCCTACCATACAAAAGTGGGACTTAGAAGGAGATATCGTCTTTCTGAGTTTAACTTACTTCTTCAAACACAAATGCAGGATGCTTCATCAGACAATTACAACAACCAAGCAAAAAGAACAGAACACAATATTGGCCTTGCCTTTAAAACCAATATATCGAAAAATATATTGTCAAAAACTGCGGTAAAAGCTACTATGTTTAAAGGGGAGATCCTACCACTAAATATTGGACAAGCCATATTTTTAAAGGCATCAAAAAGGATACAGGTTAATGCTTCTATAAACAGTATTTATAGATTGCCTACATTCAATGATTTGTTTTGGTTGGGAGCAGGGGATTTAAATCTGAGGCCTGAGCAGGGATGGAAACAGGATTTATCCTTATTGTATAAATCAAAAGTACTAAACGCAGAGGTGTCTGGATTTAATATTTTATTAGATGATTGGTTAATTTGGTTGCCCAATGGGTCTAAATGGGAACCTCAAAATATTAGAAAAGTACGTTCTAGAGGACTGGAATTGTTGCTCTCTAAAGAATTAGTGGTTAATAAGATTAAAATTAACTTAAAAGGGAATTACAGTTATACAAAAACCACCAACGAACAGGTTGAGTCAGGTAATGAATCTATCTTAGGTAAGCAACTAATTTATGTTCCTTTTCACAAGGCTAGTGCATCTATTGCAATAGGCAACAGTAAGTGGAAATTCACGACTTATCTTAACTATACCGGAGAGAGTTATACCTCTTCCAATAACACTAAATCTTTAGAGTCTTTTGCAATTCTATCAGCTGGAATTTCTCGAAACTTCATTGGAAAACAAAGAGGAGGAAATATTGGATTGAGCTTAAGAAATATACTAGACCAGAGGTATGAAGTGCTACCTGGAAACCCAGTACCAGGAAGAACGCTTTGGGTTAAATTGAACATAAAATTAAAAAAATAAAATAGATGAAAAACATTCAAAAAATTAAAGTCGCATTAGTCTTGGCACTATGCTTACCATTGGTATTAACTTCTTGTAAAAAGGATGATACACCTGCAGCTACTGGGAGTAGAGATGGCGGGTTCCTTGTAGTAAATGAAGGGGGCTTTGGGAAAGGAAATGCTACCTTAGGTTATGTCAATACGAATAACGAATATGAAGATGCCGTTTTTGAAACAGAAAACGATAGAAAACTAGGCGACATTTTTCAGTCCTTTTTAGAATCAGATGAATATTATTTTATGTCAGTGAATAATTCTGCTAAAATTGAGATATTAAATAAATCAACCTTGAAATCGACTGGAACCTTGGAGAATTTAGGTAGTCCACGTTATATGGTCGAGGCAGGAGGTAAGGTTTGGGTGCAGGATCTGTTTGCAGCTAAGTTGACTTATTTTGATATTGCTTCACCCACTAGTACAAGTACTTTGACTTTAAATGCTGCTGCATCAAGTATTACAAGCACTGGTGCTTTCGTTCACTTAGTTGTAAATGGCAAATTGGTTTCAGTTGATTCAAAAGCAATACAACAAAGTTCTGATTCAATGGATTATGGTTTAAAGCTGGTTATGGCGACAAGTAATAGCAATAATGAAATTTATGCCTTGGGTAAAGGCGGAAGCGACTCCTTGTTTGGATTGAAAATAAATAGTACAAATATGGAACTAGTCAGTAAAGTGTTCATTGAAGTAAATACAAGTTGGTTATCAGCATTTAATTATTCTGCGGTAAATGGCGCATTTAGTTTTTATGACAAGAATACAATTTATTCAATCTCCACTGAGACTTTTGATAAAATAGATAAGATTGCTACACCTTTGGAAGCCACTTATGTTTATTCTTATTCTGTTCATCCGATAACCGGAGATTTTTACATAACAGATGCAAAAGATTTCGTGCAGAGTGGGGAGGTATTTCACACAAGTAATACTGGTGAAGTACTGAATAAGATTCAAGTAGGTATAAACCCGAATGCATGTCACTTTTAAGTGAATAGAACAATAAAATATAGTCTTGTAGTTCTCTTCCTTGGAATTTGTGTACTCTTTAGGTGGAATTGCGCGGATGATATACTAGTAATTGGTGAAAATGAAAAAGTTACTAGTAATAGAACAAACCTCACCTCCATAAACCTTGCTGAATATTCAGAATATTTTGTTCTTAATCATTTTGATAATTCTGAGATTGATAATTTGGTTATAAACTTAGATAAGCATAAGAAGGCTATAGCTAGTCATAGATTTACACCTAGAGAAAAGTCAACCTATACAACTAAGTATTTGCAGAAACAAAATACGGTTGTTTGCCTTTCCTCTGTTTATGTTGGTTACTTAGAAGCTTTAGGACTTGAGCAATTAATTGTGGGAGTTGATAATCTAGATTTTGTTTCTAATGAAATCGTTCGGAATAACGGTAAGGTAGAGGAGATAGGGCATGCGGGGCAATTGAATATGGAAGCCTTATTGTCTTTGGACCCTAAATATGTTTTTGTGGATGACTTTGATTTAAACGAAGGCCTTGAAAAAGAATTAAAGCAAGCAGGGATTATGCTTGTTCGCTGTAATCCTTTTAGAGAGAAAACGCCAATTGCAAGAGCGGAATGGATAAAGTTCTTTGGAGTTATATTTGATGTATATGACAAAGCAAAAGTTGTTTTTGAAGACACAAAGTTTAATTACCATCTTTTGAAAAAGGAAGCAGAGAATTTTGAAAATAAGCCAACAGTTTTCTTAAATGCTCCCTATGGAGATCAATGGACAATACCTGGCGGAAATTCATTTCAAGCAAAGCTTATGAAAGATGCTGGGGCTAACTATATTTTTAATAGGGATACGTCAACTATGACGATACATTCGGGGTTCGAAAAAATGCTTGTTAAAGCTGAAAATGCCGATTACTGGTTACACATCGGTACTGCAAATTCTAAAGAGGAGTTGTTGAGGACAAATGCTAACTTTGCGGAGTTTAAGGCTTTTAAAACCGGACTATTGTATAATAATAATAAGAATACGAATGCAGATGGTGGGATCCCTTATTGGGAAAGTAGCGGTGTGCATCCGGATTGGGTTTTGGCAGATTTAATCCATATCTTTCATCCAGAAAAAGATTCCATGTTTAAATTTCATTATTATCAGAAGCTCAATTGAAAAAAGGGTTAATTATATCGTTATCATTAGCAATGGTGTTTCTTTTTCTATTGCGTTTGAGTTTGGGCTCTGTAATAATTCCATTACAAGAGTTTTTAAATCTAGAAAACACGAATAGGATAATTGTTCTAAGCTATCGGTTGCCTCATGCAATTACAGCCGTCTTTGCGGGAATTATATTATCTGTCTCTGGTCTTTTAATGCAGAGCATATTTAGGAATCCTTTGGCAGGACCTTTTGTCCTAGGGGTTAGCTCTGGAGCGTCGTTAATGGCAGCTTTAGTGCTAATGACAGGGTTTTCTTCTCTTCTAAGTGGATTGGGAATTAGCATAGCAGCAATAATTGGCTCTTTGGGAGTAGTTTTTCTTATTTCACTTATCTCTGCTCGTTTTTCGGATAACTTTACTCTTTTGATTTTCGGACTTATGTTGGGGTATGTCTTTAGTGCCATGCAAGGATTGATGGAGTATTTTGGAGAAGCCCGCTCCCTTAAGAGTTTTGTTGTTTGGGGGATGGGGAGTTTTGGTAAACTTTCTGAGTTTTGGGAGTTTGTGCTACTTGGATTATCTGCATTAGGGGTTCTCTTATTTGCCTTGCTAAATTCTAGAAAAATGGACCTTTATGCTTTGGGGGATGATTATGCAAAACTAGAAGGTGTGAATGTTAAGAAGTTAAAGATTTTAGTGCTAATGGTCGTTGGGGTTGCTGCAGGAGTGCTTACAGGCTTCTGTGGCCCTATTGCTTTTCTGGGCATAGCTGTCCCTCACCTTGCATTCCTGTTCTTAAAGACTAAAAAACATGTTCCATGGATAGTAATAAGCTCCATAATAGGCGTTTTGACAGCTTTGTTTTGTGACATTGTTGCTGAAGTTCCAGGTGTGGCAATTACATTGCCAATAAATGTGATTACCTGTGTTGTGGGAGCCCCTATTGTTATCTGGGTATTGCTTAAAAGTAAAAGAATACTAACATGATCTTAGAGTTAAAGAACATCGAAATAGGATACAAGAGACCTATTTTAAAAATGTCTTCCTTCGTAATTGAAAAAGGAGAAACAGTTTTTCTTAAAGGGCTCAATGGGTCTGGAAAAAGTACATTAATAAGAACTATTTGTGGTTTGCTCCCTGCTAAAGAAGGAGCTATTTGCATTGATGGTGAAAAGGTTACAGCTCAAAGCAAGATCGCTTTGGTAAAAAGCAAGTTCTCTGTTTTGTTGACCTCTGTTTTGCAGGCAAACGAAATTACAGTAAAAGATTATTTTGAGTTACATGAAAATTCCTTAATCCCCTTGGAGTTGGAAAAACTAATAGATTTATTTTCAATTAGAGATTTATTGAATGAAAATTTAAATACAATAAGTGATGGTGAGAAGCAAAAAGTTTTATTGGTTAGAACTCTATCAAAGGATGCCATATTATATATATTGGACGAACCAGTAACTTATTTGGATTATTTGTCAAAAGATGTTTTCTATAATTATGTATTAAACGAAAAGAAGAAAACTTTTTTGATTTCTTCTCATGATTTGATGGATATGAAGCGTGTTAGTTCAAGGACTGTTGAAGTTTAAATAGGATTGGGCTTGTTTTATTTAGGTAGCTTGGAATTTATATTCTAAGCTTTTTTGTTTTAAAGCATATTTAGTCTAGGTTTGTCTAACCAAATGAAGGAAAGATTAAACAAAATTAGAAATTCCTTTTCTATTAAAGATTTAGAAGATCTCTCAGGAATTAAGTCCCATACTATACGGATTTGGGAAAAGAGGTACAATTTATTGCAACCTGAAAGAACAGAAACGAATCTCAGAGAATACAGTGTGGAGCAATTACAAAAATTGCTAAACGTAAGTTTACTTAATAGAAATGGTTTTAAGATTTCTAAAATTGCGCAGCTAAGTAAGGATGAAATTGCAGTTAATGTTTTAACATTAACTTCTGAAGAGTCAATGAATGAGAAAAACATCAATGAAATAAAGATAGCGATACTAAATTTTGATTTGCGCCACTTTAATATGATATACGACAGTCTATTGCGAAAGAATACCTTTCAAGATGTTTTTCTGAACACATTTATTCCATTCCTTGAATATGTTGGCGTGCTTTGGCAATCGAATGCCTTTTCTCCTTCTCACGAACATTTTATTTCCAACTTAGTTCGACAAAAAATCCTCTTTAATATCGAGTTGGAAAGTGCAAAAGTATTTACGCCTAATGTTCTATTTGTTCCATTCTTACCCTTGAATGAGATTCACGAATTAGGGATGTTGTTTGTTCATTATAAGATACTTCAACTGGGGTATGAATCAGTTTATTTAGGGCAATCTGTTCCAATTAATGATTTGAAACTCTTTCCCAATAGAAAAGAAAGTATTATCTATGTATCTTCTTTTACGGTAGCTCCAACAGCAGAAAAGGCTTTGGGATATATTAATGAATTAAAAAAGACCGCAGATTTAAAGAAGCATGATCAAATGTGGTTTTCAGGTAATAGAGTGAAGCATTTAACACAAGAAAATTTGCCTAAATCCTGTTATGTTTTCGATTCGTTTAGAGATCTATTCTCGCAAATTGAAAACATGGGTAAGGTAGCAACCAATTCGTAAAAAAATGAGTAAAAAAATAAATATAATTGGCTCAGGATTTTCCTCTCTATCTGCTGCCTGTTATTTAGCAAAGGATGGCTACGAAGTTGAGATTTTCGAAAAGAACAGTTCGATTGGAGGTAGAGCAAGACAATTGGAGATCCAAGGATGTAAGTTTGATATGGGTCCTACTTGGTACTGGATGCCAGATGTTTTTGAAAAATTCTTTTCTCATTTTGGTAAGGTTCCCGAAGATTATTACCAATTGGAAAAATTAAATCCGGCTTATAGAGTATTTTATGGGCAGGATAATCAATTTAATGTTTCTGGAAGTTTGGAGGAGATTTTTGATTTATTTGAATCCAAAGAAGTTGGTGGGGCCAATAAGTTAAGGAGGTTTTTAAAGGAAGCAGAGGACAATTACACTATTGCAATAAAGGATTTAGTTTACAAACCAGGTGTTTCAGCTTTTGAGCTTGTAAGTATAAAGACTATCGTTAGGTTAGGTAGGTTTTTTAAAAGTATAAGAAAAGACATAAAAAAGCTTTTCAAGAACCCAGACCTCATTCAGATATTAGAATTTCCAGTACTTTTCTTGGGGGCAAAACCTCAAGACACTCCTACATTCTACAGTTTTATGAATTATGCAGATTTGGTTCTGGGCACTTGGTACCCAAAAGGTGGGATGTATTCAGTGGTAGAGGGTATTCATGCATTGGCATTGGAGTTAGGTGTAAGAATTAGATTAAACGCCAATGTTGAATCTATTATCATAGACAATGAGACAGCAAGTGGAATAACCGTTGATGGTAAAAACGAACATTGTGATGTGGTTCTTAGTGGAGCAGATTATTTTCATACTGAGACATTATTGCCAGAAAAATTTAGGCAGTATTCAACAGAGTATTGGGCAAAGAAAACTTTCGCCCCATCTTCTTTGTTGTTTTACGTTGGTTTTAATTCAGAGATTAAGAATGTAGAGCATCATTGCTTGTTTTTTGATAAGGACTTTGATACTCATGCGCACGAAATTTATGATGATCCTAAGTGGCCAAAAGAACCCTTGTTTTATGCCAGCTTTCCTAGCATTAGGGATGAGACTATTTCAAAAGAGGGTGTCACTTTGGCAACCTTTCTTATTCCTTTAGCTCCAGGTTTGGAAGATACAGAAGAATTGCGGGAGGAGCAGTTTAATAATATAATGGATAGGTTTGAGAAGCTCACAAATCAGCATGTAAAAGGCAATGTCGTATTTAAAGAATCCTATTGCGTGAAGGACTTTGTAGACGATTACAATTCCTACAAAGGCAATGCTTACGGGATGGCTAATACGTTATTGCAAACTGCCTTTTTAAGGCCTAAAATAAGAAGTAAAAAGTTGAAAGGGATGTACTTTACAGGACAGCTCACAGTTCCTGGGCCTGGAGTTCCTCCAGCTTTAATATCAGGAAACTTAGTTTCTAATTTAATTAATAAAGATTACAAATAAAGATGAAAAAAATATACGATGATCTTTCCTTTAATTGTAGTAAAAGTGTAACTCAGGCATACAGCACATCTTTCAATTGGGCAGTTAATATGCTGTCACCATCCATCCAAATGGATATTCACAGCATTTATGGTTTTGTTCGTATTGCTGACGAGGTTGTAGATACTTTTCATGATTACGACAAGGAAACTCTAATAAATGAATTTGAGGAGGACGTTTATAAGTCAATAAAGATGGGCATTAGTCTTAACCCTATTTTAAACTCATTTCAAAAAACAGTAAATAAATACAACATTGATTTGTCCTTAATTGATGCTTTTTTGAGAAGTATGAAAATGGATTTAGTAAAGAGTGATTATAACTCAGTTGAAGAGTACAAGGATTATATCTACGGATCCGCAGATGCTGTTGGATTAATGTGTTTGTTTGTTTTTGTTAATGGGGATTCTATCCTTTATAACAATTTAAAAGAGAGCGCAATGAGGTTGGGCTCTGCATTTCAGAAAGTGAACTTTCTGAGAGACTTAAGGGATGATAATGAATTGTTGAATCGAAGCTATTTTCCAAATCTTGATCTGCATAATTTCAGTCAAGAACAAAAGAATTTAATCATAAATGAGATTGAAGAAGACTTTATGGAGGCTCGAAAAGGAATCGTGAAATTGCCTAATTCAGCCAAGTTTGGAGTCTATACGGCATTTGTCTATTACTCTAGGTTACTAAGTAAGTTAAAGCAAACACCCTATAGTAAAATCATGTTAAGTCGAATTCGGATTTCTAATTTCCTTAAAGCACGTTTGCTTTTTAGGGCATATATTAATTGTAAATTAAATTTGTTGAGTTAAATTGTACAGAACAATTGAATCTTTAAACAGGTATGGGCATATAAGATAATAAATAATAGATGATACTGAATATTTTAATTACTATTGGAACATTTTTTATGATGGAATTGGTTGCTTGGGCAACGCATAAATTCCTTATGCATGGCCTTTTATGGAAGCTTCACGAGGACCACCACATTAAGGATGACCCAAATAAATTTTTGGAAAGCAATGATTCTTTTTTTGTAATTTTTGCAGTTCCTGGAATTGCTTGCATTGCTTCAGGGACATTGTTTGGCGTTCCTTATTGCCTAGCTATTGGACTAGGGATAACCTTGTATGGAGTCTGTTATTTCTTAGTCCATGATGTATTTATTCACCAGCGAATAAAATGGTTTAGGAATTCAGACAATGTATACTTTAGGGCAATTAGAAGAGCCCATAAGATGCACCATAAGCATATAACCAAACACGATGGAGAATGTTTTGGAATGCTTATAGTCCCCTATAAATACCTTAGGCAAGAGCTCTTGAAGAAATGAAATTTCTTTATTTATATATCAATTTATTCAGTATCTTAATTCCATTAACCTTTAGTTTTCATCCAAAAATTAAGTTTCATAAAGAATGGAAATTTGTTTTGCCAGGGATTTTAATAGCAGGACTAGTTTACCTAACATGGGATGTTCTGTTTACTAGAAGTGGAGTTTGGGGATTCAACTCTCTTTATATAACTGGCTATCGAATATTGAACTTGCCTTTTGAGGAGGTGTTTTTTTTTATAGCAATACCTTATGCCAGCTTATTTACGCATTATTGTATTAGTAAATTTTATCCGAAATTTTATATGCCAGCTCTTGGTGTTAAGAGGATAAGTGTTTTTCTAATTGTGCTCCTTCTTTTAATGGCATTCATTTTTAGAGAGAGAGCTTATACGTCAGTGAACTTTTTAGTTACTGCTACCATTTTGTCTCTTTCATTGGCTTTGATGCCTAAATTACTTTCCCTTTTCTTACTGAATTACTTATTGATATTGATACCCTTTTTCCTTGTTAATGGGGTGTTGACTGGTAGTTTTATTGAGGAAGAAGTTGTGTGGTATAATAACGCTGAAACTCTAGGGATAAGGTTAGGCACTATACCCTTGGAGGATGTCTTTTATGGCCTAGGAATGTTACTCTTGGCGCAGCTTATTGCTGAGTTATTAAGGAAGCGATTTGTCTGAAACTAAAAGTGGTCTTCTATTAGTGCAATAGAAAACCACTTTTGTCTTTGTGACCTCGACAGGATTCAAACCTGTAACCTCTTGAGCCGTAATCAAGTGCACTATTCAGTTATGCTACGAGGCCTAGAGATGCAAAGGTATTCTAATTTTTAAAAATTCGCCAATTATTTCTAAGAAGTAAAATGACATTTAATTTTCTTGTAGAAATGGATTTTTTATATATATTTGAGAACTCATATGGACTAAGTAGTGTTGAATTACTTTGCTATTATGATGTAACTTTTAACGATAAGCAACAAAATATGAAAAAAGCATACTTATTTATTTTATTATTAATGGCAGCTGGAGCTGCGAACGCACAAACTAACCTTGCTTTGGCTGCAACATGCACCCATAGTGGAGGAGGAGCTGGTATATATGGACCAGCTGAATACAATAATGGCAGCATTTCTACTGCTCCTGCTACTCCATGGGGCTGGACGAATATGTCAGCTACTGGTGGATGGATTGAATTTGACTTTGGTACTTCAACAAGTTTTAATATCATCAAATTGTACCATGTTAACCTTTCTGTTCGTACCATGGAGAAAGCAACAATTCAAACTTGGACCGGTAGTTCTTGGGTTACGCATGAGCAGTATGATATGAGTTCAAACCCAGTTTTGGTTTATGAATACGAATTTGTAAAGACTGCAACTGCATCTAAAATGAGAATTGCTTCTCCGGCTGTATTTCAAACTGGTGGGCAGCAGACCAATCCTAATTTTAGAGAAATTGAAATTTTTTACAAGCCAAGAGCACCTATTAATGCTGGAGTTACTTCTATAAGTAAATTAAGTGTTTGTGATGCAACACAAGATATTAGTGTTAGAGCTGGGAATTTTGGAACAAAATATTTAGATAGTTTTGATCTTGATTGGTCTTTGAATGGAGTATCTCAGCCTCAAATGACTTACAATAGTCCTCATTCAATTGGAGATACGCTTACAGCGAATCAGGATACTTTACTTACGTTGAAAACGGCTTATACATTTACCCCTTTTACGGAATATGCTATTAAAGTTTGGACAAGTAATCCAAACGGAATGACAGATACAGTTCCAGATGATGATACTGCTGAGTATACATTTACTTTTTATGGTTCACCTTCAGCACCCACAGGTGGAAGCTTTAGCTTTTGTGGCATAGGTCAGAAACCAATAACTGCTTCGCCAGCAGCTTCAGGAGATAGTTTGTTTTGGTTTACTGAAAAAACAGGAGGTAGTAATTTTGCCATTGGTAAAAATGTAATGACTCCATTCCTATACGCTAGTGATACCTTTTATATATCTTCTTATCGTGTTCCTTCGCCGGATACGGCCAATAATCGTTTGGCTGGTACTACTATAGTTTCTAATGGTTCTTCGGATTGGGAAGGTGGTGCTATTGATGTTACTGCAGGTTCTTCCGATGTTATTTTGACTCAACTTTCTTTTGAGGTTCAAAGGGCTACAAATACAGATTATGTGCTTTATACCAAGTCAGGCACTTACGATGGTTACCAAAGTGATCGTGCATTTTGGACAAAATTTGATTCGGGTCAAGCGATGCCTAATACACGTGCCTCATTAGATAATATGATGGATTTCCCAGTTACAATGGTGATTCCTGCTGGACAAACGCAGTCATTTTATTTTATGATTACGAATAACGATGTTCAATTAACCCGGGGCAATGTAGGGGTTGTAAATGAGTTTGTGAAAACATCTTCAACAGATGCACTTCTTGATTTATTTAGTAATCAAATTTATAAAACATGGACAGTAAACCATGAATTGACTTATCACGCACCATCTTGTAGTAATAACTCAGCAAGAGAGGCCGTTACAGTAGAAATATTGAGACTACCTACAGGTGCTAGCTTGGAAAAAGGAACACCATTTAATGGTACTTATACATCAGGAACTATGACAGATCCAGATATTGTAGCTGCCAACGATCAGATTGTATACGATTTAACAAACCCAACTTTATTCCCAAACAACATGTTTGGATCCACTTGGACTATTTCAGATACTACTTTAGCAACAACATCTGGTATAGAGGTAAACATGGGAACTATGGTTACAATAGGAGCTACTTCTTCTACGGATGCTAGTTTTAGCTTCACGCCAGATTCTTCCATTATCGCATTTACAGATAGCTTATTGGTATTGAGATTGTCATTACAAAATATTGCTACCGGATGTGATACAGTGGTAGAGCGTTATATTTTTGTTGCACCAAGAGCGGATCCTGGTTTTAGTTTACCTGCTGCTTTGTGTCAAAACGATCCTATTAGTTTTATTAATACAAGTACTATAAGTACTGGTGGTATTTTATACCGTTGGGACTTTGGTGATGGGGATACCTCTGTAGCACCAAATACTTCCCATGCTTATGCTTTACCAGGTACTTATAAGGTAGTATTAAGAACGACAAGTACGCCATATGGTTATGTGACTTCTACTTCTAAATGGATTACTGTAGAGGAGACCCCTCAGGCTAATTTTACAAGAGAGAATGCTTGTATGGGCGATGATGTTATCTTAACAAATACATCCACTTATGGAGGTGCGGGTTCAGTTGTTTACAATTGGGATTTTGGCGATGGTAGTACAATATCAACAAACACCAATGAAACACATTCTTATGCAGCACCTAATAGTTACGAAGTGACTTTAACTGCTGATGTAGCAGGGTGTTTTTCAGAGATAACTAAGACTGTTTATCAGTTTGCTAAGCCAGTGGTTGACTTTACTGCACCATCTAGTTCAGTATGTAATTACACAGAAGTAACCTTCCCTAACAATTCGATTATTGCAAATGGGACAATGGGTTCTTATTGGGATTATGGAAACATGGAGAATTCAAACCAGAAAGATGGTAAGACTACTTTTGAAAGCCCACAATCTTTCCCTGTTAAATTAAAAATGATTAGTGAGTTTGGATGTACTGATTCTTTAGAGAAGTCAGTGACAGTTCTGGAAGGATCTGATGCAGACTTTACTTACGACCTTGGTTGTATAGAGAACCCTACTAATTTCACCTTTACTGGTCAAGCACCAGCAGGTCAAGCACCAACCATTATCTGGACCTTTGATATTGAAGGACAAGATGGAGGTAGTACTGTATCTCACCAATGGCAATCAACGGGGAGTAAGTTTGTTCAAGCTAAAGTAGTGTTGAATAATGGATGTAATGATTCCATAACAAAAACGATTTCGGTATTGGATCAACCAGATGTTGATTTTGATTTCAATGGAATGTGTGAGGAAGATGAAGTTATTTTCCAAAACAACTCAAAAGTAGGAACAGGAACAATGGATTTTGATTGGGACTTTAAAGATGGAGGAACAAGCACAAAGACTTCACCTACTCATAAATTTGTAGCGGGAACATACGATGTTCAATTAAAAGCAAGTATTGCTCAAGGTTGTGCAGATTCTACTACGAAACAAATCGTAGTTAGTGCAAATCCAGATTGTGATTTCTCCATTTCAGATGAATATGTTAATGGTCATAGAGGCTTTAAATTCACACCAATAGAAGGTGGTTTGCCACATTACAGATGGAGATTTGGAGAAGGAGGAACATCTTCTTCAGATGAGCCAGTTTACCAATACTTAAACGATGGAAGTTATAGTGTTACCTTGTTTGCAAGAAATGCAGCAGGATGTGAATGTGAGAAAACGATATCAAATGAGGTGAAGGATGTTGTCAGTATTGGAGACAATGAATTAACAGGAGTAAATGTTTATCCAAACCCAACAACTGGAATGCTAAGAGTAGATTTACCAGGTCAGGGAGATTATACTATTGAAGTATTGAATGTTATAGGTAAGGTAATCTTTACAAAAGAGGTATCAAACGCAACAGATAATTTAGAGCTTAATTTAAGTGAAAATGCGAATGGCATTTACCTTATCAAGATTACAAGCAACAACAAGAGCAAGACGGTAAAAGTAAACTTGTTAAAATAGTAAATTAGAATATAAATTAAAAGGCTCTTGATTCAAGAGCCTTTTTTTATGTCAAAAACTTTACTATTACTTAGGAGGTATTTTGTTAAACTATTTTTTACCTTTATATTTGGCAACATATTGGGAAAAATATGAATAAAAAATTACAAAAGAAACTATTTGTTTTAGTGTTAATATCTTTGGGTTTGGTGCCTCAGATAAAGGCTCAAAAGATTACTTACTCTGAGAATTTCGTGGCTGGAGTAGCCCCAACAACGCAATGTACTGCTTGGAATACTTTTCGAGCAAAGTTGTTAAGTACTTATGTTTATCGGTCTGTAACTATTAAGGGTACTAACAATACGACAGGTATAACATGTACAGATCCCACCATTACAGCAAACATAGCAAACGCAATGAGGACTAGATCAGTATATACTGGAACTTCAAATGGGGTTACATGGAGAGTCGGTATAAGTTGTCAAAACACGAATGGTGGTTGTAGTGCAGGTACAGATGTAGAATTGACTGTTACTAATAGTTTATGTGGATGTAATACAGGTTCTACTTTAAGACCTAATATTGGTAATGGAAATTGGGGTGGTATTAATGGCGTTACTTGTAATGCTGGATCTCAGAAAATGGAAGTAGAATTTGTGTATTTAGCAGCTCCTGTGGATGCTACGATGGCATCAATTAAGTCACTTTCAGCTTGTACTCCAAAACAAGATATTGATATTACTTTTTTAAATTCAGGGACAAAGTATTTGGATAGTTTAGATATAAATTGGACTTTAAATGGTACGGCTCAGCCTACATACCAGTACAATAGACCTTATGTTATAGGTGACACTATAAGCTCATTTAAAACTAAGACTGTGACATTAAAAGCGGGTTATGTTTTTACTCCTTTTGTAAATTATGAGATTAAAGTTTGGACCAGTGACCCTAATGGTATGCAAGATACTGTGGCAGATGATGATACTTTGGTATACAACTTTAATTATTATGGTTCACCTTCTGCACCTACAGGCGGAAGCTTTAGCTTTTGTGGCATAGGTCAGAAACCAATAACTGCTACGCCAGCAGCTTCAGGTGATAGTTTGTTCTGGTTTACTGAAAAAACAGGAGGCGGTAATTTTGCCATTGGTAAAGATGTACTGACTCCTTTTATGATCTCTAGTGATACTTTTTATGTAGCATCTTATAGAGTGGATACTGCAATTATTTCAGACAATGGATTAAATGGGAATGTTATTGGTTCCAATTCAGCTGCAGATATAGAAGGTGGTATGATGGATGTAACAGCTGGTACATCAGATTTAATAATAACTCAAATCTCTTTTGGGACTCAAAATGCAGCTAATACTGCATACAGTCTTTATACAAAAAAAGGTTCTTTCTTAGGGTCTGAGACAACACCAGGAGATTGGACTTTAGTAGATACAGGACAAACAACAACTATATTACGAGGATTAAGAAATGTGTTGGATGTTCCAGTAACTGCAGTAATTCCAGCTGGAACAACCCAGTCTTTTTACTTTATGTGTTCGGGGAACAATTCGTTTTTTTCTAGAGGCAATGTAGGAATTACGGATGAGTTTCTAAATACATCTTCAGAATCTGCCTCCATAGGTTGGTTTGGGTCAGATGGCGTTTTTTCTACTTTTTCATTGGACCATGAGATAACCTATCACGCACCATCATGCAGTAATAACTCTGCAAGGGTAGAAATACCAGTAGAAATATTGAGACTACCTACAGGTGCTAGCTTGGAAAAAGGAACACCATTTAATGGTACTTATACATCAGGAACTATGACAGATCCAGATATTGTAGCTGCCAACGATCAGATTGTATACGATTTAACAAACCCAACTTTATTCCCAAACAACATGTTTGGATCCACTTGGACTATTTCAGATACTACTTTAGCAACAACATCTGGTATAGAGGTAAACATGGGAACTATGGTTACAATAGGAGCTACTTCTTCTACGGATGCTAGTTTTAGCTTCACGCCAGATTCTTCCATTATCGCATTTACAGATAGCTTATTGGTATTGAGATTGTCATTACAAAATATTGCTACCGGATGTGATACAGTGGTAGAGCGTTATATTTTTGTTGCACCAAGAGCGGATCCTGGTTTTAGTTTACCTGCTGCTTTGTGTCAAAACGATCCTATTAGTTTTATTAATACAAGTACTATAAGTACTGGTGGTATTTTATACCGTTGGGACTTTGGTGATGGGGATACCTCTGTAGCACCAAATACTTCCCATGCTTATGCTTTACCAGGTACTTATAAGGTAGTATTAAGAACGACAAGTACGCCATATGGTTATGTGACTTCTACTTCTAAATGGATTACTGTAGAGGAGACCCCTCAGGCTAATTTTACAAGAGAGAATGCTTGTATGGGCGATGATGTTATCTTAACAAATACATCCACTTATGGAGGTGCGGGTTCAGTTGTTTACAATTGGGATTTTGGCGATGGTAGTACAATATCAACAAACACCAATGAAACACATTCTTATGCAGCACCTAATAGTTACGAAGTGACTTTAACTGCTGATGTAGCAGGGTGTTTTTCAGAGATAACTAAGACTGTTTATCAGTTTGCTAAGCCAGTGGTTGACTTTACTGCACCATCTAGTTCAGTATGTAATTACACAGAAGTAACCTTCCCTAACAATTCGATTATTGCAAATGGGACAATGGGTTCTTATTGGGATTATGGAAACATGGAGAATTCAAACCAGAAAGATGGTAAGACTACTTTTGAAAGCCCACAATCTTTCCCTGTTAAATTAAAAATGATTAGTGAGTTTGGATGTACTGATTCTTTAGAGAAGTCAGTGACAGTTCTGGAAGGATCTGATGCAGACTTTACTTACGACCTTGGTTGTATAGAGAACCCTACTAATTTCACCTTTACTGGTCAAGCACCAGCAGGTCAAGCACCAACCATTATCTGGACCTTTGATATTGAAGGACAAGATGGAGGTAGTACTGTATCTCACCAATGGCAATCAACGGGGAGTAAGTTTGTTCAAGCTAAAGTAGTGTTGAATAATGGATGTAATGATTCCATAACAAAAACGATTTCGGTATTGGATCAACCAGATGTTGATTTTGATTTCAATGGAATGTGTGAGGAAGATGAAGTTATTTTCCAAAACAACTCAAAAGTAGGAACAGGAACAATGGATTTTGATTGGGACTTTAAAGATGGAGGAACAAGCACAAAGACTTCACCTACTCATAAATTTGTAGCGGGAACATACGATGTTCAATTAAAAGCAAGTATTGCTCAAGGTTGTGCAGATTCTACTACGAAACAAATCGTAGTTAGTGCAAATCCAGATTGTGATTTCTCCATTTCAGATGAATATGTTAATGGTCATAGAGGCTTTAAATTCACACCAATAGAAGGTGGTTTGCCACATTACAGATGGAGATTTGGAGAAGGAGGAACATCTTCTTCAGATGAGCCAGTTTACCAATACTTAAACGATGGAAGTTATAGTGTTACCTTGTTTGCAAGAAATGCAGCAGGATGTGAATGTGAGAAAACGATATCAAATGAGGTGAAGGATGTTGTCAGTATTGGAGACAATGAATTAACAGGAGTAAATGTTTATCCAAACCCAACAACTGGAATGCTAAGAGTAGATTTACCAGGTCAGGGAGATTATACTATTGAAGTATTGAATGTTATAGGTAAGGTAATCTTTACAAAAGAGGTATCAAACGCAACAGATAATTTAGAGCTTAATTTAAGTGAAAATGCGAATGGCATTTACCTTATCAAGATTACAAGCAACAACAAGAGCAAGACGGTAAAAGTAAACTTGTTAAAATAGTAAATTAGAATATAAATTAAAAGGCTCTTGATTCAAGAGCCTTTTTTTATG